>JAEEGL013482559.1_pt1 | contig 63521 bp, 39 predicted proteins | sample 9134231 | NCBI WGS metagenome assembly JAEEGL01 (sample SAMN16246548, study PRJNA631951) | gut metagenome | biome: gut microbiome; feature: rumen; material: fiber-attached | host: Bos | place: Iran: Karaj | collected 2018-10
CTCTCTAGTATAACCGTTGGCAAAGCTACCAATGATGCTGATGGTAATAAAATTTCCACAACTTATGTTAAAAAATCAGGTTTCAAATGTGATTCTTTTACTCAAGGAATGATGGCTCCATTATATCAGGCCGTGGTTAAAATAAACTGCGATACAAATCAGATTAAGTGCCCAAGCGATGGCTATGATAACCCATATTGCTTTTGCCAAGGGCTGAACCTTTCCGTATTGTCTGAAGTACCTGCAGGCAAGTTTGGCGAAGATACTAGTAAGCCCGTGCGTTTATATAGAGCTGGTAGCCAAGGCGGCCCCATCATTGGCACAATAGATATGAGTTTCGATGATAGTTTTGGCAGACCTCTCATGGTTTTAGTTTCTTCACAATGGGAGAGCCATATCGCAAGTGCCTCATTAACGGGATATAGTAATGGTACAATGAGTGCCAGAATAAATTTCAGGGCCCTTGGTGGTTCTACTGTAGTAGCACATGACCCCTCTCCTCTAACTTCAAATAAAACTGCCTTCACAAACCAGATGAAACCTGGTGCCGTAGGTGCTTCGTTCAACTTGGTTGTTTATGGATTACCAGCTGGTTGCGGCCTTTACTAATTTTCTCCTATTTCTTTAACGTATCTTTCTAGCATATTCTTAGCCTCTTTATCTGCTATAGCACTAAAGAAAATAAATTTAATGTGAAGTCACAATTTTAAAATATCTTCTGCTGAAAGCTTGAAATTTAGCGATGCTATTCCACCAGCGCGCCTGCTAGCTCGCACCTGTTTTGGTGGGCTCCTCACCCAAATTTTTAGGCCAGATATGCCGGGAGCGCTGCGCGCTTTTTTTTGACCTCACCTCCTAACTTGTTGGATTTTTATGAAAATCGCCCCTCTCCCAAGCGGCGAGGGGCTCCTCTTATTGGAAGCTAAAATTTATTTTATCTTAAAAAACAAGAGGTTAATTTTTTGCTTGGGAGAAAACGGCGAAAACAGGAAAATAAATTTAATGTGAAGTCACAATTTTAAAATATCTTCTGCCGAAAGGCCGGTCCATTTGGCTATACTATCTACCGGTACCCCATCACGGAGCATATTTTTAGCGGCGTCTATATGACCTTGGTCTATGCCTTGGCTTATACCTTGGCTTATACCTTGGCTTATACCCATCTCCCAAACAGCATTTAAGCTTGATTTCCGGTCCATCTCCGCCATTTCCTGCTGAAATTGTCTTATCCAGCGTGCCCGGTCGCCACTTATGTAAGAAAGTGCTGCTTCGGCTGCCATGATGCCCTCCTCTTTATCTGTAAGATTTTTTATCACATCGGCTTTTTTAGGATTATCGGCGTCTTTCAAAAAGAGGCCCCAGTTTTCAAGGGAAGTGTTGGCTTCAATATTCTCTTCTTTTCCAGCCAATTTCGGGAGTTCTAAAAAGATAATATTTAATAAATCTGCCAGGTTACGCCCATCTTTGGTGCGCATGGCATAGCGGCTCACCGCTTCTTTTGTGGATTTATCAAATTCAAAATCGAGCACGCTTATTTGATAAGCTTTGGCTACATTGCTCCAAAGAGTGCCTTTGGGATATTTAGTGCCGATAAGACGCGGGTTTAAGAGAGCGCCGGTGCCAGCCTGGGCAACGTAGGCCTCCTCCTCCGAGGTAAGCAGAGGTAATTCGGTAAGATTGTTTATTTCATTAGCTGCATTCATAAATGCCTCCAAGCACAGCTTATATTTTAACATACACAAAACGTGGCGGCCAAGAGGAAAGTGCACACAAGCTTGTGCCACAGATAGGCTAAGGCTGGGTTTACCTTTTTATCACACCTTGAGGGAGTTTAATTAAGCAAGAGAAAGGCCGGTTAATGTGGCGATATTCCGCCAGCGCGCCTGCTAGGTCGCACCTGTTTTGGTGGGCTCCTCACCCAAATTTTTAGGCCAGATATGCCGGGAGCGCTGCGCGTTTTTTTTTGACCTCACCTCCTAACTTGTTGGATTTTTATGAAAATCGCCCCTCTCCCAAGCGGCGAGGGGCTCAGCTTATTGGGAGCTAAAATTTATTTTATCTTAAAAAACATGCGGTTAATTTTTTGCTTGGGAGAAAACGGCGAAAACAGGAAATCCGGCACGATAATTATTGCCGATAAATCCTGCTAAGATTGTCAGGGCGCGTAATGCTGCTTATCTCTTATGGCGGCGGCCAGGTGGCGGCTTTTAGTAAGATATTCGCTATATTCGGCAAAGGAGGCCAGATAGTTACTATAAGCCAAATAATTGCCCCTTTCCAAAAAGCTTTCGAGCTCCTTATCTTGGGTGCAAATTTGTTTAAGTTCATAGACAGTGGGCTGGCTCCCCCGCCGCCCGGCCAGCTCGGCCAAAAGCGCTCTAAATATAGCAAAATACTTAATAAAAGCGGCTTTTTGCTCTTCCGGGGTGGCGGCTTTGGAAATAGTAAAATCCATAAGCTCGGCCCTAAGTGAGCGTAAATCTGCCGGCTTTTGGGGCGGCTCTTTTCGCCGCTTTAAAAAGAGTAGAGTTATGGTGAGCAAAAAGAAGAGAGCCACGCCAGCGGCTAAGAGGGGCTTTTTTAAAATATAAATTGGTGCCGGGCCGCTACTTGGGGCGGGCGGCGGGGGATTATCAAGGTCAAATGGGGCGCGAACCGTGAGCGTATTGGGGAGGGCTATTTTCTGGCACTTAAGGGCCGCCAATTCTGGGATGGTAATTTCTCCGCTTTTTAGGGCAATAGCTGGATATTTAAAGCTTTTTACGCCTGCGCTATTTAGCCAGGAAAGGCCGTCTATATGGGGGAGTTCTTTTAATTCCAGGAGGTTATTATCTTCGGCGTCTATACAGGTAAGAGTGGCAATCTCGCCCAAAGTAAGGGAGTTTGGGCTAAAAGTGCAATAACACTCATGAGCTTCGGTGCCGGTATTGGCCAAAATAGCTAAAAGCGGCAGCCAATAACCATAAAAGGCCATTATAGCAAAACTATGCCGGCTTTTTGGCAGCTGAGTTGCATCTCTTCCGGCCACACGGAGACCTGGGTCTCGCCGATATGGGCTTTTTTGAGAAAGAACATGGCTAGGCGCGACTGACCGATGCCGCCGCCGATGGTTTGCGGCAACTCGCCGCTTAGGAGTTTTTGGTGAAAAAAGAGCTTTTGCCGCTCTTCGGCGCCGCGCAGTGTCAGCTGCTTTTTGAGTGATTCCGGGCTCACGCGGATGCCCATGGAAGAGAGTTCCAAACTTTCACCTAAAACGCTGTTCCAAACCAGTAAATCGCCGTTTAAGCCGTGGCCGCTTGGTGTTTCGGTTATCCAGTCGTCATAATCCGGAGCGCGCCCATCATGGGGCTGGTCGTTTTTTAAGGGGTAACCGATGCCAATGATAAAGACCGCGCCAAACTCTTTGGCGGCTTCGTTTTCGCGCTCCTTGGGGGAGAGAGTGGGGTAGCGCTCCTCCAGCTCTTCGCTATGGATAAAGACAATATCATCCGGCAGAGCCGGGGTGAGTTTGGGATAGTTATTATAAACAAAAAACTCGGTGCGTTTTAGACAGCTATAAATTTGGCGCACCACTTTTTTAAGATAATCCAAATGGCGCTCTTCGGGGCGCATAGCCCGCTCCCAATCCCACTGATCGACATAAAGAGAGTGGATATTATCCAGGTCTTCATCGGCTCTTATGGCGTTCATATCGGTATAAATGCCATAGCCGGGATTAAGCTCCATTTCGCCAACTTTGAGGCGCTTCCACTTGGCCAGAGAGTGGACAATTTCCATCTTTTTTTCATTGAGCGCTTTTACCGGAAAGGAAACCGGGCGCTCAATGCCGTTTAAGTCGTCGTTTAAACCTTGGCCGCTGGCCACAAAAAGCGGGGCGGTGACGCGTGTTAAATTGAGCTCGGTGGAGAGCGCCAGTTGAAAGAAATTTTTAATGTGTACGATGGCCAGTTCGGTCTCTTTGACATTTAAAAAGGATTTATAATCGTTAGGAATGTGTAGTTTGTTCATCTTTGGACTCATTACTCTGCGGTAAAGGTGCCTTTAAATTTTTAATTTGCCGCCACACCTGCAAGAGGGCGGCAATGGCCACCACCAGATCATCGGCAAAACCGACCGGCACGGCGGCGTCCGGCACAACATCTAGCGGGCTTATACCATAGACGAGAGCAATAAGCGAAGAAAGAATAATGATAATAAGCGATTTTGTTTTACTATTTTTGGGCTTTTCTGCACCGGCGCTCATCTGGTTTCTCCCACTATTTCCTATTTTGCACGGTGGCTAAGTCAAAGGATTCTAAATTGTCGTCTTCGTCAAAAGTACGGCGCAGAGGCAAAAACTCCGGGTGGCTCTGCAGCTGCCTTAAGCCTTCATAAACCACGGCGGCCACCGAGTTGGCTAGATTTAAGGCCCGAGCAGGGCCATACATGGGGAGAGCATAGGTGCTATCGGCATAGCGATCGGTTATTTCTTTGGGAAGGCCCTTGGTTTCGCGGCCGAAAAGCAAAAGATCATCCGGCTGAAACTCATGGTCCCAAAAGAGTTTTTTGCCTCTTTTGGAAAAGAGGGCCAGGCGCTTGCCAGTGGCTAAAAGTTCATCAATATTTTCATAGAGATGGAGGTCAAGATAGGGCCAGTGATCCAGGCCGCAGCGCTTCATGTATTTGTCTTCCAGCGAAAAACCGAGCGGTTTTACGAGGTGCAGCGAGCAGCCGGTGCCCACGCAAAGGCGCGATATGTTGCCGGTATTATGCGGAATTTCCGGCTGATAGAGAGCAACGGAAAACATTTTTAAGCATCCTTAACCGAAAAGGCCGTGTCTTTTCTTTTTACCTTTGACCAGTTTGCCACCGGCGCCAAAGCTCTCTTGCAATTTAGTCAAAAGATCTTTTTGCTCATCGCTTAGCTTTTTGGGCACGCTGATTGTCGCCACATAGTGAATATCGCCGCGCCCGCCGCCTCTTAAGTGCGGAAAGCCCTTTTCTTTTAAAGTGATGACATCATGGTGCTGGGTGCCGGCCGGGATGGTGAGCATCTCCTTGCCCTCCATGGTATCAACCTCTATTTCGCCACCTAAAGCAGCCAAAGGGAAGCTGATGGGCAATTCGGCTATAAGGTCATCTTCGCGGCGTTTAAAATAATCATGCGGGCGCACATTTACTTGCACATAAATATCGCCGGGGCGGCTGCCCTGACCGCTGGCATAGCTGCCCTGGCCGCTAAAGCGCAGTGTCATGCCGTCGTCAAAGCCGGCCGGCACTTCCACTTTGATTTTCTTGCGCTCCACTGTAAGGCCCTCGCCACGGCACTCCGGGCAAGGGGAGGTAATAACTTCACCTTTGCCTTTGCAGGTTGGACAGGTGGTGCGAATGACAAAAAAGCCGGCTCCCTGCTGCACTTCGCCGTGGCCGCCGCAGGTGGTGCAAGTGGTGGCTTTGGAGCCGGGGGCGGCGCCGCTGCCGTGGCACTTTTCACATGGGAGCTCGCGCTTTATGGTGAGCTCTTTTTCTACGCCGTGAAAAGCTTCGTCAAAATCAATGGTTATAGCATAAGTTAAATCGCGACCTCTATCGGCCCGGCCGCGCCCACGCCCGGAAAAGCCGGAAAAGCCAAATAAATCGCCGAAAATATCGCCAAAGCTGGAGAAGATATCGGCGGTGCTGTTAAAGCCGGCGCCGCCGTGGCCGGAAAGGCCCTCAAAGCCATACTGATCGTAAATAGCCCGCTGCTCTTTGTTGGAGAGCACCTGATAAGCTTCAGCCGCTTCTTTGAACTTTTCTTCGGCCTCTTTGTCGCCGGGATTGCGATCCGGGTGATATTTCATAGCCAGTTGGCGATAAGCTTTTTTGAGCTCCTGCTCGCTGGCATCTTTGCTAACTCCTAAAACTTCGTAATAATCACGTTTCATTTTTTAGACCCCAAAAACTCCGGTGCCTTAAAATAAGCACCGATTAGTGAGTGTCAAGAGGCGAGATGTAGGGGAGCAAATTAAATAGCTTTAATAGATGGATAAGGAGTCTTACTTGCCGGCTTTGATGGCAGCTTGAGCAGCAGCCAGGCGGGCGATCGGCACGCGGAACGGTGAGCAGGAGACATAGCTCATGCCCAGGTTGTGGCAGAATTCCACCGAGCTCGGGTCACCGCCATGCTCGCCACAGATACCGATGTGCATATCGGGGCGCACCGAGCGGCCCAGTTTCACGGTCATCTCCATGAGTTTGCCCACGCCCTTTTGATCCAGTTTGGCAAAGGGGTCGTTCTCGTAAATCTTGGTGTCATAGTAGGCGCCCAGGAATTTACCGGCATCATCACGGCTGAAGCCAAAGGTCATCTGGGTGAGATCGTTGGTGCCAAAGCAGAAGAATTCGGCCTCTTTGGCAATTTCGTCGGCGGTTAAAGCCGCGCGCGGGATCTCAATCATGGTGCCCACTTCATAAGTAAGTTTGCTGCCGGCTTTGGCGATTTCCTCGTCGGCCACTTTGACCACGATATCTTTAACAAATTTGAACTCTTTGAGCTCGCCGACCAAGGGGATCATGATCTCCGGCACCATCTTCCATTCGGGGTGCTTTTTCTGCACATTGATGGCGGCGCGGATAACAGCCTGGGTCTGCATGCGAGCAATTTCCGGATAGGTGACGGTAAGGCGGCAGCCGCGGTGCCCCATCATCGGGTTAGACTCATGGAGAGCGGAGATGATGTTCTTAATAACCGCCACACTCTTATTTTGGGCTTTAGCCAAAAGCTCGATTTCGCGCTCTTCGGTGGGTACAAACTCATGGAGCGGCGGGTCTAAGAAGCGGATAGTAACCGGGCAGCCTTCGAGAGCTTCGTAGAGCTCCTCAAAGTCGTGTTGCTGATAAGGCATAATTTTGGCGAGAGCTGCTTCGCGCTCTTCTACTGTATCGGCGCAGATCATCTCGCGGAAAGCGGCAATACGCTCCGGCTCAAAGAACATGTGCTCGGTGCGGCAGAGGCCGATACCTTCGGCACCCAGTTCACGAGCCTTTTTGGCATCTTTGGGAGTATCGGCATTGGTGCGCACTTTTAAAACGCGGTATTTATCGGCCCAGGCCATGATGCGCCCGAATTCACCGGCGATGGAGGCGTCGACAGTCTTGATAGCGCCATCATAAATGTTACCGGTAGAGCCGTCGATGGAGATGACATCGCCTTCTTTAAAGACTTTGCCAGCGAGCTCAAATTTCTTGTTCTCTTCGTCCATTTTGATATCGCCGCAGCCGGAGACGCAGCAGGTACCCATACCGCGAGCCACAACGGCGGCGTGGGAAGTCATACCGCCGCGCACGGTCAAAATACCCTGAGAAGCTTTCATACCGGTGATATCTTCCGGAGAAGTCTCAAGACGCACCAAAACCACCTTTTTGCCATTCTTTTTCCAGGCTTCGGCATCTTCGGCGGAGAAGACGATTTGCCCGCAGGCCGCGCCCGGAGAAGCGCCGAGGCCTTTGCCGATGGGCTTAGCCGCCTTTAAAGCAGCAGCATCAAATTGCGGGTGCAGCAGAGTATCGAGGTTACGCGGGTCGATCATAGCTACAGCTTCTTGCTCGGTGCGCATACCTTCATCAACGAGGTCACAGGCAATTTTGAGAGCCGCTTTGGCGGTGCGCTTGCCGTTACGGGTTTGCAGCATGAAGAGTTTTTGGTTTTCAACGGTAAACTCCATATCCTGCATATCGCGGTAGTGGGCTTCCAGTTTGGCGCAGACATCTTTAAATTGGGCAAAAGCCTCGGGAAATTTCTCGGCCATCTGGCTGATGGGCATAGGAGTACGCACACCGGCCACCACGTCTTCGCCCTGAGCGTTGGTCAAAAATTCGCCCATGAGTTTCTTTTCGCCGGTCGCCGGGTCACGAGTGAAGGCCACGCCGGTGCCGCAATCATCGCCCATGTTACCAAAGGCCATCATCTGCACGTTAACGGCAGTACCCCAGCTATAGGGGATATCGTTGTCGCGGCGATAGACATTGGCGCGCGGGTTGTCCCAGGAGCGGAAAACAGCCTTAATAGCTTCAAATAATTGCACTTTCGGGTCGGTGGGAAAATCGCTGCCCAGTTGCTTTTTGTATTCAGCTTTGAACTGGTCGGCGAGTTCGTGCAAATCATCGGCGGTGAGCTCAACATCAAATTTGACGCCTTTTTTCTCTTTCATATCGTCGATGAGCTTTTCAAAATATTTTTTGCCCACTTCCATAACCACATCGGAGAACATCTGGATAAAGCGGCGATAGCAATCCCAGGCCCAGCGGGGGTTATTAGATTTTTTGGCAATGACGTTCACCACGTCTTCGTTAAGACCCAGGTTCAAGATGGTATCCATCATACCGGGCATGGAAGCGCGGGCGCCGGAACGGACGGAAACCAGAAGGGGATTTTCATGATCGCCAAATTTTTTGCCGGTCATCCCTTCCAATTTGCCGATGGCTACCATGATTTGCTCACGGATGCCTTCGTTGATTTGGCGGCCGTCCTCATAATATTTGGTGCAGGCCTCGGTGGTAATAGTAAAGCCCTGGGGCACCGGCATACCGATGTTGGTCATTTCGGCCAGGTTAGCACCTTTGCCGCCCAGGAGGTTACGCATATCCGCATTGCCTTCAGCCTTGCCGCCGCCAAACATGTAAACAAATTTCTGTTCCGTCATAGATCCTTCTTCCTTTCCTTAGAGGCTTTAATTAAAAATAGTGCCTCATTATAAGTGTTTTATTTTATAAACAAATTACTTCTTTTCAAAATAGCGCCCGGCAATTTTGTGTTGCCCGCGGGCGGCGGCCAAAATGGGTACATCGATTTTGCCGCCGGGGCTGGTGAGAGCTGTAGTGATATCCCACTCCTTGTTATCGAGAGTGCGGATAGCGCCGCCGGCTGATTCCAAAATAACGAGGCCGGCCGCCACATCCCAAACGTGGACATTATATAAGAGAGCGCCCCAGGCGGCGCCGCGCGCAGTATAAACTATGTGAGCAATGGATGAGCCCAGTGAGCGCACTTTGCCTGGGAAGCTGGTGTTATAGTCCTGGTGAAAACGGCTATAGGTGAGAAGCAGCGACTGATTGTCGATATCGTCATTTTTGCGCGCCTGGATGCGCACATCATTGAGATAGGCCGGGCCGCCCTTCACGGCCGAGTAGAGCTCTTCGGTCACCGGTTGATAATAGACGCCCAAAACCGGCACGCCGTTGTCAAAAAGGGAAATAGCTACGCCCCATATAGGCATAGCGGCCGAAAAAGCGGCAGTTCCGTCAACGGGATCCACCACCCAGAGCGGCTCTTCCGGGATAGTATAGCTTTCGTCTTGTACGCCCTCTTCGCCCAAAAAATGGTGGTGGGGATAAGCGGCAGCTATCTCTTCGCGGATATAATCCTGCACGGCGATATCGGCTTCTGTCACTAAAGTTTCATCATATTTAAAAGTGGGGCGGGCCCGGCCGTAGCAGGACATGGCAATAGCGCCGCCGCCTCTGGCCAGAGCTTTGGCAAAAGTTACAAGTTCGTTAAGTTCATGACGTTCAAGTTTTGGGGTACGAGCTTCCATAATTTCTCCTCTTCCAAAAAAGGCGGGCGCAATTCTACTTTTAGAAAAGGACGGTGTCAAGGAGCCCAAAGCTATTTTTGCAGCCGCAACTTAATTTTGCCATAAGCTACGGGTTTTGAGAGGAAAAAGCGCGTTTGGTAATCAGTTTTTAACGCAGCGGACAGAAAAAGCCATGACCTTGCTGACTACCCCGGTATCGAATTTATTGCCGCCTAAGTGGTAATATTTAGCCAGACCGCTGCTGTCTGATTTGCTCCAAAAGTAAGCATCGGAGCCAAAATCACCGTAGATGCCTATATTATGGCTGCCGGCGGGGTAAGCGGCAAAGCCGTAGCTATCGGCGCCCCAGTTGTCGTAATTGCGCCAGGGGATATTTTTGGCAATAAGGGCAATAAAAGCACTGCCGACGTGAGTATTTGCGAGATCCGCTTCAACAAAGCCGGCGAGAGTTTGCCACTCTTCTGCAGTGGGCATATGCCAGCCGGTGGGGCAAAAATTATCGGCTGCGGTATCATCCCAGCGGTACAAAAGACCATAAACAGCGTCATTGCTCTCTTTGCCGTTGGCGTGGAAATTGGTGCCAATATTGCGGCGATAATTTTCCGCCATCCAAGTTTGGGTGCCGATTTTTACCGCTCTATAGCTGTTGCCGTCCTGATCTTGCACTGTTTCGGTGATGCTTATATCGCAATTGGGGCCGCCAAAGCCTTCAAAGCATTTTGTGCAGGTGCCATCGCCTAAAAGGCTGTCGTTGCAATAGCCGTTTTGGCAAGTGCATTTTTGGCAATTTTTGCCGAAATAGCCGCTTTGACACTGGTCGCAGTTGCTGCCTTCCCAGCCGGTATTGCAAAAAGAGCAGCTACCGTCGCCGGCAAGACCGCCTTTGCAGACGCCATGCTGGCAATTACAAGCTGTACAGGTGGGGCCAAAATGGCCGCTTTCGCACTCATCGCAGTTGTCACCGGCAAAACCGGAGAGGCAGCTGGAACAGGTGCCGTCGCCGGAAAGAGTATCCTTGCAATAGCCGTTTTGGCAGGTGCATTTTTCACAATTTTCGCCAAAATAACCGCTTTGACACTTATTGCAACCCGGCCCGGTTTTGCCTTCGGGGCAGGAATCACAATTCCCGCTGCCGCTCACGCCGTCATCACAACCGCCGTTACAGGAACATTTTTCACAAAATGAGCCATAGTAGCCTTTGGAACATTCAAGACAACCGGCACCAACGCGGGAGATGTCACATTCAGGGCAGACATTTATAACATTATTGAGGCCGCCAAAGCCGTCGTTTTCTGTATTGGGATTTGTTTGGTCATGAGTCCAGTTATCTTTTTCATTATTAATATTGTATTTATAAATATGTTTGCCGCTGCTGGGGATAATGATGGTAACTTTCCAGAGAGATCCCTCTTTGGCCATGGGCTTTAGGCAATCGCCCCAGTTTTCACAGCCTAAAAAGTCGCCGCCTACGGCAACAGACTCTTCGCCGTTATCGGGATAAGTAAAAGTTATTACATTACAAGGTCCATAAGTGCAGGTGCCGTTAGGTTGGGCGGTATAGCCGCTTTTGCAACTATCGCAATTTTGGCCGCCAAAACCATCCTGGCAGGTGCAATAACCGCTGCCGGTGAGGCCGTCATTACAGGTGCCGTTTTCACAAGTGCAGGGGAGGCAATCGGCATCGTAATAGCCTTTGGAACATTCCTGGCAGTTTTTGCCGTTATGGGCGGCGTTACATTCAGGGCAAACATCAAGAAAACTGTTTATGCCGCCAAAACCATCGCCCGCTTGATTGGGATTATTGTAATCATGCACCCACCAGCGTTCTTCGGGAATAGAGCGGTTAATGATAAATTTGTAAAAATGGCGCCCGCTTGAAGGGATAGTGGCAGTGACTTTCCATAGGCCATCGCTATCCGGCACCATGGTTAAGGGACATTCCACCCAGTTATTACAGCCGAGCCAGTCGCCGGCCAGAGAGACGGTTTGCGGGGTATTGGCACCGCTGTCATAGCTGAAGGTAACTTCATTACATGGCGGAACTCTAACGCAGAGGCCGTCTTTAAGAGTGTAATCTGTATCGCATGTATCGCAATTTGTCCCGGTATAGCCTTCGTGACAACTATGCCATCTGCATTCGCCGTTGCCGTCAGCGCCGTCGTCACAGGTGCCGTGCTTACAGGTACATTCCTTACAAGTGGGGCCAAAGAAATTAGCTTTACAGAGGTCGCAATTTGCTCCGGTATAGCCTTCGTCACAGAGGCAGACACCAAGGCCGTCTTTGGTGTCATCGCAATGCCCATGGCCGCAATCGGGGCATTTTTCGCAGTTCTCGCCAAAATAGCCGCTTTGGCAAATGTTGCACTCTGCTCCGCTGAAGCCCTCATCACAAGTGCTGCAGGTGCCATCTCCGGCCATGGTATCGCTGCAGACGCCGCTTGGGCAATCGGGGCATTTTTTACACTCGGTACCATAGTAGCCCGGTGCGCATTTTTCGCACCGGCTGCCCATAAAACCCTCCGGGCAGGAACAGGTGCCTTGGCCGGTAATAGTGTCGGCGCATTTTCCGGCGCCGCAGTTTGGACATTCCTGGCAGGTTGGGCCATAAAAACCGGGCAGGCAGCTATCGCAGGCCGCGCCGCCAAAGCCGGGATTACAGGTGCAGGAACCGTCACCGGCTTTGGTATCGTTGCAACGCCCCTTGCCGCACTCACCGCATTTTTGGCAAGTTGAGCCAAAGTAGCCGCTTACACACTCGTCACATTTGGGCCCGGCAAAACCGACAGGACATGATAAGCCATTATTATTGTTGTTATTATTATTGTGCGTGTCGGTATTGGTATCACTTGTTGTGGTCTTTCCCGGCTTTTCGGTTGCCGTATTCTCTTTGGGATCCTTATCCTTATCCTTATCTTTGTGACAGGCGCAGAGAGAGAGTGTCACCAGGCAAGTGAAGCACAAAATTCGTTTCATTATGACTCCTTCTTATAATCAGGGCAAAATTGCCAAACAGAACTTTTCCTATCTAAAACAATATGGCTTTTAAGTCAAATGCCAAAGCCTTAGTATAACTTATAGTGGCCAAAGCGGGAATAGCTTGCGCCGCCAGCTGTTTTGTGCTAGCTAGAGTGCTTATCTGGATAGCTTCATAAGGAGGCTAAATGGGCGAAGATAAAACAGCACTGGTAAATATAAACGAGCTTAGGTCAGCATTATTAAGTAATAAAACTGAGAACAAACGCGAAGCTACGCTGCTTTTTCTCACCGGCCCGGAACGGGGTCAGCTTTATAAATTGGATAGTAAAGAGACCACCATCGGCCGCGACCCGGCTTGCACTATTTCCATTCCCGATGGCAGTTTAAGCCGTAGTCATGCTAGGTGCGTAGAGCGCGGTGCGGAAGTTTGGCTTGAGGATTTGGGCAGTACCAACGGCACTTACTGCAACGGCGAACAGATAAAAAAAGTAGCCCTTTGCGATGGTGACCGCATTCAGCTTGGCAATAATATCATCATCAAGTTTAGTTGGCAGGATAGCCTGGAAAGCACTTTTCAAGAGCAGCTTTTTAACTCGGCCAATAAAGATGGCCTGACCGGCCTCTTTAATAAAAAATATTTTGAAGAGCATCTCGCTACCGAGTTTGCCTTTGCTCGCCGCCATGATACGCCGTTATCGCTTATAATGTTTGATATCGACCATTTTAAAAAGGTAAACGATACTTACGGGCACCTGGCCGGGGATGAAATTTTGCGCTCTTTGGCGCATTTAATCAGTGCCATGGTGCGTACCGAAGATTTGCTGGCGCGCTATGGCGGAGAAGAATTTGTGGTTTTGCTGCGCGGCGACCAGGCGTCGGCTTATGCCATGGCTGAGCGTTTGCGTAAGGCAGTGGAAAAACACGCTTTTTCTTTCTATGGCGAGTCTATTCCGGTAACCATCAGCTTAGGCGTACATACGCTTAGCGAGAATAGCGGCTCGCCGCTTGATTTGGTAATGAAGGCCGATGAATACCTCTATAGAGCCAAAAACGCCGGCCGTAATAGCACAGGCTGTGCACCTTAAATCATGTCTGGGTCTCTTAACGATAGCTCGTTACCTGTTTTGCGATTTAGAGGCAGGGCAGCGAAAAGAGTAACAAAGCGCCGCCTTAGCCGCCTGGGGGAACTTTGCGCCAATTTGCTCCTTGGGCAGCTTAATTTGCCGCCGGAGGCTGAGGAGAAGCTAAAAAAGCTCCATAGCGAGGGCACTTGTGTTTATGTAGGCCAAAATCAGAGCCGCCTTTTGATGCTCCACCAGCTTTACAATTTAGAGCGCCTTAATTTGCCTCTGCCTAAAGCAGTTATCGGTCCGCTGCATCTCGCTTGGCTCTCGCAAGAGCAACTTGCTGAAAATATTGAAGAACTTTCGGCAGCTGCGGAGATGCGCCACTTTTTGCACTGGGGCTTTTTGCCTACTCTTTCCATGACACTGGCTTATCAAAAGCTAAAAACCGGGAATCCGGTTTCGCTCTGTCTTAACAGTGCGTATCAAGGCCTTCTCGCTCCCTGGCCGTTTTTTGAGGAATTTATCCCGCTGATAAAGGCTCAGGAAGAGAGCTCACGTCCGCTTCTTATCGTGCCCTATATGCTCTTTACCTCGATGGATCCGCCGAAACAAAAAGGCGGCCTTTTAAAGCGCCTTTTAGGTAACAGCTTTTTTGATACCATTTATGACTTTATCAATCTGCTCTTGCCGGAGGGCAACCAATTGGCCAGAGTGCGCCTGGGTAATGAGCTTAATTTAAAAGAGTGGCTTAAAAATGCACCAAAGGATCTTCCGCCTGAGGAACTTTGCGGCCGCCTCTATGAGGAGCTTAGAGCTCGCTTTTTGAATGAGGAGCGGGTGGCTATCGGCCCGCGCCGCCCCAAAGCCAAAGATGCTTTTCATTTTATTATGCAAGACCCTAAAGTGCTGGCGGCAGCTGAACTTAATGAAACTGCCTCGCCCAAAGAAAGACACCAATATGAGCAAAGAGTGCAAAAAACGGTGCGCGAGATAGCCGCCAATTATAATGGCCGTTTTTTACGCCTATTAAGCTATGCCATCGGCTTTATTGTTTCCAAAATATATGATGATGTGGTTATCGACCGGCCGGCCTTAAAGGAAGTGGCACGAGCTATGGAGAAGGGGCCGATTATCATTTGCCCTTCCCATAAGAGCCATATTGATTATCTGGTGGCCAGCAGTACTCTCTTCCATGCCGGCCTGACACCGCCGCATATCGCCGCCGGAGCTAATCTCTCCTTCTGGCCCCTAGGGCCCATCTTTCGGCGCGGCGGAGCTTTTTTTATCCGCCGTACTTTTAGGGGCGATGCCTTTTATACCGCTGTGATGAAATCTTATGTGCGCTATCTTTTATCCAGCGGATATTCCATAGAATTTTTTATGGAAGGCGGGCGAAGTCGCACCGGTAAGCTCTTGATGCCCAAAATGGGCATGATGGCTATGGTTTTGGAGGCCTGGCGCGATGAAGGTTATCCCGATATTCACGTTGTGCCGCTTTCCATAGATTACGAGCGTATTGTGGAGTCCGGTTCTTATACCAAAGAGCTGGCCGGCGGTGAAAAACGGCCGGAAGATATCAAGGGGCTTCTTTCCAGTAGCCGTTTGCTCTCCCTAAAAGGCGGGCGCATTTATCTAAATTTTGCCAGCCCCATAAGCCTTAGAAAATATTTGGCGGATCAAAAAGGCATGGATCTTCTGGCCGAAGATGCTGAGGCCCACAAGGTGCCGGCGGAAACGCTTTCCAAGGACGATTGGCGCGAGCTCAACCAGCACCTTTGTTACCGGGCTTTATATAATGTGGGCATGGCGGTTACTTTAACACCTACTGCCTTGCTTTCTTTGGTGCTTCTAAGCCAACCGGGCCGCGTTTTTACGCGTGAGCAGCTTGTACATCGTGTTGATTTCTTTAGTAAAATACTTTATGCTACCGGTATTGCTTTTTCGCCTATGCTAAAAGATGAGCAAAATGCCGCTATTGAAGCAGTTATCGACAGCCTCTTGAGCGAGGGCCTCTTAGAGCGCGAGAGCCACCATCGCACAGCTAAAAAGAGCCTTTTAAAGCTGAGTGAAATGGCCTCTTTTGAGCTGGATTTTTATAAAAATAACGTTATGCAGCAGCTGGCTCCGCTGGCTATCGCCGCCGGTGCGGTAATAACCGCGTTTAGCGCCGATAATGCTGACGTTTCCTATGAAAAAGCGGCTGAAAGGGCCGATTTTTTGTCGCGGCTCTTTAAAAACGAGTTTCTTTTTGCTCCAGAACCTGATGATTTGCCTAATTTTGATATCGCTATGGCCTTTTTAGCCGCCCACGGCTTTATAGATATCACCGCTGATAATACAGTGAGAATAGTGCGCAAGGAGCCCCTAAAATGGTTGCTCTCAACTCTGGACTCCTTTATTGAAGCCTACTGGGTGGTGATAAGCTCACTGGCTGAGCTTAGGCGTTTTCCCATGTGGCAAGGGGAGTTTTCTAAAAAATGCCTGGCCGAATGTCGTTTTCGTTTCAGTACCGGTAAATTACTCACCAATGAATCAGCCAGTAAAATACTTATCGGTAATGCCATTGGCTGGCTTTTGGAAAACGGATATTTATTAAGAGAGGCGATTTCCGGCGAAGGTGTTAATAAAAATCGCCTGCCCTTGCAACTTAACGGCGATGAAGCTATAGAGGCTTCCTTGGCCGAAAAATTAAAGCCGTTTTTGCCGCTTAATCGCTAGTAAAGAGCTGCTTAGCGCCCGCTTTTAGGCTCTCAAAAAATTCTACATTGATTTGCTGGCTAAATTTGAGTTTGTGCGGGAAAAACTTAGGGAATCTTATTTGCCCATTTTTTTGATGGCCGGGCGCACCACAACGTAGCTACCGGGTTTACCGGGCACCGAGCCGTTGATTAAGAGCAGATTGCGGGCGGCGTCAATTTTGGTAACTTTAATATTTTGGGTGGTTACCTGGTTGTTACCCATGTGGCCGGGCAGGTTTTTGCCAATGGTAACGCGGGTGGGGTTACGGCAACCGATGGAACCAACGTGGCGTTTATATTCATGGGCACCGTGGGTGCGGCCAAAACCGTGGTGGTTGTGGCGTTTCATAACGCCTTGAAAACCGCAGCCTTTGGCTGTGCCGATGACATCGACGAACTTTTCGCCTTCAAAAAGAGCTACTGTGAGTTCGGCGCCCACTTCGTATTTGGCGAGTTCGGCTTCTTTTACGCGAATCTCTTTGACAAATTTTTTGGCTACGCCGCCGGATTTTTTAACATGGCCGGCTTCGGGCTTGGAGACCTTTTTCTCTTTTTTGTTATCAAAGCCCAGTTGCAGAGCGCTGTAACCGTCGCTCTTGCCGTTTTCGTGCACAGCTTCGCTTCTCTTGGCGAGAATGGTGCAGGGGCCAACTTCGATGACGGTAACCGGCACCATGTGCCCTTTGTCATCAAAGAATTGAGTCATACCGAGTTTTTTACCTAAAAGACCTAATTTGCGCTCTTGCATTGCTTCCTCCTTAGGAAATCTGTTGAATTGTACCACCATTGGTACGGGAACACGGTAAGGCGCCAAACCGGCGGTTCCGCTGGAGGCGCCTTATAAACAATTTTTATGAAAAAGTAAAGAACTATTTATACTCTGAGGCGAAAACTGCTGCCGCTCTTGGATCTCGTTGGCGGAGTGGTCGGAGCTGCCGGCTGAGCTTTAGGCGCACTTCCTAAAATGGAGCGCAAAATGGCCGCCGCGCCGCCATAACTGCCAAAGAGAGCCGGGCCGTCGGTTATGCCGGCGCGGATATAACCCTCTTCGAGGGGACTTTCCGTGCGGTAATAAATGGCCCTAAAACTCCAATCGGGAGTGAGACGGTGGTTCAAGATAAGCGAAAAGAGGAGTTCGTTAATAAGGTTAAAGCCCTCTTTGTCGTAGGCAATGGCCAGTCTTTTAGCGCTAAGCTCTGTTTCGGCTTCTTTAGAAAGCAAATATGAACCCGGTAGTGAAGCCATGACGCCCATGCTGATTTGGCCGCTGATAAGGCCGCCAAGTTCGGCGGCGGTTATCAAATTGGCGGCCGGCAAAGTGGCAATGGCTCCATTTAGGCCATCTATAAAGGCCATCGGTAACTGGATGGCGCTCTCATTTAAAGGAATAGCGCGCTTTAATAGAGCGATGGAATTAAATTGCAGGTTATCGGCTTTAAGAAGCGCTTTAAGCATGGGCAAAAAAGCGCTGTTTTCCAGCGGTAGAATAAGCAGTAACCCGGCTTGGCGGCGGCTCCCCGGCTTTAAAAGCAGACGCGGATCGGCCAGGCTGTATTCCAGGGCGCTGAGGTCAATTAGAGTATAACTGCCGGCTTGGCCAAAAGGTCCGCCGCGCTGCACAATACCGCAAGTGGCGGCCGCTTTGTTATATTCGGCTAGTAGCTCCTCTTTTTGAGCTAAAAAATCGCGCAAAATCCAATAGAGCAGATCTTCGCTGAAAAGGCCGCCGGCCGCCGCCGCTCTAAGCTCGCTAAGCGGTGCTACCAAAGCAGTATTTTGGCGGTACCACTCAGTGAGAACGGGGCGCAGTTCGCGCACATAGGGGGAGAGCAGGTCGCTAAAAGCCGGGCTGTCGGTGAGGATTAAGTGGAGCGGCGTGCCGTTTAGAGGAATAGAGGAGAGAACACTCAATAAATCGGCGGAATAATCCTTTTTGGCGCCGCTTTTTAGCTCTTTATGCAAGTAAATAAGCGGATTATAGCTATGCTCCATAAGGAAGAGCAGTGCCGGGATAAGGCGCTCATCGCTCTCACTGTTTGCGGCTATAAGCTCTTCCAAAGTGCTGCCCAAAAGAAAGCTTATGGCAGTTAAAATCTGCTCGGCTTGCCCGCTATCCTGCTCCTTTGCGCTATCAAAGGCCGCCAGTTTGGCTGTAAGGCCGCTTTTCTTGGCCAGTAGATACCAACTGTCGGCCAGAGCCAAAAAGGCGGCTAGCCATGAAGTAATCACCGGCCCCATATTTTCATGAGCAATATCAATGAGTAGCGTATCTCCGTTTAACTCCATGGCGCTAAGACCGCTTTTAGCTCTAAAAAGCGGCGCCGCAATTTGCGGCAGCGGGCTACTTTGTAAATAAATTTTTTTATAAAGCCAAAAATCAGCCGGCAGATTATTAAAAAGAGCGCTTAAACTAGTTAGCGTCGGTGCTGTTTCGGCCAGAGGTACAAATTGCCGCAAGGCCAGAAACTGGCGTTTTTTCAGCAGGTTGTAAATAGTATAGTGGCTATCCAGCAGGGCCAGTTCAGAAATGACTTTGCTTTCCATAAGGCCTCCCTGGTAATTATTCGACAGTAGTCAGAATAAGCTCTTCACCTTCCGGGGAAATAGAAACCATATCGCCGCTGCTAAGTTTGCCGGAGAGCACTTCTTTGGCTACTTTGGCTTCCACATAGCGCTGGATTGTCTGGCGCATACCGCGGGCGCCGGTTTCCTGAGTAAAACCGCCATGATTTAATAAAAATTCCACTACCGGTTCTTCCCATACCAGCTGAATTTCCCGCTCTTTCAGCAGGCGGTCGGCCGATTCGTTTAATTGCAATTGGGCAATTTTACTCACCTGCTGCTTGGTTAAGGGCATAAAGACCAGCTTTTCGTCGATGCGCCCCCAAAGCTCCGGCGCCATTTTGGTGCGAGCCCGTTCCAAAACATCGGACGCTTTGATTTTTGTAGCCGCTTGGGCAGAATTTTTATTAAAGCCGATGGTAGAGGTGCCGGAAGCGGTGGGCAGGCCGTTTTCAAAGCCCAGGTTGGAAGTCATAATAATGAGCGTATTGGCAAAAGAGACTTTACGCCCTTTGGAATCGGTTAAATGGCCCTCATCCAAAAGTTGCAATAAAAGCGCCTGTACATCGCGGTGCGATTTTTCAATCTCGTCAAAGAGAATAATTTGAAAAGGGTGCCTTCTTAAGGGATCGGTGAGCTGGCCGCCTTCATCGTGACCCACATAGCCCGGAGGGGCGCCGATGAGCCTGGCTACTGAATGACTTTCGGAAAACTCGCTCATATCAATGCGCAAAATGGCATCGCGTTTGCCAAAGAGCAGGTTGGCGAGAGCTTTGGTCAGCTCGGTTTTGCCTACGCCGGTGGGGCCTAAAAAGAGCAGCGAAGCAATGGGGCGGGTGCCGCTGAAGCCGGCATAACCGCGGCGCACGGCATCACAGACGGTACGCACCACATCGGGGTGGCCGATAAAAGAGCGTCTTATGGTGTTTTCCGCTTTGTTAAGGCGCTCCTGATTATTTTCCAAAAGGCGATCCATCGGTACTTTGGTTTGTTCATGCACCAGCGCGGCAATATCTTCCTGAGTTACCAGCTTTTTGTGCATTCTTCTGGTGCGTGAGCCGGCCAAATCAATTAAATCAAAAGCTTTGGCCGGTAAATTGAGGTCGGGCATAAAACGGGCACTCAAATAGCAGGCAGCCTTTATGGCTTCCGGAGTAAAAGTAACATGATGGTGCTCGTTGTAATTGCATATTGCCGCTTCTAAAATAAGGCGAGCTACATCCGGAGAGGGCTCTTCCACATATACCGGTGTAAAGCGGCGGGCCAAAGCGGCATCCTGCTCGATATATTTTTTGTATTCTTCGGCTGTGGTGGCGCCAATACAGGGAAAGGTGCCGCGGGCCAGAGCGGTTTTTAATTCTCCGGCGGCATCCTGAGCGCTTTCTCCAGAGGCACCAGCTCCGATTAAAGTATGAATTTCATCAATAAAAACAATAATGCGCCCTTTGGCTGCAGCTACCTCTTCTTTTATTTTGCAAAGACGCTCGCTAAAGGCCCCGCGCAGCGAGGTACCGGCCACCAGGGCGCCGGTGCTTAAGGCCAAAAGAACTTTATCCTGCATATTGGCCACATCGTCATCGCCGCGCTCTATTTTTAGCGCGAGCCCTTCGACAATAGCTGTTTTACCTACTCCTGGCGGGCCGATTAAACAGGGATTGTTGGCTCTTCTGCGGCCCAAAATATCGAGTAATTGCTGGATTTCTTCATCGCGGCAAATGGCTTCATCCAGGTCGCCGGCAGCTGCCCGCTCAAGCAGATTGGTGGAAACTTCGGCCAAAACCGGGTAATCAACCTCCGGAGAGAGGGGCCTGGGCGCTTTTGAGGCACTTTTGGCGCCTTCTTTGTCCGAGCCGTCCGAGCTTACAGCTTTGTTCGGAGCATCGCTTTTAGGCGCTAAAAGCGGTGCTTTGGCGGGCACACTCTTTTCTTTTAAAAAGTCGGTTTCTTCATCGGCCGGAATGTATTTGGCCACTTCAAAACGCGGCTTTTCGGCCTTTTTCCCGCTTGGTGCGGCTTCCTGAGTTGGCCTTGCGTATTCATTTATCGGCAGCTCATCTAAGGGAGAATTTTTGGCCATTATGGTGCTTTTGGCGGCCCTGGCGGTAGCGGTGGTGCTCCGCCGCGCCGTGGCTCTGGCGGCCAGCTCTTGAGCTTTTAAAACCTCGGCCATGGTGGCCGGTAATCCGCGGTTGCAATAGCCCATAACTATAAGACGCAAGGAAGAAATATTGCACTCGGCCTGCTCCAAAATGTGGTATGAAGAGGCTTCGCTAATCCTGGTCATGGCATTTAGCACATGGAGAGTGTCTATTTCTCTGGCGCCGAATGATTCGGCCAGCTCCCGGCTCTTTTCTTTTAAAAGAGCCAAAAGCCTCTTGGGCTCTTTGGGCAGAGCTTCAATGGCATCAATTAACACTTCCTGGGTAATGCCCTGTTTTTCAAGCACTAATGCAGCTTTGCACGGCGCGGCATAAAAGGCCACAAGAACATGAGCCGAGCTGATACTTTGGCCGACATCAGAGGCTATTTCCTCGGCATCTTTAAACAATCTAGCGTATTCTTTGCTTTCGGCAATAGGCACCTTGACCTCCCTAAGCGGAAGAAGATAACGGTTTCTTCTTATGACACAGCAGGCGTCCAAGATCAACGGGCAAGGAGAAATAAAAAACACTATATTTTATCTTGAACTGTTGGTAAGATGGCCTGGCTTTGTGCCTCGGTGAGGGTTTTATCATGAGTATGAAAAAAATTTTATTTATATATATTTCTTTTTGCTTTTTGGCCTCTTGCGGCGGTAAGCCGGCTCCCAAAGTTTTTAATGGTTACAAGGAAAATTGGGAAAAAGCCGACCCCACCCCCATGCCCTCCTGGGTGTTAAGTAACAATGTCGGCAGTAAACAAGTTTGCGGTATCGGAGTAGCCGGCCGCAGCTATTATGCCGAATCAGCGGAAGCCAAAGAGCTCTCGCGGCAGCGGGCCGTGCAGAATCTGGCCGGTGTTTTCGGCATGTCTATTCATCAGGAAATGATGACTATCCAGCATAATAGCGAATATGGCGGTACATACGTCGATTTTAATCGGGACATCAATATTGATGAAGCGCTTATGGCCCTGGTTGATGCCAATGCCACAGCTGATTACTGGTATGATGTGCTTGGTGAAGGCCCCTTTGCTTATAAGGGCTTTACTTATGCGCGGGCCTGCGTTGATTACAAGACTATTGCCGAGAAGGGCCATCTTGGCAATGTAAATCTAAAAAGTTCCGCCGCTCTTGCCAGCTCGCTTAATCCCAAGGTCATCCCTTCATGGATAAATGATTACGGCCGCCATAACGATCGCCTTTGCACCGTGGGCTTTGCCCGCCCCCGTTTTAATCCCGAAGAGACACTCTCATCGGTGGTTGAAGATATAAGAGTGCAGCTGGCTACTTCTGTGAGTTGCTGGATAACTTCCTATTTTGAATCTCTTTCCAATAATCGCTACGATTATAAACAGCTGGTGACCGGGGAAATTAATGATGCCGTTTCCAAAGGTGCCGTTGTTACCCATTTTTGGTACGACCGCGACGGTATCGGCCCCTTTAAAGAGAAACGTACCACTTACGGTTGGGGCTGTATTTATCCGCTGGATATTGTGGCTACCAGCATGGAAAAAGTGGAAGAAAAAGTAGCTCCCAGTAGGCCGGAACAAAAAAAGACGGTAGAAGCCGTACGCGAGCGGGCCAAAGCCGCCTTTGATGAGCTCGATGCCTTTGTAGAAAGTCGGAAAGACAATTAGTAAAATGCTTTTATTTTTGGCTCTTACCATGGTGCTGGCCGAACCCCAGCCGGCTACGGCGGATTTTGAAGTTCCGGATATGTCTTCCATTTGTATTATGGATAACCATACCAAGGCTATTATCTATGAAGAAAACGGTTTTGCTTCTCTCATTCCGGCTTCCACGCTAAAAGTTTTAAGCGCCGCCGCCGTTTTGGACTCTTTGGGCCGTGATTATCATTTTAAAACCGAGATTTATAGCAGCTCTCAGCCCCTTTTGCTTCCCGATGGCCGCCTCTCTTTTCCCGATATATATATTAAAGGTTATGGCGACCCGACCATGGTGAGCGAAGAGTGGCAGCGTCTTGTGGATAGTTTGCCGCCGATGGAAATACGCGGCGATATTATCTTGGATACTGGCTATTTTTCGCCCGATTTGGGCATTATCCAGGAGCCGGGAATTCTCTCGCCTTATAATGCCATCAACAGCGCGATTGCCGCCAATTATAATACGATTGCCTTTAGCGTGGCTAGGGGCGGCCGGGTGGAGCCGGAAGAGGTGACGCCTCTGGTGCCTTATATTACCTTTCGGGTGGAAGAGTGGCGTCGTCGCACCTATTATGTGGATTTGCAGCCGCAGGGCGATCATCTGCTGATAATTGCCAAAGGGCGCTGGCGCGAAACGCCGAAAAAGTTCCGTATTCACCTTGGCTTTGAGGCCGATAAAGCGGCTATTTATGCTGGGCATATTTTCAAGGCCATTTATGAGAGAGAACGCAATGTATCGCTTGGCGGTAAAGTGCGCCTTGGAGTTGTACCGCCTGGTGCATATAAGCTCACCACCTTTTATTCGCAAAAAAATGCCACCGATGCGGTGCGCTGCCTTTTGGAATATTCCAATAATTTTTTGGCTAATCAGCTCCTTCTTATTGCCGGCGCCGAATATTTTGGTGAGCCGGCCACTAACGAAAAGGGACTAAGATTAATTAAAGATTGGCTTAAAGGGCATAATTTGGCCGATGATGTGGAATTATATGAAGCCTCCGGTCTCGACCCGCGTAATCGCCTTAGCGCTTGTACCATGGCTAAAATTTTAACCAGCTCCTTTGATGGCGGTTCCCTAGCGCAAAAGCTCTTTAATTATTCTCCGGGATATTTTTACAAAACCGGCACTTTCCCCAAAAACGGCGTGCGCAATATTGCCGGCTACCTTTGCGACGGTAGCAGTTTAACTCATCATGCGGCGGTTTTTATGTGCAACGGCCCAAGTTGTGACGGCGATACCCATCAAAATTATAAAAATGACGGCTCATCCTGGGCTCGTTTCTTCTACGGTGACGCTGTTTCCGACAGTTATTTGGCCCCTTGGCCGGAATAATTGCAATTTAGGCTATTTTTTTCTTTACATTGAGTCGCTTAATGAATAGAGTGGCGCCTCGCGAGCGGGAGTAACTCAGGGGTAGAGTGGTAGCTTCCCAAGCTGCAAGTCGCGGGTTCGAATCCCGTCTCCCGCTCCAAATTTTTTAGGAGACAGTGCTTTATGGAAGTTCTTATCACTATCATTCATGTTGTTGTGGCTCTCTTCTTAATTGTCAGCATTTTGTTGCAATCCGGTAAAGGTGGCGGTGTCGGTGCAGCTTTTGGCGGCACCAGTACCGTTGTTTTCGGTGGCCACGGTGCCGGCGGCTTTTTAGCTAAAGTAACTTCGGTTATGGCCATCACTTTTATGATAACCTCTTTCACTTTGTCCTACATGGGCTCCAACACCAAGAGCGTTTTAAAAGATGTGCCCCCGATTGCTGCCGAAGCCGGTGAAACAGCTGCTGCTGCCACTATGTCGAATGCAGCTTCTAAAGAAGCTGCTCCCAAAGCTGAGGAGCCTGCTCCTGTGGCCAAAGATGCCGCCAGCGAAGCTGTTGATAGCAATAGCGATAGCGCCAGTGACGCTGCTTCCGAAGTAGCCTAACCTTTCCTAAATCAAATCAATTTAATTAATCTTATTTGGCTTTGCTAATCACAGCAAATGTAGATGCCTAAAATTTTACGCATCTGCAAAATATTTATATATATTCAATAAATTTCCCCTCGCTATTTGTTGAAATGAAGAGGGAGCCGTGTGGTGAGGGCTGCTATTCCTGAGTGGCCAGGCAAAGGCCATTATAGCAAATAGGATCTATCAAATAAGGGCAACTATTAACCGAATCCCGGCATTTATAATTTTCCAGCAGAGAGCGCAATTTATCCTGGCTCTTACTGTTTATGGCGCTCTGACAAAGGCAGCGCGAAGAGATAAAAACACAGCTATCTCCGGCTTTGTCATCGCATTTTCTGGCTTCATCCAAAGCTTTTTGCACTTCCTGCTGGTTTGGGCCGTTATCGTCTTCCCCACAAGCGGCCAGAGAAAGAGCCAAGAAGCTATATTTTAAGAACTTTTTGAACATAAGACACCTTAAAGAGAGTAGCTGTAAACAAAACTGGCTTTGGGATAGCGTAAAAGACGATCAGAGATAAGATCCAAATGCAGATCCTTACTGGCAGCACCAATAGTATATTTATCAATAAATTCTTTGGCTTTTGCCGCATCGCCGCTAACTTTTAGCGCCACGACTTCGGCCATGAGCTTCTGGGCTGCCGGAGCCATTTTATCAAAATTCACCTCAAAATAGCCCTTTTCCTGGCCATTTGCTGCCAGGCCCTCGGCATGGAAGGTAACGGCCCCTTCGGCTTGCATAAAAGCCAGTTGAATAGCCGAGAGCATACTGTAAGGTTTGGGTTTGCCGCTGGCTTCAAAGAGTCCGCGGGAGAGGTGGCCGAAGCACCAAAAGAGAGAATGAGCATACACTTTTTGGGCATCTTCAGCACTCAATAACCCCTCTTTTTTAAGAAAATCAACAAAATACAGAGCGCCGGTTTGAGCCTTTAGTTCTTCTAAAATAGTGGCTGTCATGCCGCTAAAGTTGTCGCCCGGGCGTTTGCCGTCGGGAGCTATATAATCGGTGTGCGGGCCCAAATTATGGGTGAGTTCGTGGAGAATAATATCGAGCAAACTCAGGCGCTTTTCATCGGTATAGACCTTCATGGTTTCCTCTCCGAACATGGAAAGAGCCTGTTCATGGCGCATAGAGAGGGAATCGGGGTCGGTATAGAGGTTAGACATAACAACAGTGCGTCCGCGGCCTTCTTGAGAAATTTTGCCCCAGTTGGGCAGGCTCTGGCCAACTGTGGCCCCCATGGCATTGCGCGAATTGCCGGCGTTAAGTACTATTTCAATAAAATCAGGTAAATGCACTGTGACGTTGCGTGCTTTGTAAGCCGGCACCAAAGCGGCTATTGAGCCCTCCATCTTTTCGCGCAGCGGGGTGAGGCGCTCCTGCCAATAGAGGGAATCTTTGTCTATAAGGGCAAAGCTCACATGAAAGCCGGCTTTTTGATTGCAAGGTTCAAAATAGACTTCATCCGGGCCGATTCGCAAATACCAGCGGCTGTTATTCACATTCATATTGGCCCAGGCTTCATCGGCCGGTTCCCAGTTGTTATCAATAAAGGCGGTAGCTGCAGCCTCCAGGTAGGCTTTGAAGGGGGCTTCGTTTTCCGGCAGAGCTTGGGCCGCAGCTTTTAGCTCCTCGGCAACGGCGCGCATTTCTTCACCCCAAACCTTGTTATAGGGCACGGCTTTTAAAGCTCCATCTATATTTTTTACCACAGTGAAGGGGCTAAAGAGTTCTTGGGCATTTGGCATTTTGGCTATCTCTTCACAAAAGCCCTCTTTTACGGCCAGCTCCTGCGGGTAAAGGCCGGAAATGGTGGGGCGGAAATCGCGACAGGCATGGCAAAACGGATCGGCGGAAATGCCGGGGGCTTCACAGAGAAAACCCTGATTGCGGTTATAGAGAGCAGCGCTTAAAGCGTCATTTTCATCAAAGCAGCCGGATGTATTGGCCGAACCAACTTGCTTTGCATAAATTTTTTCAATAATATCAGCGGCTTTAATGATGTGACGCACCATTTCTTTTTCGCCGTCACTCACTTTGGAGAGGTCATTATAAACCAAAGTCGGTTGACCGACGGAGAGTTCTTTACTGATAGCTTCCAGGCGCCGTTTTTCCACCATGCGAATATATGTTTTGTTAAAAAGGCTGGTTAAGGCGCCATCTTTAATATAGAGATTTTCGCCTTTAGAGGGGCCGATAAGTTTTAATTCAGCAGCTTCAATGAGGCCGTTTTTATTGACATCTTCCTGCCAAAAGAGTGGCACCCGCATCATGGCTGCCAGACGGTTAAAATCGGCGCGGCTGAGCTTGGGAAGAGCGCCGATATCGCTAAGCGGTTGTTCGGCAATGGTTTTTTCGGCTGGCGCTATAGTTTTTGGAGCTATGGATTCAGGACAGTTTTGGGGCGCTGAACAGGCTCCGTAACCTAAGACGGTTGGTAAGGCTAACATAGCACAACATAAAGATTTTTTCATTCTTATCTCCTGGTTTTAAAGCGCTCTCGAACGGCGCATGCTCCTTATACTATTTGGTAGGCTCAGCTGACAAGGCTAAAATTTGGCTTCGGCCAAGGCGGCAAACTCGTAATAAAAAGATTCCATTTTTAGGCCCTCTTTTAAAACAAGGCGCCAGAGAGGATTTTGCGGCTTTACTTTTTGGGCCATGAGCACCAGGGGATGCCTGGTTGTTTTTAGTGTTAAAAAAGCGCTCTCTTCACGGCGGATGATGGCCGCAAGTTCCCCGGCGGCCTCTTTTTGGCCGGTAAAAATCAGGCGCATTAGGCTTTTTACATAAAAGCGCGTGAGCATTTTTTCCCGCCAGAGGGCCAGTTCTTTTTGGCTAAAATGGCCGCGTTTTTGGGCAAAGTGATAAGGCTCTTCAATAAATAAGCGATTTTTAAGAATATTTTCCAGTGTTATGTGGCGCGTTTCATTGCCGCCGTGCTTGCGCCATACCGAGACTGTCTCCGGCAAGTGGCCGAGGCGCTGCCCCTGCACCAGGCGCAAGAAAGATTCCCAATCGGCACTTACAATATCATGGCGGTAAAAATCGAGATCCATGGCGGCGCGGCGGTCATAGAGTATCGTTTGATGCGAGAGCCCGAAGCCGCGGGGAAAATTTATAAAAAACCAATCACCATTCATAGTTTGGGGCAAATTGTTATTATTTTTGTCGGAAATCAGGCGCCCGCTGTCACTAAAAAGAGTAGCGCTATTGGCATAAATAAGCACTTTTTGCGTATCTTCCAAAAGCTCATTAACTGCCCGGGCAATATAGGTGTTGTCGGTGAGGTAATCATCGCCGTCGAGACAGAGAAAAAAGGCTCCGCGGGCCAGGTCATATAAAAGATGGCGGTAATTTTTTACCCGCCCGAGTGCCTGCTGGTTATGATAGTAGCGAAAGCTGCTAATATGTTTATATTCTTGGCAAATTTCTGCGGTTTCGTTATCGGGCGAATCATCGCTGACGACAATTTCCAAATCTTTATAAGTTTGCGTGAGGGCTGATTCTATAGCCTCTTTTATATATTTAGGTTGTTTGTAAGTGGGAATGGCAATTGTGACAAAGGGCATCTTGGCCTCCTTAGTTTAAAGTATATTGCCAGAAGTATTTCAAAAATGCTACACTTCCTGCTAGTGTTTTTTGCCAGAGGGGCCAGTTATGAAAACACATAAAAGCCTTGTATCTGCCGGTGTTTTTTCTGCTTTCCTTATGCTCTTTTGCCTTGGCTGCGAAAAAAATAATGATGGAGCTATTATTTTGCAAATCAGTGGCGATGTAGAGGCGCATGATCTCGATATTCGCTTTATAACTCTCGAAGAAGCTGCGGCTACCCGCTCGCAATGGCGGGCATATAACCACTATGATATGAATATGAGTATTGAAGGTCGCGATATTTCAGCTGCCGGCGAGCCGGTGAGTATTCGAATAAAAGGCGGCGAAGGTTTGGAACTTGGTGAAAATATACTTGTTTGCGCCTGGGGAAGAAATAGAGGCGAAATCACTCCGCTAATGAGTGCGGCCACATTTTTTACCCTAAAGCCGGATGAGGTGAATATTATCTCGCTGGATTTAAGCACCGCTCGCCAGGATAACGATTTTGACTGTTTTTCGCCAGATGAAGAGCGCCCGCAAAAAAGCGGTGAGATTGAATTTTCTGGTACTTCACTTTGGGATTGCCAGGATGAATATAACGATGCCAATTTTTTACAAATGGAAGATTGCGCGAAAGATTACGATAACGATTGCAACGGTTCACAAAATGTCGGCTGCCAGAATTGTCAGCCGGGAGCGGTAAAATATTGTTGGTATGGCAAGATTATCGACCCCACCGATGAAGAGCAAACCAAAGGCGGTGACTGGCGCAAAGCGGAACTGATGGCGCACAAAGGCAGTTATAACCTAATTTATCGGCCGACCGATTTTTATGATGCAGAGCGCAATGCTAAAGACGGCACTTGCTTGGCCGGAGTGCAAACGTGCGTTTTTGATGAAAAAACAGGCCTTACCTCGTGGACTAAATGTATTGGTGAGCGGGGCATTAATGTTAAACCGGACGGCTCTACTTGGGGAGTTAACGAGTGGGAAGAACCGGCAATATGCGATGGCAAAGACAATAATTGCGATGACCATGTGGATGTTTCTTATAATCTTAATAATGGAGATTTTAGAGGAAAAACTAATTTTGATGCCGATGGCGATGGTTACAATATTTGCGGCACCTTTAGCCCGACAGAGGGAACTGTTACCGGTAGTCGCGAGGCTCTCATAGATTGTAATGATAACGATGCTCTCACTTACCCGGGGGCACCGCTGCGCTGTGACCGCAAAGCCGATTGCTTGAAACCGCAAATTGGTGGTGACGCATATTGCAGTGAACAAACAATAAGTTGTGTTACCAGCTATTATATGCAAGATGGCCGTTGTTATAAGGTAGATAACAAATACAATAGCCGTTGCGAGCAAAATGGCGAGGTAATTGATTGTGTGCCTGATGAAGCTAGTCGAGCTGAAAAATGTTTGCCAAACAGTGTAGGCAGTACTTCTGTACCGATGGATGAGCCGCCAACCTGTAAAGAATACAAAGTAAATACTTGTGAAGGAGAAAAAGGTCCGGAATTTATGCCCAAGCCTGATGGCACTCGTGATAACTGTGGAACGATTGACTGTACGACTCTTTATTATGGGCGTGATGAAGAGGGAAAATGCTATGCTCTAACTCGCAATGATCCAAGCTCGCTAATTCATTCTGCCAATGACAGCGATACTGTTAATCCTGTTTGCTTTAGTGGTTCTTGTCAAGATGCGCGTTCTGCTTGTTTGGCGCCTTATGGCGGAGGCGCGATCCAAAAAATAAAAATTTACCAGGGAGAAGAAGTACTAGGTTCTAAGATTTGTCTTGAAGAGGAATGTTATACGGAAGATACATGTATTCGGGGAAATCATATTCCGGAAGGAGAAGTCAGCTATTGTAAAGCGCAGGGGACATATTGTGCGGAAGGTAAAATATGTGATACAATAGGCCAATGTAGAAAAGCTGTTGACGATATTTGCTCACAGAATGATGATTGCCCATCTGGCACCTTTTGCATTTGTACTAGTTCTCTTTGCCAAGAGCAAAAATGTCGCAGTATTGAAAACTCATTTGATTGTAAATATCTTACCGATGATGGAGATAGCGGCGTAGTTAATAGAGGCGTTACTGCTTATTGTACCGGTGCCTCTTTTTGCAATGGCTCTGACATGTCTTCCGGTGGGCCTGAATGTGTTGATAGCTATTTAGATCTTACTTGTGATAGTGGTGCTGAGCCGTCTATATCGGAATGCGGAACAGATGGTAATTATGTTTGCGGCTGTACTAATAGCGGCTGCACAGGTGAGACTAAGTGTATTGGGAAAGATAACGAGTGCCAATATCATAATGGCACACAATATTATGCAATAGCACGCGGAACAAGCTCGCCATCATGCGCTAAAAGAGGTGGATTTTGTGATGGCGGAGGAAATTGTGTCAATAACTATGAAGGGTTAGAGTGTAACGGGACAGAAAGTAGTCCATTACAATGCGGTACAGATGGAGAATTTATTTGTGGTTGTGAAGGCAGTAGAGAAACTGAATGCTTTAAGCATGTATGCGTGCCCAAGGATAAAGAATGCTCGTATCATTTTGGTGCAGGTTATGCTTATATTCCCCAAGGTGGTACAACTCTCACATGTAATGGTAATAACTTTTGTGATGGCAATGGGCACTGTATTTCTAAAGAAGGAGCTTTATGTGATAAAACCGAAGATTGTCATGATAGTAATCTAATTTGTGTTTGTACAAGTTCTAATTGTGAAGGCACAAAGGTTTGTAAGCCCAAAAAAGTTAATAATATTAGCAATAATTGCCGTTATAATGTCGGTGATGGTACTTATGCATATGTTAATAGAGGGGTTAGTTACTATTGTTCTGATGGTGATTTTTGTGATGGTAACGGGAATTGTGTCTCCAGCTATGAAGGACTTATTTGCCATATAAATGCTGGTCCATCTAATGAAGAATGCGGGGCAAATAATAGTGATTTTGTTTGTGGTTGTGGCAATCCAGTCTGTGATGACAATGAAATGCGTTGTATGAGAAAAGAACAATATGAGCGTAAGTGTATATATATTTATAAAACCGAAGGTGGTTATGATTATTTTGCCCTGCAAGGCTATGAATCACCTTTATGTAATGATACTCATATTTGTGATTCCGAGGGTGAGTGTAAACTTAAGGATGGCCAAGAATGTGCAGATGACGATGATTGCAATAGCAATCATTGTGAATGTTTTGACGCCACTTGTACATTAAGAAAATGTCGTGCTAACGAATGTGACCAATGTAAGTATGCAACATCTCTTGAAGGAGAATGTTCAGGTATGTTAGATGCTAACGTTGAAGATGGTTGTCTTCCTTATGAATCTGATGATAATCATTCGGCACAGGCTTGTAATGGTAACGGAGAATGTAAAATAAAAAGTGGAGAACGTTGTTATACTGGTTCTGGACAAGATGAAAGATGTATATCAAATAACTGTAAACTAAATCACATGTTTGGCCAATATTTATGCAAGTAAGTTTAATAAATATTGGCCATAATTAATTAACTTTTGTTAAAATTTTTTCCACCCCCAGTATGCCCACTCCGCAGAGCACGCTTAAGCCCGCCGCTTTGTCGGTGAGCGTTTCTATGCCGTTATAGCCCATTAAAAAAAGAGCCAGAGTGGCTAAAATAAAAGCACATATTGCCGAAGCTTTATCGCTTTTGGCATCCAGAGCGTAAAAAATGGCGGCCGCAGCGGCAAGACCATGCCACTCAGCCAGCCACATGGGCCAAAGGCGCACCGGCTCCGGCGCTTCGGACGTCCAGCGGTAATCACCCATAAAATAGGTGAGAGCCAAAGCTAGTAGGGCCAAAGTGAGGGCCAGAGCCGAGCTGGCGTAATCTTGGCGCCATTTGATGAGCAGCAAAGCAAATAGCTTAATTATAGCCATAATAAAGAAAATACCGGCAATATAAGCGGGGTAATAAATGGCCGGGACAGGCAAAAAGGCAGCTATAATAAGAGCCAGAAGGCCGCTGCCAAGGTAGATAAAAAAGGCATATTTGGCAAAAGAGGCCATGAGCTAGCCGAGGCGGTAGTGGTCTAAATCTTTCACATCAAACCAGCTGGGCAGCTCGATGCCCTGCGCGGCCATTTTGGCCGGCATCTCCTCCACAACCAGGTTAAACTGATGGCGCACCTGCCCGGTCTCCCGTTGCAAAAGGCCATAGAAAAAGGTTGTAACATCAGTAACTTGCTCAATGGCGATGAGCGCAAAACGTTGTCTGTCGATATTGGCTAAATCGGAAATGAGCTGCACGCCGTACCACTGGGCCCAGGTGGCAACTTTGTTAAAATCGCCAAGCCCGGTGGAAAAATAGAGCTCCTTGGGGATAAATAGCTCGCTATCGGGCTTTAAGTGGCCCTCTTTTTCCAAATCTTTCATCCAGCTGCGGGCTCTAAGCTTTAAGGCACTTCTGGAAACCGGCAATTCCATGCTGGCCGGGGGCAAGGAGAGAGTGACGCCAAATTGCGATTTAGGCAAAACCGGCGCCGGCGCTTTGGGGGCGGCTTTGGCTTTTGGTTTTCCGCTTTTGGCATCTGCTTTGGGAGCAGCTTTTGGAGCAGCTTTTGGAGCAGCTTTGGAGGCTGGTTTGGCCGCTTGGGCTTCCGCTTTTGGCGCCGCTTTTGTTTCCGCTTTTGGTGCAGCTTTGGGGGCCGGTTTGGCCGCTTTTGTTTCCGCTTTTGGCGCAGCTTTGGTTTCCGGCTTGGTAGCTTTTACCTTTGGCTTGGCAGCTGCCTTGGTCTCCTGCTTTGGGGCTTTAACTTTGGCTTTGGGAGCGGCGGCGCTTTTTTCTGGCTTAGGCGCTTTTTTAGTTTGGACTTCCTCCGGCGCTTTTACTGCACTTTTAGAAGCCGTTTTGGCTGCTTTAGTTTTTTCTTTATTCTCTTTTTTCTTTTCGCTCACTTTAGCCTCCCAAAACAACAGCTTTAGTATAAGGCAGAGCCCCCTTATTTGCTATAGTTTTCCCCAAGCGCGAAAAATTTTTTTAAAATTTTACTTGAATAATTATTCAAATGTGCTAACAGTTGAGCAGATGTTCAAGTGAATGAATATTCAAATGAACAAGCAGGAGGAGGAACAAATGGTAAAAAACGAAGCAATATGCGACTGCGAAGTTATTCACACCGAGCTGGTAGAAAAGGTAAAAGGGCAGCTAAAACCCGATGAAGTAATTTGCGATTTGGCTGATTTTTTTAAGATTTTTGGCGATACCACCCGGGTAAAGATTCTCTATGCCCTAGACCAGAGTGACCTTTGCGTGTGCGATATTTCGGCTCTCTTGAATATGACCGTTTCGGCCATTTCGCACCAGCTTAAAATACTGCGCGAGGCCAATTTGGTGAAAAACCGCCGCGAGGGCAAGATTGTTTATTACAGCCTGGCCGACCGTCATGTGCAGGAAATTATCGAATGCGGAATCGAGCATATTTCTGAATTATAAGAGGAGAAGAAAATGAATCACCATGAGCATGAGCACAAAGAGGGGCATAGCTGCTGCCACCACCATGGGCATGAGCACGGCGCTTGTCATTGTCATAGCCATGAGCATGAGCATGAAGAAGGGCCTGGCTGCTCTCATCACCATGAGCACGAGCACGGCGAGGAAGAAGAGCTTTCCACCAAAATGCTCATTTTGGCCGCCGCGCTATTTGCCCTTGGCCTTTTGGCCGAGCACTTGCCAATAAAAAATTGGCTTAGCGGCATAAACCAAGCGGCTACAGTTCAGCAAATAACATGCCTTATTTGTTACTTTTTTGCCTATATCATCGCCGGCCGTGCTAGCCTTAAAAGAGCCTTTTTGAATCTCATTCACGGCCGCCTGATGGATGAGTCATTTTTAATGTCCATCTCCTCTATCGGAGCAATTTTATTAGGAAAATATGAAGAAGCTGTGGCTATTATGGTGCTCTATCAGGTGGGCGAAAAATTTGAAGATTATGCCACCGATAAATCGCGCGATGCTATTGCCGAAATTGCCAAACTGCGCCCCGACCACGCCACCATAAAGACTTTGGAAGGCAGCAAAGATGTGCCGCTGGAAGAGGTTGAGAAGGATTCGCTCATCATTGTGAAACCGGGAGAGCGCATTCCCATTGATGGCATTATAGCCGATGGCGAAAGCTTTGTGGACACGGCCGCCCTCACCGGTGAAAGCCTGCCTCGCCATGTGCAGGTTGGTGATGAAGTGCTTTCCGGCTCCATCAATAAACAGGGCGTATTAGAAATCCGCACCACCCGTTATGCCGGCGATTCCGCGCTGGCCCGCATTTTGCAACTGGTGGAAAATGCTAGCGAAAATAAAACCAAATCGGAGCAGTTTGTCACCCGCTTTGCCCGCGTTTATACGCCGATTGTGGTGGCCGCCGCTCTGGTTTTAGCTATAGTGCCCAGCCTTATCAGCGGCTTTAAAAGCGGTGATTTTTCCTGGCAGGCTACTTGGGCCGATTGGGTCTATCGGGCGCTCATGTTTTTGGTGGTTAGCTGCCCCTGCGCTATTGTCATCTCCATTCCGCTCTCATTTTGCGGCGGCATTACGGCGGCAGCCCGGCGCGGGATTCTTATCAAGGGCAGTGTTTATTTGGAGGCTCTGGGGCGCACGCAAATTGCCGTTTTTGACAAAACCGGCACTTTAACCAAGGGCAATTTTGTGGTTTCTCATATTCATGCCACCAATGGCGCTATTACCGAGGATGAGCTTTTAGCTCTCGCTACCCATACCGAAATGTTTTCCACCCACCCCATCTCCGCCTCGCTCAAAGCGGCACATCATGCTGACTGCTGTGACCGGGTAAAGCTGGAAAATGTGGAAGAAATAAGCGGCGAAGGTATTAAGGCGCTGGTGAATGGCAAAGAGGTTTTGGCCGGTAATACCAAACTAATGGAGCGCTTTGGCGTAAAATACGACGAATGTCCGGAACACCGGGACGGCACTATTGTCCATGTGGCCAGTGCGGGAATATATAGCGGCCATATTGTTATCAGCGACGAGATAAAAGATGATGCCGAAGAGGCTCTTAGGGCTCTTAAAGCAGCTGGGGTAAAAGATATTGTCATGCTAACTGGCGATAATCGCAGCGCAGCGGAAATTGTGGCCAAGAAACTGGGGATAGCGCGAGTTTTCAGCGAACTTTTGAGTGCCGACAAGCTGGCCAAAGTAGAAGAACTTTTAGCCACTTTAAGCGCTGGTGGCCAAAAGAGCGGCAGCCTGATTTTTACCGGTGATGGCATTAATGATGCTCCCGTTTTGGCAAGAGCCGATGTGGGCATTGCCATGGGCTCAATGGGGAGCGATGCGGCAATAGAAGCGGCTGACATTATTATTATGGAAGATAAGCCGGCAAAAATTGCCGAAGGGGTGGCCATAAGCCGCAAAACACTTAGAATTGTTTATGAAAACCTCATTGGCTCCCTGGGCATAAAGGCCACTATATTAATCTTTAGTGCTCTGGGCCTCTCCTCTATGTGGCTGGCTGTTTTCGGCGATGTGGGCGTGACTATTTTGGCAGTCCTGAATGCGCTAAGGCTATTAGGTAAAGCCAGATAATCCGCAGGGTATTGCCCACCAATTTGAAAAATTTATCTATATATTTCAGTACTTATTGTAATGATGTTACTAGTTTCTCGGCCAGCATTATGCCGTCAAGAGCGCTCGAAGTTATGCCGCTGGCATAGCCGGAACCCTCGCCGATGGGGTAAAGGCCGCTTTTGCCTAAAGCGGTAAAGTGCTCATCTCTCAAGATGCGCAAGGGATTGGAGGGGCGCGATTCCAGGCCGATTAAGAGGCCCTCTCTAAGGGGCGGCACCTCGCTCACCAGTTTGTTTAGGGCATGTTTTAGGGCATCTTTGGCAAAGCCCGGCATGATTTCGCCAAAATTTACACTGGCCAGCGGCCGGCGGTAGCTGGAGAGCGGCAGCGCGGCGCTCGTTTTTTCACCAATAAAATCAGTGATTTTTTGCGCTGGGGCGGCAAACTCCCCGCCGGCGGCGGCAAAAAAGCGCTTTTCGAGGGCCCGCTGAAATTCCATAATGGCGAGCGGCCCGGAAAAAGCCGCCGGCAGATCTTGGGCGCCATATTCGCAAATAAAAGCGGCATTGGCAAAGGGGCTAGCCCGCTTGCTGCCGCTCATGCCGTTGACCGTGAGGCCGCCAGCCTCGGTGGGCGTGGGAATGACTAGGCCGCCGGGGCACATACAGAAGGTATGACAGGGGCGGCCGCCTAAAGGGGCACTATAGAAATATTCGGCCGCCGGCAAACCCGGCAAATTAGCCCACTTACCGTAGCGCCACTCATTGATTAGCTTTTGCTTGTGTTCCACGCGCACTCCCAGAGCGGCCGGCATAGGTTCCATGGCAATGCCCTGGCGGTAAAGCTCGGCCCAGAGGCGGCGAGCGCTATTGCCGGTAGCCAAAATGGTGCCCGTGGCCCAATAGCGCTCGCCGCCTTCAGTGAGCACACCTAAAACTCTATCTCCCTCTATTATAAGCCTTTTTACTGCTGTATTAAAGATGAATGTCACGCCAAGCTCAATTAGCCGCCGCCGCCAGCTAGCCAGAAGTGTTACCAGGCGGTCGGTGCCGATATGGGCATGGTAATCAATAGCCAGCGACTCTTCATCCAAGAAGCGGGCGAGTTCTGCTAAAAACCAATCTACTCGCAGATCGGCCCGGCGGGTGTATATTTTGCCATCGCTATAGGTGCCGGCCCCGCCTTCGCCAAAAGAGAGATTGGAAGATTCATTGAGCTCGCCGTTTTGAAAGAGAGCAGCCACATCATGGCTGCGCTCTTCCACCATTTTGCCCTGCTCGATGATGGTGACTTCCTGGCCGGCAAGAGCCAGAATATAAGCGGCACTAAGACCGGCGGGGCCGGCACCGATTATTATATAGCTCTTTTTTTTACCCGCTGGCGGCGGCGGCGTCCAGAGTGCGGGCAGCGGGCGCAAAAGCTGCCGCTTTTCCGGCTTTAGTGCGCCCGCGTCGATTGCCACATTTAGGCCATAGACCCAAGTGGGGCGGTGACGCACATCGAGTGAGCGCCGCGCCAGGCTAATAGCTTTTATTTTTTCGGGATTTACCATAAGCCGCTCGGCAGCAAGCTCAAGAAGCGTGGGCTTTTCTTCCCCAAAAGGGCGGCGCACCTCGGCGAGTCTGTAATTTAGTACGGGCATAATTAATTAATTGGTGGAAAATATTGCAAAATTTGCTTGAAACTACCGCTCTCTACAATGTGCTTGGCCGCGGCATTTACCGCCGGATCTTTGGGCATATAGCCAATGCCCAGCGCGGCGCTTCTTAAGGCATCCAGGTCATTTATATGGTCGCCCACAAAGGCGCAATTTTCTAAAGTGAGACCACGGCTTTCGGCTATTTCTTTAAGCGTTTCCGCCTTGCCAGGAGAATCAAAGCGCGAGGCGGTGCAGCCGGTTAAATAACCGTTTTCGTCAAATTGCAAATGGTTCATAAAAGCAAAATCAAAAGGCACATCTTTTAATAATTCATCGGTTACAAGGTCCAGCGTGCCGGAAATGAGGCCGATAATATAGCCGCGCCGCTTGAGCTCCAAAAGCGTTTCTTTGGCATCTTGCGTAAGTCCAAGATTTTCTTTGATAATCTTTATCATTTCCTCTTTTTTGGCGTGAGCATCTATCCAGCACTTAACATCGAGGCGCACCCATTCTTTAAAAGCGAGTTTGCCCTCTTTAAAAAGGCGATAGCGTTCCACACCAAGCTGCGGATCCACCATGTAATGATTATGAAAAATCTGCCACACCACCACATTGGCATCGTGCTGCACCAGGGTGCCGTCCACATCAAAGCCGATAATTTTAATGTTTTGCATCTAAATTCCTATTTTCGGCCGGGGTATTAAAGGCCTGGAGAGTTTTACTAATTATTTTTACTTCCGGCAACCGTCTTTTATAAAATCAGCCATAAGGGGCTCGGCTTTGCGGCTGATGAGGGAATAGACCACATTGCCGCGCTGCCACACCACCGCCTCGCGCTCGGTGCCGTCGGCGGTTAAAACCTGGCATTTGGTGGGACTTTTGCGCACATATTCCGAGCTGTTTCTATCGGTAAAAACATAGAGCGAAGCCGGGGTGCCGTTGATCTCATAGCTGATAAAAGCCGTGGGTTGCTCGCCCAAGTAGGTGAGGCGGCCGCCGCGCACATGAGTGCCGGTGGAAATTTTGGGCAAATCAAATTCAAATGGCAGGTGACCGGCAAAAAAAGCGCGTAAATCCGCCTCGTTAGCGCTATTTACATCGAGTGGCAGGCGGTCGTCGCTTTGGCGGGCAATGGCTGTTTTAATGGTTCCTGGTAACTGATTCTGCTCCGCGCCGCCGCCGATGAAGAAGAAGGCGGCAATAGAGGCGGCCGCCAAAAGGCCGGTACCAACAGCCGGCCAGCGCCAAAAAGATTTATTCTTTTGGGCGCGCATATCGTTCATCACCAATTTTCTGAGGGCAGCCGGAGCCGGAGCCGGGTGCAAACGCTTGCGCAAAAAGCTGTGAAAATGCTGCTCTTTTTCGAGAGCCAGAGCGCATTCCGGGCAACTCTCCGCATGGGCTATGGTTTCGGCCTCTTCTGCCGGGCCCAAAGCACCATCAAGTAACATAGGAATTTGTAAATGAAATTCAGCACATTCCATTAAGCTAAACCTCGCTCGCGCCGATACATATTTATATCTATCGGTGCCTCTTGTTGCCGTTCCAGTGTGACTTTGGCCTCAGCGGCTAAAAGTTGCCGGATTCTTTGGCGCCCGCGAAAGAGCCGGCTCATAACTGTGCCGATGGGCAAATCCAAAATGGCCGCAATTTCCTCATAAGAAAACTCGTTGACATCACACAAAACAACCACGCTGCGGTAAAGCTCCGGCAATTTGGCCAGGGCCCGCTCCACACTTTCCGCCTCTAGGCGCATAATAGCCGAAAACTCCGGCCCTTGGGCGCTGTCGGGGATTCTGTTAAGATGCTCATCAGAGGGTAAAACGTGCTCGCGCTCGCGCTGCAACTGGTGGTAACGATTAATAAAAAGGCGATACATCAATTGAAAGATCCAGCCGCGAAAGTTGGTGCCTGGCTGAAAGCGCTTGTAAAAACGCAGCGCTCTTAAATAGGCATCGTGCACCAAATCTTGGGCATCGGCCTCATTTTTGCACAAATGGCGGGCGGCGGCATAGAGTCCATCGAGCTGCTGGAGAGCCAGCGTCTCAAACTCTTCCCGGCTTAACGTCTCGCCGCTATATTGTAATTCATTGGTCATAATATTCCTCAAGGGAGCTAACCGACTCCGGCTAATTGTAACCAAGTAACCCTTTTTACTATTCCCAAAAATTTTAGATAAAGCCGACATCATAGCTGAAACGGCAAAATTTTCCCCTATAGCCCCCTAAAAGCATATTGGCAAATAACCTAACTAGTGACTATAGTGGTAGCGGCGTTTTTTTGCCTGATTAAGGAGCCATCATGCAATCTTATCGCTTTTCCCGCCACTTTTTGCTAAGTTCGTTTTGTTTGGCTGCTCTTTCGATTCTTAATCTTGCGGCTTGCAAAAATGCAGATCCTTGCAAAGATGTTACTTGCAACGGAGTCGGTACTTGCAACGTGGTGAAGGATAAAGCGATTTGTATTTGCCAAGATGGGTACGACAGCGAGGGCGCTACTTGCGTCCCTAATTGGTGTCATGCTTTGGCTTGTGCCCACGGCTCATGCGCTCTCGAAGGCAATAATCCTTATTGCAAATGCGAAGAAGGTTATATCGGCCCCCGTTGCGATGAATGCGACACCGGTTATTCTCCTAATAACGGCAAATGTTTACCTGATGGTGTAGATCCAAGTCAGTGTACGCCTAATCCGTGCGAAAATGACCCCTGCGCTCACGGAGTGTGTCGCTGTAATCCCAAAGATAATAGCGCTGTCTGCCTTTGTGATAGCGGCTATACAGGCAAAACTTGTACTGATTGTGCACCTGATTACACTCCTGATGGTTTAAACTGTGTCTTTAATAACTGTGCCACCGGCACAGAAAACGACAAATGTAAAGAGACAACTTGCGGCAAAGGTGGCACCTGCGCTTGTGACCCTATTACCGGCATTGCCGCTTGTGAGTGCGAATTTCCTTATACCGGCGATTATTGTAACGAGTGCCTTTATGGTTACAATATGCAGGAAGACGGTACCTGCGCCAAGGCTCCGCCTTGCAATGTCATCACCTTTACTTATGAAAATCCGGCTGTTACTTCAGTCAAATTGGGCGGCGACTGGCTGGGCTGCCAAAATTGGGCCGAATGTGCCAAAAATATGACTAAAAACAGTAACGGTGTATGGGAAATCACCGAAACTATTACCTCTGGCGGGCGCCATATATACAAATTCAATATCAATAATGACCCCAATTATTGGGCTCATGATCCAAATAACTCAAACCAAGTCGATGACGGTTTTGGTGGCAAAAATAATTATATAGATGTCTGCTCGGTGTGCAATGTCAGCCCCGACCCCTGCGAGAGTAAGACCTGTAGTTACCACGGCGGTTGTTCCTGCTCCATGGATGATACTACTCCGGTGACTACCTGTATGTGCGGCGAGGGCTATGCCGGCGCCGATTGCCAGGAGTGTGCCAGCGGCTATGTACCTAAGGGTAATCGCTGTGTGGCTGCTATGTGCGGCGATGCCGGTAGTTTTGACTGGCGCGATGCCGTGCTCTATTTCGTGATGACCGACCGCTTCTTTGACAGTGACGGCCAAGCCAAGACCGTCCAAGGTGCCACCAATGATCGTGGCCTCGCCAGTGCGCAATATTTGGGCGGCGACTGGAAGGGCGTTACTGAAAAGATGAGCTATTTAGCCGACTTAGGTGTAACTGCTATTTGGCTTGGCGCTCCATACAAAAATAGAAATACCATCGGCGCCGGCACCACAGCAGGCGATACAGCCATGTATTCCAGCTATCACGGCTACTGGCCAAGCCCCAAAAATACCAATTATGCTCCTATGTTTACCGGCAATACCATAGATACCTCTTTAATTACCGAAAATCGCCCCGTGGTAGAAGATCGCTTGGGCACAGAACAGGATTTGCGCGACCTCATCGCCGCCGCTCATAGTGCCGAAAGTGCTAATGGCCAGGGCATTAAAATTCTCTTTGATTACGTTATGAATCACATCGATACCGAAAGCGGTCTCTACCAGGCCACCAAAAATAACGGCTGGTATTATCTCGATAACGGCAATATTGTCCTTTGCGGAGCCGATGGCGGCTGGCGCTGGGATGATGCTTTTTGGTGTACCAAGTGTGCTTTTACCGATTACCTGGCGCCTTTTGATTATGACCAAGCCGCCCCGCGCGAATGGTCGGTAAACGATGCTCTCTGGTGGGCCAAAGAGTATGGTATTGATGGTTACCGCCTGGATGCCATTAAGCATGTGCCCATCCAGTGGCTTACTGATTTACGCATTAAATTCAATAGTTACATTAAAAACCCGGCAGGCGGCCGCTTCTATCTGGTTGGTGAAACTTACGACTGGGGCAATCGTGACCTTTTAAACAAATACGTTAACCCGGCCACTATGCTGGATGGCCAATTTGATTTCCCCATGCGCCAGCAGGTGTGTAATGCCGTGATGAATGGCGGCTATATGTCAGAACTTGCCAACTGGATGCAGGGCAACGACTCCTTCTATACCAAAGGCGCTCTGATGAGTACCTTCCTGGGCAACCACGACATGCCGCGCGTCATCCACACTGCCACCGGCCAGGTTGGTTGCACCGAAGGTAGTTATATCGGCGATGGCGGCTATAATTCTTGGACATCGGATCGCTTTACTCAGCCTCAGGAGGCCGATCCTTACCGCAAATTGGGTGTGACCTTTGCCGTTCTGCTCTTAAATCCCGGGTTGCCGCTAATTTTTTATGGCGATGAAATCGGCCTGGCCGGTGGCGGTGACCCTGATAACCGCCGCATGATGACCTGGGATGAGTCCAAACTGAATAATTACCAAAAAGAGCTGCGCTCCACGGTTAAAGCTCTGGCTACCATTCGCGGGCAAAATAAAGCTATAACGCGCGGCAAGCGCACCACCATTTCCTCTACGCCCAATACCTGGATTTACAAGATGGGCGGCTGCGGTGATGAGGCTATGCCCGATATTATTGTGGCCATCAACAAGTCGAGTGGCGCCGAAAATGTAAATATTCCGGCAGGTTCTTATACCGACCTCATGGCTAAAGCTTTAGGTGGCAGCGAAGCGGTGAGCGGCGGCCAAGTTGCTCTCCCGGCCTATGGCATTAAAGTGCTGAAGAAAAATTGATTTTTTAAGGAAATATCTATGTCAAACCGCTTGAAAATACTGGGCTTAGTGCTTTTATTTGCCCCTCTTGCCGGAGCTTTTACGGCCTGCGCAACTACCGGGGCCGCCGGGAGCGGTAAAGCCGAGAAGCAAAAAGCCGGATTAGCTGCCAGCGGCCAAGAGGGCGAAGAAATCACCGCCGATGCCTTAAGTGATGCCGTACGCGTCGAGCGCTTTGATGTCAATAGAGACAAAAAACCAGATATTTGGAAATATTATTCCGCCTGGGAAGGAAACGAGTATTTAAGCAGAAAGGAGCTGGATTTAAATAGCGACGGCCGAGTGGATATTATTCGCACCTATAGCTCCGACGGCCTTATTTTAAAAGAGATCTTAGATATGGATTTCGACGGCCGTTTTGATTCTACAGTTATTTATAAAGGCGGCCGCCTTTTGCGCAAAGAGATGGACCTTGACTATGATGGCAAAATTGATTTGTGGAAACATTATGTAAATGACAAACTCACCCAAATAGATATTGATAAAAACCATGATGGTCTCCCGGATTATTGGGAATATTACGAAAACGAACAGCTGGATCGCGTAGGTTACGATTCCGATAACGATGGCAAACCCGATCGTATTGAGCGCCGCACAATAGCCGAAGAAAAGCCGGCGGAAACTCCTCCTCAGGAAGACGAAGCGGAGGATAGCTCAGACGAGGAGGCGGAAGATAGCGAATAATTATGATTTTTTATAAAAAATATATTTTACTGGCTCTTTTAGCGGGGCTCTGGCTTTTTATCCATCCCTATAAAGCGCACGGGGCGGATGCCACCACCGAGCGCAATATTTCTATAAAATTACAGCAAATTCATAAATATATTGCCAAGCAGGCTGTCTCTCCTTCTTTTGAAGAGATATTTTTGCACACAGTTAAATCGTTCAAGGGAACACCATATGAAGGTTACGGCCATGACCCCATTGGTCCGGAGCGCTTAATTGTTAAAACCGATCAGCTTGGTTGTGTGAGCCTTATTGAGCTTTCTTTAGCTATTGCCAGAGTGGCCTACTGCGGCGATAATTCGCCAAAAACAGTGCTCGAGGAAATTCAGAAAATGCGCTACCGAGGCGGGCAGATTATGGGCTTTCCTTCGCGCTTGCACTACTTTTCCGAATGGCTGGATCAAGCCATAGATAACCACATCTTAGCCGATCGCACTATGGATTTGGGCGGCCGCACAATGAGCAAGGAATTTAATTGGGTGACAGCCCACAAAAATTTATATCCGCCGGTGACTATTAAAGAAAATCGTCTGGCGCTGCGCGAGGTTGAAAAGAATCTGAGCCAAAAAAGATTTCCTGTAATTCCTCAAAATGAAATTGCTGCCATTGAGCCGCTTTTAAATGAGGGCGATCTCATTGCCATTATCACCGAAAAGCAAGGAATTATTGTCTCTCATGTGGGCATGGTGACGCTTTTAGGCCAGAAAAGACATATTTTCCATGCTTCGTCTCATCTTAAGAGGGTGGGTATCAGTAGCTACACGATTTCCAATTATGTACATAGCAAAAATGAGCGTATCGGCATTAGAGTAAGCCGCGTTGTTGCTCCAATTTGTCCTTTAATTTAGCTTGGTTAAGGAGCTGGATATGGAACGTTTGGCCGCTTTGAGCACTTTTATTAAGGACAAACATAACTATCAAATGGCCCATCTCTTTATGAGTTATCTGGCCTCTGGTCTGGCTCACGAAATGAATAATATTTTTACGGCCATTTTGGGGAATATTTCTATTGCCGGCATTTATTTGCAAAAAAATCCGGAAAAAGCCGCAGAAAAATTGGCCGATGCCGAAAAAGCCATCATGCGGGCCCGTAATTTAATGAGCCGGGTGCATCTTTTGTCCACCAAAAAACCGGCTAATAAATGCCCAATTCTCCTGTTGCTGGTGCTGAAAGATGAAATAAATCTATTAAATAATACATCTATTTGCCTTAAAGTTGACCCAGAGGAGTGGAATCCGCAAATAGAATGTGACGAAGAGCTTTTTAGAGCAGCTATCCGCAATGCTCTTAATAATGCCATTGAAGCTACCGGCGATGCCGAGACGCCTATTATTGTTTCTGCCGGCGCGACTACCCTGGATGGCCGGCCGGCCGCTCTTATTACGATAAAGAATTGGGGCGACAGCATGAGCTCGGAAGAGCAGGGCAGCTATTTTATACCTTATATTACTAAAAAGCCCAAAGCTTCAGGCCTGGGGCTCAATATTATCCGCGCGGCCATTGAGCTGCATGGCGGTAAATTGCAACTTGTTTCCAGTCCGCAAAGCGGTACAACTTTAGAGCTTATATTTCCGCTTAATAGCTAATTTATTTGCCAAATTTTGGTAGCGGTAGAAGAGCTCTGGTAGCTTTTTTATAGGCCGCAAAACCATCTTTCCGCGCTTGTCGGCCATCGGCCAGAGGAATGCTGACGGTTAAAAACATGATGGTATTCAAGAGAGCGCCGGCCATAAGATACCAGCGATGAGGTATGAGAGTAACGGCGGCCAAAGCCACCCCCCACCACATCAAAATTTCGCCTAAATAATTGGGATGGCGCGAATGTTTCCAGAGGCCCACATTTATAAAACCTTTGGGGCCACTGCGGCGAAAGCGGTGCATTTGGTAATCGGCAGTGCCTTGTAAAATCACCGCGCCTAGGGAAACGAGCAAAAAGAAGAGCGCCGGGAGGCTGAATTTGGGTTCTTCACGCATGACAAAAATGGCAGGGAGCATTACCATATAAACCACCAAAGTGGGAAAAAGGTGGATGCCCAAAAGATTTACCAGCTGATAAAGGCGACCGGTTTTTTCATGCAGCATGGTGTAGCGCCAATCCTGATGGGTGAGCCCGTGAAAGGTATAGGCCCAGTTAGCTGTTAAGCGCACAGCCCATAAAGTAATAACGGCAAAAAAGAGCCAGTTCATAAGATTCATGGGCTTATAAAAAGCCAAAACAGCTAAAAAAACCGGCGGGGCCACACTCCAGTAGGGGTCGTAAAAGGAGGCGTTATTAAAAATAAGGCCTAGGAGATAAATAAAGATGGTGGCAGCCACATCGGCTATTAGGAGATTTAGCCAAAAGGAATAGGAAAGATGGTTATAGAGCATAATGCCTAAAATGGTGGCAAAAATATAACCAATTAAAATAATAAAAAAACTTATTGGTCTACTGGCAACTTTTATCATCGAAAAACTCCGCCGGCGGTTTTACATGGCCGCCAGGCGGCGCAAATAGTCACCATAGCCGTTTTTGATATCTTTGGCCAAAAGCAGCATATCATTTTTAGAAATATAGCCCATGCGGTAGGCAATCTCTTCCAGACAGGCCACTTTTAGCCCCTGGCGCTGCTCGATGGTGGCAATAAAAGAAGAGGCTTCCAAAAGGCTCTCATGGGTGCCGGTATCCAGCCAGGCAAAGCCGCGCCCCATAATCTCCACATTGAGGCGGCCGGCTTGCAAATAGGCACGGTTGGTGTCGGTGATTTCCAGCTCACCACGGGCCGAGGGTTTTTGCTTTTTGGCTACCTCCACCACATCAGGACCGTAAAAATAGAGGCCGGTGACCGCATAATTGGAGCGCGGTTTTTGCGGCTTTTCCTCAATAGAGATGGCTTCGCGCTTTTCATTAAATTCTACTACGCCGTAGCGCTCCGGGTCGTTGACATAATAGCCGAATATGGAGGCGCGGTTCTCTTCGGCCGCCAGCTTTAGCGCCCGCCGTACCAGGCCGGTGAGGTTTTGTCCGTAAAAGATGTTGTCACCCAAAATGAGAGAGACCGGGCTACCACCAATAAATTCTTCACCAATGAGAAAAGCCTCGGAAATCCCGGCCGGCTTTTCTTGCGGTAAGTAGCGGAAATTTACTCCTAAATTTGAGCCATCACCTAAAAGCTTTTCAAATAGCGGCAGCTGCTCCGGAGTGGAGATAATCAAAATATCGCGGATGCCGGCCAGCATCTGGATGGAGATGGGGTAATAGATCATCGGCTTGTCGTAAATGGGCATCAGCTGCTTGGATATAACGTGGGTTAATGGGTAAAGCCGCGTGCCACAGCCGCCGGCTAAGACAATTCCTTTAGGTATGCGATAGTTTGCCATGAAAGCTCCTCAAAAAAACCGCTTGGACTAATAGCGCAAATCGCTGACAGTATAAAGAGAAATATATTGATGTCCTTGAGGAAAAATCTCAGCCTGTGCTTTGCGTTATTAATTGTCTTTTTTGATTTCCTAGACTACAATTAGCCGGAATATGCTGGCCTTTTTGTGCCGGCGAAGCGGAGAAGACAATGAAAAGTAGAGCAAAACTACCTTTTTCGTTTATACTTTTTGCTTCCGGATTATTGGCCGGATGTAGCGGTCAAATAGCTGTAAGTGAAGATATTTTCAATTGCAGTCCCGAGCAACCCAACGGCATTTGTCCCACCGGTGAGGTGTGTGTGAATGGCCATTGCGAAGCCATCTATCAGCCTTGTTCGCCAGCGTATCCAAATGGTGTGTGTCCGGAAGGCACTTGCGTTAATGGTATTTGTATGACCAGTAGCGGACAGAAGGCCTGCTCCAAAAATAACCCAGGCGGCTATTGCGATAATCCGAATGAAGTTTGTCTTAACGGCAAATGTGTGACGCCCAAACCGGAAGAAGCCTGTTCAAGGGATGCTCCCGACGGTTGGTGCGACCCAGGTTATTGCTGTACAGGCGGTGCTTGTTGGCCCTGCGGCTGTGTGTGCGGTATCGATTGCCCGGCCGGCCGCTGCAGTAGCGGAGAAATTTGTGATAACGGTGTTTGTAAACCGGCAGAAACGGTAACCACCAAATGCGGTCCGGGCCAATGTTCCGGCCTTTGTGAATATGCTCAAAATTGTGTCGAAGATATAAAAGGTGATTGTTCTTGCCAGGCGGCAGCTCCGGCCAGCGGCTGCTCACCAACTAATCTGGCCGGTGATTGCCCGGCCGGGCAGTGGTGTTTAGGCGGCAAATGCCAGGAAATTTCCGATGATATGTCTTGCGGTAAAAATTGCGGTAGCGGCATTTGCTCCGGCCATGCTTATTGCGTCGCCGATAGCGAAGGCTGCTCCTGCCAGGAAAATGTATCGCCGGATTTAGTGTGCTCGGTTAGTAATCCCACCGGTTTATGTCCTGATGGCCTGGTGTGTAATGCCGGTAGTTGTTCGGTACCTGAATGTAGCTCACTTACTCCTTGGGGCGATTGCCCGGCCGGGCAGAGCTGCGTAAAAGGGCGCTGCCAGAACGGCGGTGATGAGTGTTCACCCAGCAATCCGAGCGGCGTTTGCAATGATATCTGCGATGGCGATAACTGTTATGAAGCTGTTTGTAATGCCGGTATTTGCGTGGCCGCTACTTGTAGCAAAGAGCATCTGCGCGGGCGCTGTGGCGGTGATTGTCTGATTTGCCATGAAGGCTCCTGTATCACCCCGCCCTGTAGTAAAGAATACGCCTGCGGTACCTGCCCCTCCTGCCAAGTTTGTAACGAAAACGCCGATAGCCCTGATTACGGTACTTGCGGCCCGGCCGCCTGTTCACTGGCCTGCCCTGAGGGTACCTGCTCCAGCGAGCGCGAGATTTGTACCTCTTCCGGTTTTTGCGAAGTGCCTGCTTGCAGTGTGATTTACCCTTGGGGTGATTGCCGTGTCGGTATGTATTGTGAGGAAAATAAGGGCCCATGCGCCGATTTAGCTACCCCTGAAGATTGTGCTACCGATGTGAGTTGTACCTGGAATCAAAAACTTAATGGCTGTGTACGCAAAAATTACGGCCAATGTACACTGGAAGAGTGCGGCAGTGCTCCGGTCAGCAATCTTATTTGTAACAACCCGGCCTGTGAAGCTCTTGATAGCCAGAATGCCTGTGCCGCCGGTCCGGAATGTACCTGGGGGCGCTGTAACGGCGGTGGAGCCTGTCCCACCATTTTAACCGAGGCTGATTGTGCGGCTAATGTCAATTGTTGGTGGCAAAATGGCTGTTTTGACGGCCGGATGTGTGTTGAAGGTCATTGTACAACACCGCTTTGTAGCAAGCTCTATCCAAATGGCCGTTGTGATGAAGGATCCACCTGTTATGAAGGTACCTGTGTTAAACTCGGTTGCGAAAGCGATAACGATTGCCAGATTCTTTCCGAAAAATGCGAGCAGTTGCCCATCGGTACCACCGGTTGTATAAAACAGCCCTGTAGCGTGGAAAAACCGGAAGGTGACTGTCTCCTTCTGGGCAATGAATACTTTGGTGAAATCTGTGATGGCGGTAATTGTGTGATACCCAGCTGCTCCGCTACTTATCCCGGCGGTGCTTGCGGCGATGCCGTTTGCGATGCCGCTCAAAATGAGGCTGCCTGTGCCACTGCCGCGCCGCATTGTCGCTGGCGTCCGGCTTGTGTGGCCATAGCTGGGCACAACGGGCCTGCTGCCGGTGTAAGCTGCGAAAATAATAGCGATAAATCGAGCTGCGAAGCTGTTTCCGGTTGTAAGTGGCAAGGTTGTACCGATGGGCGCATCTGTGCCGGCGGTAATTGTCTCCTGCCGCCTTGTAGCGAAAGTGTGCCCGATGGTTCCTGCCCGGCCGGTATGGCCTGCGAAGCCGGTAAATGTACACTCCAAAATTGCGGCCCGGTCAACCCGGCTGGCCCCTGTGTTTGCTCCGATTTGAACGAAACCGATTGTAAGGACACCATTAAGGGCCTTGGCTGTATGTGGGCAGGCGGTGCCTGTGTCAATGATCCGGCAGCCACCGGCTTCCGTATTTGTCTTGGCGGCGTATGTAAACCTTTTGTCTGCGGTGCCGATTTTGGTATTGCTCCCTGTTTGGACAGCAGTTCTATTTGCGGCTTTACCGGTAGTAGCGGCGATACTTGTAACGTGGGTGACCCCGGCGGCGGTGACGGTCATGGTTCACCTTGCTGCTTTAAGCCTTCTTGTTGTGATACTTATCCCACCGGTGCTTGCGGCGGCGGCAGTGAGCGTTGCGTCGGCGGTACTTGTCAAAAACTCCCCTGTAGTCAAAATGCTCCTGATGGTGCCTGCGGGGCCAACCAGGTGTGTGATAACGGCGTTTGCAAGCAGGCCGCTTGCTCGGCCGAAAATCCCGGCGGCCATTGTGAATGTTCTATTTTGAGTAAAGCCGATTGCGCGGACAGCCAAAAAGGCTTTGGTTGTAAGTGGGATAGCAGTTCGGCGAGCTGCGTTGATGACCCCGATAGCGCAGATATCCGCAAATGTGCCGGCGGGGTGTGTAAGCCTTACCTCTGCGGCGCTGATTTTGCCGATGCTCCCTGTTTAGTGCCCGGTACCGTGTGTGATTTGGTGAAGCACGGCGAAACTTGCGAAACCAGCCAGCTGGTAAATAACGGCGACGGTATTAATACCAATTGTTGCTATACCCCAGTTTGTTCTACCGATTACCCCGGCGGCTCTTGCCAGCCCGGCTATATTTGTAACGGCGGCACCTGTCAGCAACTGCCTTGTAGCGCTAGTAATCCGGCCGGTGCCTGCGGCGCCGGCAAAGTGTGTGTAAACGGCGAATGTCTCTCCGCGCCCTGTAGCCCGGAAGTCCCCAAAGGTACCTGCAATTGCGGAAGCATTACCCGCCAGGCTGATTGTACCGGCAGCGGCGCGGCTTATGGCTGCAAATGGCAAGGTAATAAATGTATCGACGATCCGGCCTCCAGTGCCTCAACTAGCTGTCTAAACGGCACTTGCGCTCCTTATCTCTGCCGCGCCGAGTTCCCCAATGCTCCTTGTACAAGTAGCGGATATGTTTGTAAAATTCCTGACGCCGGCGAAGTGTGCGAGGGTACTAATAGCGGTTCCAGCGGTGCCTGCTGCGTCAAACCGGCTTGTAGCACTGATTATCCCGGCGGTGCCTGCCCCGACGGCCAGACCTGTTCCGGCGGTACTTGCGTGCCGCTGCCCTGTAGCCAGGTCAACCAGAACGGTGCCTGTGCCAGCGGCAAAATTTGTAAACAGGGCACCTGTGTAACGGCTCCTTGTAGTAGTACTGCTCCGAACGGTACTTGCGAAAATGCCGGCCAGCGCTGCTATAACGGTGAGTGCCTTGATTATGTCTGCAGCCGCGAATTCCCCGGCGCTGCCTGTACTCAGGAGGGGGCAGTTTGTGGCGCTTTGGTCGATCCTACCAAAGAGAGCTGCCTCTCAACCGCTCGCGGTGACGGCTCTTCAGCAGCCAGCCCCTGCTGCTTTGTACCTACTTGCTCCGCTACTTATAAGAGCGGTACCTGTCAGGATAGCTATATTTGTAAAAACGGCGAGTGTACGCAGCTGCCCTGTAGCCAGGTTAATAAAAACGGTGCCTGCGCCAGCGGCCAGTATTGTAATAATGGCACCTGTGAAGCCATTGCCTGCTCGCGGGAAAATCCCACCGGCCCCTGTGCCGATAATACCCAGCGCTGTGTAAACGGAGTTTGCAAAGATTACCTTTGCGGCGCCGATTTCCCGAGCGCTCCCTGCAGTGAAAGCGGGGCGGTGTGTGGCAAAATTGTTAATAGTGCTAAAGAGCGTTGCCTCAATAATAACGGCAACGGCACTTCTACTAATTGCTGTTTTGAGCCCTGGTGCTCCGCTCAATATCCCTCCGGCAAGTGCGCGGATGGCTATATTTGCAAGGGTGGCAATTGTGAGCAGTTACCTTGCAGCCCCAGTGCTCCTAATGGTGTTTGCGGTGCCAATCAGCGCTGTGTCGAAGGTCAATGTGAAGCGGCTCCCTGTAGTAATACCGCTCTAAACGGCACTTGCCTCTGTGCCGACTTAGGGCAGGCGGCTTGTACCAATCCCGAGAGCGGTTTTGGTTGCAAATGGCAGGGTGGCAAATGTATTGATGACCCGGATTCCTCTTTCTATCAAAAATGTGTTAACGGTCACTGCATACCATACCTTTGCGGTGCCAATTTTGTTAACGGTCCCTGCGAAAACGGCGGTGCGGTTTGCGGTGTGCCGAGCGGCCTCGATAGCTGCCTTAACGGTGCGAATAATCCTTCAGCCGAAAGTCCTTGCTGTTTCATTCCTCACTGCTCCAGTACTTATAAAAACGGCAGTTGTGAAGAAGGCTCCATTTGTAAAGAGGGCGTTTGTACCAAGCTCCCCTGTAGCGTGGCTGTGCCCGATGGTGCTTGCCCCACCGGCCAGGAGTGTAGTAGCGGCGTTTGCATTAAATCCGTTTGTAGCCAGAGTGTGCAAGACGGGCGCTGTGAATGTAGTGATATAACTGTCGAAAGTATTTGTACCAATCCCGAGAGCGGCTTTGGCTGCATCTGGCAAGGCGGCAAATGTATTGATGACCCGGCTTCTACCAACAGCCGCCACTGTTTGAACGGCAATTGTACGCCATATCTTTGCAGCGCCGCTTTCCCGAATGCTCCTTGTGCCGTAAGTGGTACAGTATGCGGTAAGCCGGCAAATGGCGAGAGCTGCGCCGATGGTGGCAACCCGGCCGTGGCCTGCTGTTATGTGCCTAATTGTTCCAATACCTACCCGGGCGGCGCTTGTCCGGCCGGCCAGTATTGCAGCGGCGGCCACTGTGTGGCTTATCCCTGTAGCGCAACCAATCCTACCGGCGCCTGTCCGGCCAGCCAGGTTTGTGAAAATGGCTCCTGTCAGCTGGCAAAATGTAGCAATACCGCTCAAGATGGTACCTGCTATTGCTCTGATATTACCGAGCAATCTATCTGCATGAGCAATGTCACCGGCTTTGGCTGCAAATGGCAAAATGGTAAATGTATTGATGACCCGGATTCTGTTGATAGTATGAGTTGCTCTGGCGGCAGCTGTCAGCCTTACCTCTGCGGCGCTAATTTCCCGAATGCTCCCTGTAGCGAGAGCGGAGCCGTTTGCGGTAAACTTGTTGATAGTACTAAAGAATCTTGTGAAAATAATCGCGGCGATGGCGTAAACAGCAACTGCTGCTTTAAGCCTTGGTGCAGTAGCACTTATCCATCCGGCCAGTGTCAGAGCGGCTATGTGTGCAGCAACGGTACTTGTATGCAACTGCCTTGCAGTGCCGGTAATCCCACCGGTGCCTGTGGTGCCGGCCAATATTGTAATGCCGGTGTTTGCACTCGCTATGCCTGTTCCGATGAGCACCCCACCGGCACTTGCGCGGCCGGCAAAGTGTGTGAAAAGGATAACGGCGCCGCCCATTATAGCTGTAGTTCGCCAGATTGTTCGGCCTCTTATCCTTACGGCGAATGTCATGCTGCCGGTACTATTTGTGTAGCCGGTACTTGTGAAGCCACCTGCGGCACCGGTGCCGGGCAAAGTGCCACCGGTTATTGTTCCGGCGGTCTCGCCTGTGTCATGACCGCTTGTGCCAATTCTTGCGAAAATGATTACGATTGTGATGGCATTCCCAATAGCGTGGAAGGTAATGACGCTATTGATACCGATGGCGACGGTATCCCGGATAGCCGTGATATCGATAGCGATAACGATAGCATTCCCGATCGCGTTGAGATAGGACCGGATCCGGCCCATCCCTTGGATAGCGATGGCAACGGTACCCCCGATTACCGCCAAACCGATAGCGACGCCGACGGCATTCCCGATAGTGTCGAAGTTGGCCCCATTCCCACCCAGCCAGTGGATAGTGATGGCGACGGTATTCCCGATTACCGCGATGTCGATAGCGACGGCGATCTTATTTATGACAAATTTGAAGGCCAGGGCGATGTTGATCATGATGGTATCCCAAATTATTTGGATGATGACAGCGATGGCGATGGCATCCCCGATAGCATCGAAGCGCGGCCAACTCCTTATGATGATAGTAGTTTCCACGCCGGTGATATTCCGGCCGACCATGACGGCGACGGCACTTACGACTTCCTCGACCTCGATAGCGATAATGATGGCGTTCTCGATAAAGACGAAGATGTCAACGGCAACGGTATCATCGATTGCCAAGTCAACGGGCGCGGCGAAGTTGTCTATGTTTGTGAAGAGATTACCAATAAAGATGTCTGTCAGGCTCATGAATGTACTTGGAACGACGCCGCCAAAGTCTGCGGCGAAACCAGCTGCCCCAATAGCTGTGATGTCAATGCCTTTAATCCCGGCTGTAAAGATGATCATGCCCGCTGCGTTCTTTCCGAAACTTCGCGTATTCATGTTGACAGTGATTGCGACGGCATGGGCGACGGCAACGATGGCCTCTTCTTGGCTTGCGCCGCCGACAATTTGAAGCCCATCAACCTCTTCTACGACCGCGATGCCGATATAGCTATGGCTCTCGAGCAGGCTTTTGACGAAGCCGGTAAATTTAGCGTCGGCGGCGTGCGCGGTATCTACTTTGATGCCTCTAATAGCAGCGCTGCTTATGGCGTTTCCGGTTTTGTTCTCGCTAAAACTCCGGCCAGCGCGGCCATTAACGAGAGCACTCCGCGGCAAAAGGTTATTAAGCAGGAAGAGTACGATCGCGGCCTCTTGTCCTCCTTTAATCCGCAGGTGGTTATTAGCCGCTATAGCGAGACTTTTGACGGTTTTGCCACTTCCATCTTCCGCTATACTTTGACTAGTAGCGGCTCTGTTTCCAATGCCCGTACCAATGTGCTTAAAGCTCTGGCCGGCGGCGCCAATGTGGGGACGCCTATCGGTTACGGTCCCAATGCCACGGCATATACCTTAATTATTCAAACTATTTACCGCTATGATGACGGCGGCTCAAACGGGCGGGTTATTCTCCTTGGCGCCATTATCCCCACCGCGCTCTATGGTTCCTGCGGGGCTAATAATACCAGCGGTACTTGTAATGCTTTGGCTTCCTGTAATTTTGTAAATAATAAGTGTGTGGAATATGATTGCCGGGCCATTAATGGAGCAGCTTCATGTAATAGTAATAATCACTGTACCTGGAATGATATTGACGAAATTTGCGACAATAAGCAGCTGCCGCTTTTCTATGTGAATAACGTCACTTCCGGTTCCACGGTGACCCAGTTTGGTGATGACCTAGACAAGCTCTGCCAGAGCTTCAGCCAAAAATCCGGTAAGGTGGACTTCCTCTGGCTGCTCGATTTCTCCAACTCTATTTACCCGGCTCGCCAGCAAATTAAGGACTCTGCCTCAACATTCTTTGAATTACTGAATAAGACTGAGGCCGACTTCCGTGCAGCCCAGACCGGTGCTCATACTTTTGATGATAACCAATCGCTTTATAGTGGTGTTAATAATTATTCCGGACAATATTTTACTATGTTCTATGGATATAACACATCAGGTGTAGCAAATAGTCCTTGGCCACCTAACTATGATTTCCGCGCTTGTGATTCTTTAAATGGTGTTTGGGTTGGAGCCAATGGTTGTTTGATTGATGAATTTACCGGTTCTTTGGCCTTTAGCGATGACGTAGCTAACCGTGATTATCTCTGGAATTGTGCTTCGCAAATTAAAGGGCCAGGTTGTACAACTAATTATACATGCACGGCTTGCGGCGGTGCCACCAGCGGTACTGTTTACGCACCGGAATGTTATTTTGCCTCCCGTATGGTTTGTAAAAATACTGTCGGTAACTCTGAAACGCCGCTCTTAATGGCTGAATGGGCCATGTACCGCTACTTTGATAAACACATTTGCGCGGATGCCTTTGAAGATGGTTCTCTCCCAACGGCGGAGACTTGTGATACTCGTGAAGGCTGTTTCTGGTCCGGCGGAAAATGTATTCCCAATAACTGTGCTTTAGCTACTACCGCAGCGCAGTGCGAGACGATGATAGAAGATAATACCAATGATGGTGTTAAGCTTATCGGTTGTCTCTGGAATAATCAGACAAATCAATGTGTGCCAAATTATAGCTGTGAAGCACAGCCAGATGACTTTGCCTGTAGTAATATAACTATTCAGAATACTTGCAATTTACTTGGATGTACGTGGAATAGTTGGAGAGGTACATGTTCTGGTACCTTAAATAGAAATACATATAAACGTTGTGAGGACCTAACAACGGAAGCTAATTGCAAACTTGGCGCGCCTCTTTGCTATTGGAACGGTTCTAGCTGTGGCTGGTCTGTATGTGATAATAATAGTAAGGATCGTCCTATAGCTACATACTCACGTTGTTCAGTGGCTACTACTCAAGCCGCCTGTCAGCAAAGCACTACCTGTGTTTGGGAAGACGGAGTTTGCCGGGCTCTGCCACGTGAACGGATGCGTATCGATGCCACTCCCATTATAGTGGCTGTTACGGATGAAGAAGAATGTTTCTTAAAAGATAGCGCCGGGCAATATGGCAATGGTAATGGCACTTATACCAAAGCCGCTTGTGGTGGTTCACAATCAACAGGTGATAGTAAAGACTTTTACTCTGGTAATGCGGCTGATTCTTATGGCTACAACTGGTGGAATAGTTCTACTAAGGGTTATTATGTACGGCAGCAGCGCCAGGAATCTTTCTCGCGCTTCTTCCAATCGCGCGGTACTTTAGTCTTTACCTTAACTGGTGAAAAAGCTACTACTCAAACCAATGGCGGGTGTCAGCTTGATGGTGATGGAGATGGTAAAATAACAGCAAGTACTTCAGGTAACCTTACTGCTGATATTAATGCTCAGCCGGGTAATGCTCTCATTAGCGTGGCCGAGAATACCGGTGGTGGTTGGGGTTCTATTTGTGCCACCAACGTTTATCCGGCTGTTGAGAGTATCATCATCACCTCGCTCGCCAAATCCTCCGCTTACAAACTGGAAGCGGCTATCGACGGCAAAAAGGTGCAGCCTATCGGTTCCACAATCAAAGTGGTGAGCGAAGTTTGCGCCGATGACCCGGCCATGACTTATATGAATTACAATGACCGTTGTAACCAGGGTGATGAATATAGCTGCCGGGCCAATGGCTGTGCTTGGAAGAATGGCAGCTGCTCCGGCTGTACCAACCGCATCTCTAAAGTCATCCCCATGAGCCGTGAAAACGGCTTTGATTACGATGCCTTAAATAACACTATTACTCTCTTTGGCTCAGCCCGCCCGGCCCGCGGCCGCGATATTGTGGTTTCCTTCCGTTACTGGATCAATAACCCGCAGCTACCCGAAGGGCCCAGCACCAATACCTGTTCGTGCCCGGGTACTTCCGATTGTAGCCAGCTTTCCGGCGAAGCAGCTTGTAAAGCAACTGGTACCTGTACCTGGACCGGCCTCGAATGTACCGGCGAATATGCCAGTAACTGCAGCGCTATAAATAGCCAATCGGCCTGCACCGCCGACTCGGCCTGTAAGTGGGAAAATGGTACTTGTAAGTTTGCCTGTGCTTGTGCCGGCGGTGCCCAGTGCGGCGGTCTCTCCTGTGAAAATCAAACGACCGAAAATGGCTGTAATGCCACTATCGGCTGCGTCTGGACTGTGGGTATGTGTATGTCCACCGGTATTTGCAAGATTGATCCGGAGTGCGGCCATAGCTGTAATGAGTATCAAACCTGTAACCCCAATACCGGTATTTGCGAATGTAATCTCGATTGTAATAACCAATGCGGCTTGGGCGAGATTTGTAATTACAACCAGGAATGTAGCGGTATTGGCGGCGAAGCGGCTTGTAGAGCGGTAGAGAGTGAAGGCGTTTGTTTCTGGCGCATAGATTCTCTTATCTGCGAAGACGGCGATTGCGGCAAATGTTTCTGCGACAAGACCTGCGGTGGTTGCGGCAAAGGGCAGTTGTGCGATAGTGATGAAAATTCCAATACTTGCGGCCAGTGCCTCTGCAATACCACTTGTAGCGATACCAATTGCAATTATAACTGCGCGAGTGTTAATAATGCCGCTGATTGTGATGATTGGCCAGGCTGCTCTTGGGTAAACGGCAGCTGTAAGCGCACCGCCTACATGGAGTGCGATCCCGATCTAAATAGCGCTTCTTGCGGCTTTTGCGTGGTGGATAGCGATTGTAGCTTACACCCCTGCGAAGAGGGCGAAATTTGTAACCCCACCACCGGTATGTGCGAATGTGACACCACCTGCGGCGGCGGCTGTAAAGCTGGCTTTATTTGCGACAGCACCCCGAGTAGTCCGACCTGTGGTCAGTGCCATTGTGATGAAAACTGTGGTGGTGAGACGCCGCCCAGTGGGCAAAAGTGTGACGACAACACCAATAGTGCTACCTGTGGCCTCTTTACCTGTGACCTCACTTGTGGTAGCCCCTGTGGTGCACACACCTATTGTGATGAAGATGAAGATTCGCCAACTTGTGGCCAGTGTGTTTGTGATACTACCTGTAACCACACAACACCCAACATCGGTATGAAGTGCGATGATAACACCAATAGCGCCACTTGTGGCCAGATTATCTGTGGCGCGGCTTGTAACGGCGGCTGCCTGGCTGGCCAGATCTGTAATGAAGCCCTGGGCACTTGTGGTCAGTGTGTCTGCGATACCACTTGCGGTGGTTCCTGCCCAACCGGCCAAACCTGCGACAGTGACACAGGTAGTGCCACCTGTGGCCAGTGTGTTTGTGACACTACCTGCGGTGGCTCTTGCCCGGCCCATTATAATTGCAATAGTGACATCACTAGCCCCACCTGTGGCCAGTGTGAGTGCGATACAAACTGTACCGGTCAGGATATTGGCATTGGTAAGAAGTGCGATGATAATCCCTCTAGCCCCACTTGCGGCCAGGTAATTTGCGACACTACCTGTAACGGCGGCTGTGCCAGCGGCCAGAAATGTATCAGCGAACCCGCTAATCCCAAGTGCGGCCAGTGCGAATGTGATACCACTTGCGGCGGGGTGACTCCGGCAGCCGGTAGTGGCCTTAAGTGCGACAAAGATACCAATAGCCCCACTTGTGGCCAATTGGTTTGTGACACTACCTGTGGCGGGGCTGCTCCAGGCACCGGCATGAAGTGCGATACCAGCACCACCAGCCCCACTTGCGGCCAAATTGTTTGTGACACCGAGTGTGGTAACCGCTGCACCGGCGAAAAGGTTTGCGACAGCAGTGCCACCAGCGCCACCTGCGGTACCTGTATTTGCGGTGATGAGTGCGGCGGTCCTTGCCCGGTTGGCCAAACCTGTAACCCCGCCCTGGGTGATTGCGGCCAGTGCGTTTGCGACACTACTTGCGGCGGCGGTGAATGTCCCACCGGCCAGAAGTGCGATGATAACAGTAACAGCCCAACCTGCGGCGCCTGTATTTGCGACATCACCTGTCATGGGGCTACACCCGGAGCCGGCCAGAAGTGTGACACCAATACTGCCAGTGCTACCTGTGGCCAGATTGTTTGCGATACTTCCTGTGGTAATAGCTGTTCTGGCGGCAAAGTGTGTGACGATAATATTAATAGCGCCACTTGCGGCCGCTGTGTTTGCCCGGATGGTGACGATTCCAGCTGTCTTGCCAGCCAAAAATGGCAAGCGGCGAGCGGCAGCGAATGTGGTAAGTGCGTTTGTGATACCACTTGTAAGAATAGCTGCACCGTGGGCCAGAAGTGCGATGACAATACTGGTAGCGGTACCTGTGGTCAATGTGTCTGCGATACCAATTGTACCGGCCAGCCAATAGGTGCCGGGCAAAAGTGCGATAATAACCCCAGCAGTAATACTTGCGGTCAGCCGATTTGCGATACTAACTGTGGTGGCGTAAATTGCGGTGACGGCAAAGTGTGTGACAGCAATATCAGCAGTGCCACTTGTGGTAAATGTATCTGCGCTGAGGGTAGCGATGACGACTGTCTGCCCGGCCAAAAGTGGGATAAGAGCCAGGGTGAGTGTGGCGCTTGCGTTTGCGATATCACCTGCGGCGGCGGTTGTCTCTCCGGTCAAAAGTGCGATAGTACCATTGGTAGCCCCACTTGCGGCCAGTGTATCTGTGACACCACTTGCGGTGGTCCTTGCCCGGATAATTGGGATTGTGATAACGATAAGAATAGCCCGACTTGCGGTCAGTGTCAGTGTGATACCACTTGTGGCGGCGGCCAATGTACAGGTGGCAAGGTGTGCGATGACAACAGCGCCTCGCAAACTTGCGGCCAGTGTATTTGTGATCAAACCTGTGGCGGAGCTTGTCCGGCCGGCCAGAGCTGTGACCAAAACCTGGCCTCACAAACTTGCGGCCAGTGTATTTGTGACACCACTTGCGGCGGAGCCTGCCCCACCGGCCAGAAATGCGACGGAACTTTGGGCAGCGCTACCTGCGGCCAGTGCCAATGTGATACCACTTGCGGCTTTGCAAATGCGGCCTCTATTCCGGCCGGCAAGAGCTGCGATAATAATCCGGCCAGCGCTACCTGCGGTCAGCTCATTTGTGATACCACCTGTGGCGGCAAAACTCCGGGTCTGGGTGAAAAATGCGATAACAATCCGCTAAGCCCCACTTGCGGTGAGCTTATTTGCGATACCACCTGCGGCGGCGCTTACGGTCTTGGCCTGGTGTGTGACAGCGACCCGGATAGCCCCACCTGCGGACAGCTGGTGTGCGACCAGACTTGCGGCGGTTCCTGCCCGGTAGGCCAGATGTGCGACAGCAATTATAACAGTCTCACCTGTGGTCAGTGCCTCTGTGACACCACCTGTGGAGATGTCACGCCGGCTCCCGGTATGACTTGCGATAGCAACGAGCTGAGTCCCACCTGCGGCCAGATTGTCTGTGATGTCACTTGCGGCGGTCCGTGTGATACCGGCAGCAGTTGTGATACCAATACGGCGAGCCCCACCTGCGGCCAGTGTGTTTGCGACCAAACATGTGGCGGCCTCTGTGAAGCCGATTCCAGCAAATACTGCGATAAAGAGCTGAATAGTGCCACCTGCGGTCAGTGCCTCTGCGATGCCACCTGCGGCGGTTCCTGTCCAACCGGCCAGTGCTGCGATGGCAATGACGAATGCGGCGCTATTCAGGATGAAATGAGCTGTCTGGCCAAAGATGGCTGTATATATCGTGCCGGTATCGGCTGTGAGTCACTTACCTGCGGCCAGTGTCAGGTTGATCCTACCTGCTGTAACTGCCAAGAATTGCCGAACGGCGCTACCAGCTGCTGTGCTGAGGGTACAGTTTGTAATCCCAATACCGGCCTTTGCGAAGTCAATGCCGATTGCTGTGCCGGGCGCGAGCCGGCCGAGCAATACCGCTGCAATATCTTCACCGGCGAGTGTATCTTCATCGCCGGGTGATTGAATCCTTCAACTTACCCCATCTCCAATTTTCATCTCCATCACCCCAAAAGCGACGAAAATTATGGCCGCGTGCTCTCGCTATAAAACCAAGAGCATGCAGAATAGTGATGTATAAAATTGAATTCCTAAAAAAGAAAAACTTGACAAAAGGAAAAATTGATTTTATACCTGACGTCGCCTTGATAGTTTTTACTATCAGTAATTCCTACCAAATTAATAGGAATATCAAAATGATGATTCGATTTGCAAAAGCCTGTTGTTTTAGTGACCGATGTTGACGGGCGCTTTTTGCAGATTTGAATGATTCTTTCGCCCGTGTAAGGTTATCCTGCGCGGGCTTTTTGGGGCTTTTGCCCACAACTCAAAAAAATATTAAGGAATATAAAAATGGAAAGCTTAACAGCCATGTTATGCGCTTTTGCCCGAGCTTGGCATTCTATGCAGCCGAACCATATGGTTTTCAATGACTTTCTGGCATTTGACTTTATGGGCCGCGATGAGTACGAAAACGTTTCGCGCTTGATTCTGAAGCGTTTCCCGCAGGAATCAGAGAATTCGGTCGAATATTTCAATCGGAAATATTTTCTTCCGATTGTACTTTCGCGGAGCCGCTTTGCCGAAGACCGCGTGAAACTCCTTGCCCGTTCGGGTAAGATTCAATATGTCATTTGCGGTGCTGGCGTAGACACCTTCTCGTTCCGCAATAAGGATCCGAATGTCGAAGTTTTTGAACTGGATTTGCAGCCGACGCAAAGCTACAAAAAAAATCGCATCAGCGAACTCAAATGGAGTGTTGCGGATAATGTCCATTTTGTCGCGGTTGACTTCAGCAGGGATAGTATTGTCGAAAGGCTTGTCGCCAACGGTTTCGACTGCAAAAAGCCGACGGTTGTTAGCATTCTAGGAGTTTCGTATTACCTTCCGCTTTCTGTTTTTGCAGAGACTGTGCGCCAGTTTTCAGAAATCGCATCGACAGGCATTTCGATTGTATTCGATTACCTGCAAAAAGGTACCTTTTCGGATTCTGTTCGGGAACTGCGAAGAATTGTTGCCGATTGCGGCGAAGTTATGGCCGATGGTTACTTAGATCGCGAAGTTTTCGAGGTGCTTGAACGTTACGGATTCAAGGTTGATGAATTCCTTGGTGAAAATGCGCTGCAGCAGCGGTATTTTTTGAGGGGAAATTTTAAGGCTTTCGATTCTGTGCGCTTGATTGCGGCGCTAAAGTAAGCGATGTCAAGCGAGCGACTGGTTTTTAGGCTACTATTTAATCAGACTTTAAACAGGTTCCTGCTCAAATGGGTGAGCAGCATTTTTTTTAAAAGGATTTCAAAATGCTAACTTCTAAGTATATTGAAACGAAACTTATTCATGGTGGTATCGACGGCGACAAGGTTACAGGAGCTGTCAACGTGCCCATCTACCAAACTTCTACCTATAAGCAGGCAGGTCTCGGCGAAAATACGGGCTGGGAATATTCCCGCACTGGAAACCCCACGCGCGCAGCACTCGAAGCATTGATTGCCGATCTCGAAGGCGGTGTCGCTGGCTTTGCCTTCGCAAGCGGCATGGCGGCTACCTCGACGGTGCTTTCGCTTTTTAAGCAGGGCGACCGCATCATTATCTCTAGCAATGTGTACGGTGGTACCTTCCGCGTTTTTGACAAAGTATTCAAGAACTTCGGCATTACCTATTCCATTGAAGATACTACCGATTTGGCGGCGCTCGATACCAAGGTGACTCCCGATGTAAAGGCGTTTTTTGTGGAAAGCCCGGCGAATCCGCTCCTGACGGTGACGGATTTGGCTGGTGTCGCCGCGATTGCAAAGAAACACGGCATCTTAACGATTGTCGATAATACCTTTATGACTCCTTATTTGCAGCGCCCGCTGGAACTCGGCGCCGATATTGTAGTACATTCTGCAACCAAGTATTTGGGCGGCCATAGCGATTTGGTGGCCGGCCTGGCGGTGACGAACAACAAGGAAATTGCAGAACGCCTTGCTTTTACGCAGAATGCCGTGGGTGCGGTGCTCGGCCCGTTCGATTCGTTCCTTTTGATTCGCGGCATCAAGACGCTCGGTGTGCGCCTCGATCGTCATACCGAAAATGCCGAGCGTATAGCTCGCTATCTGGAACAACACGAAGCTGTAAAACATGTCTATTATCCGGGCCTTCCGACTGCGCAGGGTTACGAAATCAACAAAAAACAGGCCAAGAACGGCGGTGCCATGATTTCGTTTGAATTGTACGAAGGTTATAGCATCAAGAAATTCTTTAAAAGTCTCAAGCTGGTTTCGCTTGCCGAAAGTTTGGGCGGTGTCGAAAGCCTTGTATGCCATCCGGCCACGATGACCCATGCCTCTATTCCGCAGGAAATCCGCGCGATGGTGGGTATTACCGACGGGCTGATTCGTCTGTCTGTGGGTATTGAAAAGGTGGATGATATCATTATGGATTTGAACGCCAGTATTAACGCGGCGCAGGAGGTTTAATATGCATTACTACGAATCAATGCGGTCTCTGATTGGGAAGACTCCGCTTGTAAAGCTCACACATGTCGGTGTGCCGGAAGGTGTGAATTTGTTTGTAAAACTTGAACTCTGGAACCCCTCGGGGAGCGTGAAGGACCGCACGGGCCTTTATATGGTGAACGACGCTTTTGCCAAGGAAACGCTCAAGCCAGGCGGAACTATCATTGAGGCAACCGCAGGCAATACCGGCCTAGGCATCGCCTTTGCGGCACTCAATCGCGGTGTGCGCGTGATATTCGTGGTGCCGACCAAGTTCTCGCAAGAA
>JAEEGL015154668.1_pt1 | contig 63520 bp, 56 predicted proteins | sample 9134231 | NCBI WGS metagenome assembly JAEEGL01 (sample SAMN16246548, study PRJNA631951) | gut metagenome | biome: gut microbiome; feature: rumen; material: fiber-attached | host: Bos | place: Iran: Karaj | collected 2018-10
CATTATAATAAATATAATATGGTCCATTTTTTTGTTGCTTTGAGCTACCAGATGTTTGAATTCTTATAACTAACTCATTTCCATTTGCTTTAGGATAATTAGTTTCAAGCCCTAATGGTAAATCATCAGTATATAACTTTGTTACTTCGGATATTGGTAAATAATCCCCATTGACTTTTTTAGTTGTCGTAGTCGTTGTTGTATTATCTCCATTATTTGGTTGCTCATTTTTCTTTCCGCATCCTACTACCGTAAAACATATAGCAATTGCTAATAAACTAACAAATATTTTTTTCATATAAGTTACTCCTTCTAAGACAATTATAACAAAAAAAGACTAGATTACTCTAGTCTTTATTTATTATTATTTTGCTCTTTTTTCTTTGATTGCAGCTTGTGCAGCAGCTAATCTAGCAATTGGAACTCTGAACGGTGAGCAAGAAACATAAGTTAAACCAACATTATGACAGAATTCTACAGAAGATGGTTCTCCACCATGTTCTCCACAGATTCCTAACTTAATATCAGGTCTAGTTTCTTTACCTAACTCTACAGCCATCTTAACTAACTTACCAACACCATTTTGGTCTAACTTAGCAAATGGATCTTGTTCATAAATCTTATTAGCATAATAAGAATCTAAGAACTTACCAGCATCGTCTCTTGAGAAACCAAATGTCATTTGTGTTAAATCATTAGTTCCGAATGAGAAGAATTCAGCTTCTTTAGCAATTTCATCAGCAAGTAATGCAGCTCTAGGAATTTCAATCATAGTACCAATATGATAACTCATATCACTACCTTTTTCTTTCTTAACTAATTCAGCAGTTTCAATAACTACATCCTTAACGAATTTTAATTCTTTAGCTTCACCTACTAATGGAATCATGATTTCAGGAACAATTTCAAATCCTTCTTCTTCTTGAACTTCAATAGCAGCTTCCATTAAAGCTCTTGTTTGCATTCTAGCAATTTCTGGATAAGTAACTGCTAGACGACATCCTCTATGACCCATCATTGGGTTAGATTCATGTAATTCAGCACATTTAGCTTTTAATTGTTCTGGAGTAATACCCATATCTTTAGCTAATGCATTGATAGCTTCTTCTTCATGAGGTAAGAATTCATGTAGTGGAGGATCTAAATAACGTACAGTCATTGGTAATCCTCTTAATTCTTTATACATAGCTTTGAAATCGCCTTTTTGGAAAGGAATTAAGTGAGATAATGCTTCTTCTCTTTCTTCTACAGTTTCTGCTAAAATCATCTTTCTGATTTCAGGAATTCTTTCATCTTCGAAGAACATGTGTTCAGTACGGCATAAACCAATACCTTCAGCTCCTAATTCTACAGCTTTCTTAGTATCTCTTGGATTATCAGCGTTAGTTCTAACACCTAAACGACGAACTTTATCAGCCCATCCCATAATTCTTCCAAAGTTACCAGAAACAGTTGCATCTTTAGTAGCAATGTCTCCTTTATAAATCTTACCTGTTGTTCCATCAAGAGAAATATAATCTCCTTCATGGAATGTATATCCACCTAGTTCGAATACTTTATTTTCTTCATCAATTTTGATATCGCCACATCCAGATACACAGCAAGTACCCATACCACGAGCAACTACTGCTGCATGTGAAGTCATACCACCACGTACAGTTAAAATACCTTGAGCAGCAACCATACCTTCAATATCTTCTGGAGTAGTTTCTAGACGAACAAGTACAACTCTATCGCCTTTACCACCATTTTGTCCTAATGCTTTAGCTTCTTCAGCTGTAAATACTACATAACCAGCAGCAGCACCAGGTGATGCAGGAAGTCCTTCACCAATAACTTCACCATTCTTTAATGCTTCAGCATCAAACATTGGGTGTAATAATTGATCTAAAGACTTAGCTTCAATTCTCATAACTGCTTCTTCTTCATCAATCATACCTTCATCAACTAAATCACAAGCAATCTTAATAGCAGCTGGAGCAGTTCTCTTACCATTTCTAGTTTGTAAGAAATATAATTTACCTTCTTGAATAGTAAATTCCATATCTTGCATGTCTTTATAATGGTTCTCTAATTTATGAGCTAATTCCATAAATTGTGCATAGCATTCTGGTAAATCTTCTTCAAGTTTAGAAATTGGTTGTGGAGTTCTAACACCAGCAACAACGTCTTCACCTTGTGCATTAATTAAGTATTCACCATAAATACCTTTTTCACCAGTAGATGGGTTTCTTGTAAATGCAACACCTGTACCAGATGTTTCACCCATATTACCAAATACCATTGCTTGAACATTAACAGCTGTTCCCCAAGAAGATGGAATATCATTCATTCTTCTATAAACAATAGCTCTTGGATTATCCCAAGATCTAAATACAGCCTTAACAGCACCCATTAATTGTTCAACTGGATCTTGTGGGAAATCTTCTCCCTTATTTTCTTTATAAACTGCTTTAAATCTATTAACTAATTCCTTTAGATCATCAACAGTTAATTCTGTGTCATATTTAACACCTTTTTCTTCTTTTACTTCATCAATAATTTTTTCAAAGAAACTCTTAGGTACTTCCATAACAACATCAGAATACATTTGAATGAATCTTCTATATGAATCATACGCAAATCTTGGGTTTTGTGTTTTAGCAGCAAAACCTTCAACTGCCTCATCATTTAAACCAAGGTTAAGAATAGTATCCATCATACCTGGCATAGATGCTCTTGCACCACTTCTTACTGAAACTAATAATGGATCTTCAGTATCGCCAAATTTCTTTCCTTGCTTTTCTTCAAGTTTTCTTAAAGCATCAAAGATTTGTTCTTTAATTTCTTCACTAATTTCTTTACCATCATTATAGTAAGCTGTACAAGCTTCTGTAGTAATAGTAAATCCATTAGGAACAGGTAAACCTAAATTAGCCATTTCTGCTAAATTAGCACCTTTTCCTCCAAGTAATTCACGCATATTAGCATTTCCTTCTTGGAATAAATATACATACTTCATATTATCTTCCTTTCCATTCAGTACACCACAATATTATAGCAATTATTCCCTTATAAAAGCAATAAAAAAAGAGAATATTTCTCCTTCTTTATATAACCTTTTTTAAAACTTTATTCTTGCTTATAAACATATTACTAAATAATATACTCTCTTTATCATATTTAAAGAATAATTTATTATCTCCTAACATATCAAAAACCTCATCAAAACTTATTAATCTAAAACTATTAGTTTCTTCTAAAGCAAGTACTATTTCATCACCAAAATTAAAATATAATAATCTATGTGGTACTCGCATATTATTTTCAATACTAAATAAACTTAAATACTTATAACCATCTAAATAATCATTACCAAATATTTCACCATAATATTTATCTAATATTTGTCTTTTTTCTATATTACCACCATTAAACATATCATAAACATTATTAAGTAATCCAATTCCTAAACATACTCTTTCTTCAGAATCTAAACCCATTTCTCTACCTTGATTTAAATATTCTTCAAGCATTTTTTCTTCATTAGTTACTCCTAATTTTTCGTTTACTTTATCTTTAAGTCTAAGTAATTTAGACCAACTATCTTTTTTATAACCTGTACTTTGAGCTAAATGAAAAGATACTGATGGTAAATTAAATTTATAATTACATAAATCTGATGTATATCTGATTCCAGTTCCCATATATATTTTCGTACCATCTGCTTTTATTTGAACACCATCTACAGTTAATAACACACAACTATGTAAATTATCCTTATCGGTTAAAACAGATGCCTCAATCCCATAATAATTTAATACTTGTTTATATAATTGACTCCAAGTATGACAATTAACATATGGATTATCAATTGTTATATCTTCGATATTTGGTAATTTAGATTCATCTCTACTAAATGCATAATCTGGACTATAACATAATATTTTATTTAATAATACATAAATCATATATGCTAATTCTGTATCATTATCATATTCTTTTAAATTACTATCAATATAATTAATAATACTCTTAGATACTGCCATACTTTTCACCCCTTTAAATTGCCCCATATTATAGCATTTTTCCCTTTATTTATCAAATTACATACTAAAAGAGTAATACTAATTCATTACTCTTTTAAACATTTTTTCTAATTCATAAGTTGAATACTTAATAATTGTTGGTCTACCATGAGCACAATTATATGGATTATCACATAATACTAAATCATGTAATATTTCTTCCATTTGTTCTTTACTTATTTGTTCATGGGCCATTACTGACATTCTACATGCTGTAGTTTGTGCTACTCTATTTAAGAATTTCATCTTATCAAATTTAACATTCTCATCAATTAATATATCAAATATTTGTCTTGTTAAATCTTCTTCCATTCCTTCTCTTAACCAACTTGGATGTTCTTTAACAACTATTGTATTTAATCCAAATTCTTCTAAAGAAAATCCTATTTCTTCTAATTCACTAAATCTATTTTTAATTTTATTAAAATCACTTGGTGTTAATTCTATAGTCATTGGAAATAACATAATCTTACGATATGTATTAGCATTTTTAAGCTCTTTTAAGACTCTCTCATAGTTAATTCTTTCATGGGCAGCATGTTGATCTATTAAGTAAATACCATCTTCATTTTGGGCTATTATATATGTTTCTAGGGCTACTCCAATAGGAATAAGTTCTAAGTTTTTAATATCTTCATTTGTAACTTTATTTTCTTCAATTACTAAATCTAATGATTCTTGAACTGTTTCATCTTTTTTGCCTAATAAAGCATCTCTATAATTAAACTTTAATTGTTTTTCTGTACTAAAATCATATTCTTCTTTTGGTTCATCTTGTACTTCTTTTATTTTAGCAGATTGAATTAATAAAGTACTTCTTAAAGCATTTCCTATTGTTTCTTTGATTAATTCTAATAAATTATCTATTTTAGAAAACTTAATATCTTGTTTAGTCGGATGAATATTAACATCAATTAATGTTGGATCTGTTTCTATATTCATTATTACAACTGGATATTTACTATCTGGTTTAAATGAAAAATATCCTTCATTAATTGCTTTATTAACTTCAACATTCTTAACACATCTACCATTAACAATAGTTGTAATATGATTTCTATTTGCTTTTAATATTTGTGGTTTACAAATATAACCTCTAATATCATAATCATCTGTACTAGCATTTATTTCTATCATATTTGAACTAATTGTATAACCATATATTTCATGAATAGTCTTTAATAAATCATTACTACCACTTGTATATATTATCTTTTTACCATTATTAATTAATGTTAATGATACTTCAGGATGTGATAATCCTAATTTCTCTATATAAGTTATAACATTACCTAATTCTGTTTGATCACTCTTTAAATACTTTAATCTAGCTGGTGTATTAAAAAACAAATCATCTACACTTATTTGTGTACCTTTTCTCGCATCACTATTCTCAACAAGAATTTGTTTTCCTCCCTCAATAACAACATGAGTTCCTACATCTCCTTGACTTGTTTTTAAATCTACTTTAGATACTGATGCAATACTAGGTAATGCTTCACCTCTAAACCCTAAAGTATTAATAAAGAATAAATCATCATCTTTAAGTAACTTACTTGTCGCATGTCTTGAAAAAGCAAGTAATGCATCTTCTTTATCCATACCAATACCATTATCTGTTACCTTAATCGATTTAGTTCCACAATCAATTAACTCTACGACTACTTCACTAGATTTAGCATCTATCGCATTCTCAACCAATTCTTTAACAACACTACTAATTCTTTCTACAACTTCTCCTGCTGCAATCTTATTAGCTAATGTTTCACTCATTACATGAATCTTACTCATTATTTTCCCCCAAAAATCGATTCTCTTATCTCCAAATACTTCTTAGGTACTGTTGATGATACAACACAACCTTTTTTAACTCTAATAAATCCAACACCCTTAATAACAATATCTACACATTCTCCATGTGGTAATTCTAATCTTGTTTTTAATCCATCTACCAACTTATGATATTTGTGAATTACATTATCACTCTTAGCATATGTATAAAAATTAATTGGTGTCTTTTCTTCAAATTTAAAGAAATATTTTCCATCTAAGATACTAATAGTTTCATTTTCCCTAACTTGAATAATATATTCCTTTATATTCTTTCCACTTAAATCTTCTTCTAAACTATTTTCTAATATAAATCCTGGACTATCGATTAATAATAAATCTTTAGATAATTCTAATCTAATAAAATCTAATGTTGTATTAGCTTTAGCACTAACATTAATCTTCGTTTTATTAGTTCCCATTACTTTCATCATGTCATTAATTAAAGTAGATTTACCACTATTAGATAAACCTAAAACATAAGCTTCTTTAATATAATTATCCTCTAAGAATCTTTTTATAACTGTAACTCCATGATTAGTTGTTCCACCTTTAATTCTTATTGGATCTTTTATATCATAATGTTCAACTATATAATTATATATACTTTGTGGACTAATACTTGGTGGTAATAATTCACACTTATTAATAATTAATAACTTTCTTTGTTTAATAGATTTAAACAACTTAATTACTTCATCATTTATATTTAAGAAATCTACTAAAAAAATAACAAATCTTTTATCTTTATTAATCTTATTTATTATTTCTTTAGCATCTTTAGGTGTACTAAATTTAGCTTCATCACCATAATGCATCATTCTAAAACATCTCATACAATATTTTGCATCATTAATCTTTTTCTCGGGAATATATCCTTTTTTATCTTTATCATCTGTCTGAAGTATTGCTCCACATCCATAACAAATCTTATTCATAATATCTTCCCTTCTTAAACAAATCTTTTTTTGTTAATCTCTTTATAACTAAATTTTCTAATTTACGTCCTAATTTCTTAGCAACAAATTCATCTAAACTTATTGGATTAACTAATATTGAAGTTAACCCCATTCTATTAGCTCCCCATACATCAAAAAACATTTCATCACCAATACAAGCAACTTCATCTTGTCTTAATCCATATATAGCTAATATCTTTTTATATTTTCTCTTTAATGGCTTAAATGCCATATAACAAGAATCTACACATAATAATTCCTTAAATGGTGTAACATCTTTCTTAAGTGAATTACTAATAATTACTATTTTAAATCCCATAAGTTTTAAATCTTCGAATAAATCTTTAACTCTATTACTTGGTTTTTTATTAACTTCTGGTTCTAAAGTATTTTTTTGATCAAATATTAAACATTTAATACCACTACGTTTTAAAGCATCATAATTGATATCATAAATACTTTTAAAATATTTATCAGGCACAAATCTATCTAACATACCTACTTCACCAATATAATTTTAACATAATAAAGCAAATAAAAAAATAGTTCATATGAACTATTTTTATCCATTTCCTCCAGCTTGGCCTGTAATAACCAAAACACCATCATCTGGATTTTCACCAACTCTATCACCATCAGTTGATTGTTTAGATCCTCCACCACCTGATACATTACCAGATTGAATTTCTGTTAAACAATCTTTTTCACTTAATATTCCTGATAAATCACCAGCTATTAATATTAATGTTGGGACAAAGAATAATAATACAACATATATTAATCTTTTTAATAATCTCTTCCAAAGACGTTTTCCTTCTTCAGCCATATTACCTTTACCTAAAGCTCCAACTGCTTCATATATTGTAAAACCAACAACTAAAGCAGGCGCTATATATCTTAATATTTTTAAAGCTCCAGTAACATCTTTTGTAACGTTTGGTCCTAATATACAATCTGCATAAACTTGTGTTCTAAATACAAATAAAGCGAACAAAGTAAATAATGCATAATTAATAATCTTTTTATTTCTCATAGTTATCACCATACCTAAATTATAATCTTAAAATCCATATTATTCAAGAAATAAAAAGAATAACACGTAAATGTTATTCTTCATTAACTAGTTTATCTAATACCGCATTAATCATCTTACGAACATTATCATCACTATATTTCTTAGCTAATTCAATAGCTTCATTAATAACTACTAAATCTGGAGTATCTTCATATTTTAGTTCATAAATAGCCATACGAAGTATTGCTTCACCCATTGAATCTAATCTATCAATAGTCCATTCATTTAGTTTTTCATTAGCTATCTCATCTAGTTCTTCTAAATGCTCCATAACTCCATGAACCATTTTTTTAACAAACTCATTATCGATATCTAAATTTTCTTTAATAACATCATTTATATCATATTCAATTTTATTTTTAGTATATAAATCTATTTGATATAAAATAGTCATTATTTTTTCTCTTAATTCACTTCTAGTAAGAGCCACAAAGCATCCCTCTTTTCCATCACTCAAATTATAACACAAAAACCCCTAAATTACATTATTTTTCAAATCTACTGTTTTTACTCCAGCTATCATATCATTTAATAAACCTTTATCTCTTCTTACAAAAGCCACAATATAATAGGCAAATTCTAAACCTAAAGCTAAGAATGTAATTAAAAAATATACTAATAAATATGCATGCATATTTAATACACTTAAAGCTATTACATTTAATAATGTTGTTAAATTAAATCCATAATAAAAAGTTGAACCAACAAATATCGTATGTAATAACAATCTTATTACACCAACATCTGACCCATCTTTCTTTACTACTTTTATCTTACATATTTTTTTACCTATAGTTTGTCCTTTATTTAATGCTTGAAATATAACAAAATAAAATACACTTAATCCTAAATACCAAATTAATTCATACATTTGGGTCTTTTCCAAATTATACATTGGTTCTTCAATTGCTGCTAATTGTTTAATTGCATCCTCATTACTACCACTAAAATCCATCTTATTATATACTTCTTGATATTTATTATATGCATCTTCTCGATCATATAAATAAGGATTTAATGCTGTTGTATTACTAACTAAATATGTAAGTATTATAATTAATAACATATCTATTGTATAGGCACATAATCTATTATAAATCATATTTACACCTCATATTAATTCTATCATAAATACATAAAAAAAGGAGCAAGAACAACTCCTTTTATTTGTAAGAATTAAACCCCTTTATTATTCTTACATATATAACCCAATTTACTCTCAATATCTTATATCAATTGCTGACATAGTCAGGATATTGATTATACACAAAGATTCAAAGAATAGTGTATTGTGCATTTTCAGCATTCATTGAATTAAATTTATATGGTTTTTGTTTTGTAGTTAAGAAATTATTATTGGTCTTTATAAGACAAATCAAACAAGCTACATCAACAATTGATATCAAACAAAACCCCTTTTTATTCAAACCCCTTAATAACTTAAATTGGCTTTCTTTCGACTTAGTAGTTTTATAAATTGAAACCCCATCACTCAAGTTACAAGACCTATTATAATTATTTTAGTTATTTTGTAAAATACCATTTTTAGATGTTAATTATAACCAAACATCAATACCATAATTATAAATTATATATACTATGCATTTTTGTTAATATCTACACCTATATACTTATTTATAAACTCTCTAGGTGCCGTCATTAAAAACTTATCAATATATACTAAATTAACAGTTACATGAGGTAATTCTTCTTTAATAGGTAATTTAACTAATACTCCATTATCAATATCTTTTTGTACTACTCCTTGCAAGATATAACCTACTCCTACACCTTGTAATACTGATTCTCTAATACTTTCACTATTCTCTATTGATAAGTAATTATTAAACTTAACATTAGATTCAATAGCTAATTCATTTAATCTTTTTCTATGACTACTTCTTTCTACTGGAAGTATTAATGGTATATTCTCTAAATCCTTTAAACATTTTGCTTCATAATTATCTTCTTTTCTCTTAACAAAGCAATGTGGATTATTAAATATTTCTACTATATCTAATTCTTTTTCATTACCTGCAATTGGTGATGTATCTATTACAAAATCTAATTCATGATTCTCAAGTAATTTAATTAGTTCTGCTGTACATCTACTTATAATTGATACTTCAATATTTGGATAATCTTTATGGAATTTTCTAACCATATCAAACAAATAGAAAGATGCTATATGTGAAGGAACTCCAATAGCTAATTTACCTTTAACTAGATTATTAGTTTCCATCATTGTTCTTTCACCAATTCTTAAACTATTACATGCTTCTTCAACATAACCAAGTAATTCTTTACCTTTTTCTGTTAATACCATACCATTTAATGTACGATAAAATAATGTAACATTTAAGTCTTCTTCTAGTTTCTTAATACTTCTAGATATAGCTGGTTGACTAATCATTAAATTCTTCGATGCTAATGATACTGAACCATATTGTGCTACATCATAAAATATTTTATATAAGTTTAAATTTAAATTACTATTATACATGTTTCTCCCCCCTTACAGTTAAATCTGTTTTAGTTTGATAAGAATATAAATCTTCAATAATCGTATATTCTTTATTATCTCTAGCTATTTTCAAACTACCATGTGGTGAAACAATAATATTAGCATTTATTTGATCAGTATCTCTAACACTTACATCAAAATATGTATTATTACCTTCATAAGTATTTTTAATTCTATCAAATTCTTCATCACTTAAACTATATTTCAATTCATTATCTTTAGCTCTACCTCTTAATGGACAGAATCTACTTATTTTCCATTTACTTAAATGATATCTAGTAAAATCTGTTAATATATCATCATATAAGAAATCTAATTGCTCATAATTATTTCTAAATGCTACTGTATTAATTTCAATAGTTAATTTAGGATAAAAATATCTAATGATTGGCATTATATCTATAATATGATCATAATGCTTTTCTCCTCTACCGATTTCCTTATTTTGATAAGCTACTGATGAATCAATCGAAAAAGTTAATTTATCGACAAAGCCTAATATATCTCTTATATTATCTTCATTTAATAATGCCCCATTTGTAATTAAAGAAACTTTTATACCCAATGATTTAGCATATGCTAATAAGTCTAATAAATCTGGATATCTTAAAGGTTCTCCCCCAGCGAAAGTAATCTTTTTTACTCCCATTTCCTTTAATTTATCCATTATTACTAAATTATCTTCTAAATTCCTTGGGCTCTCAAGTAGTTCTCTAAAACAAAAGACACACTCTTCATTACAAACATTGGTTAAGTTCCAACAAACCTTTTCCAACTAAACCACCCCTAAATAAAGTTGTACTTACAGACGAATACCCCTAATATTCTTCTTAAAAGAGAACTTCTCTTCTTGGTTTCATATAATATAACAATTACTTATAATTTGCAAGTATAAATTAACAAAAAGTTATAGCATAAAAATATAGTTAAAAATACCCTAAATAAAATAACCAAAATAAAATAATTTAAAATATAAAATAATGTTTGCTTTTTATATATTTTTTTGATAAAATCTTATATGTATTTAAGGAAGGAGCGAAAATTATGCCTAATATTAAGAGTTCTAAAAAATCTGTAAAAACTGATATCGTTCAAACAGCTGCTAATAACGAATATGCTGCTAAAGTTAAAAATTCTATCAAAAGATGTGAAAAAGCTATCAAAGATGGAAATAAAGAATTAGCAGAAAAAGAACTTCAAACTGTTATAGCAAACATTGACAAAGCTTGTTCTAAAGGAATAGTTAAGAAAAATACTTGTGCTAGACAAAAATCAAGATTAAATAAAAAAGTTAAAGAAATGGCTGCTTAGTCATTTTTTTTATGCCTCAATATGTTATAATCATTATGAGGTTATATTATGAAAAAGATAATTACTATTATATTTTGTCTAGGACTAATTGGTCTTACTTATTATTTTTATGATGTTATAGAAAACGTAGTTGTTAAGTTTTTCTATCCTACTCCTAAAATAGTCGTAGAAACTCCTAATAACTATTCTCGAAAAAGAAATTATGATTTTGTATCTATCGCCGATGACTTTATAGCTTATAGTTATCAAGACTTATTAGATATTATATATACTATCTTGGATTATGGTTATGATGAATTCACATTCTATTGTGGTCAAGAATATTTAGATGCTTGTCTTGAAGATATAAATGATATTAGTTCTGATCAAAATCGTAACGTATTAACTGTTATTGGTAATCTAGTACATCCATTTAATAATTTTACTAATATTCGTTTTCAATATGATACAACTGGTAAAATAAATTTAAAAGTGACTCATTTATATACTAAAGCTGATCGTGCTGAAATTGAAAACGCCCTAGATGATATATGGAATAATAAAATAACAAGTAAAATGACTAAGACTGATATAATTCGTTATTTTCACGATTATATTGTTAATAACACTACCTATGATATTGAATTTGAAAGACAATTAAAGAACATTGTAAGTGTTACTGATGATGCTGCTAAAGTAAATGGTGTCTTATTTAAACATAATGCTATATGTTCTGGCTATACAGATACTATGGCTCTTATCTTAGATCGTTTAGATTTATTTAATTATAAAGTAGTATCAGATAGTCATGTATGGAATGCTGTAGTTATGGATAACATACACAAACATATTGATGTAACTTGGGATGATCCAGTTGTAACCAACTCTACTTCATCTAATATGTTAGTTCATACTTATTTCTTAATTACAACTAAAGAATTAAAAGAAAAAGATAAAGAACCACATCCATTTGATACATCTATTTATACTGAACTTAAAAAGAGTGAATAATCACTCTTTTTTTTTATTAAAAAATACTATCAAGAATATCTAGTAATACATAACCAACTAAAGACCAATTAATTATTAATAATATACCTATAATCAACATAACAACATCTATAACTTTTAATATGTTTTTTTTAATTAATATTATAAAGTTTATAATCCATATAATACCATTAACTATTGGAAGACCCGAAATCAATATTAAAACAATTAACGTACTACCAATATTATCATTATTGGAAGTATTCATACCATCATTCATACAACAAAAAATCACTACTAATAAAACGAAAAATGTAAATATAATCGAAATTACTAAAGATGTTAATCTTATTTTTTTACCTTCCGTATTCTTTTCTTTTGTAATTATTTGTTCTTGCTCTTTTTCTTCTTTTATTTTTTCTTCATCTTCTGGTTTATCAAATTTCTTTGCACTGTCATATTCATGGTCTATAACGCTTTTAACAATATCTTTTGAACTATTATTCATATAATTCACCTCTTATGAAATTCCAAAATATCTTTGGAAAGCAGTTGTTATTCCCATAGCAATAGCGCTATGCAGTACTATAAACAATATACCCATAGCTAACATAACAATATCTATAACATTTAATTCTTTCTTTTTTATTACTATTATAAAATTAATAATCCATATAATTCCTAATATTATTGGTAAAGACATCACCAATATAGAAATAACAAATCCAGATCCAATATTACCATAACAACTAGAACTTTGACAGCTAGCCATATCCTTATATGACAAATATATAAATAATAAATTAAAAACAATTAAAGCAATTGATATTGCCATAGTTATTAATCTGGAAGAAGATTTTTTGTTTTTGGAAATTATATCGAATTCTTCGTCATCATCTAGTTCTTTTACTTCTTCAATTTCTTCTTCAGTTATTTTCTTTGCTGGATCATCCATACTATTCACCTATTATAATTATATCATAATAACTATAACTATTATCTTTTACATACTAAAAGAGTGTCTAATAACACTCTTTTTATAATTGAAAATCATTTATTATCATTTCATCTAAAGAAGTCTTTCTTTCTCTACCATAATTATTATTAACTGACATTAAGAAAGCTCTTGGATCACCAATTAAAACTAAACTCTTCTTAGCCCTTGATACTCCTGTATATATTAGCTTATTATATAACATTCTTCTAAACTCCATAGTTATAGGAATTATTACATGATTAAATTCTCCACCCTGACTCTTATGAATACTCATTGCATAAGCATGTTTTATTTGTGATATATCTTCTCTTTTAAAAGTAACTAAATTACCATAAAAATCTACTTTCATAAATTCTTTACTTCTTTTATTTATTACTCTTATATATCCAATATCACCATTAAATATATTTTGGTCAATATTATTTACTAAATTTATTACTTTATCATTTTCACGATATATTACTCCGCCTATTTCTACTTCTTCAAAATCATCATCATATGGATTAAATATATCTTGTAATAACTTATTTAAATTATCTATACCATTTTCTCCTTTATACATCGGAACAAGTACTTGAACATCTCTTTCATCTAAACCTTTTTCTACACTTTTCATAACAATTTGTTTAAGCATACTTTTAACATTTCTACTTTCACATACTAAGAAATTAAAATCATCTTTCTTTTCTTCCAAATTACTCTCTATATTTACACTTTTAATTTCTTTAGCTAATATCGGTATAAATGAATTATCACTTTGTCTATAAATATTATTTAATCTAATATGTGGAAACATATCTGAATCAATTAAATCTTTTAATACATTTCCTGCATATACTGATGGTAATTGTGCATCATCACCAACTAATATTAATTTCGTTCTTGAATCTAATCCTTTTAATAAACTAGACATTAGTAAAGAATCTATCATACTTACTTCATCTACGATTACTAATTCTGGATGTTCTTTATTATATTCATTAACGCCAAATTCATTATTGTCTTTATTCCATTTTAAAAATCTATGAATTGTACTAGCCCCATAATTAGTTAATTCACTCATTCTCTTACTAGCTCTTCCTGTCGGAGCAAGTAATGCAACAACTTCCCCCATCTTTCTTCCACTATAACCATTTATTTCTTGAAAGCATCTTAATAATCCATTAATAATTGTTGTTTTACCTGTTCCTGGACCTCCAGTAATAATAGTAACTGAATTATCTAAAGCTGTTTTAATAGCTTGTAATTGTTCTTTATTATATTCAATACCAAATTCTTTTTGAATATCCTCAATTAAAATATCAAATCTATTAATCATACTATTTTCATAAGAAAATATCTTTAATAATCTATATGATATTTCTTTTTCACTATCATATAATTCTCTTAAATAATATCTTGAATTAATATGAACTATTTTATTTTCTCTAGCTAATATATCCATATATTCATCAAATATATCATATAAATCAATATTAAAATTATTAAGCATACTATCATATATTTCTTCTTTATATGAATATGTATCCCCATATTCTTCCGCTAATCTTCTTAACGCTTCCACAATACATGCTTTAATACGCATATCATTTGTTTCTTCATATATTTTAAAATATGCTCTATCTAATTTATTAAATTCTACATAATCTATTAGTGAATATAAATCTTCCGTAACTATTTTCTTGATTCTTTTTCCATATCTTTCTAATAAAGCTGATATTTCTTTAACACTAAATTCTAAACTCATTAAATATTTAATTATCTCATCTGAATCATAATAATTCATTACTGATTTATATATATTATCTTTTTGTTTTTCTGTTAATTTAACTCTATCTAAATTATGTTTATCTTCTTTGATTAACTTAATAGCATCTTCGCCTAAAGCATCTACTATTTTCTTAGCACTCTTTTCTCCGCATCCTTTTATAAATGATGAAGAAAAAAACTCTAATACTGCATCTTTACCTTCCGGTTCAACTCTCTCATAAGATTCTACTTTAAATTGTTCACCATATCTTATATGATCTACTAATTCTCCATAAAATATATATGTATCTTCCATATTTAGCTCAGGAAAAGTTCCCGTAAAAGTAACCGTTTTATTAATTACTTTATCCGCTATATTGTCACTAGCTTCTTTCACACGAAAAAGACCAACTTTATAGCCAGCATCACCAGAATAAATCGTACTTCTAAATTTACCTTTTATAAAATCCATCTTTATTCACCTGATAATTATTCTACCATAAATAACAAATAAAATCTCACATAAATGTGAGATAATAAACCATATTCTAAAATAAAAATTCCCAAAAATGGAATGTACCAAAAAGAGCATATAATAGTAATGCAATAATAAACATTGCAATATCAATAATATTTATTTTTCTTCTAAGTAACTGAAGAATAAAATTGAACATCCATAAAAGAGAACCAAAATTTACTAATAATAATAAATATTTTAATGCAACTGTAAGATCTGATAAATTTTTACTATATACTATATAACTAACAACGGCAAATACTATAAAAATAAACCATATTTTTAATCTTAATTGTTCTACTAAAGAAAAATCTTTATTAGTTTTTTTCTCTTCAACTACTTCTTCTTTTTCTTCTACCTTTTCCTCTTCTTTAACTGGTTCATCTATTTCACCATCTATAACTCTTCTTATAATATCACTTGTATTATCTTTCATATTATCCACCTATTATCTAGTATACCATAAAATAAATCTCACATAAATGTGAGATTCTTTTTTGATTCTTTAAATGCAATTTCATTCTGAATCATCTTAATAATTTTACTTGTTGCTTGTTGATTAACTTCATCAGGTCCAACAGTTAATGTTACATATTTCTTTAAATCTGCTAATTCCTTAATACTTAATCTTTTAAAGAAATCTTTATAATTACCTACTTTTAAAGAATGTAAATATCCTTGAAAGAAACTTGAATTACTAATTCGATATAATTCTCTAGTCATCTTAGAATCAATTAATGGTTTAGCATCCTCAATACGATTATATAATTCTACTGAATCATATTTAAGTAAAGCATCTTGGCTTAGTTCCTCTAATTCTCTTGGATTAAGTATTGAAAGTAACTTAGCTAATCCTTCATTATCAAAAGCTCCTAGACCATTTTCAACAATAGCGTTAACAACTTGTTCCATTCTTAACTTGCTATTCATGTTGTCTCACCTATCTCTCGTCTTTTAAAGTTTTATCAATAACCTTTTTTATTCTTTTCTCATAATCTCCGAATGAAGACATAAATACTTTAACAAACACATTAAAATGTCTCTTATTAAATACATTATATATTCTTCGATATATTTCATCTACAGCTATAACTCTAGCTTTTAAACCATCATTCGCAGCATATAGTTTAGTCTTTCTAACTACTGAATTATATTGTTCAACTAGTTTATCTAAACTAACTTCTGTACCTTTATAAATCTTTTGTAATTGTTGTTGATTATAACTGCTAGCTCCTACTACCATAGCATTTAATATATGACTAGCATCATCATCTTTATATGAAGTAATATTATTTACTACATATAAATTCATAAAATAATAACCTAATACTATTACATTATTAAGCGTATAAACATTAGCAATAAATTTTTCTTTACGTTCTACACCTTTAGTATCTAGTTCTCTAATAATTGAATAAACCCAATTAATATTTTCTTGATATAGTGCCGTAGTTAATTTATCAAACTCCATATTATACCCTCATCCATTCTAAAAATATTATACCATTAAATAAAATAAAAGAGAAGATTTTTAACTTTCTTCTCTTTTCTTTTTTGTAGTTTTTTTCTTTTCTTCTTCTTTTATTTCTGGTTCTTCCTTTAAGATATCTAATATACTTTGTTCTTCTCCAGGAAGATTAATCTCAATACCAGCTCCTGTTAATCTATCTATTAAATTAGTTTCTACTTCAATATTAACATTCTTTACTTTATATCCCATATTATACCTCTTGTATTACACAAATAATCATTGGCTTACATTCTGTTTCACTATAGAAATAACTACTTAATTCTTCTCTTACTTGATTCTTTATTTCATTATAATCTACATAATTAGGTGTACTATTTCTTTCAATGATCTCTAATGATATTCTTTTTATTTCTTGAATCATCTCTGAACTATCTTTAACATAAATAAATCCTCTTGTTGTTACTTCTGGACCTACTAATATTTGCTTAGTATTTTTATCTACTGTTGCACTTATTAACATTATTCCATTTTCTCCAAGCATTTCTCTATCTTTAAGAACTAGTTCTCCAATGTCATCTGAACTATTACCATCTATTAATACATCATCAACAAAAATATGTTCGAAATTATCTTGTACTTCTCCATTAACAAATTCAATAACATCTCCATTTTGTTTTAATAATATATTAGCCGGATCATATCCTAAACTACTAGCTAAATCAGCATTATTAACCATTAATCTATATTCTCCTTTAACTGGAATATAATATTTAGGTTTAATTAAATTTAGCATAATCATTAAATCCTCAGTAGATGAATGTAATGATAATGTTTTATCTTTAGGTATTGTTATTGATGTAGCCCCTAACATAGCTATTTCATCTTGTAACTTAACTAATGCTTTTTCTATAGCATCATATTTAGGTTCTGCAAATACTACTGTATCTGTACTCTTTAAATGAATATATTTATCATTTCCTGATACAATCTTATTAATGGATTGAAATGGTTTACCTCTATCATCACATACAATTAATATTGCTCTATCATCATCAATATCTGATAAATCTCCAATAACATTTTCTCCTACTGTTAAATAATTATACTTAATAGCCATATTAACAATATTTTGTAACTTCTTACCCATAATAACTACTTTTCTATGGGTATTTAAAGCAGCAGTTAATATTTCTTGTATCGTATGTAAGTGTACTGGTAATACTGATAATATTACTCTATGTTCTGCATGATTATATGTATCTTTATAAAAATTAACTAATTTATGTTTTGGACTAGTATGACCTACATGTTCAGAAAAACTTGATTCAGAAAGTAACGCTAATACTCCTTGTTTTCCTATATAAGCTATCTTACCTAAATCCATTGCATAAGCACCACTCATTGATGGATCTATTAAGAAATCTCCAGTATATACTATTCCTCCATCATCAGTATTAATAACATACATAACTGCATCTGGTACACTATGACTTACATTAATTGGGAATACTGATGTATTACCAAAGGATATCTTCTTATGTGCCTTTATTTCTATAATATTTTTTTCATCTAATCCTTCAAGTAATAAATATTCCTTTGTATATTTTGTACAATAAATTTTAACATCAGGTATATCATTTACTACATCAAATACTCCACCCATATTTTCATAGTGAGCATGAGAAATAAATATACCTACTAAACGATCTTTATTTTCTATTAAATAATTATAATTAGGTATTACATAATCAATACCATACATACTATCTGTAGCATATTTTAAACCACAGTCTAAAACAAATAGTTGATCATCAACTTCAACTACATAAGTACTCTTTCCGCTCTCATTTAAACCACCAAGAGCAAACAATCTTATTTTACTCATTAAGTTCTCCAATCTAATAAAAATAAAGCGCACATCGATAAAAAGATTATAGCATAATACCTTAAAAAATACAACAAACTAAAAAGACTATTACTAGTCTTTCTATATTATTTTATAAAAGCATATCCTTCTATTTCAACTATATTTGGTTCTTTATCTTTATCATAATTAATATATACTCTAGTCATCTTTAAAGTAATATTATCTTCTAATTCATATTCGTTATTTTTATAAAAATCTACTTCCTCATCAATTATTTGTTTAATCATATTACTCATATCATATTTTTTATTATTAATTACTACTTCTTTAACATCTTTATAATCTAATGCTTCAAAATAAACCATTTTAGTATAACCAGTAATATCCATTTCATTAATATTACCTATATAAGAATAATTAGATAAATCATATATACCCATATAACCATAATTATTCTTATGTATTTGTTTTAATTCTTCTAAATTCTCTTTTGAATATTTACTAGATAAGAATTCCATCTTAGGATCACTATATCTAAAATATTCATATATACCTGCGATTTCTCTTAAATTATCTTCGCTTTTATTATTATAAGCATTTTCTAATCTACTAAATTGACTATTAATAGATACATTAGTCATATTAATCCATGGACATATAAATGTTATACTTATTAATCCCATAGTTACAAATAATAAATATTCTAATTTATATCTAAATATATACATTATTTCATATGCTATTTCAAATATAATTAATATAATACCTAAATATCTGGTTTCTGTAATTCCATATTGCCCTATTCTCATTCCTAAAGCTATTATTTGTAAAATAATAAATGGTACAAAAGCATATGGAAAATACTTATTAACTTTATTCCATATCTTTCCCCCTTCATATACTGAATTGATTGTCCATATTGGACCTCCAACTAAGAATAAGAATGCTAATATTGGGAATACCTCATTACTAGGCATATCAAATAATATTATTATTTTAAATATATATAAATAAATAATAATAAAAGCTAAGAATAATAATATACTTAATATATTATTAAATACTAACTTTAAGAAATCTGAATCTTTTTTATCATTATCTACAAAAGCTATAATACCAAATGGTATTAAATACCATCCTTCGATTAATAATTGTATTTTTAATAATTTATCATTTATATTATCTGTTATTAATATAGAAAATATAGATGTTATTATTAATACTCCAATAGCTAATACACCATATTTAAATAATAATTCTGTAATATTAAAAAATACGTGTTTAAAATATTCAATAAAATTTCTTTTTTGTTTCTTAAATGATGTATATATAAAACATAATATTAATACTAAAAATAATGTTACTAAGAATAATGAATAATATCTTGCTGTTAAACTTACTCCATCATATATCTTTAATAAACTAGATACTATTCCACATACTATAGCTATTAATGCCGCACTAATATCATATATTATTTTGGTTTTTTTCTTTAATTCTATATTTTCTATATTTATTGTTAATGCTACAAATATACCTGTAGATATAGTTATATATAATAAAATATCATTAGGAATAATATCTTCATCAATAAATATAGTAATAAATAATGTATAAAGAATAATACCTACAAAAGAAACTGGATATTTCATAAATGATTCTTTTGTTTTGGTTAATATATTACCCCATATTTTTTTCATAATTCATCACTCTTTCTAAATAAATAATATCATATATATTATAAAGCAAATAATAATATCGAAAAGAATTGTAAAATACTTCCTCCTAAAACAAAGAAATGAAATACCGAATGGAAATATCTCTTTTTAGACCCTATACCATATAAAATAGCTCCAAGAGTATAAATAATCCCACCTGATAGTAAAAGGTACAATCCAGCCGGCTCTATAGTCTCTAAAAGGCTTTTAACAGAGATAAGTATCATCCATCCCATAACTAAGTATAGTATTAATGATATTTTCTTATATTTTTCGAGATTAACAGCATTTATTAATACTCCTAAAGTAGCACAACTCCATATAATAGCAAATAATATCCATCCAAATGTTCCTCCAATTAAACTTAAACAAAAAGGTGTATAACATCCTGCTATATAAATATATATATCACAATGATCTAATATTCTAAATATTTTCTTAGCTTTCAATCTTGGACTAAAAGCATGATATAAACAACTAATTGTATACATAACTATCATAGATACTCCATATATACAAGCTGATACTATACCTAATACATTATGATTACGTGCCGCAAATATAATTGTTAATATTAATGCAGCAACTGCTAAAAGAGCACCTACTCCATGAGATATAGAATTAATTAATTCTTCAGATAAATTATATTTAGGAACAAGTAATGTACTTCTCTTACTCATATAATCACTCTTTCATTCACTTATTATATAACAAAAACAAAAAAAAGACATCTTTAAGATGTCTATTTGAATTTAAATGAACTTAATACTTCAGATCTATGTGCTTCAGTACAACTATCCCCTTCAAATGATAATATATATACTTTATTATTATGATCAATTGTATACATTACTCCATCATCAAAAAAATGATAATCATATGTATAAAATTCATTCTCATTATATGTAACTTTATATAATGGTGTTTTAGTACCTCTTGATGAATCATTTATTCTTTTAATGTTAGAAATAGCATATTCTTTAGCAGTTGAATAATTAGTTACAACAAATAAATTAATTACACAATTATTCAAGCTATCTTCTTCCTCTTTATTACATTCAATACCATTATATGATGCTGTATTTCTCTTAAATCCCTTTGGACATGACATACTAACTTTACTAGACATATTTATATTAGTATCGTAATAATTTGATCCATCAGATCTCTGTATCCAATCTTCATTATCATAATTAACTTCTACTCTTTGTTCATTTATTAATGTTCCTGAATATCCTTTTTCTACTTTAGTATTTTTATTATCTGAAAAAGTTAAATCAATAGTTCCTCCACCACCAAATGTTGTTATTTGTACTGGATTAACTAATGAAGATGCTACACCATATACTATCATAACTAATATTAAGAATCCTGCATTCGTTCCTCCCTTTTTTCTAACAGAGAAGCGTAAATCAAATAAAGTATTCTTCTTTTCTTCTTCAATTACACTTCTAGCATATTCAACATATTTTCTGTTAAAGAAGAATGCCATTACTATATTAGCAACAAAAAATACTCCAAAACCTAACATCGAATAAGTTTCACCTAATAATTTTCTAAATATAAATGGTGCTCCTATTCCAACTGCAAAAGCTATACCACCAAATAAGAAGTATTTTCTATAAAAGAAATACATATAACTAAAGAAAAATGCTGCAAAATTAAATTTATTATGCATTATCTTATCTGAATTTTTACCAATAAATTCTCTTAATAATTCTTCATCTGATATTGGCGGTTGTTGATTTCTTCCTCTATTAGGATTTTGTTGATATGGATTATTTCCCATTTGACCATTTGGATAATTATTCATCCCTTGTGGTGGATATCCTTGTGGTTGCCCATAATTTTGTTGTGGATATCCTTGTTGAGGTGGATATCCTCCTTGAGGTTGTCCATAGTTTTGTGGTGGATATCCTGGTTGTGGCGGATATCCTCCTTGAGGTTGTCCATAATTTTGTTGTGGGTATCCTGGTTGTTGTGGATATCCTCCCTGTGGTGGTTGATTATAACTCATATTTGGTTGATTATAATTACCTCCGGCATTATATGATGGATGTAATGGTCCTGGTTGTAAATCACCATTCTTTGGTTGATTACCACCCGGATTATATGATGGATGCAATGGCCCTGGTTGTAAATCACCATTCTTTGGAACTGTTTCTTCCACTACTGGCGGATTAACTGGTTCTGGTTGTCCTCCATAATTTGGATCATACCCATTATTAGGTGCTCCATTATATCCATTTCCATTATTTATATAATTATTATCCATATCACATACAACTCCTCTATTATATTATATAATAAAAAATAAAATAAAACTATGCATAAAAATGCATAGTTTGGGGAAAATGAACTTTAATATCTTATTTCTCTTCTCTTTTGCTGGCAAGAAATGATAATTTATCTACAATTACTTCCGTAATATACTTTACTTCTCCGTCAACTTCATACTTTCTATTTTGTAGTCTACCTTTAATTCCAACTAAATCACCACGTTTACAGTATTCTTGTGTATTAGTTGCAATTCCATTCCAAAGAACACATCTTATGAAATCAGTTTCATAAATACCATCTTCATTCTTATAACTTCTTTGAACTGCAAGATTAATAGCTAACGTAGATTTACCATCTTCAAGTTCTTTTATTTCTGGTTCTTCCGTTAATCTACCAATCAAATAGACCATATTGTGCATTCCCATCCTCCTTTCATATTAGCACTATATCAAAAGAGAATATATCCGTCAAAAATCAATAATTAATATTTGTAACACTAAATAAACTAATACTAAATATCTGTTAAATAAATATAACAAATAATAAAAAAAAGATATGCTTTATATAATTATTTGCATATCTTTAAATTTCTTTTAATAATCTATTTAATTCTACTGCATACTCTAAAGGTAATTCGTTCTTAAAGTCATTAATAAAGCCCATAATAAGCAATTCTTTAGCTTTATTTTCACTTAATCCTTTACTCATTAAATAAAATAATTTTTCTTCACTTATCTTAGATACTGTTGCCTCATGCTCTAATATACTTGAGTTATTTAATACAATATTTTTTGGTATTGTATCACTAATCGAATCATCATCTAACATAATCGTATCACATTTAATCGAAGCCACACTATTAATTGCACTTTCACATATCTTAGTTGTTCCACGATAATTAGCCATCCCACCTAATGCTGCTATACTCTTAGATACAATATTACTCTTTGTATTCTTTCCAATATGAATCATCTTAGCTCCGGCATCTAATTTTTGCCCTTCTTTAGCATAAGCTATAGATATTGAATTACCCATTGCTCTATCTCCAATTAAAATACATGAAGGATATTTCATTGTTACCTTTGAACCTATGTTTCCATCTACCCATTCCATTAAGGCATCTTCATAAACTATAGCTCTTTTAGTAACTAAATTATATACATCTGTACTCCAATTTTGAATTGTACTATATTTACATTTAGCTTTATCTTTAACATATATTTCTACAACTCCAGCATGTAATGAATTAGCTGAATGTGCTAATGCTGTACATCCTTCAATATATGATAATTCTGCTCCTTCATCAACAATTATAATAGTTCTTTCAAATTGTCCTAAAGCAATTGAATCAATTCTAAAATATGATTGTAATGGTCTATCTAACTTTGTATATGGTGGAATATAAATAAATGATCCTCCACTCCATAAAGCACCATTCAATGCTGTATATTTGTTTTCATCATACTTAACTAAATTATTAAAATATTCTTTAAATAAATCTGGATATTGTTTTAAAGCATCATCACTAGATAAGAATATTACTCCTTTTTCTTGTAATTCACTTTTACCACTATGATATATTACTTCACTCTCATATTGGTTAGTAACTCCACTTAAAAACTTTTCCTCAGCATCTATAACTCCTAATGCTTTAAATTTATTTCTTATATCACAAGAAACATTTTGCCATTTATTAGTATTATTACCAACTTTTTTATAATAATTTATATCATTAAAATCAATATCTATTTTAGGACCAAAAGTTGGATTATCTAGCTCTAAAAACTTCTTATAAGCTTTTAATCTAAAATTAAGCATCCATCTAGGTTCTCCTTTTTGTTTAGATATATTACGAATTAATTGTTCACTTAATTTTTCCATAAACGCATCGCCAAATAAATAATAACATAAAAAAAGAAATAATACTATTATTTCAATTTTTCTATTTCATCTAAACAATATAAAGAAACATACTCTATAAAATGAGTAATACTTGCAATATCTAATATATAAGATCTTTTCGCTGATAATGTACACGAATCACCTATTTTTTCTAATAATATTCCAAAATAATCACTTGGGATTTCTTTAATATGTGATTCTGGTAAATCAAATCCTTGATAAAATAATGACAAATCCATATTATAATAATCTATTATCTCTGTATTTAAATTAGAATAATCATTATATAATACACTTTTAATTTGTTCTTTAGTAAGAGTAAAACAAGTTCCTGCTTTATCTGTTACTACTAAATCATTAACATAATTTCTTAAGAATTCCTCAAACCATAATTTATCAGTTAATAAATGAACATAATATCCTAATTCAAATGAATTATCCATATATTCTTTATATTTACTTAAAAAGAATTCTATATTTGGACTTTCTGAATCATATTCCGTTATAAAATGTGCTTTTGCTCTACTCAATCCTATTAATTTGGCAATATCTGGAGCAACTGATCCAAGTAAAAAAGCATTTTCATCCTTTAATTTTAATTTTTCATTTACCTTTTTAGCCACCGCCAAATGTATTATTGAAGATGCCATATTATCACCATAAAAATTATATCATACAATATCAAGATTATGATAAAATAATTATATTAAGGAGGTCCTTATGAGTAAACTTAAACCTATTATTGTATTAATAATTGTTATTTTATTAGTTCTAATCTTAGTATTTAATAAAAAAGATAAAAAACAAGAAGAAAAAAGCACCACAACAACAACTACGACTAAAGAACAAAATTGTAAAGTAAATCTAACACTTGTCGGTGATTTTCTTTTCGAAGAACCATATTATAAAGCCATAGATGCTGGTGAAAGCAAAGATTTATATTTTAATAAAATTAAACATTACTTTTCTCAAGATGATATATCTATCGGTAATATGGAAGTTCCTATATCAGACGGAACATTAACTACTAGTGGTAATGGATTTAACTTTTGTGCTCCTAAATATATTGGTGATTTAATAAATACTCTTGATTTACAAGTATTATCTACGGCTAATAATCACACTTATGATCGTGAATTAGCAGGTATTAAATCAACACTTAATTATTTTAAAAACAATACCAATATTAAAACCGTAGGAACTAATATTAATGGTATAGATGAAGATACAATACTTACAATAAATAATATTAAAATCGGATTTATATCATACACATATGGTACTAATATAAAACCAAATAATGATAATCGTAAATATATCAATTACTATCGTGATATTGATACTAAAACTGTAACTAATACTCAAAAAGAATTAATCAAAGAAAAAGTCAATAAATTAAAACCATCCGTAGATGTTGTTATTGCCATTATGCATTGGGGAACAGAATTTACTTATACTCCTAATAACGAACAAAAAGAAATGGCTAAATATCTAAACTCATTAGGTGTTGATATAATCGTAGGTTCCCATTCTCATTGTATTCAACCAATCGATGAATTAATTAGTGAAAACGGATATAAAACTTTAGTTTATTATTCTTTAGGAAACTTTGTATCAGCTGATGATGATATTTCTCGTACACCTAAAGGACAAGAAACATTTGATAATGCTTATCAAATTGGTTTATTATCTACATTAACTATTACTAAAAATAAAGATAATATAAATATATCTAATATTAAAACGGAACCTATTATTAATTACTTCGATAAAAATATGCGTAATTTTGAATTAGTTCCATTTAAAGACTATAATGAAACATATGAAAAAAATCATTATCGTTATTCATACGGCCTAACTAATTCCTTTATTAAAGAAATGTATGAATCTGTAATTAATCAAAAATATAGACAATAAAAAAACTCGATTAAATCGAGTTTTTATTTTATCCTTTGTCTACAATAACATATTGTGTACTATTATATATTACTCCATCATATTCAACGAATACGAAATATTTACCATTTGGTAATTCTGTTAAATTAATATCATCAATATCTCCTGGTTCATCATTTTCTGTCTTAACGACATATTGATATCCTTCACCTTCATTGGAAATAAATGTAATCTTAATTGGTTTATCAGAACCATCAGCAATATATATTTGGAAAATATTACTTGAAGCACCAAATGCGAAATCCCATAATTCAACATTATTAAACTTTTGAACTTGCTCATCAGTTAATTTAATATATTTAGGATCTTCAGTAGTAAATCTCTTAGTAGGTTCTTGTGTATAATTAGGAATAACATCAAGTTTCTTATGATTTATACTTTGTTCTTCCAAATTATAAATATTAGCTTTTATAGCTTCGAATTTACCTTCTAAGATATTTAATTCTACAACTTTATTATTGTTTTCATCGAAATCAATTAAATAACTATCATATGCACTAGCAGAGAATTGTGTACATCCTGGAATATCAAAGTTACTTTCTAACATATGCCATCCAGAATTGAACAACTTATGTCCATCACTACTATAAGTATAACTAGATAATGCATAAGAGAAATAATCTTTTCCTCCAAATTTATATACAACTTTAGCAGTCATATTAGTAGTATCAATATCATATACCATACCATATGAAGCATTATTTCTTAAAGATGTACAACTAACATTTGCAGCTTCACCTACATTTGTTTCTACATGCGCATCATATCCATTATTAAATATAGATAAATTACCATCTTTAGTTATATGAACTGAATGTTGTCCACCCGGATAAATAAATCCATCACCAACAGGTTTTAGAATTAAATCTTTAAATTTACTATTCCAGAATTCTTCTTTTCCAAGAATCCATTTAATATCTCCCGTTTCATAATCTAAAGCCACAACTGAATTTTGGTTTCTTACTGAACAAATTAATAAATTATGTTCTTGATCATAAGTAATACCATTAATCCATCCCCATGTAGGATAGAATACATCAGTTGATGGATCAACTTTAGTAAATGATTTAGCTAAACTCCAAGACTTAACAACCTTTCCTGTATCTTTATCTAATTCAACAATATAGTCAGCAATTGTATTAGAGTTTATATCAGAAGTAAGAATAATTAAATTTCCATTTGGCATTTCATAACCATCATGGTGATAACCACCTGAAATTAAAAATTCTTTATGAACATTACCAAACATATCTACTTCTACTACTCCACCTGTACTAGTTACATCAGGTCCTGGTGTAATGTTAGATAATAACATATGTCCATTTGATAACATTGTCATACCTTTAGTATAACCATAACTTAAATACCATCTAACTTCACCATAATTATCATAAGCAGCAGTAGGAGCTCCTAAAGAAGATGTTGTAAAGTAAAAATAACCATTACTATTATCAATATCATTCTTAATAACTTTAACTTCTCCTGCATCTAATTTTGTTTCAACTTTAAGTTTTAATGTATTAGATGCTCCACCTTCAGTTTCAACAATTACAGTATTTTCATAATTTCCATATAATCCAAAAACAGGAATAAAGTGATCAGTTGATGCTTCAAAATTAGTAACTAAATCATCATTATGTTTTCCTTTTAAAGTTACTTTAATTTTTTCAGCAGAAGCTGTCTTAAACATAATTAAAGCTGTTTGTGGACTAAACATAAACGGATTAATAACTATTAAAGGATTATTAATCGTTGGTTTTTGTTCCTTATATTCTTTTTCATAATCACTAAAGAATCCACTTTGGAATGAATAGAAATCCAAATTACTTAATTCATTATAATAAGTCTTATCTATCCAATTAACTTTTTCTGCAAGAGGATACTTTTCTTTATTTTCTTCTTCTTTTTTCTTATTTGCAAAGAAAACAAAGTAAATTATAAATAACAATACAGCGATTGCTGCTATTGCAGCAATCACCGTATAAGTTTTTACCTTTTTATCTTTTTCCACAGGAATCACCCCAACTAATTCTTATTCATTGAAAGAATATATGGGTTATTGTATTGACCTTTACCACTTAATACACAGTCTACATTCTTTAATTTCATCATTGGTTTTAAGTAAGCTGGATCAGCATAATATCTTTCATGTAATGCGTTACCTGCTAATCTAGCATAATAGAATGTGTTATAAATTGAAGTTTGGTCACCATGTGCAACTCTAATAACTTTTTGTTCTCCTCTTGTAGCTGCTAACCAATAAGTACGAGGGTCATCAGAACGGAACAATGCAGTACTGAAGATATTGAAATCTTGTAAGTTAGGAAGACAATATTGAGAATCATAACGATAAGATGAGTTCTTAGAAATTTCATCTAGTAAGTTATTATATCTTGCTAATGCTTCTTGTCCTTTTTGAATCCATTCTTGAGTTAAATTACCCCATTGCCAGCTTTGTGCTGGTAATAATGCAGCTGTTCTTGCACTATAGTCTGCACCAACTGTAGCTTTACATTGAACACGTTCGAAGAACTTAGACCAGTTTGGATCTACTGTTGTTGCATTATAGTTAGTAATATATTTTAATGCGTTTTCACGGAATGTTGGTGAAATCATATCATATCCAGTAGAATATGTACCATCACAAGTATTGATTGTCCAAGTTCCTTTAGAAAGGCTTGCTAATGAATATAAACCTCTATGAGAAATTGTACTAGATCTTGTATCAGTCATATATTTAACTGGTGTAATTAAGTAATTCCATTTTTGTGCGTTTTCACTTGAAGCACCATTCTTATAAATACCTAATAAGTTATATAAGTATAATGTTGGATCACTTTGACTTGGATATCTATAAGCAGATGGTCTGAAGTAAATTGCTGTAGAATCTTTACAATAGTAGCAATTTAATCCATTCATCATGAACTTAGTAGATGCAACGGCTTTATTATAAGCACTTGATCCTGATGTTTCATTCTTAGATTTACTATTTAAATATGTTTGATAGTCAGCAGGTAATGCAGTTACATTTCCACATCCTGTTTGACAACTTGCGTTACTATTAGCAGTTTTAGCAATTAATAGACCAAATCTATTAGTTACTTGTAAGTTAGAACCACTACTTGCAGTTCCTAAGAAACCATTTTCATTAATTGGTTTAACTTTAATCTTACTATATACTGCAGTATCACAGTTTGTATTTTGTGTATTTTCTTTAGATGCATTATATTTACTTAAAATAGATGTAGATGCACTTAAAGTATAATTATGAGTTAAAATTTCAACTCTGTTAGCATAGCTTGTTCCTAATGTATTAACTTTAGGATTTGTACTATGTTTAGAAACGAATATTTCTGGGTTTTTATTCTTATTAGTATCATCTACTAATTCTACATAATAACCCCAAATACCTACTGGTGAATAAGGATGATAAATTGTTACTTCCTTATTCATTAACCACTCTCCATTTTCTCCTGCTTTAGAAAGTGTAATAAAATCATCATCAAGATATAATTCTACATATGTTCTAACCTTATCTTGAGAATCATATTTATAACCATTTGTGAAATGTCCTTTTACTGTTGTAGTAATGTAATATTCAATCTTACCATCATCAGCAGTAAAGATCTTAGTAAAGTCTCCAGAAGGAGTTAATCCTTGAGGAACAACTGTTGTACCATTCTTTGTTACATTAATAGCAGCATTTGTTTCAACATTTCTAAATTTTGTTCTATTTGCTCTTACTGTAGGATCTCCATCAAAATAATCTGAATTTTGTCCCCAAGTAGTCTTCATAATAGTATAAGTAGTTGTTTGTTTATCAGCACCATCAATATCAACAACTAATCCTAAATATCTCCATTTACCATTAACATATTTAGGAGTATATCTATTATTTACATCTCCATTGTCTAAGTTAGCGCCAATACCTTGAGTAACAGCAGTACCTGTTGTATTGCCACCCATCATTTCAACACCACTTAAACGTGCTACAACTTTAGATTGAACAACAATATTTCTTGTAGCTTCTTTTCTTACTCCAGATTCAGATAACCAAGAATATTTAATACGGAATGTACCACCATTCTTGTCATTATTTGGAGCATAACGGTAATAACTCTTACCATCATTTGGTAATCCTAATGATGCTTTATCAGCATCTTTAACTTGAGTCCATCCACTTGGATATTCACAAGTTAAGTGATATTTTTTAATATTATCTGCATTACTTAAATCGATTAGATTACCAGCTTCGTCAGATAAAGCGAAACTATATGTTCCAGCTCCATGGAAGCAGTCATATGGTTCTCCCCATACTACCCATTCATCTAAACCAACTAAGAAAGTTTCTTCTTCGTCTTCAACAACTGGATATGTAAATATTAATCCACCTGAAGCAGAGTCTAAACTTACCTTAACTAGTTCATTTCTACCAATTGGTAGACCAGTTTGAGGATTAACTAAATCCCCACTTAAGTATCCAGCGTCGATCAAGTCCCCAGCCTTGATATAAATAAATGCTTTACTAACATGTAGTTCATTGAAAGCATCTGGATTTTCATCTGCGTATACTGAAGCAGCTGATTGAATTGCAGCTTCGTATTTCTTTTGGTTTTCTTCTTTACTTGCAGTTTGAACTTTTGCAACGTTATAAATAATTATAGATCCTACAATACCTAATAATATTATAGTTACAAGAATTTCAATTAAAGTAAAACCTTTTCTTGTGTTTTTCATAACCACTCACTTCTCCTTCATTAATAATCTGAAAAACAACTCATAGTTTTCGCACTATTTCCAAAACAAACTTTGAGTTTAGTATTTGATGAAACTGGCCTTTGATATATTAAATACAAATCAACACTTTCGCCATTCTTCACCATTTGAACACCGCCATTTGAGGCAGCAGCATTTGGATTAGCTTTAGTATATGTTAACTTGTAGGTATGATTTCCTATGGTCAACATAGCCAAGCCACTTTCATCCAATATTATTGCTTCTAAGTCTAATGGATTTACCCCTTCACCATCTAGGTAATATAAGTCATTAAATACAATTCTATATTTAATTCCTCTCCAAGCAAATCCGTCATAGAGTTTTTGATCAGTTGGCACTAATCCATTTTTTTGGATATCCTCTTGACTTAAAAACATTAGTCCAACAACATCAACGTTCGTATAAACATCATTCTTCGTATCATGAAAAGTAGCTAACAGCTTACTACCAATCTTTGCCGGATCGTAAAAGTTTGCTACAACTCCTCCATTCTTCGAAGCGATAGTTGTACGCGTCGTCGAAGTCCTTGAGACAATAGTCGTAGTCGTTTCAGAATGTGCTTGTTCTTTTTCTTTTAAAAGGAATGTTTGATAAATAATCAAACCTCCTATGATAAATATACCAGCAACGATAATAAATACAGCAAGGACACCGTTCTTTTGCCTTGTGTTTTCTTTATTATTCTGAGTTTCTTCGACTTGGAATAAAGGTGGGCTCTTACTTTCAACACTCTTTGGTTGGGGGGCCGCAGGTGTTGGAGCCACTATCTTGCATCGACAATATGGGCAAATCTTTGCGCCATCCATTAATTGTTTCCCGCAATCAGGGCACTTCATTTTATATACACCACCTATTCTATTAAATTTTATCATACGGTAAAAAAAAAGTAAATAAACTCATTTGAATTTATTCACCTTTTTTATTGAGTTTACAACGATTTATCACAATAGTGTTAATCATTTTTTAAAAACATTTGTGATGCTTTTAATACTTTTTTTGTAAACGGACTCATTTCATTATATGTTGTATGAAAATAAAATTGACTTTCACGTAACATTTTATTCTTTTCACGCATATTATAAACCTTATCTACACTACCAGAATATAGATGTTTTACACACACTTGATTAGATATTAATACCATTAATCCTAACGCTTGAACTTTCTTTGAAAGCACAAAATCTTCATAATATAAGAATATATTTTCATCCATAAAATTAATCTTTTGTAATGTATCACTAGATATCAAGAAGAAAGCACTACTTACTACATCAACAACACTAGTATCTCCGTCATAATAGTCATCTGGATAAGCCAATTTACTTTCACTAACCAATTTTCTAACTGGAGCTAAATTACTACGTATTTCTTGCCAAGGTGTTATATTTCTATAACCACGTCTTTTTCTTCCTCTTTCAAGTATTTGTGGACCCACTAATCCTACAGTATCATAATTAAGTAGTTCTATTAGTTTTCTAATATCATCTTCACCTAAAACAACTATATCTGAATTACTAATAATAAAATTACATTCTCCATATTTACTTATAAGATGTTTTGCACCCGTATTAATCGCATGTGAATATCCTAAATTATCATTATTAAATAATATTTCTAATTTATCATTTTTAATTGTTTTTAATAGTTCAATTTCCTCAAAGTGTGAAGCATTATCTACTATTAAAATATGATCAATAATACTATAATCAACAATATTATCAACTAAATGTTTTGTTGATTTATAATCGTTATGATTTACTATAATAAAACAGTTCTTCATACTCTCACCCTATATACATAATATCATATTTTATTTAAAAAGTAGACAATTTGCATTCATTAATAAATCAAAAGAGATATTTTTCAAAAAAATACTGGACTTTTAAGAATATTATGATATAATTTAAAAGTACAAAAAAAGAGCTGTCTCCTTAGCTCAGTTGGTAGAGCAACTGACTCTTAATCAGTGGGTCTAGGGTTCGAATCCCTAAGGGGACACCATTTTGATTATAACTAGACGTTGGCTTGAGAATTACTCGATTCAACGTCTTGTTTATAATATATATGATTTTTTGTGCCAAATTAGGTAAAAAAAGTTGCACTCTCTAACTTTTTATGTTAGAATTACTTTGTTGCTCGAATTAGAGCACTAAACAAGATGGGCTTGTAGCTCAGCTGGTTAGAGCGCACGCCTGATAAGCGTGAGGTCGGAGGTTCAAGTCCCCCCAGGCCCACCATTTTGTTTATGGCCCGTTGGTGAAGTGGTTGAACACACATGCCTTTCACGCATGCATTCATGGGTTCAAATCCCGTACGGGTCACCATTTGAAATTAACTAGTGTTTTCACTAGTTTTTTTGTTAATAAAAAAGATGGTATTTAACCATCTATTTTTTTTGTGATAATTCAATTATTTTTTCACATAATGAAACATAATCTATACCAACAGCTTTAGCTTCTTGTGGAATTAAACTCATACTTGTTAATCCCGGTAATGAATTAGCTTCTAATACATAAAAACAATTATCTTTTTCACTTAATATAAAATCTATTCTCCCATATACTTGTAATTGTAAAACTTTAAATACTTTATATGTTATATCTTGTAGTTCTTTAGTTCTATCTAAATTAGCTGGGCATATTTCATCTGTCATTCCCGGTTGATATTTATTCTTATAATCATAAAAACCTGATTTAGGAATAATCTCTATCGGAGGTAATACCGTATCTCCTAAAACACCAACCGAAAATTCTCTACCTTTAATATAATCTTCGATTAATATCTCATCTTCATAAGAAAATGCCAATTCAATAGCTTCTTTATATTCTTTCTCATTTTTAGCAATTGAAACTCCAACCGAAGATCCACCTGATAAAGGTTTAATAACTACTTCTTTTTTGTATTCTGGAATATTATCTCCCTTTTTAAGTAATATATATGGTGCAGTCTTTATATTATTAGCTATTAATAATTGTTTAGTAATATATTTATTCATTGCAATTGCTGATCCTAGAGAACCACTACCGGTATATTTAACTCCTAATATATCAAACAATCCTTGAACTTTACCATTTTCCCCATCACTTCCATGTAATGAAACAAAAACAATATCTGCATATTTACATATATTTAATACATTAGGTCCAAATAATTCTTTAGATTTAATATTTCTACTTGCTATTACTTCTTCGATACTTGGACTCTTATCCCCAATAGTTAATAATAATTCATTAGTCTCTTCATGTTTAAAGAAATCTTTATAATTGCCATTATATCCTAAAAATAAATCTAATAATTTAGCATTATATCCTTTACTCTTTAAAGCTTTAACAACATTATTACCAGTTGCTAATGAAACATCACGTTCCGTGCTTATTCCCCCTGCTAAAACAACTATGTTCATTTAAAAACACCTCTAGATTAATTATAAAATATCTCTCATTAAATATGTATTAAAGAAGTCCACATAACACATTATTTACAAACAAAAAAACCACAAAAAAAGATTAGTTTCCTAATCTTTATGCTTTTAATATACTATCTAAATGTAATTTATCATTTCCCTTAAACACAAATTTAACTATACTTAATCCATTTAGATATTCATTAATATTACCTGTATACTCACCTTCACCTAAAGGTTTAGTTAAATCATTTACATTATAAATGTAATTACCATCTATAATTCCAACATAACAAGTAATAACAACTGTTTTATTAGCTTCCGAAATATTCTTCATATTATAGAATACTTTCTTTGAAGTATTTGTCTTTTCTCCAACAGCAATATAATTCTTTCCAGTTTCTGAATATGCAAAATATAAACCATTATTTGTAAAATTACTTGCTACATATTCAACATTCTCTCCATATAATTCTACAAACTTATTCTTTAATGATTCTTCATTAATTGTATATATTATACCTTCAATACTAATATCACTATCAGCCATATTATCTAAAACTAAAGATAACTTTTCTCCACCTGTCATTGATTCAACAGTCATACCATTCTTTAATAAATTTAAATTTGATATTTTTAAATCATTAACTAAATGACCATATTGTTCTTTATACCATTCTTGACTTCTAGTAGTTGTTTTAGTTGTAGTCGTAGTCGTTGGTACAACCGGCTTTTCTTCTTTAGCTGTTGTTTGAAAATTAATGTTTGGTAAATAAATATTAACCTTTTCTCCATAATATAAATGATAAATTAAATAAACAGCAATTCCAATCATTACAAATAAATAAATATATAATCTAAATATTTTAAACGATTTACGACGACTATTACGCGCATCTTCTTTTCTTACTTTTTCTTTTATTTCTCCGATTATTTCATTAGTAACTTTTTCTTTTATTTCATCACGATATTGAGCGCCAAATTGACTATCTAAATCACTTTTGATTTGATCTACAACATCATCATGAATTTCATCATAAACCTTTTTTCTCATTTCATTAATATTTGGTTCTTCATCAACTGTTACTATTGCATTTTTCTTACTCATTTATATCACCCCATAACTAATTGAATTGATATTCTGTTGTTTCTCCACAACTAACACTTATATTAGCTGATACTCTCTTTTTTGTTTTACTATTAACAAATTCTTTAAAATCATCTAATTTACTAATAATATCTTCCTTTTTATCTTTTCCACTACAAACACTTACTCCCCCAAAGGTATTACTAACAAAATAACTACCTCCAAGTGAATCCGTATTAATATTTAAGTATAATGGATTATCTTCATGTTCTTTATTATATAATTCTAATAATTTAACTAAATAAATATAAACATAATTATCGTCTACATTTCTTTCACATTCATCATATATACAATAATCATATTGATATATTTGAAATGGTTCTTTAACATCATCTTTTAATGTAACATCCATTGTACCTATAATCTTATAAGAATATCTTTCTGCTCCATCTGTATAATTACCCTTTTTTGGATTATATGCATCAGAATAATCTGCTTCAACATCATTAAACTTAAAATTTAAATAATCAATTAATACTTTACGATCAGGTTTTACTTCACACCCTACAGTAAATAAAACTAATAAAGCGCAAAAACCTAAATATAATTTCTTTTTCATACCTTAACCCTCTTCATTTATATTATAATCTCTCAAGTCTTATATTAGCTGCAAAAACCATTACAGTTAGTATAACACATAATAATGATAATCCAATAATTTTTAGTGTTGTACCTAAATCATATTCTTCTTCAGGTTCATCTGTTTCCGGACTAGGTTCAAGCATTTTATCTAATATACATCTTGATCCTCTATGAAGATTAATTGTATAAATTTTATTATAATTTTGATTTTGATATTTAACAACTAATTCAACTTTATCTTTTTCTACAATATTAACTACGCCTAAATTAGTTACTGATACATCATTTGAATACTTATCAGCTGTAATATATAAAGCTGTTACATCTTCTGCTACATCAATATCATATTCCAATATTAATGGATTAAATTTAATATCATATCCAACAATATTTAATGATTTTAATGTAACATAATTATTAATTTTTGGTGGTAAAGTAGTTTTTTGTGTTTTACCTGTTGTACCAGTCGTAGGTTGAGTTGTTATTGGTGTTCTAGTTGTAGTTGATGAACTCTTTGTTGTTACTTCACCAGTTTGTTTAGTAGTACTAATCGTTGATTTTGTTGTACTCTTTGTTGTTGACTTAGTAGTACTCTTAGTTGTTGATTTTGTTGTACTCTTTGTAGTACTCTTTGTTGTACTCTTTGTAGTCTTTGAATTAACTATAACTGTAATTTCAAAAGTACCCGTTAATTCTTCTTCATCATATGTTGAGGCATTAACTAGTTTAACTATAATTTTAGTTGAACCTACTTTTAACCCTTTAACTGTAACTGTAATCGAACCATTATCTAACCATTCAGATTTAGTTGAAACACTAGCTACTGATGAATCTAATATTGAAATATCTACTCTACCGGCAGCATTCGTTGCCTTTACATTAAATAATCCAGATTGTCCTTCTTTTATTTCTATTTTTGTAACATTTGGTTTAATACTTCCACTGGCGTAAACTCCCATTGGAATAATTAATAAAACTAAAATTAAAATTGCTATAAACTTCTTCATACTTAACTATTCCTCCGTTCTAACTATTTGCCGCCATGATATAGTTCTTTATACGAACATAATCAGTTGCTCCAATATCACCATTATTATTAGCATCTGCCGCTATCTTAATGATTCTATCAGTTATTATCTTTCCCTGGACTTCCATAATGTGATTCTTTATTCTGATGTAATCTGTCGCTCCAATGTTACCATCTTCGGTCGGATCACCCTGTACAACAATTATAAATGTTGCATTTCCTACGACTAATCTATAATTAGTTTTTATTCTACTTACTTCACCATTACCATCCAATTCACTTATTATTGTACCATTTTTATCCGTAATATTATAGGTTAATCCTTCACCGAGTGTCATATCACTAGTAAAGTCTGTATACAGTACTTTTAAATTTTTTGGTATTGGAATGATTATTAGATCATCTTTCAATGTATATGTACTAAACGATATATCAATATTTAAATCTTCGATTACTCTAAACGATTGACTTTTCGTTGTTCCGTCAAATTCTACATCTATAACATAATCTCCACTTTCGATATTTTCATCAAGAAGTGAAATTATTATTTTCTTATTTGTTTTATCTAATGTATAACTGAACTTATCAGTTATTAGTGTTGTACTTCCCTCTAAATGAAAATTAATTGTTGGTACAAACTCTGTATTAAAATTGGCGCTCAAAGTATAAGGAATGGTAATTTGAGACGAAGTATCACCAACTTTTAATACTCCACTAGGGTCTCCTAATTCATATTCATTAGAACCAAACACCTTATTAGGTGATGTATATATAGTTACATTTGCTGCACATCCATACATTGAATCATTTTGATCTCTAATCGTTGCCATATCATACCAAGCACCACCTGCATACAAGTAATTCATTCCTGCTCTTGGTGTTTCACCGGTATACCATCTTTCTTCTGTATTTTTTACACTACAATAGAATTTATAACCAAAAGTATTTTGACTTTGGAAATCAATAATAATATGGAACGTACCATCTATTTCATAATCAGGGAATTTAGCAGTATATACACCAGCTTCTGTTGTACTACCATAAGCTAAATGTTTCCATGTACTAGAATTACTTGTATATCCATTCTTTGACAAGAAAATATTATATGTAGCATTTGCTGGGGCTTGGAAACTAATTCTTGATAAGTATTGACTACCACCAGTAACTGTTATTTTTGAAGCAATTGATAATGCTTGTTTCCCACTACTAGTATCTGTTTGACTAGACGTTCCATAACCATTAGTAAAAGCTGTTGCCGTTTGATATGATTTTGTATAAAGATTTGGGCTTATTCCATCAAATACATTATAGTCACTACATACCCATACATCATCATATGAAATATAGTAGTAACCATTATCACCAGATCTAGCACTGTATGAGTTTTTAGCAATAAAGGCTCCATTTCTTGTTGCATTATTGAATTTATCTTTTGAAATATTATCATCCCAACCAACTAATACAACAGCATGATCTACTAAAGCATAACCTGTATAATTTAAATACATTCCATCTTTTAGTGATGTTGAATCAGTAGCCATTTTAATAGTTACTCCAACACTACCATATTGATATATTAACTCTTTAAATTTTCTTAACTGAGCATCAGTACAAGAATTACGATCATATTGTCCCTCATAATAATTATCTAATAAGAAATGACCTTTTAAATTAACGAAAGGTGCACTTGGTGCTGGATTTACCGAATTTTGAAATGGCATTTCGCTTTCATATACTGGTCCATCCATACGATAAAAATAATTTGAAGCCATTTGAATAGTTCCACCACTCAAATAATCTACATTTAATTTATAAGGTTCTTCATAACTAAAAGTACTAGGATAAGTATAATCTGTAAACAATTTATTAGATAACATATGAATAACATGTCTTTCGGAAAAATCTAATAGACCATAATTATCTTTTAAAGCCAAATGTTCTAACATACCTATTGATGAAAATATCCAACAAATACCTGTACTCATTTGATTCTTAACCGGTGTCAAATACGGATTAATATATGATGAATCAGTAGCCCCCGCCATTACTTTTAAATAATTAGAATCTTTAAATACTCTTTTATTTATTTCATTTATACTTTTTGTTTCTGTTGGATCCATATATAGTTCTTGGCAATATGTCGGAGTTGGTGTATTTTTCTTTTCTTCATCACTCAAATTTAGCCATTCTTCGTACTGTTTACTCATTGTACACGCAAAAACATTTGAGCAAATACTCAAACTTAAAACAGTAATAAGAAAAAATAAGCCAAATTTCCTCATATCATACCATTCCTATTATATTTAAATTATATCATTTAACACTTTTTTTATAAATAAAAAAAGGAAAAGTATACTTTCCTTTTACTAATTACACCATGTAAAGTTGTCGTTCTCTACATTTAATATCGAAGGTGCCTTACTAAACGGCATTCTTACTGCTTTTATTCTTTGTCCGTTTGTACCCTCATCTTCTGATTTTATACATGTATCATAGAAATATATAATACCATTATCTGTAAATTGTAATTCGTCTCTTCCAATTGATGTAAACACATCCGTATTAAAACTATCATTTACAATATAACTTGCATCATATATATAATCTTCTTCTTCAACTAAAGAAAATAATACAACGTTATTATTATATACCATCATATAAGTACCTTTTAAACTATCTTTTGTACCTATTCTCCTTGATGATAATAATCTATCTTTTTCAGAATATACATTTAATACATATCCTTCATTAGTCTTTGAAATAGCATAATATAATACACCTGTTTTAAAATAATCTACTGATAAATAACAATCTTTTTCTTTACAATGTTCTTCTAAGAATACTGGTTTTTCATCAACAAATATTCCCTTAAAATCTTGATTTAATACATAATCAATATTTCCATTCATTAATACTCTTCGATTATTTATTTCAATAAAGTTAGTAATGATTATTTCAACACATACAACACTAATAATTAAAACTAACAATACTATTACTGCAACTGCCGCATTATTTAGTTTTCTACTCTCTTTTATTTTTGCCATTTCTTTCACCTTATTCTTTACTATAATTAATTATAACATAATGAACTAATAAAAAAAATATGTTATATTGATAATAGAAAGAAGAATTAAAATGGCTAATACAAAAAAGAAAAAAGAAACCAGTCATAAAATAGTATATAAAGGACTAGGAACACTAAAACGTAAACAAGAACAAGAAAGAATAAAGGAAGAAAAAAGAAAAAATATAATGTTATTTACATTATGTTATATTCTTCCTATTGTTCTAAACATTATAATTGGCATTAAATTACACATAAATAGCGAATTACATACCTCAAGTGGACCAGAAGATTTAAGCAACCTAGGTAACGTCATAGGCATAGTATTCTTACCAGGAATGACTGCAGTATTTTTATTATTTACATCAATAATATACGCTTATGTTAAAAATAATAATAAATTAGCTACTACATTATTAATTATTTTTATGATAATAATGTTAATATTTGGTGTATTTATTCTTCCAACTGCCCTAATATATATAGAAGAATTATTTACTTGGTAAAATAAAACAATGAAAGGAATAAAAAAGTATCTGTTATTATATCAATAATCCTAATTTTGATAGAAATAATTAATATCCTTCTCGTAATTGTGGATTGCCGATATTACGAACGTTTATCATATTTATTTATGTAATAAAAAAAATAAGCTTAGGCTTATTTTTTTATTTTAGAAATTAATTCTTTCTAATATATAATCTTTTACTTCTTCAACTTTAAGAGTTATTTGTTCCATAGTATCTCTATCTCTTAGAGTAACTGTACCATTATTTAGAGTTTCATCATCAACAGTTAAACACCAAGGTGTACCAATAGCATCTGCTCTTCTATAACGTTTACCTATATTAGCTGTATCATCATAACTAGTCATGAAATACTTACTTAATTCATTTTGTATTTCTTTAGCTTTATCAGCATGATTCTTTTTTATTAATGGAATAACATTAACTTTATATGGAGCTAAGAATGGTTTTAATTTTAATACTTCTCTTGTGTCTCCACCTTCTAATTCTTCAACACAATATGCTTCATCTAATAAAGCTAATACTGTTCTATCAAGTCCATATGTAGATTCAATAATATAAGGTATATATTTTTCATTTGTTTCTGGATCTAAATATTCTTGTTTAACACCAGAATATTCTTGATGTCTAGTTAAGTCAAAATTAGTTCTATTATGTGTACCATTTATTTCTCCCCAACCAAAGTTAAATAAATATTCAATATCACATGCAGCTTTAGCATAATGAGCTAATTTTTCATGATCATGATATCTTAACTTATCTTCAGGTAAACCTAAATCCATAAAGAATTTCTTACCATATTCTTTAAAGAAAGCATATAAGTCTTGATCAGTACCTTCTTTACAGAAAGTTTGATATTCCATTTGTTCAAATTCAATAGTTCTAAATGTAAAATTACCTGGTGTAATTTCATTTCTAAATGCTTTACCTATTTGTCCAATTGAGAATGGTAATTTAGCTCTCATACTTCTTTGAACATTTAAGAAATTAACATATTCACCTTGCGCATTTTCAGGTCTTAAATAAATCGTATTCTTACTATCATTTGTAACACCTCTTTGTGTTGCAAACATTAAATTAAATTGTCTTATTTCAGTGAAATTAGACTTACCACATTTAGGACATGGAACATGATTTTCTTTAACATACTCCATCATCTCTTCCTGAGTCATTTTATCTCCGATTGAACTATTACTCCAATCATTTATTAAATTATCCATTCTATGTCTTGTCTTACATTCTTTACAATCTGCTAATGGATCAGCAAATGATTGAACATGTCCTGATGCTTCCCATACTCTTGGATGCATTAAAATATCAGCATCTACTTCAAAAGCATTATTTCTTTCTTGAATAAATCTCTTTCTCCAAGCATCTTTTACTGCATTTTTAAGTCTACTTCCTAAAGGACCGTAATCCCAAGTATTAGCTAAACCTCCATATATTTCACTACCTTGAAATATAAATCCATATTGTTTACAAAAATTTACTAATTCATCCATATTTTTTGCCATATTAATCTTCCTCTTCTTCCTTTTTCTCTAGTTTTGCTACATATCTGTCAAAACTATCTATATCTGTTATAAAATCAATACTTTTTAATTCATCTATTGATATAAAATTCTTTTCATATCCATTCTTAATAAATTCAATAATATGTTTATAAAAACCTTTATAATCAAAAAGTACAATTCTAATATCTAATTTTCTTTTTACAACTTCCTCGACCATTCCAAATAAATCAGCAACAGTATCAATACCACCTGGTAATATTACTATTAACTCTGCTGATTTAAATATCCTTTCTCTCTTTTGAAATGTTGTTGCTGTAACTTCATAAGCATCAATATCTAATACTTCTAAATCATCTGTATCTTTAACATCTACGATTGCTTTAGTATGTCCATCATCAAATTTAAAAGTCATAAATACTTTACCAACCATCCCGGACTCTTTACCATTAAACACTAACTTGTGCCCTCGTTTTGATAATATTGACGCAATATCACTAGCTAGTTCTTTATACTCTAAATAAACTGTTTCATTGCTACTACAAGCCACATATACCCTCATATATTCCTCCTAAAAAATAAAAAAAGAACAAATACATATGGGCGTAATTACACGCTGTCCCACCATACTTTGTTCTCTTATTTCTTCTTATATAGCTCGAGGATTGCCAGTCCCGTCATCACTTCATACCTGTATTATAGATTATTTTTAAAATATTTGCAATTATAAAATTAAATATCCAAAGGATCAATATCTATTTCTATATTTAAATCTTTTTTATCTATAAACATCTTATCTAATTCTTTTAATGTCTCAATTATTTTTTCATCAAAACGATACTTAATAATTATTTGAAATCTAAATATATCTTTAACCTTAAACAATGTACAAGTCGTAGGTCCTAAAATAATTGTACTATCTTCTTTATTATTCTTTAAATAATTAGCTACTCTTAATATCTCTTTACTTGTTTTATCATAATCTTTTCCCGTTACTCTAACAGCAATCATAAAACAATAAGGTGGGTATTTAAGTATTCTTCTTAAATTCATTTCATAATTATAATTACCCATATAATCATTATTTTGTACATAAAATAATGTTTTATTATCCGGATTAAAAGTTTGAATTATTACTTTACCTAATTTAGAACTTCTTCCTGCTCTACCCGATACCTGATTTAATAAACTAAATGTATGTTCTCCACTACGAAAATCTGGCATATTAAGCGAAGTATCAGCATTAATAACTCCTACTAAAGTAACATTAGGAAAATCTAAACCTTTACTTATCATTTGTGTACCAATAATAATATCATACTCATGATTTTCTATTCCATTTATTATTTCTTCATGTGCTCCCTTTTTACTAGTAGTATCCGCGTCCATTCTTACTACTTTATATGAAGGAAATAATTCTTTAATTTCACTTTCAATCTTTTCAGTACCTAAACCATAATCTCTAATAGCTTTTTCATGACACTCAGGGCATATATTATCTTTAAGATATATACTATAATCACAATAATGACATTTCAATTTATTAGTACTCTTATGATATGTAAGCGTAATATCACAATGTGGACATTTATATGTATATCCGCATGAAGTACAACTAATTAAAGTTGAATATCCTCTACGATTTAAAAATAACATTACTTGTTCATTATTTTCTAAACAATTCATTATTTCTAATTTTAAAGTATCACTTAATATCATATTTCTCTTTTTATATTCTGGAGCCATATCTACTATTTGCACTTCAGGTATCTTAGCATTACCTACTCTTTTTGTTAATGGTAAATAAGTATATACACCCTTTTGTGCTCTTGCCATACTTTCTAATGAAGGAGTTGCACTTCCTAACACTAATGGACAATTATGATATTTAGTTCTTTCTTTAGCTATATCTAAAGCTTGATATCTTGGATTATTAGCTTGTTTATATGTATCTGAATGTTCTTCATCAATAATAACTAAACCTAAGTTATCTACTGGTGCAAATATGGCTGAACGAGCACCAACAACTATATGAGCATCACCATTTAATATCTTTTTATACTCATCATATTTTTCTCCATCTGATAAATTAGAATGATATATTGCTACATCATTTCCAAATCTTTGATAAAACCTATTAACTATTTGGGTAGTTAGTGATATTTCAGGTACTAACATTATTACACACTTACCTTGATCAATTACATCTTTAGCTAAATGCATATATACTTCTGTTTTACCTGAACCAGTTACTCCATGTAATAAGTAAGTATTATTTTTATTTAAATCTACTTGCTTATAAGCCATCTCTTGTTCTTCGGTTAATTTATATTCTTTTGTTTGTTCTACTATACGATTAATACGATATATACTTTCTCTTGTTTCTTTTACTAAACCTAATTTAATTAATGTTTTTAATGAAGAACTATTAACTTCTCCTTTTAACGCTCTTCCATCTCTTAATATATTTAATATTTCTATTTGTTTTTTACTTCTTTGATGACCTAATATATATCTATCTATTGTATCTATATCTTGATCTAATTCTACATATATTTGATATTTATCATATGATTCTTTTTTATTATCTACTTTTAATGCTCGAGGTAACATTGTTTGATATGCTGTCATTAAAGTACATAATGTTTTATTTTGTAAAAATATACCTAAATCCATTAACTCTTTATTTAATTTAATATCTTTATTAATAATACTATTAATTGTTTTTATTTCATATTCACTATTAGGTTTCTCATCAGTTAATGATATTACAAACCCATTAATATTCTTATGCCCAAAAGGAATACTAACTTTCATTCCTACTTGAATAATATCTTGTAATTCTTCCGGAACTAAATAAGTAAAAGTATGATCTAAAGACTTAACTTCATATTGTACTAATACATTAGCATACATATTATTACCTCCTTATAACTATTTATTATAACATAAAAAGTAGAGTCAACCTCTACTTTATTACGATATTAACAATTCTACCTGGAACTACGATAACTTTAACAATATCATGTCCATCAGTAAACTTTTTAACATTTTCTGAATTCAATGCTTTATTTTCAATTGATTCTTTATCTTCATCAATAGCAATCTTTATACTAGCTCTTAATTTACCATTAACTTGAACACCAATTTCTTTTTCTTGTTCAATAGTTTTAGCTTCATCATATTTAGGCCATTCACTTTCACAAATTGGTTTATAACCTAATTGTTCATTTAATTCTTCAGTTAAATGTGGTGCCATAGGATTTAATAATGTTAATAATAATTTATAATCAGCTTTAGTAATAGTATCTCTATCATCATACGCATTAGATAAGATCATTAATGCTGATACAGCTGTATTATATCCCATATGTGTTAAATCATATTCAACCTTTTTAATTGTTTGATGAATAATAGTTTCTAATTCTGGTGTATATTCATCACCATCTACGACTTTACTAGCTAATCTTTCGATTTTATCCAAGAAACGTTTACATCCTCTTAATGAATCAGTACTCCAAGGAGCATCTTGTTCATAATCACCCATAAACATTTCATATACTCTTAATGTATCAGCACTAAATTCATTTACTATATCATCAGGATTAATAACATTTCCTTTAGATTTACTCATCTTTTCATTATTAGAACCTAATACCATACCATGACTTACTCTTGTCCAAATCATTTCTTTCTTAGGTACTAAACCAAAATTATATAACATTTGAACCCAGAATCTTGCATATAATAAGTGTCTTGCTGTATGTTCCATTCCACCATTATACCAATCTACTCTATTCCAATATTTCATTGCATCCATAGATACAAATTCTTTATCATTATGTGCATCCATATATCTTAAGAAATACCAACTAGATCCAGCCCAGTTAGGCATCGTATCCGTTTCTCTCTTAGCATCATGACCACATTTTGGACATTTACAATTTACCCAATCAGTTATTTTAGCTAATGGTGATTCACCATCATCTGTAGGTTCATATTCTGCAACATCAGGTAATAATAATGGTAATTCACTTTCATCCATTGGTACCCATCCACATTCTGGACAGTTAATCATTGGAATTGGTTCACCCCAGAATCTTTGTCTAGAGAAAATCCAGTCTCTCATTTTATAATTATTAACTCTACGTCCTATACCTAAATCTTCAAGTTTCTTAGTAATTGCTTCTTTAGCTTCTTCAACTGTTAATCCATCAAATTCTTCAGAGTTAATTAACTTACATCCTTTACCTAAATATGCATCTTTTTCAAATGCTTGTGTTGTACAATCACCACCATCAATAACTTGTAACATTTCAAGATTATGTTCTTGAGCATATTCAAAGTCTCTTTGATCATGTGTAGGTACCGCCATAACTGCTCCTGTACCATAATCACCTAATACAAAATCACCTAAGAATACTGGAACTTCTTTACCAGTTATTGGATGTTTAGCCTTAATTCCCTTAATCTCTACGCCTGTTTTACCTTTATTAAGTTCAGTTCTATCCATATTAGATTTCTTAGCAGTTTCTCTAATATATTCTTCAACTTCTTCTTTATTTTCTACTCTAGGCATTAATTCTTTAATTAATTTTCCATCTGGAGCAAGAACAAAGAATGTAATACCATAAACTGTTTCAACACATGTTGTAAATACAGAGAATTTACCTCCACCTACTATTTCAACATCTATTTCAACACCTTGACTCTTACCTATCCAATTAATTTGTCCTAATTTAACTTTTTCTGCAAAATTAGTATCTTTTAATCCATCAAGTAAGTCTTCGGCATAATCACTCATTCTTAACATCCATTGTGATTTTTCTTTTTGTTCAACTTGTGAACCACATCTTTCACATACTCCACCAGATGAATCTTCATTACTTAATACTGTCTTACATTGTGGACACCAGTTAACTGGAATAGTATCTTTATAAGCCATTCCATGTTTATAAAATTGTAAGAATTGCCATTGTGTCCATTTATAATAATCAGGATCTGTTGTTGAGAATTCTCTATCCCAATCAAATGAGAAACCTAATGTCTTCATTTGACCTTTAAATGTCTTGATATTTTCTTGAACAGCTTCCTTTGGATGAATATGATTCTTTATTGCATATTGTTCAGCTGGAGCTCCAAAAGCATCCCATCCCATTGGAAATAAGATGTTATATCCTTGCATTCTTTTCATTCTAGCAATAGCATCTTGTGCTGTATAACTTCTTACATGTCCAACATGTAATCCTGAACCAGAAGGATAAGGAAACTCTACTAATATATAATATGGTTCTCTTGTTTTATCTCCTGTAACTGCTTTAAATGTTTTATGTTCATCCCAATAATTTTGCCACTTTTTCTCTATTTTATTTATATTTTCCATAATTACCAACCTTTCTTTTTAAGTATCATTCCTAATAATTTATATGATCCGAGTAAAGCTCCTACAAAGAAACCTAATGAAATAAGTCCAATCCATGTAATATTTAAATCAACAAAAATAAATAAAGTACCTGGAATAGCAATTAAAAAAGCATGCAGAAATACTAATATTATACCTAGCTTTCTAATTGTTTTTCCATCATGTGATAATGAATTCTTTTTAACGATATACTGTATTGCTTTATTTCTCTCTAATCTTTGTCTCTTTAGTGGAATAAGATAACTAAATAACAATAATATTATCAGGGAAATAATAAATATAATACCAAATCCTATTACATATTCCATATTTACCTCCATAAAAAATACCACGATTCTCCTAAGGACGAAAAACCGTGGTACCACCTTAATTCTTTACTCTAAGGAACGATAAAGGGTTCCACCCTAATACATCTAGAAACAAGTTCATAAACTTCTACCTTCCTTGTTTTCACCAACCACAAGTTCTCTCTAAGGTTCCCTTTATTACTACTTTTCCTTCATTTGCTTAAAAATGATTATACTAAATCTCTGCGATATATTCAAGAAGTTTTAAGAATAAATTAATATACTTAGGATGTAATCCTTTACTCTTAAGTTTTCTAATATTAATTCTCTTAGTCTTAATATCTGTATCACTAAATAAGATATTACCAATTTGTTCTTTTGTTCTTGTTTCAATTGGTAAGTCATTTAAGATTGAATCAATATCATCATTAATTAATCTCATACCTTCAATTTCTATATCTTCACCACGACAATTAACTGTTATTTGTTTTAACGTTGATAATGGAGGTAATTGAACAACAAAGTCATTATCATCGACATATGTTTGAACACCTCTAACTCTTTCATCACCAATATGTATTGTTATATCATCTGGTTCTTTAGTATTCTTAAATCTAATCTTATATGATCTATAAGCTGGAACTATTCCACTCTTACCAGCAATAGGTCTAATTATAACTGTAAAATTATTTGGTTGATATGAATAATCTATATTCGTAACTAAATAATATCCTTGTTCATATAATGATGTTAAACCATCATCTTCATATAATTCATAACTAGAACTTGCTCCAGGGAATACTTGTACTTCCATACTTTTAGGTGGATTAGTATTATTTAAATCTTCATCATCTAATACCGCTAATGGAACAACTGTACCTGCTCTAACGAATGCTGGATAATCTTCCATCTTGTAAAAGGTTGTATATCTCTTTCCACCTTTATATTTCTTACCTGTAGTTAAATCATACCATACACCATCTGGTAAGAATAATTTTAATATTGTACGATCAATTAATGGCTCTTTCTTACTAGTAATCGGAGCTATAAATAAATTAGATCCAAAATAGTATTCACATTGATATAATGGTTCATCATATATTTCTGGATATCTATAATACAATGGTTGTACTAAAGGTAATCCTGTTTTGTGATATCTATATGATTCACTATATAAATATGGTATTAATTGATGTCTAAATCTTAAATATTTAGCTACAACAGCTTCTGTTGTAATATCCCATCTCCATGGTTCTCTTTTATAATATCTTCCTTTATCCGAAGATAATCTAAGTATTGGTGAGAAACAGCCAAATTGAACAAAACGAGCATATAATTCGCCATCTTCTGTTCCACCAGTAAATCCACCAATATCATTTGATATCCAGGATAATCCTAAGTTTGAACCTGTTGAATTAAATATTGGGAATAACTTTAAGTTTCTCCAAGAAACTTTAGTTTCACCTGTATATTGAATTGGATATCTATGTGCTGCTTTACCTCCATTACGTGAAAGTATTAAACCACGTCTATTCTTTATTTGTTTAAAATCTGTGAAATGATAATGATTTAATGCTCTTGCTGTTGGTAAATCTTTCGCATTATTATAATCAATCCAAAAGAAATCAACACCTAAATTCATTAATGGATGCACCATATAATCGAAATATGCACTTAATACATTCTTATTAAATACATTAAATGGTATAATATCATCTTCTTTTTGTGTTTCTATACCTGTTGCTTTCTTATATGGTAAATAATAATCCTCAATCGGAGCTATACCTTCGGTTGGATTAATTTTAACTGATAATCTAATATTCTTACTATGTAAGTAATCTGTTAATCTCTTAGGTCTCTTAAATAATTGTTCATTAAAAGACATACCAGATTTCATAGATTGCATTTGTCTATGCCATCCATTACCTAATAATATTACTGATAATGGCATTTTATATTTATCAAATTGGAATATTAGCTTTTCTATTCCTCTTGCATCATATTCAATATTTCTATTCCACCATACTCCTAATGCATATCTAGGAATCATTGGTGGATATCCTGTTAATGTAAAATAATCTCTTAAACATGCACCAAAGTCACGTCTATACATGAATAAATATACATCATAACGTTTATCACTACGTTTACCTAAAGTACCATCTTGGTTAAATATTAAACTATTTGAATCATCAATAGATACAAAACCATCTGTACTATATAAACCTTTACTATAACTTGCTCTTCCATCAGTACTATCTAAAGAGAATGAAGATCCTCTAAAGTTTCTTACTTCTGGATGGTTATAGAACCAATATTTATCTGTTCCATTCAAATCAACTCTCAAGAATTGATCTGGCGGAGCCATTTTACCACCTGTGAAAGGCATATTTTTATGATATGTCAAAGAAAAATACGAAGTTTTAATCGTTAGATACTTCGCATCCTCCTTCTTTTCGAAGTTAACTGGACCGAATCTACGATTCATAACTAATTCAGTTGGTCTATCTTCAAACTTCCCCGACTCAGAATATTCCAAACGAATTAATAGGTCTGACAATACTGTAAACCTGTATTTTTCGCCACGAATAACACAATCTAGCCTTGGTAAAATTGCTTCATAGTCCATTTTAAAATGCGCTTGTAATTCGGCCATTCTACTCAACCCTATTCTATGTATAATTTTACCATAATCCTATTATTTTTACAATTAAAAAGAATATATTATTTAAAGTAAAATAAATATGTGTCAAAGATATGTTTGATATATAACCAAATAACTATATTTATGTTATTATTCTTTATGGGAGTCTTAATATGAATACTAATGAACCTATTTTCAAAGAGTATATTAAATCTTTTCAAAAACGCATGATTTATGGCTTATTAGATCCAAATAATCACCAAAATCATGACAAAATAAAAGACTATATGTGGGAATGTGATAGTCTTTTTCGTCGTAAAACCAATTTAGGCGAAATACTTATTGAACGTATTAACATTGGTATAACTATATCTGAGACTTGTCGTTGGGGTTATCGTGAACATGAAGTTGAGAATATCGAGTTAGGTATTCCTTCCACTCCCGCTAAAGACATACGTAATAAAATACATACTTTACTAAATAATTATAAGAAGGATTGGAAAGACTTAGACCCCTACTTACGTGAAGCTAAATTTCATATCGATTTTATTCGTATCCATCCCTTTTATGATGGTAATATAAGAACAGCTGTTCTTTTACTAAATAGTAATCTTGTTAAACAACATTTATATCCTGTAGTTATTGATACTAGTGATTCTCTTGAATATCAACGTTGTATTAACACATATGATTATGAATGCTTTGCTAACTTATTACGTTCTTTATCTAATAAAGAAGAAAAAATATATTTACAACTAAAAGAAAAATACGTCTAAACGTATTTTTTTTAATTACAATTATCTTTTATATCTAAAGGTACTTTATAAGTAATTATTTTATTATCATTATCTGTTACATTTAATGTTAATACTAAATCACTTGTCGTTATTTTTGAACAAGTAGTTTTATGTGAATCAATATTAAACGTTACATCTTCAAGAAAATCATCAATAGTAATATTATCTTTACTAATTTCATCTAATTTAGTTTCGATATTTCCATTAACTTGATGAACCATACAATCAATATGTTTATAAACAACATCTTTATCTTTTCCACAATATTTTACATTAGTAATAAATATTGATGTATGATCATTATCATATGCGGCATTACCATTAACAATAAAATCACAGGCTTCACCACTAATAGTTAATGTTTTAAATCCCGAATCATGATTTAAATAAACTATTATTCCTATTACTAATAATATACATACTATACCTGTTCCAATTATTATTTTAACTAATTTATTATCTTTTATTTTTTCTACTTTACTACCATCAACAAACTCTTTTATATCTAAATTATATAAATCACATATTCTTTTTAATTGTTGAATATCTGGTATATTTTGTCCTCTTTCCCATTTACTAACTGCTTGATAAGTAACCCCTAATTGATCAGCTAGTTCCTTTTGGGTAATATTATGTTCATTACGAATATCTTTTATAACTTGTCCAATTTTCTCTTGATCCATATTGTTACCCTCCGTTCCTTATTATATCATAAATGAAAAAAGATAAGTTAATACTTATCTTACCACATATTTGTTAATTCACCATCTTTTTTATAAAATTCATCCATTAAAATAATATATTTCCAATCACTCTTTAATATCTTTTCTTTAGTTGTTGTTTGAACATGCAAATCAAAATTACCAGCATCTAAAGCTTCTGCTATATATATATTATTTCCTTCTAAACCAATAATAATTCCTATATGTCCCTGTCTACCTATTAAGTCACCAACTTTATATTTAGTACTATTAATTAAATCTTTAGTAATATTCGTTTTCTTGCCTATATCAGTTAAATCTAAAGCACTAGATATTCCTGCTCCTACATCTTTTGGATCATATCCAGCATTAAATAAAGCCCAACTTACAAAACCACTACAATCTAAACCATTATTTGTTATTTTACCTGTTATACCTTCATACATTGGACATCCCCATATAACCGGTCCTCTATTCGAAGCAGCTAATATACTAAATTTATCTTCAGTCAAATATAATCCTTTATGATACCAACGACCTTCACCATCAGCATAAGTTCTTCCACCTTCGGTATGTAGTCTTCCATTTTCAAAGAAATATTGTAAACGATATTTAAATTCTAATGTTAAAAATCTAGCCGCAGCTACTGCTCCTGCTCTAGTCATATAACCAGCATCTTTTATTCTTTTTTCTAAATAAAACTCTAATGTATCTGATTCTTCTTTAGTATATCTATGACAAGTTAATTTAGGTTTCTTATTATCAACCGTTGGTAAACTAATTAAATCTGTTACCTTAACATTTATTGATGCTTCTCCACTCATTTTCTTTGCTGTTATAGTTGTTTCTCCAGCCCCAACAGTTACTATTTCTCCTTTTTCATTTACTGTTGCTACATCTTCATTACTACTTGTCCATGTTACATCATCAACATTTGCCTGTATAACATCTTTTTCACCTAAAACCAAATAACTATTTTTTTTATTTAATTCAATATTAATTTTCTTTAAAGTTATATTATTAATAGGAATAATAATTGAACCAGAATCATTTTTAGGCAAGAATTTAATCACACCAAAAACTAAAGCTCCAATGATTAGAACTCCGAATAAACATTTACCCATATTACTTAAATGTCTTTTTCTTCTTTTGGCCATAACTTCCACCTAAAATAATTTTACCATGAAAAAAAAGCCGTTTTTACGACTTTTTCTCTTTCTTTACGTACAATCTACCAAATGCATTAAAATCTGGTAATTCAAATTCATTACTTTTTTTATAACCTGTTAACATTTTCCATCTTCTTATTCTACCGATTAAAACATAATAACTCATACCTGTAGATGAAACTGCTAACACCATCATAGAAAATACTAATATAGATAACATAAATAATTTAATTGAACCAGTAAAGAAGGCCATAGGAACTAAACACCCTGCTCCTGTTAAACATAATATATTAAATAATAATATTAATCTTCTTCCTTTACCAGTTGCTTCAAATTCATCTATTCTTCTAGCAATAGCTAACTTATTTTGAATAATAGCATGATCTATTTTATTCATATTAGTTTTATTCTTTTTAACATATCTATATTCTCCACTCGTAGAGAATACTTTTATCTTATCATCTTCGATTTTATAATCTATAATGAATTTTTGGGCATTTCTAAAACTAAATAACTTCTTTCTCACAACTATTCCCCCCATAAATTGAGGAATATTCTAGCACAAAACCCCAAATATTGCAAATTAGCAAAAAAAAGCATGACCTAAGTCATACTTTTTTATTTACTTTTTGCTCTACTTGAAGTTAATATATGTTGATTTTCTTTCATAACTTCATAGATTTCACGTAAATAGTCAAATTCATCTAATTTTGCATATGGTTCAATTGGAACTGTAACAAAACCACTAGGACCCTTTTTACTAAAAAAGCCTTTTTTAGTGTGTTTTGGTTCTTTAACATCTAAATAGAATGTTTCAGATGTATTAGTTCTACTTCCAACAACACGCATTACAGCATCATATATAACATTACCATCACTATAATCTTTAACTGTATAACTAAATGAATCATTTGAACATACATATCCTTTAGATTGATTATGTACTAAATCACGTGTTAATGCTATAACAAGATCATTATCTCTTTTAATTCCAAATAATAATTCTCTATTAGCTTGTGAACGACATAATAATCCATTTGGAAATCCTTCTATAGCTATTGAAGAAGTTACATCATCTCCATAAATATTATCATTTATTTCAATCATATTTGGTCTAACAATAACTTCTGCTTCGCCATCATCAAATTCACATTTGCCAAATAATTCTATTAAATTTTGATCAATTAAATAAGTTATAGCCTTTTTTTGTTTTCCTGTAGCAAATTGATCAAATGCTGCATAACATTGACTAATTTTCATTGCTTCACCCCTAGCGAAAATTTATTATAAGGGAAGACATATCAAAAGTCAATTATAAAAAAACAAGATATATTATCTTGTTTTTACAGCACCTTGAACTTCATCTACCATCGGTACAAAAGCCAACTTTGATACTTGTTCAACTGTATCTGCTCTCATACGAGCTATAGATACTAATTCAGTAATAATTGTTTGTCTATCTTCATTTGATTTAGCTTTCTCATATCTAGCTTCTAATACATTAGATCTTTCAGCTAACTGTTTATAATCTTTATATATAGCTTGATTTTCTTCCGATGGAGCTAAATTTTCAATACAACTCTCATTTGCTTCAATATAAGATTTTAAATGTAAGTATTCTTCTTCTGGCGAAGTATATGATTCTCCCATATTTAAGTTTCCTAATTGATCTTCTGGAACATAGAAACGTAATGTATCACCAACAACAATATTATCTTTATCTTTAATACCATTATCTCTAACTACTTGATCAACAAATGCTTGTTTTTGTGGTCCCGTATTATATAATCTACTAGCTATACTCCATAAACTATCACCAGGTTTAATTTTATATTTAACTGGTACTAACGCCATAATATCTTCCGTTTGAGCTAATAATCTTGATAATTCACTTGCTTCTGTAACCATAACTGGTGGTTCTGTAGGGAATTCAAATGTTACTCCGGCAGCATCTTTAGTCATATGATTATAAGCAAAAAAACCTATACTACCAACAGCTAAAGATCCTACTAAAGCACCACATATAAATCCTCTCTTAAAATAAGTGAATCCACTTCTATTTTGTTTTCTTGCAGCTTTTACCATATTTGGATATACAACAGCTGTTCCTGCTACACTTCCATCTGCATTAGTTATTTCTTTTCTTTGCGCTTTTATATTAGCCATAAAAACACCTTCTATCCTAATTTAATTATACTTAAATCATATATTATTTTCAATTAGTTTACTCTTCCATTTACATCCAAACCATTAACTGTTTCTATAACTACATTATAAAATTTATTTACTTCTACATCCTTATCTAATTTAACTTTTATATAATTATCTGTTAATCCTACATTATCTTTTTCTACTAATACTTCTACTTCTTTTCCAATATAAGATTGATAATATTTATTTTCTAATTCATCACTTAGTTTAAGCATTTCTTTTACTCGATCATCTTTAACTTTGTCATTAACTTGTTTCATTGTGGCTGCTAAAGTACCTGTTCTCATTGAGTAAGGGAAAGTATGTACTTTCGTAAAGCCTATTCTTTTAACTGTTTCTATTGTTTCTTTCCAATCTTCATCACTTTCTTCAGGAAAACCCACAATTAAATCTGTTGTAATACTTATATCTGGTCTAATACCTCTTAATTCTTTAATTTTATCTTCATATTCTTTTAAAGTATATTTTCTACGCATTAACTTTAATATATGATCCGAACCACTTTGAATAGGAATATGCATATGATTACATATCTTACTATTAACTTTTAATTCTTCCATAAAATCTTCATCTAATTCCGTAGCCTCAATGGAACTTATTCTTATTCTTTTTAAATTATCATTCTTACTTACTTCTCTAATTAAATCTACTAATTTATAATCTTTTCCTCTACCATAAGAACCTGTATGAATGCCTGTTAATACTATTTCTTGATATCCATTATTAGCTAAACAATTTATTTCATCTATTGCTACATCTAAATCTTTACTTCTTATATTTCCTCTCATAAACGGAATAATACAATAAGCACAATAATTATTACATCCATCTTGAATCTTAACAAAACCTCTTGTTTTACCAGCAAAGTTAGTTATTTTCATATCTTCAAAATCAGTATGTTGTAAATCATAAAACTTTTCTATTTTATTCTTATTCTTTTTAAAATCTTCGACATATTCAACTAATCTACTCTTATCTTTATTACCAATTAATATATCTATATCTAAATCTATTAAAGCTTCTTTATGATTTTCTACACTACAGCCACATACTACTAATATAGCATCTTTATTATTTCTTCTTGCTTGTCTAATAACTTTTCTACTCTTGGCATCAGCCTGATTAGTAACTGTACATGTATTAATAACTATAACATCAGCATCTTTTTCTTCACTTACTTCATAACCAGCATTATTAAATAGTTCAGCTATAAACTCTGATTCATAACTATTAACTTTGCATCCTAATGTATAAATAAAATATTTCATAAATGCATCACCACCTGTATTTTATCATAAAAAAAACATAAAATTAACTTTTATGTTTAATTAATATATATACTAAATTTATTAATAATATATAGAAATATAAAGGAATATAATATGCCATTAATATTCTAAATGCATTACTATCTATTAAATGATTTACTATACCAGTTAATAACAATATTCCTAAAAATGGACAAAACATATATAACATTGATGCCCATTTATCATATTTCTCATAATATTCTTTTTCTATATCTTTAATAAAATAAAAACTTCCAATACCATTTATAATAAAACATATCAAAATTAACCAAATATTAAATACTAACATTGGCCAAATAAACAATACAAACTGTAATAAAAACAGTATTAATGTATTCCTTATTAATTTTACTTTCATCTTACTAAATCGCCTTGTAATTGCTTTAATGCCTTTAAGAAAGCTTCTTCTTTATCATATCTTAATAGATTTACATCTATCTTAGTTTGTGTTACTGGCGTATTATTTTCTGGGTGTACACCCAAATCTACTTTCTTTATATTTATTGTTTCATCATCGTTTTTAAAACGATCATCATATACAACATTATTATTATTTATTGATGATACTAATTCATCATAACTAATTATGGCATTCTCTTCTTGTTCTTTTTCATAACTAGTTAACTCAATATTAAGTGGTTTATAATCACGTTCAATATTTTTCGTTATAGCTTCTAAGTCAACAATATTTTTCTTCTTATTATCCATAATCTTCTCCTTATCTTTTATTCTTTTCAATACAATAATCGAAACGATAAGTAATATTAGCATTAATAATATTTCATGCCAACCATTATTTATGAACATCTTAAAAAAGTACGCCACAATACCACTTACTTTCTTTTCGATATATTATAATATAAATGCATTATTAAAACAATAATGTAATGAATCCTACTATATTATTTAAAGAATGAACACCAACATTAACCCATATATTATTAAATTTATAATATAGATATGCTAATACCCATCCCATACTCATATAAACAATACTTCCTATAGCTTCAGTTAAATTTATATGTTTAATTAATTTAAATAAATTACCATCCTGTAGATAAACAACTCCACCTACAAGTAATGATATAAGCAAGACTCCGCATATGGATAGATATATCTTTTTATTACCATTATATTGATTAAAAATATAATCCAAATATACGCCGATAAGTAATATTCCTATTATAAGAGTATACCTATCCAATACATGCATAAGTCCAAAAGTTATTCCACTTACAGATATAAACACCCATTTATTCTTTATTGCCTCTTTAATAATTCCTCTAAAACAAAATTCTTCACTAATCGGAGCAATAATACATGCTCCTATACCCATTACTATCATAGAGTATTGGGCATATTCTTCGATTAGAGCTTGATTTTGAACTGTAGTTTCTTGTCCTAAAGCTATTAATATTGCTACTGTTATAAATGCAACAATAAACTTTACTAACATAAGAACTCCATATCCTATCAATACATTCTTAAAGAGATCTTTAAATTTTCCTTTTCTTTTTTCCGTTAATAAAGATACATTTCTCATAAATAATTTCTTATATGCAAGTAATATTATTAAGAACATTCCTAATGATAATACTTCATTCAATAAAAGAATACTTACCTTAGAAATTGTATGCGCATCTGAAGATAACCATCTAACTAGATATCTAGCTCCTTCTTCTATTAAAGGAAAAGTTAAAAAAACTAATATAAGCTTTAGTTTTTCTAATATTTCTTTTTTCATATTAATATTAAGGATTAGCACCTCCATTTTCTTTACTAACTTTGAAAAACCCCTAGGAAAATCAAAATATAGGAATGATATAAATATCGGTTTATTAAATCGTTGAATTACTTCAACATAAATATGTTAAGTATAATTTGTTATCGGTCATATATTATACTTATTCATATTTTTATTTTATATTTACACCATCGCCTATTTTAATTATATTTTCAATACATTTGCTTTACAATATATTTTTGTAAATATAATATCCAGTTGACAATTAAATTGACAAAATAAAAAGCAACCTTTTACGGTTGCTTGATTCCTCCGATTAGCTGACTATAATGACCACTACACTCTTCTTCACGTGCAGCAATACCACCTAATGCGACATTTTCTTTAGTAATATAATTATATTGTAATAAGTATACAATTCCATTCTTTTCTGTGGCAGCAAATATCTTACCTTCACCAGCATTTAAGCTCTTAGTATTATATACATACCATTTAATGTCATTGTGATATTCTATCTTAATCGCAGATTTAACACCTGAATAGAAATTAACTATACCCATAATTAATCCAGCAGCTTTCTTATGATCTCTTACTGCTCCAAATTTTAATGAACAAGATATTTCTGCTGTTTGTCCTGTTCTTAAAGATTTACTATAAACATTATTACTTAGCGAATCATTATTTAATGCTTCAGAACTTGGAGCAATACTAAATGTACTATATACATTTTGGGTATCATCATATTCAATCATACCACCATAGTATTCTGGATCATAATTATTTAATTCATCTAAAGTACTTAAAGTTTCTTTTCTATCAGCATAGAAATCTTTAAATGATTTAGATATCTTTCCATATATATCATAAATATAATCTCTACCTAAATAACATCCTATAGCTATTATTGCTATTACAGCAATTACTTTTACAAATCCTAATAATTTCTCTTCGCCTTCTTTAGATATACCACCTACGGCATCAAATTGGAAATTATTAACTTTACTATTTAATTTAATATTATTTGGTTCTCTATGTAAAATATTCTTTCTTGGATCATTAGTGTTTTCACGAACAACATTTCCTTGACCATTATTAGCTGGTCTTCTTAATTGTGTTTCTGGATTTAAATTAATTGTATTTCTACTAAATTCTGGTCCAAATTCTTCTAATCTACGTCTTTGATCAGTTGGTTTGAATTCATCACTAATATCTTTTGGTTTAATTGGATCTTCAAATACAGCATTTATATTTCTCGGACGAGCATCAAATGCTTCAACCTCGTCATCGTCATCATCATCAATATGATGAGGTTTATAAATATCTGGTATTTCTTCTTTTTTCTCTTCTTTAGTATCATCAATTATTTCTGGAATTGATGGTGTAATATCTTTTGGTTTAGTTTCTTCAACTACTGAATCAACACTAGTTTCTTTATATTCTTCAGATGATACTGATTCTAATCCAGAAGTTGTTTCAGCACTAATTGTTTCAACTTTTTCTTCGACCTTTGGTTCTTCTTTAACCGGATTAATATCTACATATTTTTCTTCTTCCGGTTCAGGAGCAGTTACTGGTTGTTCTTCTTCTTTAGTAACTACTGTTTCAATATATTCTGGTTTTTCACCATTAGCATACATTTGTGTAGTATCTAAATATGTTGGTTCTTCAGAAACTGATGTATCAATTAATTCTGTTGTCGGAGCAATACCAATTACTTGAGGTGCTTCCTCTTTTGCTTCTTCGGCTTTGGCTTCAGCTTCAACTTGAGCTTGAGCGGCCTCTGCAGCAATTTGTTCAGCTTGGGCTAAAGCATCTGCCGTTAATATCATTGGTGTTACTGGAGGTGTTCCCGCTTCTTCACTAACAACTGGAGTCTCCACTACTTGAGGTACTTCTTGAACAACCTCTTGTGGCGTTTCTTGAACTACTTCTGGTTGCGTATTATCAACTGGTATTGGTTCAACATATTGAGGTACCTCCTCTTGGACTTCTTGTACTTGTGGTACCTCTTGTTCAACATATTGTGGCACCTCTTCTTGAACAGGTTCAACTGGTTGAACTTCTTGTACTTGTGGTACTTCTTGTTCAACATATTGAGGTACTTCTTGTTGAACATATTCTGGTTGTTCTTGTACCATAACTGGTTGCGTATAATCTATATTTTGTTCCATCATTTGTGGAACTTCTTGATATTCTTGGGTAGGAACTTGTTGGCTTTCATCAGTATATGCTGTCATTTCTGAAATCATATCATTAGCCATATTCATTTCTGGTGAATTATATCCCATCATTTGTGATTGGTCAACATATCCTTGTGATGGATCTACATATCCCATTTGATTTGGATCTACATATTGCATTTGTGTTGGATCCATACCTTGCATTTGTGATAAATCTAAATATCCTGTTTGTTGTTGATCAACATATCCCATATTTGGATCAACATATCCTTGTTGATTTGGATCCATATATTGCATTTGTGACGGATTCATATATTGCATATTTGGGTCTATGTATCCTTGTTGATTAGGGTCCACATAACCCATTTGACTTGGATCCATATATTGCATTTGACTTGGATCCATATATCCCATATTTGGGTCTACATACCCTTGTTGATTTGGATCCATGTATTGCATTTGATTTGGGTCTACAAAGTTTTGTTGCATATCAAAATTGCCTGCTTGTTGATAATTATAATCCCCTATTTGATTATTATAATCATATGGTTGTTGATACATATTATAGTTTTCACCCACATATTCAGGGTTTTGTGGTTGTTCGCTATAATTTTCTGATTGTAAATTTAAGTTATTTTGTTCAAAATTATCACTTTGCATAGCAATCATCCTTAATATCCTACATTATAACTATAACACAATTTTATCAAAATAAAAAGACAAATATTATACATAAATAATACGTTTTTTAAGAATAATTAACATCTTTTTGTCCAATTATTCATAATTAATGTAAAAGTCTCTAAAAACGGCTAAAAATTAGCCTAAAAGGCCTGTATTTATATGCATAATAAAAACACTGGGATAACCCAATGTTTTATTATTCTAAATTAAGTAATCTTTTTTCATCAGCATTCTTTACATAACTAATAAATTCATCTAAAGACATACTCTTTTGATCTTCCCCATGTAATCTTAAAGTAACAGTTCTTTCATCTCTTTCATTATTACCTAATACTAACATAATAGGAATTCTCTTAATTTGTTCTTCTCTCATTCTATAAGATAATTTTTCTTCACTACAATTCATAGAAACTCTTATACCAGCATCTAGTAATAATTCTTTTACTTCTTGTGCATATTCTAAATGATATTCATTTTTAACTGGCAATATAGATACTTGAACTGGAGCTAACCAAAGAGGTAAATTACCTTTAGTTTCTTCAAGATAGAATGCTATAGTTCTATCTATTGAACCAAATATAGCTCTATGTAATACAACTGGTGTTTTCTTACTTCCATCTTTATCTACATAAGTCAAATCAAACTTCATAGGTAAACAGAAATCGATTTGACAAGTAGATAATGAGAATTCATTACCAACTGCTGGTTTAACTTGAACATCTAATTTAGGTCCATAGAAAGCAGCATCTCCGATTTTTTCTTCATAAGGAACTCCAATATCATCTAATATTTTTCTTAAAGCGCTTTCTGCTTTATCCCACATTTCATCATCTTGATGATATTTAACCTTATCTTCTGGATCTCTTAATGCTAATTCAAATTTATAATCCTTAATACCTAATTCTTTATATACTTCAAGAATTAAATCTACAACTCCCTTAAATTCGGATTCAATTTGTTCTGGAGTACAGAATATATGTGAATCATTTTGACAGAAAGTTCTAACTCTTTCAATACCTTTTAAAGAACCACTAGATTCATATCTACAATCTCTAGCTATTTCTGCAATTCTCATAGGTAAATCTCTATATGAATGAATATCATTACCATAGATTACCATATGATGAGGACAGTTC
>JAEEGL017040304.1_pt1 | contig 63514 bp, 55 predicted proteins | sample 9134231 | NCBI WGS metagenome assembly JAEEGL01 (sample SAMN16246548, study PRJNA631951) | gut metagenome | biome: gut microbiome; feature: rumen; material: fiber-attached | host: Bos | place: Iran: Karaj | collected 2018-10
CCTATCTGTCGTGGGCGTAGGATATTTGAAGGGAGCTGACCTTAGTACGAGAGGACCGGGTCGGACGTACCTCCGGTGCATCAGTTGTTCTGCCAAGGGCATAGCTGAGTAGCCGCGTACGGATGGGATAAACGCTGAAAGCATCTAAGCGTGAAGCCCACCCTAAGATGAGATATCCCACAGTGAGAGCTGGTAAGGTCGCTTGAAGACTACAAGTTTGATAGGTCGGAGGTGTACGCACAGCAATGTGTTGAGCTGACCGATACTAATAGACCGAGGGCTTGAACTGCAAAGGTTCGATTGGCGCGAGAAGCTGTGATGCTTCATTCGGAAGTTTCTGTTCAGTTTTCAGTGATCGTCCGTGGGGGAGATCCCGGGAAATGATACCGTCTGAGGGATATGCACCTTTAGCTCAGTTGGTAGAGCAACTGACTCTTAATCAGTGGGTCCCGGGTTCGAGTCCCTGAAGGTGCACCAAAGTTCGTCACCGTTACGCGGAGGGTCCACCTGTTCCCATTCCGAACACAGAAGTTAAGCTCCGCTGTGCCGACGATACCCGGCTGGAGACGGCCCGGAAAAATAGGTCGTGGCGAACACAGGCTTGCATTCCGCGAGCCTGTATTTTTTCGGGCAGAGAAAAGACGAACGAAGAAGTCGGTGATTTTTAAATCGCATGGTTTAAGAATTATCGACATTTTTGTAATTCTCACCTAAACGAACAATACTTGATTATTTACAGTTAACCGAGAAACCGAGGCGCCGGAATTGAAACCTGAACAACTCTAAAACAACATCCTCTTTGATCCGGCTTCGGGCTCCTCGCCGAGCGACGCATCCAATGTGCCGTACCTCATAAATCCACCCCGGGTGATCGATGTGACCGTGGGGCGGCAGCTCTTCGTGGACGATTTCCTGATCGAGGAGACGACGCTCTCCCCTGTGTATCACAAAGCGGTCAAGTACGAGGGGAATCCGGTTCTGAAGGCGGAGACGTCATGGGAGATCGCGCATTCCCCGGTCGCCTGCCCGAAGAGCGGCGGCGTGTGGTACGACGAGAAGGAGCATCTGTATAAGATGTGGTATGAGGCCGGGTGGCTCCATCAGATGGCCTATGCGGTCTCGTCGGATGGGATTTGCTGGGAACGGCCCGATCTCGATCTCTGCCCCGGCACGAACAAGATCCTTGTGTACGATGGGTTTTAACTTTCAAAGGAGAGTGGGAATATAGACTATTTCCGCTCCGACTCTACTACCGTCTGGATCGACGATGACGGTCCGGCAGACGAACGTTACAAACTCTTTCTCCGCAATCCCGGCGGATTGTATCCCGACATCGCCGCCATCTCAACGGTGAATCCGGCGGCGCGCACGCGGCGGGGCGAATTAAGAATTGAAAACGCAAACGTCTCATTTTCATGATTCATCTTTGGAAAGTAAACAGGGGAGAACATAAGAGGGAAAATAGACCCTCCCAATAAAAAAACAGCCGCTCAGACGGCGAAACGGAGCAGCCTATGAAGAACGACATTCCGCGCTATGACCGCGAAGCCCCTCCGATCCCTACAAAATGGTATCTTCGCCCTGTAACGTGGCTCCTCAGCGAACCGGCGCTGATCCGCCACCGTACCCGCATCACCCGCGAGGGACTGGAAGGGATCAAGCCTCCGTACCTGCTTCTCTGCAATCATAACGCATACATGGATATCAAAGTCGCCACGATGGCGATCTTCCCGCACCGCGCGAATTACGTCGTGGCGATCGACGGCTTTATCGGGCGCGAGAAACTCCTGCGCAACGTCGGCTGCATCTGCAAGCGAAAATTCACCAACGACCTGACGCTCATCCGGCAGCTGCAGCGCGTGATCAAGAACGGCGATATCGCGGTGATCTACCCGGAAGCGCGGTATTCTTTGTGCGGGACGACCGCCGTTCTGCCGTCCTCGCTCGGACGGCTGTGCCAGCTGCTCGACGTACCCGTCGTCACGCTGATCTGCCACGGGCATCACGTCAACTCGCCTTTTTGGAACCTCCACGAACGCGGCGTCGCGCCGACGGAAGCGGAGATGCGGCTTTTGTTCTCAAAGGAGGATCTGCGCAAAGCGACGACGGACGAGCTCAACGAAGCGCTCGTACACGCTTTTCAGTATGACGATTTCGCCTGGCAGAAGGAGCGCGGGATCCGTACCCCCTATGCCGGACGCGCCGAAGGGCTCCATAAGGTCCTTTACCAATGCGCCTCGTGCGGATCCGAGTTCACGATGTCGTCGTCCGGCACGGAACTGTTCTGCACCGCGTGCGGGAAGAGATGGGAGATGGGTGAGGACGGTGCGCTTCGTGCGTTGTCCGGCGACACGGAATTTTCTCATATTCCCGACTGGTACGAATGGGAACGCGCCAACGTGCGCGCGGAAGTGGAGGCGGGCACGTATTCGAGCGGAGAGTTGCCCGTGCGCGTCGATTCTCTGCCGAACGCTGACCGATTCATCCGGCTCGGCGAAGGGACGATGGTTCACGATATGAACGGCTTTGCCGTGCGCGGGACGGACGTGGACGGTGATCCGTTCGAGATGATCCGCCCCGTCGCGTCGCTTTACTCCTGCCATATCGAGTACGAATATCTCGGAAAGTACGGAGACTGCGTGGACCTCAACACGCTGGACGATACCTGGTACGTTTATCCGCACGACTGCGCTTTTTCCGTCACCAAGATGGCGCTGGCGACGGAGGAACTGTATTTCGCCAAGCGGCGCGCCGTCGGGCGCCCGTGCAAGCCGGGGCTCGCGTGACGCGGCGCGGGAACGTGCAGAAACAGAAGATGACAGGCAGTGATCTGCCTGTCATCTTTTTTGTCGGGATCGCTGTCAGCGGGCGCCGGAACCGCCCGTGCATCCCCGGTCGAACGCCGGATTGTACGCGTAGAAATTCTGCGCGTCCATGCGGTCCTGCGCGATGCGCAAAGCGTCGCCGAAGCGCTGGTAATGGACGATCTCCCGCTCCCGCAGAAAGCGCAGAACGTCGCGCACGTCCGGATCGTCGATGAGCCGGATCAGGTTGTCGTAGGTCACGCGCGCTTTCTGTTCCGCGGCGAGGTCTTCGTTCAGATCGGCGAACACGTCGCCCTTCACGCCGATATACTTCGCGTCGAAGGGCGTTCCGGACGCGGCGGCGGGATAGACTCCGGCGGTGTGGTCGGCGAAATAGACGTCGATGCCGGAGCGGAGGATCTCTTCCTCCGTCATGTTCCTCGTCAGCTGATGGAGGATGGCGGAGACCATCTCAACGTGCGCCAGCTCTTCCGTTCCGACGTCGGTCAGAATCCCCGCGACCTCGCGGTACGGCATGGCGTACCGCTGCTGGAGATAGCGCGTCGCCGCGCCGAGCTCGCCGTCCGGACCACCAAGTTGTGAGATCACGATCTTTGCCGCGGCGGGATCCGGCCGCCGGATGCGCACGGGGTACTGCAGTTTCTTCTCATACGTCCACATCGATCATCCCTCCGTCCTTACGCCGCAGGCGGCTTCCCATTCCCATGGCCACGGATCCGTGGACCACCGCCAGCCCTGATCCGCCTCCGCGTCCCGGATCGTGAGCGGGCCGAAGCGGGAGATATACGCGTCCTCCGCCTCGCGGAGCAGGTTTCTGTATTTGCCGTAATAGGCGAGCGCGGCGCGGTCGTTTGGGTGAGTGTCCAGATACAGCACCGCTTCGTTGACGGCGAAACCGTATATCTGGATCTGCTTCATCAGACGCGCCTGCGTGTTCGTATTTCTCGCAGAATTCATGATCGTCACCGCCTCGTCCCGCATTTCTCCGGTGTGAAGGGGAGATCCAGCCGCGCGAACACCGTACCGCGCTGCCATCCTTTCTCCGCGTCGTACAGATCCGCGAATTCCTGTTCGGGAACGTACGCCATTGCGAGCGACGGCGCGGGACGGCCGCCCGGCGGCGTCGGACGGGCGGAGACCGGCACGGCGCGCGCCGATGTGCCGCCCTCTTCCTCGGCGAGGATCTGCCGCAGGAGCGTGTCGTCCACGTTCTCCCGCGGCGCGAGCGCCTCGTAGTTGATACTTTTCATGATCGTTTCTTCCTTGCTTCCTTTCCGTTGATCGGTCGTTTTCGACCGCATTACAGTATATGCGACCGGATGCGCGTGTGACAGAGGGCGGGGACGCGCCGTTTCACGGGCGGCGGGGCGGATATACCGGAAATATCGGGAGGCGTGACGGAAAGCGTTGCAAAGGGGAAACGGATGTGTTATAATGTACACGTACACGCGGATCACTAAAAAAACACAGCGCGCCAAACGCGCGGAGGGGAGAAAAACGAAATGCTGAAGGTCGCTATGCTGAGCAAATGGCACGTCCACGCGGAGGGCTATGCCAGAGCCGTACGCGCGAGCGGGATCGCCGAGGTCGCCGCCGTATGGGACGACGATCCGGAACGCGGGGCGCGCTTCGCCGCGTCGCTTGCTTGCGGATACGAGCCGGATCTTGACGCGCTGCTCGCCAGGGAGGACATCGACGCCGTGATCTGTGACGCACCGACGGCGCAGCACAAGGACGTGCTGATCCGCGCCGCCCGCGCGGGGAAGCATATCTTTACCGAGAAGGCGCTCGCGCCGACCGTGGAGGAATGTCTCGAGGTAAAGCGCGCCGTGGAGGCGGCGGGCGTGATCTTCGTGATCTCCTTCCCGCAGCTCGGCGGTCCGGTCATGCAGTTTGCCCGTCGGATGATCGCCGAGGGGCAGTTCGGACGGATCACGATGGTGCGCACGCGCATGGCGCACGGCGGCGTCAGCGGGCACTGGCTCCCCGATTACTGGTTCGATAAGGAGGACGCCGGCGGCGGCGCCATGATGGATCTCGGCTGTCATCCCATGTATCTGCTCGCGTCGCTGTGCGGCGCGCCCGTACGCGTCAGCGGTCTGTTCACCTCTCCGCTCGGAAAGCCGGTGGATGAGAACGCGGTCGCCATCGCGGAGTTTGCCGACGGTGTCCTCGGCATCGCCGAAACTTCCTTTGATTCCTACAATTCGCCGACGACGCTGGAGATCTACGGCACGGAGGGAACGCTGATCGCCCACGGGGACGACGACGTTCGCTTCGCCTCGCACCACATCTCCTCGGCGGTCAAGGGCTTTATCAAGCCGACGCTTTCCGCGCCGCAGCCGGCGCCGCTCACGCAGTTCCTCGACGCCTGCGCGAACGGGACGGAACCGCCGCGGGAGCTGGGGCTCGACGCGGCGATCACGCTGACGGAACTGCTCGAAAGCGCGTATCTTTCAAGCGAAACGAGCCGCATCGTCTGCTGCTGAGCGGATCACGGCATAAAAACAGCCGCCGGCGGGTATCCCCGCGGCGGCTGTCGGCGCATTGGCACGGTGGGGCGCTCATTCCGGCTTGCGGAAGCCGTGGATGAAGCCCTGGAGATCCGTCGAGCAGATGTCTCCGCCGATCACGCGCTTTTTCGATACGATCACGTTGGCGAGCACGCGCCCCTCCGCGCCGGGATAATTCGTCACCAGATACGTGTAGCGTTCGACGGTCTTCCCGCGGTAGCGGCTGAGATCGAGCCCCTGCTGCTTCTGGATCTCGTTGTAGGTGTCGAGGATCTTGTCGAATTCCGTCGGGAGCGTCAGCGTGACCTCCTCGAGCGGCGTTTGTTCCACCTCCCAGCCGAACTGAGCAAGGAACGCGACGCGGTCGTCGTTGTCCCGGATCCGGTCGAAGCGGATGGATTCGTTCTGTACGCGGATCGCGGCGGTCGTCGCCGCGTCGGAGGACGGAATGAAGACGACGAGCGAGACGAGCGCGATCAGGGCGACGCCGAGGATGCTGAAAAAACGGAGCGAATTGGCGCGGAGCGTATATACGAACATAGACCGATCATCCTTTCTCCCCGTTTTCGGCCGTCGCCGCGCGCGGGGACGCATTGCATATATATGTCGTGCCGGGAATGATATGACAGGAGAGGAAAGATATGCTTCAAAGAATTCACGCGCTTACGGGAAAATGTCCCGCATGCGGAAAAGAACACGCGCTGCGCACCGCCGAGGCGTACGTCGGACCGGGCGAGAGCACGCATCTTGCGGCGTGGCTGAAGGAGCGCGGCGCGCGCGTCTGCATCGTCGCGGATGAGAACACCTATCCGTATGCGCGTCCGCTCGCGATTGCCGCGGGGGCGGACGTCGTGATCCTGCCGGGCAGGGCGCACGCCGACGAGGAGACGACGGATATGCTTTTGCATATGCCTTCCTTTTGCGCGGCGGAACTCGCCGTCGCGTGCGGCTCCGGATCGCTCCACGATACGGTGCGGTATACGGCAGCAGAGCGCGGGATCCCGTTCGTGTCTTTCCCGACCGCCGCGAGCGTGGACGGTTTCGTGTCCGGCGTCGCCGCCATGACCTGGCACAGCCGTAAGGTCTCCTATCCGTCCGTGCCGCCGGTCGCCGTCTTCGCCGACGACGCGGTGTACGCCGCAGCGCCGCCACGCCTGACCGCCTCCGGCGCCGCCGATATGCTCGGAAAATACACGGCGCTCTTCGACTGGCGCGCGGCGCAGGTCCTGACGGGCGAGCCGGTGTGCGAGCGGATCTACGCTCTGGAGAAAGAAGCGCTGGACGTCTGCGCGGACGCGATCCGCCGCCGCGCGGAGACGGATCCCGTACTTTACGCGCGGCGCGTCATGGAGGGGCTGATCCTTTCCGGGCTCGCGATCCAGCTCTGCGGGAATTCCCGCCCCGCCTCCGGCTCGGAGCATCATCTCTCCCACCTGTGGGAGATGCACCGGATCAATCCGGAGCTCGGCGCGCTGCACGGCGAGCAGGTCGGCGTCGGACTTCTGACCGTCCTCGGCGTATACGGGCTTTTCGCTTCGCGTCCGCGCCTGCTCAGCGACCGCTTCCTTATGCCGGACCCGGACGTCGTGCTCGATCGCGGCAGGCTGGAGACGGTCTTCGGACCGCTGACGGACGGGATCCTTGAGGAGAACACGCCGGGCGGCGCGGAGCATTTCTCCCTCTGCGCGCTTCGCGTTCCGGATCGCGCCGCGTCGGAGAGGGAACTGCGCGCCGCGCTCTCCGCGCTGCCGACGCGCTCCGCGGTTAGGGCGCTGCTCGAGGCGGCGGGCGCTCCGACGGAGATATCGGCGATCGGTCTGCCGGCAGACGAGGAGTTCGCCGCGCGCAGTGCGGCGTTCGCGCCGTACGTCCGCAACCGGTTCACGCTTCTTAAGGCGATCGAAGCGGAAAAGCTCGTCGGCGGGCTGTGATCGCCGTCTATGCGCGGCGGGACGAGGAAGAAGCGTTCACGATCCGCGAGACGCTCCGCGCCGAGCGGATCCCCTGCGCCCTGATCGGGCCGGAGTTCGGCTTCGCCGACGCGGCATACCGCGTCCCGTTCGTTATGTTCACGAAGGGCGCACGGCAGATCGGCGCGTCGCTTGCCCGACGGCTGCCGCCGCGCAGGATCCTCGTCTGTCCGCCGGACGTCCCGCTTTCGGTGCTGATCCGCACGGAGCTCTATCGCCGGTACAGCCTCGATATGGAGCACTACGTCTGCGGCAGCGTCCGCTTCCGCGGCGACGATGTTTTGTATCGCGGATATCCCTTGAAACTCACGCCGAACGAGGAGAGGATCGTGCGGCTGCTCGCCGTGTGCGGCGGCCGGTATTTCTCCGGCGAGGAGATTGCCGCCTTCTGCCTGTACGGGGACGAGGACGCCGCCGCCGTGCACGTATGCCACCTGAACCGCATGTCGCGGGATCTGTGCGGCGCGGACGTGATCGAGTGCCGCCGCTATCTCGGCTACCGCGTCCGCTGCGTGCGGCGATAGGGAGAAAATGAAAAGATCCGCAGAACAGGGAAGCACCGGGACGAGGAGATCCCGGTGCTTTTTCTGACGCACAGGCGAACGGTTCGTGTTTCTACCTTAGGTTGAGGCGGATGCAAGAAATCCGTTATTGTATCACTCTTCGGCATATGGTATCATTTATGCAGGATCCGGGTCCGAAATAATACTACAAGAGATAAGGAGGACCGACATGAAGATCGGAGAAAAAATCAGGGAGCTGCGCAGAAAGCAGGGTCTGACGCAGGAAAAGCTGGCGGAACTGCTCGGTGTGTCCTTTCAGGCGGTATCGAAATGGGAGAACGGCATGAACGCTCCTGACCTCTCCCTTATCGCGCCGCTGACCCGGCTGTTTAACGTGACGGCGGACGAGCTTCTCGGGCTGACCGAAGAGGAGACCGACGAGCGGCTCTCATATTTCGAGGAAAAGTACGTGGATTTCTGGAAACGGTCGGATCGCGAAGCCGATCTGGAACTGGCAAAGCAGGCGGTCGCCGAATACCCGCAGAACGCGCGGTTTCTGCACTGGCTCGCGACGGATGAGTACCATACGGCGTTCGATGACGATTACAGAAGCGGCGGATCGAAGGAACATTTCACGAGATCCCTTGAGAGTTCGCTGAAGCATAATCTTATGTCCTACGAACTTGCCGATGAGCAGGAGACGAAATATATTTCTCTGCACGGGATCGTGCTGAGTCTGACGCTTCTCGACCGCTTCGACGAAGCAAGGCAGTACGCGGAGCTTATGCCGGAGGAGTCACATATCACGCGGGACGATCTGATCGTCATGACGCTGCAGGGCGAGGAGAAGCGGACGTATCGGCAGGAAATGATTTTTGACGCATTCCAGAAATTTTTGGTACAGCTCTATTCTGTTTGGAGGATCGAGGAAAAAGACGCGGAAAAAAAAGCGGTCCTGCGGGAAGCGTATGCAGCCATGATCGAAAATGCCATACCGGATGGGAACTATCTGGTATTCAGCGGTCATATGTGCGATATCTGGCTATCCCGCGCTGATCAGGCGGCCGATGAGGGAGACGCCGATCGCGCCGTTCATGCCTTGCGCGAGGCGAAAAAGTATGCTGTGGAAGTCGATCGGCTGAAGCACACCGATTCGCCCGCGCAGTTCACCTGTCCGATGCTCGACAGCTTTGCGTATAATGCGTATGACCCGAAGGCAGAAGACTTCTATCTGGATTATTTGAAGGAACATCTTTCGCACAAGCGTTTCGATCCCATCCGTTCCGATCCGGCGTTTCAGCGCCTGATGCAGGAATAAAAAAAAGCGGCGCGGCATTTTCATGCCGCGCCGTATACCTTTCATTGTAGGATCCCTTACTGGACCGCGCCGTAGCGCTTGATGATCTCGTCCTGGCTCACCGGATCCATCTCCACGAAGAAGGCGGAATAACCGCCGACGCGGACGATGAGGTCGCCGTGCCGCTCCGGATGCACCTTCGCGTCGAGCATGTCTTCGAGGTTCGCCGTCGTGATCTGCGCCATCTGCCCGCCGTCCATCATGTAGGCGGTCATGATCGCTTCGATCTTCTCGCGCTGTTCCTCCGTCTTCGTCATGTCGCACGGGATGAGGACGTTGAGCGTCGTCCCGCCGATGCCCTTCTTGAGGGGCAGCTTCATGACGGAGGTGAGCATCGCCGTCACGCCGCAGTGGTCGGCGCCGGTGCGCGGGCCGATCGTGTTCCCGAGCGGCTCGCCCTTGAAGCGGCCGTCCGGCATCGCCCACGTCTTCTCGCCGAAGGAGATCCCGCCGGTGAGCAGCGAGCACGCGCCCGTGAAGACTCCGCCGCGCACGGAACGGTATTTCCCGATCTCGCTCCAGAAGGCGTCGAGGATGCGGCACATGTATTCGTCCGCGAGCGGATCGTCGTTGCCGTACTTCGGAGCCTGGTTGAGGAGCAGCTGCCGCTCCTTCTCGTAGCCCTCGAAGTTCGCGGCGATCGCGGCTTCGAGCGTTTCGGGGGAGATCTTCTTTTCGCGGAAGACGAGCTTGTCGACGGCGGCGAAGGAGTCCGCCGCGGCGGACGCGCCGGCCGTCTCGATCACGCCGTAACCGTACATCGCGCCGCCCTCGTCCATGTGCAGACCGCGCGCGATGCAGTCGTCCGTGAAGATCGACTTCACGAGCTTCGAGGCGTTCGCGGCGCGGATCTCCTGCCCGAGATTGCAGATGCGCAGGTACGGCGGGATGAAATGCTTCATCTGCTCGATGAACGCGTCCCACACCTCGTCGATGCTCTTGAAATCCGCGAGATGCCCGGTAGAGAGGCCCATTTTCACGCCGTCGAAGCGGTCGCAGCCGTCGTTGATCGTGTATTCGAAGATCTTGGCGAGGTTGAACGCGCCGTCCTCGCAGCCGAAGTTGCTCTTGCCGGGGATCTCGATCTCCTGGCAGCCGAGCGTCGTGTAGCTGCGGGCGTCCTCAAGCGAGACGCCGTATTCGCGCAGCCCCTCGATGATGAGCGGATCGGAGGCGAGCGTCGGATCGGACATCCCCTCGCTCCACATTTTCACGATGAGCTTCATGAACGCCGGCGGGGTGTTTTCATCGATGCGCGCGACCATGCGCGGGTGAACGGTGTGGAATTTCCGTCCGATCTGGAGCACGAGGAAGGACACGTCGTTCGTCGCGTCCTCGCCGGTGCGCGGATCGACGCCGCCGAGCGGGAGATTGTGCACGCCGTGCTCGGCGAACTTGACGAAGATCGCGGCGATGATGTCTTCCGGCGGGAATTTATCGCCCTCGCGGACGGACTTTTCATAGAACGGGTAGATGTACTGGTCGAAGCGTCCGACGCAGTCCACCCAGTCCCACAGAGAGTAGAACCACACGAGCTGCACCGCCTGATAGAGCGTCTTCGGGCGGTTGACGGAGATGAAGCGGCAGTTCGCCGCGATGGCGGTGAAGCGCTCGCGCGCCTCGCCCTCGGAATGCGCCGCCAGTTCCTCCGCCGCTTCGGCGTACTTGCAGGCGAACGCCGTGAAGCCCTCGAGAAGGATCGTCATCGCGCGGTACAACGCGAGCTTCTTCGGATCCTCCGTATTCGCTTCGTAGGCGTGGACGCGTTCGAGTGTCCCGCCGATGCCGTCGCGCAGCAGACGGAAATAGTCCGGCACGGTGTGTCCCTGATAGCCGCCGCCCCAGAAGAGCCGGCCGATGCTCTTCTTCTGCTTCTCATTGAACACCTCGCTGTAGCCGGGATCCATATGCTCCCAGCTCCGCGGGAACAGGCGCTTTTTCTGCTTTTTGATGCGCTCGCGGATCTCTTCGGCGTGTTCCTTGTACGCCGGGGCTTCCAGATGTTTGTCCGATTCGCAGATGCCCCAGTGGAAATGCTCCACGAGAGGGCGGAAAGGACGCGGCACGCCGACGAGGATATCGTTATGGTAGATCACCGGATCGCTCATCAGCCACGAGTTGACGATGCCCTGCGCCAGGCATACGACGTACGGCTCGTCGGGCATGCTTTCAAAAGCGTCGAGGAACGGCGTCTTGCCGTCCGCTTCCGGACCGGTCTCCGTTCCTTCTCTCGCCCAGCGCGGCTTGAAGCGCGCCTTGGCTTCGGCAAAGATTTCAAGGATTCTGTCCGACAGCTCGATCTGCTTTGAGGAATCTCTGTAATCGTTCATGCTTACTCTCCTGTTCCGGATATGCCGCGCGGGCGGCATAGAGATTTTCATTCATATTATCATAGCACATACCGCCGCTTTTGTCAATACGCGGCGCTCATAATTGCGTCCGACGCCGGATGCAAAAAAGAGGGAAGGCGGACGCGGACCGCCTTCCCGTATTTAGTTATCGGAGGCCTCGGAGGGATTCCGTCAGTCTCCCATGATGCTGTATCGTTTGATGACCTCGTCCTGCATGGCGCTGCCGATCTCATTGAACAAAGCGGAGTAACCGCCGACGCGCACGATGAGATCGCGGTGCCGCTCCGGATGTACCTTCGCGTCGAGCATGTCTTCGAGATCCGCCGTCGTGACCTGCGCCATCTGTCCGCCGTCCATCATGCAGGCGGTCATGAGCGCCGCGACCCGTTTGCGCTCTTCCGCCGTTTTCATCGTGCTGCGGGGGGACGAGCACGTTGACCGTCGTCCCGCCGATCCCTTTCTTCAGAGGCAGCTTCATGACGGAGGAGAGCATCGCCGTCACGCCGCAGTGATCCGCGCCGGTGCGCGGACCGATCGTGTTCCCGAGCGGCTCGCCCGCAAAGCGGCCGTCCGGCATCGCCCACGTCCGCAGCCCCCACCATACGCCGCCGCTGAGCAGCGAGCAGGCGCCCGTGAACGCGCCGCCGAGCGGCAGATTGTGCACGCCGTGCTCGGCAAACTTGACGTAGATCGCCGCGACGATATCCTCGGCAGGGAAGACGTCTCCTTCACGGACGGACCTCTCGTAGAACGGATACACGTACTGATCGAACCGCCCGACGCAGTCTACCCAGTCCCACAGGGAGAAAAACCATACGAGCTGCGCCGCCTGATACAGCGTCTCGGGACGGTTGACGGAGACGTACCGGCAGTTTTCCGCCACGGCGAGAAAGCGCTCGCGCGCCTCGCCCTCGGAACGTGCCGCCGTTTCCTCCGCCGCGTCCGCGTACGTGCGGGCGTACGCCGTGAAGCCTTCGAGGAGGACCGTCATGGCGCGGTAGAGGAGAAGCTTCTTCGGATCCTCCGTGTTCGCTTCGTAGGCGCGGACGCGCTCGAGCGTCCCGCCGATGCCGTCGCGCAGCAGACGGAAATAGTCCGGTACGGTGTGCCCCTGATAGCCGCCGGCAAAGAACAGGCTGCCAAGCGCGTCTTCCTGCTCCGGCGTGAAGAAGCGCGCGCAGCCTTCCCGGATGCGTTCCCAGCCGACGGGAAACAGGTGCGTTTTCTGCCGCTCGATCCGCCCTCGGAGTTCCGCTGCGCGTTCCTTGTAGGCGGGCCACGTCTCCCAGTCGGGATTTTCGTCGACGCCCCAGTTGAAATGCTCCACGAGAGGGCGCGCGGGACGGGGCACGCCGACGAGAACGTCGCTCGGATAGATCACCGGGGCGCTTTCCGTCTACGAACGGACGATCGCGTGCGCGAGGCAGAGGATATACGGCTCGCCGGGCATCTCTTCGAACGTCGAAAGAAACGGCGTCTTTCCGTCCGGCGCCGGACCGGTCAGCGTTGCTTCCCGTTCGCCCCTCGGTTTGAAGCGCGCTTTCGCGTCGGCGACGATCTTTTGAGCGCGCGCCGAAAGATCGATCTTCTTTGAGGGATCTCTGTAATCGTTCATGGTGCAGCCCCCGTTCACGATCCGCCGCGCGGACGAAAATGCCGTATCGTTCATACTGCGTATAATCATAACACGCGCCGCCGCTTTTATCAATACGCGCGCCCGATTGCGCGGCGCGCCGGTAATCGTACAAAAAAGGCGTACCGCCTTGAAAGTCGGCTTCCGATGTGCTACAATGTACAATGTACACGGTATCCCGAAAGACGGATACCGGTCCCCGGCAAACACCGCACGACAAAACGTCAGAATCAGAAAGGAATCGCCTATGTCACGCTGGAGAATCCATCCCACCGAGGAGGCTGTCGTCTGGGACGTCGCACCGGGCGAGCAGCATACGGACGACTATGAAATGGCAGGATATCGCTGCGCGTATATCGTGCAGTACGGCATGAACGAAAACGGCTTTCTCCTCACGCATCATCCGGTCTTCCCGTCGCTGCGTACCCGCCCGAACGATACGCACGCGTCCTATCAGCTCGACGTGCCCGCCGACCGCTGGCCGCTGCCCGCCGTGAACGGCGTCCCGGCGCGCGAGATCCTCGTCTCGGCAAAGCTGAACGGAGTACTGCGTCTGGACACGAAGACGGACGACGGGGCGCTCGGCATCGTGCGCCGCTGCTTCCCGTCGACGGAGCTCCGCTGCGCGTACGAGCTCGTCACCGTGACCGCGATCGGGAAGGAACCGCTCGCGTTCTCCCTCACCGCCGGGGACGGCGAGATCGGTTCCGTGATGGGACCGATGGGCGTCAATATTTGCGAGATCACGACGGATATGGACGGCACGTCGGCGCTTCTGAAGCCGGGCGAGTCCCTGACGTATTCCGTCGCCGTCACCGGGCGCACGGCGGACGAGGCGCCGGAATACGACGACGCGGAGACCGAGTACCGCCGCCGTCTGGCGCAGATCGACCGCCTTACCGCTCCGATGAAGCTGGAGACGGGGAACCGGGCGTTCGATCTCATGTTCCGTTTTGCGAAGATCCGCGCCGGAGAATCCGTGTATGACACCCGGTACGGTCTGATCCACTCTCCCGGCGGGTATGCGTATTACGCCGCTACGTGGTGCAACGACCAGGTCGAGTATTCCGGCCCCTATTTCGCCTATACCGGCGACGAGAACCTCATCGAGGCGGCGCTCAATGCGTACCGCATGTACATGCCCTTCATGACCGACCGCTTCGATCCGATCCCGTGCTCCGTCATCGCCGAGGGGATGGATTACTGGAACGGCGCCGGAGACCGCGGGGACGCTGCCATGTATCTCTACGGCGCGTCCCGCTTCGCTCTTACCGTCGGCGACCGCGGGATCGCAGAGGAGTTGTGGCCGGCGATCCGCTGGTGCGCCGAATACTGCGAGCGCAAGAAGAACGCCGCCGGCGTCATCGCCTCCGATAACGACGAGCTCGAGGCGCGCTTCCCGGCGGGCGACGCAAATCTCTGCACCTCGACGCTCACCTACGCCGGACTGCTCGCCGCCGCGAAGCTCGCCGGAGAATTCGGCGACACGGAGAGGGCTGAGACGTACGTCTCCCGGGCAGGAGAGCTGCGCGGCGCGATCGAACGCGTCTTCGGATACGCCATCCACGGCATTCCGGCCTACCGGTACTATGACGGCTGCGAGGTCATGCGTTCCTGGATCTGCATGCCGCTCTGCGTCGGCATCTATGACCGCGCCGCGGCGACGGTGCAGGCGCTGACCTCGGAATACCTCATGCGCACGGACGGGTTCCTCACCTCCGAGGGGAGGGAGACGCTGTGGGACCGCTCCACTCTGTACAGCCTGCGCGGCATCTTTGCCTCCGGCTTTACGGAAAAGGCGTGGGAGGTGCTCGACCGCTACGTGAACAACCGTCTGCTCGGCGAGCGCGTTCCGTACGCCGTCGAGGCGTATCCGGAGGGCGGCAGAAGGCAGCTTTCCGGCGAGAGCGCGCTGTACTGCAAGATCATCCTCGAGGGGATCCTCGACATGACGCCCGCCGGGATGGCGGCCTTCACGATCAAGCCGACGCTCCCCGCCGGGCTCGATCATCTGACGGTCACGAATGTCCGGGCGTTCGGTTCCGTCTTCGGCGTGACGCTCGACCGGGACGGCTGGCGCGTCGCCCGCTCCGACGGCGAACTGCTCGCCGAGGGGAAAAACGGGGAGGAAACGCTCGTCCGTCTGTGACGGCCGCCCGCGGAACGCACGGGGTACGCGACGCGTCCTGAATACACGGGATCCTTTGCGCAGAACGGCGCGGCATCGGAAGATGCCGCGCCTGTTTTTTGCCATATCGTTTTTTTTGTATTTTTTTTTCGTTTTCACTTGACAACGGCAGACTATTGTGATAGTATATACTACAGCAGTAGTCTGGAGGTGTGACAATGAAAGATACACTCTACGACAGTGAAGCGAAGATCATGGAGATCCTGTGGGACAACGGCACGCTGCCCGCCCGCGAGATCGGCCGGATCGCCGCGGATTCCATCGGTTGGAACAAGAACACCACCTATACGGTCATCAAGAAGCTGGAGGCGAAGGGATGCCTGCGCCGCGACGAGCCCGGTTTTCTCTGTACGCCGCTCGTGTCCCGCGAAGCGATGCGGCGGCGCGAGGCGTCCACGCTTCTGCATAAGGTCTTCGGCGGTTCACGCCGTGCGCTCTTTTCCGCGCTCCTCGAGGAGGAGACGCTGTCCGAGGCGGAGCGGGACGAGCTGCGCGCGCTGATCGATAAACGGTGACCGGGATGCTCGGCGAGTGCTTTTATTGGATCCTCAGCATGAGCATCGGTGCCTCGCTTGCGGGGCTCGTCGTACTTCTCGTGCGGGCAATCCGGCGGATCCCGCGGCGCGTCACGGTATTTTTGTGGATCGCGCCCTTTCTCCGCATGTGCGTGCCGGTCGGGATGAACAGCCCGTACAGCGTGATGGTGCTGCTAACGCGGCTCGGCGCGCGGACGGTCAAGGTCATGGGCTCCGTTTCGTTCATGAACGCGGCGGGAGCGGCGGAGAGTTATTTTCCGATCACCTACAAAACGGACGTGCTCGCGGGCGTATTCGGTACGGCGGCGCTCGTGTGGCTCGTCGGCGCGCTGTCGATCATTCTGACGCTCGCGATCCTGTACGCAGCGACGATGCGGGAGATACGGGACGAGCGTCCGCTCGATCCGCCGGTGTATCTGTCCGAAAAGGTTTGCGGCCCGGCGGTCTACGGGATCCTCCGCGCGCGGATCCTATTGCCCGTATCCTATGAGGGGAAGGATTGCCGTCACGTCCTGCGGCATGAGAGGACGCATATCCGCCGCCGCGACAATCTGTGGCGGATGCTCGGCTTCCTCGCCGCCGCGATCCACTGGTTCAATCCGCTCTCGTGGATCTTTCTGCGTCTGTTCTTGTCCGATCTGGAGCTCGCCTGCGACGAGAGCGCCGTGGCTGGGTATAACGAGGAAGAGCGGCGCGAATATGCCCGGACGCTTCTCTCGTGCGCCGAGGACAGGCGCCTCTGCGCCTCCGCCTTCGGCGGCGCGAAGATCCGTACGCGGATCGAGCGCGTGTTGTCCTTTCGGCGGATGACGGTCTTATCCGCCGTCTCCTTTGCCGTGCTGGCCGCGGCGGTCGTGTGCGTCCTCGTCACGAACGCCGGATGAAATATAACAATATTCGGGAGGGAATCGCAATGAAAAAGCTCGTGTGCCTGCTTCTCGCCGCCGTCGGCATGACGGCGCTCGCTTCCTGCTCCTCCGTGAAGGAGCCCGCGCCGCTGCGCCGCGGCGTTTACGTCTCCGGGAGCGGGGAGGGGGAAATCTACGCCTCCTTCGCCGCCGACGGGAGCTGGGTCGGCGGCACCGCCGAGGGGATGCGTTCGACCGACGGAGAGTGGACGGCGAATGGGAAGACGGTCACCGCCCAAACGACGTATCCGGGCGGGAAGACGGGGCGCGTCACCTTCGAGGCCGCCTCGGAGACGGAGATCACCGTGACCGCCGTGGACTGGGACCCGGAGCGCGATCCGTGGACGGAGGTGGGCGACGTCTATACGCTGTACACGCCGGACGCGGATTTCATGGAGATCCTTTCCGCCGACCGGGCGCTCGCTGAAGCGAAGCGAGACGGACTCCCCGTCATGGAGGGTCTGCGGGTCACGTCGGGGCAGGAGAGCTGGGACGCCTTTTACGCGAAGGTCACAGCGGGGGAACCGGCGTCCGTTTTGTACCTGTCGTATTACACGCTCGATCCGGCGCACGTGAGCGAGGAGCTCTACGCGAAGGAAAAGGATCGGTATCCGATGGCGTTTTACAGCTGGCTGGAGTACGACGGGGAGAAGTTCACCTACATGGTTCGCATGACGACGGAGGAAGCGATCGAGGAGCGCTCCGTTTTCCCGTACCTTCTGCACTTCACCGGCGACGCACCGCAGCAGGCGGCGTTCTCGCACTACGATCGCTACGTCCTCTCGGACGATCCGACGGTCACGTGGGAGCAGATCGAGTCGGCGATGTTCAGCTCTGTCTACGAGGAAAGCCGCCGCTTCCGCACGCGCGACGTGTACACGAATCTCATAGACTGAGGAGGGACGGGGATGGATCCGCGCGTGTACCGCAGGTACTGCGTCGGCGTATGGCTCGTCGCCGCGGCGCTGGGGGCGTATCCTTTATACATGGGGATACGGGTCTTTGAACAGGTGATGAAGAACGGAGCGATACCGATCGCGGAGTATCCGAAGTACGTCATCCCCTATACGCCGCTCGCCGCGGCGCTGATCGTCGGGACGCTGCTCCTTCCGCTGCTCGGACGGCTGTGCGGACGGTGGGATCTCCCCGTCGGCGCCGGGATCTCCTCCGCCGTGTTTTTTCTCCTCGAGCGGATCATGGAGACGAAGATCCTTGTGGAGACGGTCGATCTCGTCCCGCTCGAAAGCTGGCAGATGTCGCTCTGCTATATCCCGCCGGAGCGGTACGCCACCCGGACGTGGGCGGCGGAGGACGTTCTCTTCGGCGAGTACAGCCCGGCGTTCAAACTCCATTTTTACCTGATCTCCGTCGTGATCCTCGTCACGCTGCTCGGTTGTTTCTACGGCTTCGGGCGGATGATCCGCACGGGCGATCGGGGGCGGGAGCGCGCGCTCATCGTGCAGGCGGCGGCGACGGCGTCGTTTGTCGGCATGTGCATCTGGGCGTGCTTCACGGCGTTCTACCGCACGGGTGAGCTGACGGTGTCGCCGCTGTCCGCTTCGCTGATGGCGTCCTTCTTCCTCCTTCTCGGCATCGTCGTCGGCGTGTTCGTCGGATCCTTTCTGCTCGGCAAAACGCGGGCGGTCTCCGTGTGGATCCCGGCGGTCTCCGCCGTTCTGACCGTACTTGCCATGTATATCGGGGAGATGATCCTTCTCCACGGGAATCTCTACCGCTTCGGCGAGGGCGTCTTCTTTTCCGGTCTCGGCGCGCTCGTGCTCGCCCCCGCCGATATCGCGGTCCTGCTCGCCTCCGGCGCGCTGACCGCATGGATCTGCCGGATGCTGCAGCCTGCCGCACAGACCGTAAAGAAAGAAGCAGAATGACTTTGTCCCAATCCCCCGGGAGCGTGAGCACACGCATCCGGGGGGGTTTTGTCATTTCGCGTTACGGACGGGGTTGACACCGTCCGCCGCATACGCTATAATGATGCAAAAGGATCGCGCGTTTTCCGCGATCCGACCTTCTCATCCGCCGACGGGCGGAAACGAAAGGAAGATACATATGAAAAGCCTTGCAGGAAAAGAAGACCTCGCGCTGCTGCCGCGCATATTCCCGTTTACCGCGCCCGCCGATATCCCGATCTCCTTTTTGTACGGAGAACGGTCCGTGTACGGGATCCCCGACGATTTTTCCCCGCGGGTGACTACGGAAAGAATAGACGCCTCCATCCTGCGCCGCACCGTGACGGGCGTCGACGCACGGGGGCTGGAGATCCGCGTCGAGTACGTGCAGTATCTCGACTCTGCGGCGACGGAGTGGCTCGCGTTTCTCACGAACCGCGGCGCCTCGGATACGCCGGTGATCTCCGATCTGTATATCGTCGACGGCGTCGTGCCGATGGAGGGAGCCGAGCTGTACCACGGGAACGGCGACGTCTGGGAGAACGGCTACGACTGGTCCGTCTCCGATCTTGCCGAACCCGTTGTGAAAGAGACGGCGGACGGCACCTCCTGCCGCGGCGCGTTCCCGTATATGCGCCTGCGGTGCCCGTCGTGGGGCGTCAATATCGCCGTCGGCTGGCCCGCCATGTGGCGGGCGGGATTTGAGAAGACGGACGGCGGCGTCCGCCTGACGGTCGGACAGAAAAGATGCCGTACCGTGCTCCATCCGGGGGAGACGCTGCGGACGCCGCGCGTCAACTTCGTCGCCTATGCCGGGGACAACGGGCGCGGGATCAATACGTGGCGGCGCTGGTATCTGACGCACGTTCTGCCGCGCACGGATGGGCAGCCGCTCGCAGGGAAGTATTGTTTGCACAATTTCATGGCGGGCGGTCATCCGGAATTCACCGGCGCGGACGAGGAGAATCAGCGTACGGCGCTCGCCGAATATATCCGCCGCGGTCTGAAGCCGGATCTCTGGTGGATCGACGCCGGGTGGTACCGCTGCCATTATGATTGGGGCGTGACGGGAGACTGGATACCGGACGCGGAGCGTTTCCCGCACGGGCTCGCCCCCATCGGCGAGGACTGCCGGCGAGCGGGCGTAGATCTTCTTCTGTGGTTCGAGCCGGAGCGGGTGCGCACCTCGACGGCGTTCTGCCGCGAGCATCCGGAGTGGCTTCTCACCCGCGCGAAAGATGCGGAAGACCGGCTCGTCGACCTCGGCTGCCGCGCCTGCTGCGACGCGCTCATCGATACGATCGACGCTCTCATCAAGAAGAGCGGCATCCGCGTGTACCGGCAGGATTTCAACTTCAGTCCCGCCTCTTCCTGGGAGGAGGCGGAGGCGGAGGACCGCATCGGAGCGGTGGAGAACGCGCACGTGCAGGGGCTTCTCCGTCTGTGGGACACGCTGCTCGACCGCAATCCGGGCCTGTGGATCGACATGTGCGCTGGCGGCGGACGGCGCAACGACCTTGAAACGATGCGCCGCGCCGTGCCGCTCCACTACACGGATATCGGCTACGGCAACCATCCCGTCAAGCAGAAGCAGCATCGGCAGATGTTCGAGTGGATCCCCTATTTCCGCGCGCACAATATGAACTGGGACGATCCGGTCACCGGGGAATACACGGGAGCGGATCATCCCGCGGACGCTTACAGCTATTACGTCGCCATGGCGCCCTGCATGACGGACATGACGCCGTACGACGCGGATGAGGAGCGTTTCGCGCTCGCGCGCAAAATGCAGACGATATGGCGGCGCGCCTCGGCGCTCATGCTGACGGGCGACTTTTATCCGCTGACGGAATGCCGCGAGTCCGCGCGGGATTTCTTCGCCGTGCAGTTCCACGATCCGGAAACGGGGCGCGGCATGGTCGAGATCGTGAGCAACAACGCGAACCCGGACGAACGTTTCACCGTGCGCTTTGAGGGACTGGAGCCGTGCGCCCGGTATCTTCTTACGAACGCGGAAACGGGCGCGCGGCGGGAGCTGACCGCGGAGGAGATGGCGAACGGCGTCGAATACGCGCTGCCGCGCCGCAGCGGGCTCATCGACTTCTACGAAAAACGAGTCTGAAGGATGGACTGTCTGCTGCTCAGCGCTTCGCTCTTCATCAACGTGCTGTCGTGTCAGATCCTCCGCATCGCCTACTGCAGAAAGCACGTAAAAAACGCGGCGGATCTGCATCTGTTCAACGCCTTCTCGAGCGTCGTTACAGCGGCGGGGCTCGCGGCGTTCTGCGCCATCGGCGTCATGCAGAAGCTCCATCAGACCTCCCGATACAAAGAAGAACTCGGCGCGTTCCTCGTCGCCGCGTTTATCTCCTCCGCGCTTCTTTCCTTCCTTCTGACCCTGTATCACGGTAAAAAAGAGTGCCGCCGTCCGTCGGCGTGCGGCGGCGGCGCGTCCGCCGCGCCGCTCGCGCTCTACTCTATCGCCTGCGGCGCGGGGATCGCTTTCTGTAATCACTGCAATACGTATCTTTCCGGGGTGATCGATTCCGTGATCCTTTTTCCCGTGCTGTACGGCGGCTGCATGATCCTGACGACGGCGGCGGGTCTGATCCTGTGGAAAGAGAGGCTCACGCGCACGCAGACGGTCGGCATGATCCTCGGCTTCGCCGGGATACTGCTTTTATGCGGCGCCGACGCGCTCTGGATCCGCCTGTTCGGATAAGAAGGGAGAAAAACGCCGTCGGGAAACGTCGGAGGACGGAATATCGGACGATAAATGATTGACAAACGGCGGACGGCGTGGTACAATAATATTCCGTATCATGCGAGATCGCGTCATACATCCGTCGATCGGGAGAGGTAGAATACGATGAATACCGATAAGAAACAGACCTCGCGTTTCCGCTTCGAGCAGTGGTACAGGATCGCGCTGCTGCTCCTTTTGTGGGACGTGATTGCGGTGAACGCGTCGTATTTTCTGGCGCTGTGGCTGCGCTTCGATCTTCAGTATTCCCAGATCCCTTCCGAGTATTTCCAGGCGTGGCTCACGGTCATCCCGTTTTATACGGTACTCTGCGTCGTCGTTTTCTGGGTCATGCGTCTGTACCACAGTCTGTGGCGCTTTGCCAGCTATTCGGAACTGATGCTCGTCATAGCGGCATCGCTGATCACGAGCTCGCTGCACGCGATCGGTATCACACTGTTCCTTTGCCGGATGCCGATCTCCTATTATCTCGTCGGCGCGGTTCTTCAGTTTGCTTTCGTTCTCGGCATTCGCTTCGCGCGGCGATTCCTTCTGCTTTTGCGTGAGCACAGAGCGACAAGCGATGCGTCCGGCGCAGTCACGCGCGTCATGATCATCGGCGCGGGTTCCGCGGGGCAGATGATCCTGCGGGATATCCGCCGCTCGGTTTCCGTTCAAGACAAGGTCGTCTGCTTTATCGACGACGATCCGAATACGTGGGGGCGGTATATCGACGGCGTGCCGATCGTCGGCAGCCGCGACGATATCCTTTCCAGCGTCGAGAAGTACAGCGTCAATAAGATCTATCTGGCGATCCCCTCCGCCACGCCGGAGGTGCGGCGGGATATTTTGAACATCTGCAAGGAGAGCGGCTGCGAGCTGAAGAATCTCCCCGGCATCTACCAGCTTCTGCGCGGCGACGTGACCGTTTCTTCCATGAAGGAAGTCGCCATCGAGGACCTGCTCGGCCGTGCGCCGATCCGTCCCGACATGGAGGAGGTCTTCCGCTTTATCTCCGGCAAGACCGTGCTCGTCACGGGCGGCGGCGGTTCCATCGGGAGCGAGCTTTGCCGGCAGATCGCGGCGCACAGCCCGCGTCAGCTCGTCATTTTCGATATTTATGAAAACAACGCCTATAGTATCCAGCTGGAGCTGAAAAAGAAGTATCCGGCGCTCGATCTTGCGGTGCTGATCGGCTCCGTGCGCGACAGCAGACGGATCTGCGGCGTCTTTGAGAACTATCGGCCGGATATCGTTTTCCACGCGGCGGCGCATAAGCACGTCCCGCTGATGGAGGGCAGCCCCTGTGAGGCGATCAAGAACAACGCCATCGGTACCTACAAGACGGCGTTTGCCGCCATGCTCTACGGCACGCAGCGGTTCGTGCTCATCTCGACGGACAAGGCGGTCAACCCGACGAACGTCATGGGCGCCTCCAAGCGCCTGTGCGAGATGATCGTCCAGTCCTTTGACGCGAAAATCAAGGAAGGGCAGGCGGAGGATCTCCCGAATCTTTTCACGCACGAAGGGATGAAGGAGAGGAGTACCGCTCTGAAGAATGCGAGAACGGAATTCGTGGCGGTCCGCTTCGGAAACGTGCTCGGCTCGAACGGATCGGTAATCCCGATCTTTAAGAGGCAGATCGCCGAGGGCGGTCCCGTTACCGTGACGCATCCGGACATCATCCGGTATTTCATGACGATTCCGGAGGCGGTCAGCCTCGTCCTTCAGGCGGGCACGTACGCCCACGGCGGCGAGATCTTCGTGCTCGACATGGGCAGCCCCATGAAGATCGACACGCTCGCGCGCAATCTTATCAAGCTGTCCGGATACCGTCCGGACGTCGATATCAAGATCGAATATACGGGACTCCGTCCGGGCGAGAAGCTGTATGAAGAAAAGCTGATGGCGGAGGAAGGGCTGAAGAAGACGGAAAACGAACTCATCCACATCGGCTGTCCGATCCCGTTTGATACGGACACCTTCCTCTCGCAGCTCGGACCGCTCATGAAGATCGCCTATGAGAACGACGAGGCGCATATCCGTGAGCGCATCGGAGAGATCGTCACGACCTATCATCCGGCGGACAACGGCACGGCTCCGGCGCACGGCGCGTGACGGAGGACCGTTGCCGGAACGTTTACACAGTATACCGTACCCAAACGAATACAACGGAAAGAAGGAAACGCCAGTGAAAAGACTGTTTGTTCTGTTCCTCGCGGCGGCGCTGCTTCTTCCGCTCGTCTCCTGTTCCAAGGACCCCACGCCCGCCGATACGTCCGCTCCCGCGTCCGATACGGCGACCGCGCCGGAGACGGAAGCGCCGATCTCCAAAGAGGATGAGGCGCTCGCGCATCTGCCGAAAAGAGATTATGACGGAAGGAATTACAATATTGCCCAGTCCGTCGCCTTCTGGGAATTTGACGTGGAGGATCTGACGGGCGAACTGCTCAACGATGAGATCTACGAAAGAAATCGGGCGATCGAGGAACGCTGCGGCGTGACGATCACGGCGGAGAAGTACGGGCAGGCTTCCGGCAATACGCAGCTGACCGACCGGATCCTCGCGGATTCCATGACCGGGGACGCCTCGATCCAGCTCGTCTGCGACGGCGCGTTGTTTATGAGTACCGATCTGCGCAGCGGTTTGTACGCGGATTTTCACCGTCTCCCGTATATCGACCTTGACGCGCCGTACTGGGACAGCCGCGCCGTCGAGTCGTTCACAGTGCACGGAAAGCTCTATTTCATCAACGGCTCCTACAATCTCTCGAACAAGGGATCGGCGTACGCCATGTTCTGGAACCGCGAGCTGGCGGAAGATCTGAATATCCCCGATCTGTACGGCGTCGTGTGGGACGGAAAGTGGACGGCGGACCGTATGCTCGAATACTGTCAGGTCGCCGCAAGCGATCTGAACGGCGACGGGAAGATGAGCCTGACCGAGGATCGGTGGGGCATCCTGCACGGGCATCCGGAGAATTATTTCGGCTTCACGGTCGGCATGGGATACACGCTGACCACGACGAACGATATCGGCGAGATCGTGGTGGACGTGAATGAACGGAACGTCCGCGTGCTCGAAACGTGCGAAAAGATCGCCGACTACAGCATCGTCGGCTGGAACTGGCTGAAGCTTTGGAGAAATAACGGTCTCGATTCCTCCGGCGACTATCTGTTTGCGGAAGGGAACACGCTGTTCATTGACGGAAGGGCGGGGTACGTTCCGAACGTAGACTTCTCCTTCGGCGTTCTGCCTGCCCCGAAGCTGGACGAGGCGCAGAGGGACTATATCTCGATCTCTCACTATTACTCCGGATCCTACTGTGGGATCCCCTCCGCGCTCGGAGAAGAGGACAAGGACATGGCGGCGTTTCTGCTCGAGGCGCTCTGTGCGTACTCGCACGTCACCGTCTATCCCGTCTATACGGAGAACATCGTGCTGCACAAGAACTCGCCGGATCCGGAAGCCACGGCGGTCTTGCAGATGATCTTCGACAGCCTCTACTACGATATCGGGTATCACTGCAATTTCGTCGCGCCGCTCAACTTCAATCTCGTCTTCGTCTATGGCGTCGATCAGTTCGCTTCGCGGGTCGCCGCCGATGCGGAAGCGACGAACGACGCGATCTATTACCTCATGGAGGAATATAAGGATCTGCCGTGACCGGCGTTCCCCCGATACAAGCGAAGACCGTCCGCCGGATACGATCCGGCGGACGGTCTTCGCTTATCGGACGGTACGGTGCCGCGATGTTACGGCAGATTGGCGAATTTTTCCAGAACGTCGCGGATGTCCTGCTCGATCCATGCCTCGTCCGAGGCGATGAGGGAGATATATCCTTCACCCTTGTCGTAGATCAGAAGGTCGCGTACCGCGTTCGGGATCTTGTTCAGGTTGAAGTCGTAGATGAAATCGTGGACGATGTTGCCGTAGAGGATCCGGAGGATCTCCGTCGATTCCTTATCCGGCGAGCGGCGCAGCTCCATGACGGAGTTGACGTAGGTCGGGAGCGTCGTCGTATGCGAGTACGCGCTGAGCGCCTCGAGCAGGATCCCCGTCATCTCCAAGGTCTCTCCGGTGATCGTGATGGGGATCGAGACGGTGGCGGCGTACTGGAACTCGGCGGTCGTCATGTACCGCTGCTGGTCTTCGTCGTATTTCGGCAGCGGGAGGATGCCGTACTCGAAATCGAAGCCGTCGCCGAGCTGTGCCACGACGGATACGTAGAAGAGCGCCCGTTTTTCAAGGAAGACGAAGTCGGATCCCTGATCCTTGAAGTAGCTGTATCGGGACCACCCGGTGATGGAATAGTCCACGAGAGAAGCGAATTTCTCGATGACGTTGACGTTGTGCTCGCCGCTGAGACGCACGGCGGGATTCCCCTCGGCGTCAAGGGAGGAGAAGACGAAGCCCATGCCGATCAGCACCGGGGGAACGCTGTAGCCGGAGCCGAAGATCGTGCCGTACCGGTCGTCGGACGGATCGAGATACCCGTCGCCGTCCAGATCGTTTGTGACGAGGGCGGAGTATTCCGTCATACGGTCCATCGTCCAGTTCCCGCTCAGCGCGATCTCATACAGATCCGGCAGATGGAAATCGTCCGCCATCTCGTGATTGAAGAAGACGGCGTATGCCTGCGATTTGTCGTGGAGCACGTAACTGCCGGACATGAAATAGAGCTTCCCGCCGAACGTGAAGGCGCTGATCGTGTTCTGATCCCACCACGGCTGCGACGGATCGAGGTACGGCACGGTGTGGAGGTTGCGCAGATGACCGGCCTGCGCCATGCGGATGGAGTACAGCGGTCCTTCCGCGATCATCTGATACGACGTTTCCCCTGCCATGACGTCCCGATCGAGGCGGCGCATCGGAAGGCCCGGGTTCATGTAATCGGTCTCGCCCGTCTCCGCGGTGATTTTGACCTCGTAGCGGTCCTCGATGGCGATGTTCCGGTTGTAGATGGCGTCGTTGAGCTGCTCTCCCTTGATCTCTTCCGCAATGTATTCAAAGGAATAGCCGTGCTGGAGGATATGGAACTCCGCCCCGCCGAAGGTGATCTCCGGGACGTTCGGGTGCATCATTCCGTCGTCCACGGTCGTGTCCCCGGCCGGATCATCCGTCGGCGAGGCGGTGTCCGTCGGCGCGGCGGCGCCGGACTCCGGGGCGGGATCGTCCGTCTTGCCGCAGGCGAAGAGCGAGAGGAGCAAGGAGAGGGCGAGGAGCAGTGCGATCGCGTGTTTCATGATGACCTCCGGTGTGATAAGATCGGGATCGTCGGATGGGGAGAAACGCCGCGTCAGCGGGTGGCGGTGCGCACGTGATACTCTGTTACGCCGAGTACGGTCTCCCCGTCGATCTGGAGCGCGGTCGGACGGTCGAAGGCGACGGTGATATCGTGTCCCTTCAGGATGTGGACCATCTCGGAATGCGCGACGTGTTCCCCCTTGAAGATGGAGGGGAAGACGGAGAGCGTTTTCAATTTGCCGGCGCCGAACATGATGAGCAGGGAAACGGTGTCGTTCTTTTTGCGGTTTTGCCCGGGCGCCGCCATCATGCCGCCGCCGTAATAGCGACCGTTCATCGTCGGCGCGAGCCAGACCTTCTTGTATTCCGAGCGGACGCCGTCCACGACGATCGACGCATTGCGCGGCTTGAAGTGGAAGAGCAGACCCTTTACGGCGATGGCGGCGTAGTTGATCGGCTTGTCCGACTTGACGCGCTGCGCGTCGCCGACCTCGCAGCAGTAGCCGTCGATGCCGTAGCCGACGCCGTTGATGAAAAGAGAGTCTTTGCCGTTCACCGTCACCGTCGGCAGATGGTCGAGGTATTCGCGGATCGGCGTCGGCTTCCCCGGTTCCGCGCCGATATCGCGCAAAAAATCGTTGCCCGTGCCGACGCCGCAGAAGAGCAGCTTCTCGGGAAGCGCGGAGCCGACGGTGTCGTTGATGAAGCGGTTCAGCGTGCCGTCTCCGCCGCAGAGGATGAAGGTGTCGTCCGCCGGGTACCGTGCGAAGTATGCGGCGAGATCCCGTACCGCGGTGACGTCCGTCATCTCGGCGTCCCCGTCCGGGTACGTGGAGCAGAGTTTTTCGGCGGCGGTCCCCGCCGTATTGTTGTTGGACTTCGGATTGTACAGAATATGTACGGTCGCCATGGCTGATCCCCCCGTGCTGTCAAAATCAAAATGAAAATAATTCGGCACGAAAAGATTATAACATATTTTCCGCCGACTGACAACCGTTTTCGACATTTTTCGATGAATTGTTCCGCACGCGGCTCAGCGCCGGATTTTTTCCCTGGCTTATTGACAGTGATCCGCGCCGTGTGATACAATGTATTCGTGCCGCGGGCGCCGCCGTTATACGGCAATAACGACGCCGACGGCGGGAGAGGTACGCGTATGATGCTGAAAAGACCGATCATGGGCTGGAACACGTGGAACACGTTCGGCGAGAAGATCAATGAGGAGCTCATCATGCAGACGGCGGACGCGATGGTCGAGCTCGGTTACCGGGACGCGGGGTATGAGTACGTCATCATCGACGACTGCTGGAGCGCGAAGGAACGGGACGGGGAAAAGCGGCTCGTTGCGGATTCCGTGAAATTTCCGCATGGGATGCGGTATCTGGCGGATTACGTCCACGCGCGGGGGCTGAAGTTCGGCATGTATTCCGACTGCGGCTTCTGGACGTGCGCCGGCTATCCGGGCAGCTTCGGCTACGAGTACGCCGACGCGGAGACCTTCGCCGATTGGGGCGTCGATTATCTGAAATACGATTACGGCTATTTCCCGGAGAGCGCCGACACGAAGAACGCGTACCTTACGATGGCGCAGGCGCTGCGCCGTACCGGGCGGGATATCGTTCTGGCGGCGTGCAACTGGGGCGCGCTCGAACCGTGGAACTGGATGCGTTCCCGCGGCGCCGATACGTACCGCTCCACCCACGACATTTCGGACAGAAGGCAGTCCTTCATCGAGATCTTCCGCTCGCAGTGGGGGAATTTCGCCCAGAACGGCGGAGGCTGCTACAACGATCTCGACATGCTGACGGTCGGCATGTACGGGAACGGCAACGTCGGCCGCGGCGGATGTAGCTACGAGGATTACGTGATGCAGTTCGCGATCTGGGCGTTCATGGGGGCGCCGCTCATCATCGGCGGCGACGTCCGGAACATGGACGAGGCGTGCCGACAGCTGCTCCAGAACCGCGCGCTCATCGGGATCAACCAGGATGCGGACAACCGTCCTCCCTTCAAGGTGAACAGCTACTGGGACGAGTGCTTTACGCTGGCGCGTCTCCTCGAGGGAGGAGATATGGCGGTCGCGGCGTTCAATTTCCACGACAAACTGATCGACGGCGCGCCGCTTTCCTTCGACGATCTCGGCATCCGCTCGAATTCCGGATACGGAGTGATTTTGACGAACGTACTGACGGGCGAGACGAGAGGGCCGCTTGTCGGGGGTACGAATCTCGTGCTCGACGAGGGCGGTTTCGTTCTCTACCGTGCGAAGACCGTAAAACTGTGAGGAGGAAACCATGGAACGTTTTTTCGGAGCGAAATGGATCACGGACGACACGGCGATCGGCGACAACAGCCGGATGCTGCGGCGGGAATTCAGTGTGCGGGAAGGGCTCCGGCAGGCGACGCTGTACTGCTGCGGGCTCGGATACGGCGTGTATACGATCAACGGAGAGAACGTGACGGACGAGGTGCTCGTGACGCCTTTCACGCGCTACGACCGGACGGTATTGTACAATACCTTCGACGTGACGTCCCGCGTCCGTACGGGGGAAAACGCGATCGGTGTTCACCTCGGCAACGGTTTTTACAACGACAACTGTCCCACGTGGGATTTCGACAAGGCGGACTGGCGTTCCCATCCCAAGCTCATTCTCGAACTCGTGCTCACGTATGCGGACGGAAGCGAGGAGCGCATCGTCTCCGACGGTTCATGGAGCGGATACGGCGGACCGATTCTCTATAACCATATGCGTGCCGGTGAGATCCGCGACGACCGACTTCTCGAGGAAGGCTGGGATCGCCCCGGCTTTGCGGGACGGTGGGCGCCGGCGCTGGTCTGCAGGAGTCCCGGCGGTGTGCTCCGTCCGGCGGAGCTGCCGCCGATCCGCGTCGCCGAACGCCTCCCCATGCGTGAGATCAGACCGGGATTGTATGACTGCGGCGTGAATATCAGCGGCTGGGTGCGGATCCGCGTGAAGGGAAAGGCCGGCGATACGGTCTCGCTGCGCTATGCCGAGTACATCAACCCGGACGGTACTCTGAACGATCGGATCAGTCTGTTCACAAAGGGGGAGCTCAGGCACGAGGACCGGTTTATCCTCCGCGGCGGTCGCGAGGAAGAATACGCGCCGTGCTTCGCGTATCACGGCTTCCGGTACGTTGCCGTACAGACGGACGCGGAGCTCTTGTCGATCGGGACGGAGATCGTCCATACGGATCTGACCGTCGTCGGGGATTTCGAGTGCAGCGATCCGATGCTCAACCGCATCCACGACGCTGTGCGCCGCTCGACGCTGTGCAATTACATGGGGATCCCGACGGACTGTCCGCACCGTGAGCAGAACGGATGGACGGGAGACGCTCTCTTCTCCTGCGAGCAGTCGATCATGAACTACGACATGACGTCCGCCTACCGTAAGTGGCTGAACGATTTCAAGGACGTCCAGCGCCCGGACGGGCAGCTTCCGGGGATCGTCCCGACCTCCGGCTGGGGCTTCAACTGGGGCAGCGGTCCCCTGTGGGACAGCGCGATCATCATGCTCCCGTATTATACGTATCAGCTTACCGGGGATGATTCGCTGATCCGACAGATGTGGGAGAACATGACGCGGTATATGTCGTATCTCGACAGGATGGCGGTCGGCGGGATTGTCGATTTCGGTCTGCCGGACTGGTGCCCTCCGCCAGGCGCCGTGCCATGTCCGCCCCGGGTGACGGATACCGCGTGGTATTATGCCGACGCCTGTGCGATGAGCCGCTCCTGTGCGGTCCTCGGCGTGCCGGATCCGTACCGTGAGATCGCCGACGCGGTGCGCACGGCGTACCGGCGGGAATTTCTCGGCGATGAGGAACTGAAAAAGAGCCAGACTTTCCTCGCGTGCGGACTGTACTGGGGTATGTACGAGGGAGAGGAGATCCCGCGGATGGCTGCGAAGCTCGCGAAGCTGATAGAGGAGAACGACTGTCGAATCGATTGCGGTACGCATGGGACGAAGTGTATCTTTACGGCGCTTTCGGAGAACGGATACGCCGAGACCGCGTACCGGATGGTCACGAACCCCGCGATGCCGAGCTATGCGTACTGGCTCGATCACGGCGCCACGACGCTTGCCGAACAGTGGGGATTCTTCAACGCATCCGGAACGGTCGATTCTCTTAACCATCATATGTTCTCGGAGGTCGATTACTGGTTCTACCGTTACGTTGCCGGGATCCGCCTGAGCGGCGGGGAACTGGAGGTCCGTCCGTGCTTCATCCCGCAGCTCGAGTGGGTGCGGGCGCACCGCGGCGATATCGAGGTCCGCTGGAACCGCACGCATCTCACCGTCAAGGCGCCCGTTCCGTCGCGCGTCTTCCTCGACGGGCAGGAGTATCTCGTGCCGCCCGGAGAGCATACGTTCCCGCGCAGCGGCACGTGACGTTCCCCCGGACGCTGATCCGGGGACCGGAAAACAACCTACGGAGGATAACGGCTTATGTCCGTAAAAACGATCGCGATCATTCATCATATGCACACGGATTTCGGCTATACGGATCATCCGCAGCGCGCGAAGGCGGAGCATATCCGCTATATCGACACGGCGGTCGATTACGTGCTCGCGTCCGGCGATTACCCGGAGGGCGCGCGCTTCGCCTGGACGCAGGAACAGCTGTATCCCGTCCGTGAATGGTGGGCGCAGGCTTCAGAGGAGAAAAAGGCGCGGTTCTTTGCGGCGGTCGATACCGGACGGCTGGAGATCGCCGGCACGCCTTTCAACGTGACGGCTCTCATGAGCCGCGAGGAATGGGAGACCGCCATGCGCTGGATCCCCGACGATCTCTGGGATCGCTGCCGGATCCGGAGCGCCATGCAGATCGACGTCAACGGCATGCACACCGCCGGCATGATCGAGGCGTACCGGCGCGGCGTGCGGAATCTGTTCATCGGCCCGAATACGTATTACGGCGTGCCGCCCATGCCGACGCCCGCCGCGTTCCTCTGGCAGCTCGACGCCGAAAAGCAGATGCTCGTATGGCTGAACGCTTCTTACAACAACGGATATTTTCTTTTCAATCCGAACTGGCGGCAGGGACCCGTTCCGGATTATTCCGATCTGCGCTACCGCCCGCCGGAGCGCGGCGATATCTGGCGCAGCGACGACGCCTCCCTCATCGAGGCGCACCGCCTCTGTACCGAACAGCTCGCCGCGATCGAGGGGACGGCGGCGGACGTGGCGGCGGGCGCGACGGACGGCTTTACGAAAAACCGCGTCTTCGGCGGGTACGCGCTGAGCACGCTGCCGGTCTCCGTCACGAACCAGTGGCGCGTGGACAACGATCCGCCTTTCTACCCGATCGTCGATTTCGTCCGTCGGTGGAACGAGAGGGGGCTTCAGCCGCGGCTCGTGCTCTGTACCGTTTCTCAGGCGATGGACATGGTGCGGCGGGAGCTCGGGGACGGCATCCCCGTGTACCGCGGCGAATGGGTCGACTGGTGGGCGAACGGCAGCGCGGCGTCTCCGATGGAGTTTTCCTGCAAACGGGAAGCCGGACGCACGCTCCGCGCGGCGCGGTCTCCGCTGTTCGGACCGATGGCGGAACAGGAGCGGAGGACGGAGCGCGGGATCCTCGAGGATCTCTGCCTCTATGACGAGCACAGCTTCGGCGCCTGGCAGAGCGTGTCCGATCCGTATTCCTTCCCGTCCGTTTCCCAGATCGCGGAGAAGAATATATACGTCTATCGCGCGCTCGACGCCGCGCGCTGCCTGCTCGCCGACCGGGCGCGGAGGAGCGCAGCGGAGGAAAAGAACGCGATCCTCGTCTCCAACCCGACCGAAACGGAGATGACCGCGTTCATCCATCTGCCGCTCAACTGCATGCGCGGGGAGTATCGTTCCGTCCGCTGTGCGGAGACCGGCGCGGCGTGGCCGCTCGAGGAGGAGGACGGCGTGTCCAATTTCCTGCGCCCCTCCGATCCGTCGGAGTTCGGACCGGAGAACGTCTCGCATACGTTCAGCGACAAGAGCGTGAAACAGGGCGTCCGCTTCGGACCCGTGACCGTTCCCGCCGGGGGGCGCCTTCGCCTGATCCCGGATGAGGAGACCGCCGCGCCGCCCGCCGTGCAGGGAAGGGAATACGAACTCAAAACGGACGGGGACGGCTGGCCCGTCTATCTGCGATTCGCCGGACAGTCCGAGCCGGTGATCGACGGCCCGTTCGGGGAATTCTTCGCCGTGCATGCAGACGGATTCGCGCCGCGCTGGACGTTTCGGGACATTTTTGAGAACGACGAAGAGAAAGAGCGGAACGCGCTCCGCGCACGGCATCTGTACGAGGTCCCGGCAAAGGCGGAGAAGGCGCAGCGCACCGATCTTCCGGGACGGATCTTTTTCTCGCAGCGTTTTTCTCACGATTCTCTCCGCTTCGGCGTCCGTGAGCTGACCGTCGATCTTCTGAGCGGGCGTGCCGCTCTGGAGATCCGCATCGACCGCCGCTCCGATTTTACGCCGGAGATGTATTTCGTGCGCTTCGACGCGCCGCCGTCGGATGCGCTCCCGACCGTGTCGAACGCCGGCGTGCGCTTCTGCCCTGAGAAGGACCAGCTCCCCGGCTCCTGCATGGATTATTACGCGATCGACGGCTGGCTCCGGTATCCGGGCGGCTGGCTGCTCGTCTGCCGCGACAACGCGCTCGTCGGCTTCGGGATCCCCGGCGCCGTCGCCCGCAAGAGCGTGACGGGCGGTCCGCCGTGCCGCGTCTTCGCGCGCGTATTCGACAACACCTGGGACACGAACTTCCGCGGGAACGCCTGCGGGCAGATGCGCTTCCGCTTTTGCGCCGCCGCGGATATCCCCGACGAAGAGGCGGAGTGCACGGCGGAAGCGCTGGACGCGGAGCCGGTCGTGCAGGTGAAGACGGGATACAGGGATTGAGTTTTCCCGATATGACAAACGTCACGGAGGTATGAGATGAATTATCACGTTGCACGTCCTACGGATAAACTGCTCGCATGGCAGGAACTCGAACTCGGCGTCCTGATCCATTACTGCATGGAGATCTACCGCCCGGATCTGCCGGGCGCATGGTACAAGACGGATCTCGTGCGCGAGGCGCTCGCGCCGCGCACGATCCATCCGAAGAAGCTCGATCCCGCCCAGTGGGTACGTTCCGCCTATGAACTCGGCGCGAAGTACGCCGTGCTCGTCGCCAATCACTGCACCGGCTTCTCGCTGTGGGACACGAAGGTCAACGATTTCTCCATCGCGCACACGGATTGGCGCGGCGGAGGCGGCGATATCTGCCGCGAATTCATCAAAGCGTGCCGCGAGTACGGATTGCGCCCCGGCTTCTATTATTCGACCGGGTGCAACGGGTACTACAACATCGACGACGGAAAGAATTGGGATTACCGCTCGGACGAGTATCAGGCGTACGTGAAGAATGTAGAAGCACAGGTCACGGAGCTTTGGACGCAGTACGGCGAGCTGTTCGAGGTCTGGTTCGACGGCGGCATCATCCCGCCGGAGAAGGGCGGCCCGGATCTGACGCCGCTTCTCAAAAAGTTTCAGCCGAACGCTGTCTGCTTTCAGGGACCGCGGGATTTCCCGCACGATCTTCGCTGGGTCGGAAACGAGGACGGACTGGCTCCGGCTGACTGTTGGGCGACCACGAACGCCGGGGAAGCGCGCTTCGACGGCACTGTTCCAAACGAACAGGCCGGCGTCGGCGACCCGGACGGCAAGTACTACCGGCCGGCGGAGACCGATATGCCGAACCGGGATCACGGCGCGTTCGGCGGCGGTTGGGCGTGGCGCGCGGGTGAGGAATCCCACGTCTTTACCCCGGAATATCTGCTCGATTGTTATGTCCGTTCCGTCGGACGGAACTCCAATCTGCTCGTCGGGATGGCGATCTCGACGGACGGCGATTTTCAGGACGAGGAGCAGTTCCGCGCGTTCGGAAAACTCCTGAAGGAGACCTTCGGCACGCCCGCCGCGCAGCGTATCGCGCCGACGCCGGAGAACGGCACGGTCACGCTCGAGTTAGACGGCGCCATGCCGATGGCGTTTCTCTCCGTCCGGGAGGAGATCACGGCCGGGCAGCATATCCGCTCGTTCCGCGTGCTCGCGGACGGGCGGGAGATCGCCGCCGGGCACTGCGTCGGTCATCGCCGCATCATCCCGCTGAAAGGGCTATCCTTCCGAAAACTCGACTTCCTCGTCGAGGAGGCGGCGGGAGACTGGGCGATCCGCGACATCGCCGTGTACGCGCAGGCCGCGCACTGAGAGGAACGAAATAAAGCAAAAGACCGCCCCGGTGATCCGTCGGATCGCCGGGGCTGCCGTTATTTTTGTTCATCCGCCTTTGTATCCGGGCGGTCGGAGGAGGAGGACGACGTTTTGCCGGAGGTCGTATGCGCGCTGCGGCAGGCGGAGCAGTCGCCGCCGCAGCAGCACGAGCCGTTTCGGCGGCGGCGCACGGTATGGACGATCGCCCAGACGAGCAGCGCGGCGAGCGGCAGTGCGATCAGAAGATCCTGCCAGTGCATATCAGATCCCTCCCGCAAGATACAGCACGGCGCGCAGGAGCATCGTCACGATCCACGCGATGACGCACTGCCAGACAGCCACGCCGAACGCCCACTTCCGTCCGAGCTCGCGCCGGATCGATGCGATCGCCGCCACGCAGGGTGTATAGAGCAGAGAGAAGGTGAGCAGCGACGCCGCTCCGGCGACGGTGAGCGCCTCGGTGACGCCTTCGGTGAAGAGGATCTCCATCGTGGAGACGACGCTTTCCTTCGCCATCACCCCGCTGAGCAGCGAGGTGCAGATGCGCCAGTCGCCGAGCCCGAGCGGCCGCATGAGCGGGACGAGCAGCCCGGAGATCATCGCAAGGATGCTGTCATGCGAATCTTGCACCGGGTTGAGGTGCGTGTCGAAGCTTTGGAGGAACCACACGGCGACGGTGGCGATCAGGATGACGGAGAACGCCTTCTGCAGAAAGTCTTTCGCTTTTTCCCAGAGGAGCTGCGCCACGTTTTTCATTCCCGGCATCCGGTAGTTCGGCAGTTCCATCACGAAGGGAGCCGCTTCGCCGCGGAAGAGCGTCCCCTTGTAGAGATACGCGATGAGGACGGCGCTCAGGATCCCGAGCAGGTAGAGACCGAGCATGACGAGCCAGCCGGTGCGCGGGAAGAAAGCCGCCGTGAAGAAGGTGTAGATCGGCACCTTCGCCGAGCAGCTCATGAAAGGCGTGAGAAGGATCGTCATTTTGCGGTCGCGCTCGCTCGGCAGCGTCCGCGTCGCCATGACGGCGGGGACGGTACAGCCGAAGCCGATCAGCATCGGGACGATGCTGCGCCCGGACAGACCGATGCGCCGCAGCAGTTTATCCATGAAGAAGGCGACGCGGGCGATGTACCCGCTGTCCTCGAGCAGGGAAAGGAAGAAGAAGAGCGTGACGATGATCGGCAGAAAGCTGAGAACGCTGCCCACACCGGAGAAGATGCCGTCGATGATAAGGCTGTGCAGCGTTCCGTTCACGCCCGCGGCGGTCATCGCCGCGTCCGCCCAGTCGCTGAGCGCGCCGATCCCCGTTTCCATCAGATCCTGAAGCCATGCGCCGATCACGTTGAAGGTCAGAAAGAAGACGAGTCCCATGATGCCGATGAAGGCGGGAAGGGCGGTCCAGCGCCCGGTGAGGAAACGGTCGATCTTCTCGCTGCGGCGCCGTTCCCGGCTTTCCTTCGGTTTCTTGACCGTCGTCTCGCAGACGCGTCGGATGAAGGCGAAGCGCATGTCCGCGACGGCGGCACAGCGGTCCAGCCCACGTTCCGTCTCCATCTGGAGCACGATGTGCTCCATCGTTTCGATCTCGTTCCGGTCGAGCGCGAGCTGCTCGAGGATGAGGCGGTCTCCCTCGACGACCTTGCTCGCCGCGAAGCGGATCGGGAGCCCGACGTTCTTCGCGTGGTCCTCGATGAGATGGCTGACGGCGTGCAGACAGCGGTGCACCGCGCCGCCGAAGTCGTTTTCGCCGCAGAAGTCCTGCCGGAGCGGTCGCTCCTGATAGTACGCGACGTGGAGCGCGTGGTCGATCAGCTCGCCGATGCCCTGATTCTTCGCGGCGGAGATCGGCACGACCGGCACGCCGAGCAGCGCTTCCATGGCGTTTATGTCGATGCTGCCGCCGTTCGCCGTCAACTCGTCCATCATGTTGAGCGCGACGACCATCGGTACGTTCAACTCGAGCAGCTGCATCGTCAGATACAGGTTCCGCTCGATGTTCGTCGCGTCGACGATGTTGATGATCGCGCGCGGCTTCTCCTGCAGCACGAAATTCCGCGATACGATCTCCTCGCTGCTGTACGGCGACATGGAATAGATGCCGGGCAGATCGGTGACGAGAGTGTTCTTCTGCCCCTGGATCGCGCCGTCCTTGCGGTCCACCGTTACGCCGGGGAAATTGCCGACGTGCTGATTCGCGCCGGTCAGTCGGTTGAAGAGCGTCGTTTTGCCGCAGTTCTGATTGCCGACGAGCGCGAAAGTCAGAAGCGTCCCCTCCGGCAGCGGATCGCCGCTCCCCTTCGGGTGGTATTTCCCGCCCTCGCCCAGTCCGAGGTGGTCTCCCTTCGGCGCGGGCGTCTCCGTCTCCGGCTGCGGCGCGCGTTCTGCGGCGGGATCGATCGCGATCTTTTCCGCGTCCGCCATGCGGAGCGTCAGCTCATAGCCGTGGATCATCAGCTCGACCGGATCGCCCATCGGAGCGAATTTGACGACCGTCACCTCCACGCCGGGGATCATGCCCATGTCGAGAAAATGCTGGCGCAGCGCGCCCTCGCCGCCGACCGCCGTGATGACGGCGGTCTGGCCGATTTCCAGTTGATTCAGCGTCATAATGTCCGTCCTTGCTTTTGTCGTTTCATGAGAGCTGCGGATAGATTTCATCGAATACGGCCCGTTCGAGCGGACCGAAGTCCCGGCTGTCGGCGAGCGTGGTGACGACGGCGTCCTTATCCTTCAGAACGAGCGTCATCTGCCCGTTGCGGCCGGTGGCGCGGAAGGAGCCGTATTTGCTCAGCCAGAAGAGATATCCGTACTCGCAGGGGTCGTTTCCCGTCTGTTTCGTACCGCACGCGGCGACCCAGTCCTCCGGAATGAGCTGTCGGCCGTTCCACGAGCCGCCCTGGAGATGGAGTTGTCCGAAGCGGTGGAATTCGTCGAGGCTGAGCATCAGTCCGGCGGGACCGAACGTGTTCCCCTGCGGATCCTCCTCCCACGCGGGGCGGCGGATCCCGAGCGGGGCGAACAGGCGCGGCGTCAGATAGGCGCGCAGATCGCATCCGGCGCGGCGCTGCACGAGGATCCCGGCGAGATACGGCCCGACGTTGTTGTAGACGAAGCGCGTGCCCGGCATGTCGGTGAAGGGACGGGAGAGCGCATACCGTACCCAGTCGTTCTCCGGAATGTACAGACGCTCCGTACCCATGAGATACGCCTCGGGCTGACCGAGCTGCATCGTGAGCAGATCGCGCACCGTCGCTTTGGCGAGCGGTTCCGATACTTCCTTCGGCAGCTCGTCCGGGAAGGCGTCCGTCAGCTTTTCGTCGAGAGAGAGCAGTCCCTCGTGCCGGGCGATGCCGACCGCCGCGGCGGTGAAGCTCTTGGCGGCGGAGTAGATGTTGCGCCGGATGTCGTCGTCCCAGTGATGGACCGCCAGCGTTTCGCCGTGCTGAGAGATCTTCAAAGAATAGAGATCGCACTCTTCTCCGATCTTGATAAACCGTGTCAGATCCATTTCGTGTCCTCCGCCTTCTTCGGCGTCGGTGGACGGCCCCGCGCAGGGAAGACGTCCTCCGGATTGATCGGGAAAGATCGGCGTGCGGACGCGCGGATCGCGGGACGCGTGCCCCGCTCATCCGTCTGCCGCGGCTGCACGGAAAAATCCGGCAGCCTGCCGTCGGGCTGCCGGATGCAGGCGTGTATCAGTACCTGTCCACCGGGTATTGGATCTTCAGCTGATTGATCTTGCTCTGGTACGCCTTCTGCTGTTTTTCGGCGAGGAGCTTTTCCTTGATCTGCCCGGCGATCTCCTCGAAGCGGAGCTGTGACGCCTCGCGTATCCCGTTCAGCCGGATCAGATGATAGCCGAACTGGGTGCGGATCGGTCCGCGGATCTCGCCTTCCTCCATGGAGAAACAGGCGTCGTCGAACTCCGGCACCATCTGCCCGCGTCCGAACTCGCCGAGATCGCCGCCGTCCTGCGCGGACGGGCAGGAGCTGTATTTCTTCGCCGCGTCCTCGAAGGAGATGCTTCCGGCGCGGATCTGAGACAGGATATCGTTCGCCTTCTCCTCGTCGGAGACGAGGATATGGGAGGCGTGCACCGTCTTCTCGCCGACGAGCTCATCCTTGTGCTCGTCGTAATACTGCTTGACCTCGGCGTCCGTCACGCGGACGGAGGAGATCGTCTTCGAGACGGCGTACTGGAAAAGCAGCTCTTCCTTTGCCCGCGCGAGCTGCGCCTTGAATTCCGGCTCGCGCTCGTAGAGATTCCGCGTCGCGTCGAGGAGCAGCAGCTTCTGCTGGATGAGCTGTTCGAGAAGCGCCGCTCTCCCTTCCGGAGAATTGTAATTCTTTCCGCGCTGACCGAGAGAAGCGAGCAGCTCCTCCACGTCGCGGTCGGTCACGGTCATCGAGGTGCCGCTGACGGCGGCGAGGATCTTTCCTTCAGCCATGTTCTTGTCCTTTCAATGTATAAAATATCGTTTTGTTTTTCGTGAGATCCGTTTATTTCTGACCGCCGTAATAACGGTACAGAGGCAGATACCCGCTCCGCGAAAGAAGGATCGCTTCCGCGACCTGCATGCCCTCCCGCTCGCACCACAGAGCGGCGCGGCTCAGTTCTTCGCTGTCCGCGACGTCGTATGCGTCGGATGCGGGATCGAAGACGGAGGCGCACAGCACGAGCTGTGAGGCGCCGAAGGAATCGTATGCCCGGCGGATCCGGGAACAGTACGCTTCGGCGGAAGCGGCGCGTCCGCGGAAGAGCACGGTGTGCCCGAGCAGCCGACGCCCGCGATCGAGAAGCAAAAGAAACGAGCAGGTGTCGGGCAGGGAATCGTAGAGCAGGGAAGCGTACGCTCCCATCCGCTCCGGCGTAGTGAGGGGCGCGCGTGCGAGGCGGCGCATGACCGCCGCGCGGTACGCGTCCTCCGCCGGGGGAAGTCTGCTTTCCGGCATCAGTTCTTCAGACTCTGCATCGGCGCCGGGATCCGTCCGCCGCGGCGGATGAAGCGTGCGGAGGAGCGGTCGTTGTGCAGCTTCATGACGGGACCGCTGCCGAGCAGACCGCCGAAGGAGAGTTCCTCTCCTTCCGCGTGCCCGATCGCGGGGATGACGCGGACCGCCGTCGTCTTGGAGTTGACCATGCCGATCGCCGCCTCGTCCGCGATGATCGCGGAGATCGTTTCCGCCGGGGTGTCGCCCGGGATGACGATCATGTCCAGACCGACCGAGCAGACCGCCGTCATCGCTTCCAGCTTTTCGATACTCAAATCGCCCGACCGCGCGGCTTCGATCATCCCCGCGTCCTCCGTGACCGGAATGAACGCGCCGGAAAGTCCGCCGACGTGGGAGGACGCCATCACGCCGCCCTTCTTGACGGCGTCGTTGAGGAGCGCCAGCGCCGCCGTCGTGCCGTGCGTGCCGCAGACCTCCAGCCCCATCTCCTCCAGGATATGGGCGACGGAGTCGCCGACCGCCGGCGTCGGCGCGAGCGAGAGATCGACGATCCCGAAGGGGACGCCGAGCCGCCGCGACGCTTCCGAGCCGACGAGCTGACCCATGCGGGTGATCTTGAACGCCGTCCGCTTGATGATGTCGGCTACCTCGGTCAAATCGCCGTCGGGGCATTTCGCCAGCGCGGCGCGCACGACGCCCGGTCCGGAGACGCCGACGTTGAGGACGCAGTCCGGCTCGCCGACGCCGTGGAACGCGCCCGCCATGAAAGGATTGTCCTCCGGCGCGTTGCAGAAGACGACGAGCTTGGCGCAGCCGATGCAGTCCTGCCCGGCCGTCCTCTCCGCCGTTTCGCGGACGATGCGTCCCATCATCCCGACGGCGTCCATGTTGAGTCCCGCCTTCGTCGAGCCGACGTTGACGGAGGAACAGATATGCTCCGTTTCGGCGAGCGCCTCGGGAATGGAGCGGATCAGCGCGAGATCGCCCGCGGAGAAGCCCTTGTGCACGAGGGCGGAATAGCCGCCGATGAAATTGACGCCGACGGTGCGCGAAGCGCGCTCCAGCGTGCGCGCGTACCGCACGGGATCCCCGCCGCTCGCGGCGGCGAGCATGGCGATCGGCGTGACGGCGACGCGCTTGTGGATGATCGGGATGCCGTAGGTACGCTCGATCTCCTCGCCGGTGACGACGAGCTTCTCCGCCAGCCGCGTGATCTTTTCGTAGATCTTATCGCAGGAACGCGAAAGGTCGGAGTCGGCGCAGTCGAGCAGGGACATGCCCATCGTGATCGTGCGGATATCGAGGTTTTCCTCCTGTATCATGGTGATGGTTTCCATGATATCCTGAATGTTCAGCATGTCCTGTCCCCTCAGATCCTGTGCATGGATTGGAAGATATCCTCGTGCATCACGTGGATGACCATGCCGATCTTCTCGCCGAGCGCGTTCATCTTCTGCTGGAGGATCGGGAAATCGACACTCATATCCGTAATATCGACCAGCATCACCATGACGAACATATTCTGGAGAACGGACTGCGTGACGTCCACGATATTGACGTTCGCCTCGGCACACGCGGTGCTGACGCTGGCGAGGATGCCGACGCGGTCGGTGCCGATCACGGAGATAATCGCTCTCATGCTTCAAAGTCCCCCTTAGCGGAATACTGCCACTATTATACCAAAGTTGCCGCTTGCTGTCAAGACGAGAAAAGAGGAGGACGCCGTCCTCCTCTCCGAAACTGCAATTATTTGTACTTGCGCTTTCTTGCCGCTTCAGATTTCTTCTTTTTTCTGACACTCGGCTTCTCGTAGCATTCTCTCTTGCGGAGCTCTGCCTGAATGCCGGATCTCTGACACTGACGCTTGAACCGACGAAGCGCGCTGTCAAGGGACTCGTTCTCTTTCACTCTGATCTCTGCCATCCATATTCCCCCCCTTCGCATCCGGCGCCATGAGACATGCTCATGCTGTTCGATATTATACCGCTTCCGGCAGATTTTGTCAAGAGGCATTTTCTTCTTTCGGGGAAAAAATTGTGTTTTTGCGGGAGGTCATGCGTCTGTGCGGCGCCAGTCGTGCTCGGAATAAGCCGTCGTCAGATTCTTTGCGTTGACGGCGGGATCCGTTACGTCGACGTTCTCGCCGTCGACGTACCACCCCGTCGTGTTGGCGAAGGTGACGCTCGTAAGACTCGTGCAGCCGAAGAACGCCCCGCTGCCGATGACGGTGACGCTGTCCGGGATCGTGACGCTTGTAAGATTCGCGCAGTAGAGGAACGTATAATCTTCGATGCTTGCAACGCCGTCCGGGATCGTGACGGCCGTAAGACTCGTACAGCTTTTGAACGCATCGCCGCCGATGGTCGAGACACTGTCCGGGATCGTGACGCTCGTAAGACCCGTGCAGCCGGAAAACGCCCAATTGCCGATACCGGTTACGCTGTCCGGGATTGTGATGCTCGTAAGGCTCGTACAGAAACTGAACACGTCGCTGCCGATGGTCGTGACGCCGTCCGGGATCGTGACGCTCGATAGGTTTACGCAGTTGCTGAACGCCCCGTCCCCGATACTTGTGACGCTGTCCGGTATCGTGATGGTCCTAAGGCTCGTACAGCCGTCAAACGCGCGCCATCCGATGCTTGTGACGCTGTCCGGGATCGTGACGGCCGCAAGGCTCGTGCAGCCGCAGAACGTACACCAACCGATGTCTGTGATGCTTTCAGGGATCGTGATCCCCGTGAGACCCGTGCAGTCGCAGAACGCCTTATTGCCTATGATCGTGACGCTGTTCGGGATCGTGATTTCGGCAAGATTCGTACAGCCGATGAACGCGCTCTCGCCGATGCTTACGACGTCTTCCGGGATCGTGATGCATGTAAGATTCGTGCAGCTTCCCAACTCGTTATCGCCGAACGCGCTTCCGGCAATGACTTTTGTGTCGGGATGGATGACGCAGGAATCGATTGAATCATCGGTCGCTCTGATGAGTACCAGATACGGATTCCGTGCGCTGCCGAGATATCGGGCTTTATCATAGACGGGTAAAGCCAGTTCCGTGCAGCCGTTGAACGCATATCCGCCGACGTCGGTGACGTTCTCCGAGAGCGTGACGGACGTAAGTTTCGTACAGCCGTCGAACGCATACTGACCGATGCTCGTGACGCTGTCCGGGATCATGACGCTATTTAGGTCCGTACATCTGAAAAACGCTCTTTCGGTGATGCCCGTGACCGGCAGCCCCTTGTGATAATAAGGGATGACCACGTCGCCGCCGTACACGATGCCCTGACCTACGCTGTAGGCCGTTCCTTCGTCGTTCAAGGTATACCACAGCCCTTCGGTATACTGCAGCGCCGCGCCGCAGACGGTACAGATGTTGTCCGTGCCGTAGGCGTGTCCCGCGGAGGGGATCGACAAGTCGGCGATCTCCGCGTACTGCGCGTCAAAGTCTTTGCCGCATCCGGCGCAGTGATAATGACCTTTCTCTCCGCTTTCGGTACAGCTCGCGGGCGTTTCGTCGATCCACTCACCCAACTCGTGCGTGTGACCGCAGGATGCGAGCAGCAGCGCCGCAAGGCAGAGGGCGAGACACACGAGAAGCGGCCTCAATGGTTTACGATCCATTCCGGTCCTCCCGAATAAATATCGAATCCTCCCGATTATTATACTCTGCCTGTATATTTTTGTCAATAATCTCGCGGCGCCGTCTTCCCCTGACCCTCCGCGGACGCGCCCGGCGCGAAAACTCTTGACACGGACGGCGGATTATAGTATACTTATCGGGAATGCTCGGACGTCCGATATCGGATGGGAAGGTGTGTGAGAAAATGAAGGCTTACGTGATCCAGCCGCCGTATTCCGCCGACGCGGCGAGGGCGGAGGAATGCTTCGCGGCGTATCTGCGCGGGCTCGACGCGTGCGACGAGAGCGCGGATCTCATCGTTCTGCCGGAGGCGTGCGACGTGCCGTGCCTCGTGCACGGAAAGGAGGCGTTCCTTGAGAGCGTCGAGCGTTTCGGGGCGCGCATCCTGGAAGCGGCGGCCGCCGCGGCGCGGCGGTGCGGCGCCGTGGTCTGCGTCAACGTCACGACGCACACGGAGCTCGGCCCGCGCAATACGACGCTCGTCATCCGCCGGGACGGCGAGATCGCCGGACGCTATTACAAGCAGCATCTGACGCCGACGGAACGGCTCGAGCGCGGGCTTGACGGCGAGGACAACATGTCCTCCGACGTGACGGTCGTGGAGCTGGACGGGCTTCGGTACGGATTTCTCACCTGCTACGATTTTTATTTCGACGAACTGGTCGCGCGCCTTGCGCGGGAAAACGTCGATATCGTCATCGGCTGCTCGCATCAGCGCTCCGACACGCACGGGGCGCTTGAGGTCACCTGCCGCCATGTCGCGTACCAGTGCAACGCGTACCTCGTGCGCGCCTCGGTCAGCATGGGCGAGGACGAGCCGCTCGGCGGATGCAGCATGATCGTCTCGCCGTGGGGCGAGGTGCTGATAAATATGGGGAGCCGCTGCGGCGTCGCCTCGGCGGAGTTCGATCCGAAAAAGAAGTATTACAAGCCCGCCGGATTCGGCAACGCGCCGAAGGCGCATCACGCGTACGTCGAGGACGGACGCCGCCCGTGGAAGTATCTTCCCGCCGGACCGTCGGTGATCCGCACGGATGAACAGCTCGCGTTCCCGCGCGTCTGCGCGCACCGCGGCTTCAATACGGTCGCACCGGAGAACAGCATGCCGGCGTTCGGAGCGGCGGTCGCGCTCGGCGCGGAGGAGATCGAGTTCGATCTCTGGCAGACGCGGGACGGGGAGCTCGTCTCCATCCACGATCCGACGCTGGAGCGCGTCTCCGACGGCGAGGGTCTCGTCTGGGAGCACACGTATGAGGAATTGCTCCGGTATGATTTCGGAAGCCGCTTCTCGCCGATGTTCGCCGGACTGCGGATATTGCGGCTGGAAGACGTCCTGCGGCAGTTTTCCTGCCGCACGGTCATGAATATCCATATCAAGACGGCGGCTAAACGGGGCTACGTCCTGAGCGACGACGCGCTGCGGCGCATCCTCGATACGGTGCATCGGTACGGCGCGGAGAAGCACGCGTACTACATGTGCGGCGATAAAGACGTGCAGCGGCGGCTGCGCGCGCTCGATCCGGAGGCCGTCCGCTGCATGGGCTCGGGCTCGGAGAAAAGAAAGATCGTCGAGAACGCGCTGGAGACCGGCTGCCGGAGAGTACAGTTTTACAAGGGCTATTTCGATCGGGAAATGATCGACCGCGCGCGGGAGAACGGACTGATCTGCAACGTCTTCTGGTCCGACGACGCCGTCGAGGCGCGGCAATTCCTTGACTGGGGGATCGACGTGATCCTGACCAACGACTACCAACGCGTGCGCTGCGCCGCGGACGAATGGCGCGCCGCGCACGCACGGACTCTTTGATCTATCGGAGGCATCCTACGGAAGACTCATTTTCCATTCGCACGGCGGCGGCGTTCCTTCGCCGCAACGCCGTGACCGTCATCGCCGCGCTGGCGGCGGCGGTGACCGTTTTCTTCGTGCCGGTCGACGCGGAATATGCCGGGTACTTCGACTGGAAGACGCTGTCGTGCCTGTTCTGCGTCCTCGCGGTCGTCGGCGCGCTGAAGGACGTGCGCTTCTTTTACTGGCTGGCGCACCGCGTCGTGCGCTCCTTCGGTACGATGCGGCTCTGCGCGCTCGCGCTCGTGTACATCACCTTCCTCGGTTCCATGCTGATCGCCAACGATATGGCGCTGCTCACCTTTCTGCCGCTCGGATATCTCGTGCTCACGGAGACGGGGGAGGAGCGGTACATGGCGCCGCTGTTCATCCTTCAGACGATCGCCGCGAATCTCGGCGGGATGCTCACGCCGTTCGGCAATCCGCAGAACCTGTACCTGTACAGCAAGTTTCAGATCCCCGACGGGGAATTCCTCTCGATCATGGCGCCGTCGTTTTGCTTCTCCATCGTGCTGTTCACGGTCTGCTGTCTCGTGTTTTTCCGCGGAGAACCGCTCACGGTGCCGGCGGAACGCATCGACGTTCCGCGCGGCAGGACGGCCTTGTATCTGGCGCTGTTCGCTTTGTCCATCGTGATGGTATTCCGCATCGTGCCGTATCCCGTCGGTCTTGCGGTCGTCGTCCTCGTGCTCCTGTTCGCGGATCGGGAGGCGATCAAAAAGGTGGACTATTCGCTGCTTCTTACGTTTTTCTTCTTTTTCATTTTCTCCGGCAATATGGCGCGGATCGAGCCGGTGCGCGCGTGGATCGCGGGACTCATGGAGAAAGACCCGCTCCTTGTCAGTACGCTTTCCTGCCAGTGCATCAGCAACGTCCCGACCGCCATCCTTCTTTCCCGGTTCACCGCGCGCTACCGCGAGCTGCTGATCGGCGTGAATATCGGCGGCACGGGCACGCTGATCGCGTCGCTCGCCAGTCTCATCACGTTCCGGGAGTATCTGCATCACCGCCGGGACGGCGCGGGGAAGTATCTGCTTCTGTACTCGGCGTTCAGCTTTTCGTTCCTTCTCCTGCTCTATCTGTTCAACGTCCTCACGCTGTGAGGCGGCGCCGATACCCCGGACAACGAAAAAGCCGGAGCACGAATGCTCCGGCTTTTGCTTTTGTCGATCAGCCCTTGAACAGACCGAGGATGGAACCGAGGATGCCGCCCGAATTATTATTGTTGTTCGCGTTCGAGGAGGCGTTGGCGCTCGAAGCGTTCGCATTGCCTGAAGCGTTGGAGGTGAGGAGTCCGACGAGGAGGCTCGTGACGTCCACGTTGCTGAGCAGGCTGCTCATCAGAGAGGAGATGCCGCTCGTGTTGTTGGAGGAGGCGTCCTGACCGCTCGACGCCTGCTGACCGAGCAGGCTCATGAGCAGCGGCGCGGCGCCCGCCAGGATGTTGTTCGCCTTCGTCACGCCGACGCCGGCGTTCGCGGCGGCGGCTTTCGCCGTCTGCTGGGCGTTCGTTCCGAGCAGGTGCTTGACGATCTTCTTGCCGTCGGCGAGATCGACCTGAGACACGAAAGAGTTCAGATCCGCGGTGCTGTCCTTCGCGTGGTCGGCGAGCGCGTTGACGAAGCTTTCCGCCGTTTTTGCGTCGTTGGCCTGCATGCTGGCGCCGCTGAGCATGGAGGGAAGCGCGGAGGAGAGGACGTTCATGACGTCCGTCTGCGAAGTTCCCGTCTTCTTGCCGAGACTCGAGAGCGTGTCGCTGCTGAGCATCGTCTTCATCAAAGAATTGATATCCATAAACCGTTCTCCTTTTGTTATTCGTTTTACCCACCTCTAATTATAGAAGATCGCGCAGAAAAGTCAAGCATATTTTTTTAATATTTTCGGATTGTGCGAAAAACCTTGTAAAATGCCGCAAAATGGTTTATAATGTTGGTGTCCCTGTATATCCGTTCCATATTCTTTTCTGAAAAGGAGAAACGTTATGGCAGATACCGAGAAGAAACCCGCGAAGAAGAAGATCGTCTCCGCTTCCAGCGGCGAGGAGGTCGCCGCCGGTTCCCTGAAGCCGCAGATGACCGCCGCCGCCCCGACCGGCAGTGCGACCGGCCTCCGTGTCGGCGCGATCATCTTGTGGGTGCTCGCCATCGGCTTTGAGGTGCTCGCGCTCCTCGTCGCCCTCGGCATGATCGAAGCGCTGGCGCTGACCTCCACGATGCAGATCGTGATGATGATCGTCTTCCTCGTGCTTGATCTCATCGCGCTCATTATCGGTTCCCAGCTTTGGAAGAAGGCGAACCACATCCGTCCGGCATCCGAGAAGAACAAGGCTGCGTTCTGGCTTTGGAACAACCTCGGCCTGATCGTGGCAGTGTTCGCGTTCGTGCCGTTCATCGTCCTCGTGCTCCTGAACAAGGACGCGGACAAGAAGACGAAGACCATCGCTACCGTGGCGGCGGTCATCGCGCTTCTGATCGGCGGTGCGTCCAGCATCGACTACAATCCCATCTCGCAGGAGCAGCAGCAGGCCGCCATCGCGGCGATCAATCGGGACGTCTATTGGGCGCCTTACGGCAAGGTGTATCACACGCACGACGACTGCTCGGCGATCCGTGCCAGCACCGAGCTGACCTACGGGACGGTCGAGCAGGCGATCGCCGCCGGGCGCACGCGCCTGTGCTCCTTCTGCGCCAAGAGAGACGCCATCGACACCTCGAACCTTCTGACCGATAACAAAGAGGTCTCGGACGAGGACGTTGAAGTGAACGGCGGCAGCGAAGCCGAAGCCGGAGAGACGAACGGCACCGACGCCGAATGATCTTTCCATAACAGCGCGGGTATGCCGCCCCGGGCGCGTCGCCGCCCGGCGCGGCATATTTTGCCGTGGAGGAGAAAATGAAAACGATCGTGATCCTGACGGGGATCCAGGGAAGCGGGAAGAGCGAATATTACCGCCGCTTCCTTTCGGATCGGTACGTGCGCGTGAATCTCGACACGCTGCGCACGCGCGCCCGGGAGCATGCGCTGCTCGAAGAATGCTTTGCCGCCGGGCGGGATATCGCCGTGGACAACACGAATCCGACGGCTGAGGACCGGAGGCGGTATATCGTCCCGGCAAAGGCGGCGGGCTACCGCGTGATCGGCGTGCTGATCGAGCCGGATCTTCCCGGCAGCCTCGCCCGCAACGCGCGGCGGGAGGGAAGGGAACGGATCCCGGAGAAGGGAGTCGTCGCGACGTACCGGAAGCTGGAGCCTCCCCGTAAGGAGGAGGGCTTCGACGCGCTGTACCTCGTACGCAACGACGGCGTGACTTTTGAGACCTTGACCGGGGACGGAACGGAGCCGGCGACGGTCCCGTGACGGCGCGTGCGGCAATCACTTGCATCAAAGGAGAAAAATACAGTATGGAGTACTGGAAACAGAGCCCTCAAAACGTATACGTCGCGGGACACCGGGGATGGCCGGCGCGGTACCCGGAGAATACGATGGAATCCTACGAGGCGGCGGCGGCGCTCGGCGTCGATCAGATCGAGCTCGACGTCCGCTGCACGCTGGACGGCGCGCTCGTTTTGATCCACGACGCGAAGGTCGATCGCACGACGGACGGCACCGGCGAGGTCGCAAAAATGCCGCTTACCGAGATCCGCGCGCTCGACGCGGGCTCCTGGAAGGATGCGCGCTTCGCCGGATGCAGGATCCCGCTGTGGGAGGAACTGCTCGCGCTGGTCGACCGCTATCCGGCGCTGACGCTCGACGTTGAGCTGAAGGAATATCCGACGGAGGGCAACGAGGCGCGCGCGTATTCCACCTGCGACCGCGTCATCGCTTCGCTGGACGAACGCGGCATGACGGACCGCGTCGTCATCAATACTTTCAGCGGAAAACTGCACGAGTACATCCAGGCGGAATACGGCAGCCGGATCCGCCGTCACGTGTATTTCCCGAAGCGGCATCACGGGGAGTGCGGCGGGTACGATCCGTACGCCGGCGCGTACTGCTGCTGCATGTTCAGCCAGGTGAAGGGCAAACCGATGGCGACAGCCGAAGAGTTTGCCGAGATGGCGGCGCGCGGCGTGCAGCCGTTCGCGGGCGCGGGCGTGCGCGACGCCGCGACCGTCGACGAGGCGATCGCCTGCGGCGCATGCCTCATCACCTGCAACAACCCGGACGAGATCCTCGCCCTGCTCCGTGAGCGCGGAAGGCATAATTGAGGGGACGCGCCGGGAGGGACATTTTGAAAAAAGTCCCTCCCGGCCCCTCTTCAAAAACCTTTGAACAAAAAAAATGACAAGGTGAAGCGAAAATCTTTAGGCTTGGATTTTCGCTTCACCTTGTTCTGTTTTTTTCATTAGAGTTTTCGGGAGGTCTGAGGGGGACCTTTTCTCAAAAGGTCCCCCTCAATATATTCAGATATACTCTACCTCGATCTTCTTCCCGCGGCAGGTGACCTCGACGTCGACCGGCTTCTCGGAGCGGACGGTGACGCGGCGCGGCGCGCCCTCCGTCTCCGCCTCGGCGATCAGATCGACCGCGGCGTCGCCGAAGGGATACCGCTGGACGCCGTGGCGCTCCGGCTCCGTGAGGTTCCAGGTGATCTTATTGCGGATCGGATCGGTACGGATGCCGAAGACGTATTCGAAGAGGACGGAGATCGGGAGAAGTCCGGTCCAGCCGACGAAGTCTTCGCGGGCGGCGCCGGGCGCCGCTTTCTCCGGCGCGTAGTTCTCCCATACGGTGCCGGTATCGTTGAAGACCTTGACGACGGCGGAATGGATGTTTTTCCCGATCTCGTGGGCGAGCGCGTCGTATCCGTGGTCGGAGAGGGCGCGGAGCACCATGTAATCGGTCGGAGCCCAGACGGCGCCGCACCAGTATCCGCCCTTGTCCGAATCGTACTGGGGATGGTCGGCGGAGAGCGACGGGACGCGGACGGGGCGCTTGAATTCCTTCTCGTTGTCGAGGTGGGCGACGAAGCGGTCCATCCGCTCGGCGGGGACGAGATCTGCGAGCAGCGTCCAGTACGCGCCGACCGTTTTGACGGTACTCAGCGTGCCGTCGCGAAGCTTGTCGTAATAAAAAGCGTCGGCGTCGTTCCACATCGTACCGTTGACGGTGCGGGAAAGGAGCGCGCGCTCCTCCTCGAGGGCTGCCGTCTCGTCCGTCCGGCCGAGCACGGCCGCCATCTTGCACAGGATCGTGGCGCTGAGGTATTCCTGCGCGCAGGTGTCGATCCAGCTCATGAAGCCGTGATGCTGCGCCGCGTTGTATCCTTTCGGCGTGCGCGGCTGGTTGTCCATGCCGCAAGAGAGACCGCAGGCGAAGTAGCTCCCGTCCGGCCACGAGCGGTGGAGACGGAACCATTCGTGAAAAGCGCACAGCGGATCGAAAACGCGCGAGAGCCTCTCCCGGTCGCCCGTCTGGAGGAAGTATTCCCATTCCGCCCACGGCAGGATGTTCGGACCGGTGGCGGCGGGATCGTCGCGCGTGAACTGCTCCCCGGACTGATCCTCGCAGATCTCGCGGCAGATGAAGCCGTCGCGGTGCTGATGCGAATAGAAGTTATCGAGCGTCGCCTGGAAGTCGAAGACGCGGGAACCGTACTTGCCGAACATCACGATGAAGGAGGAGTCCCACATGAAGAGATATCCGTTGAAGGCGGTGTCGATGAAGTCGGAGACGAAACCGGCCTCCCGGTTCGCATTGCGCAGGTTTTTGAAAGCGATCTCCCAGGTGCGGTCGTAACAGGCGAGAGCGTCCGGATGCCCGTCCCAGACCGGACGGGGCAGACGGCCGCGGGATTCCTCGTACGTCGGGAGCGGACCGGTCTTGAGCGGCGCGTCAAGAAACGTATTGCGCGCGACGCGCGGATTGTCGGCGTAAAACAGATTGTCGTTGACAAGAAAATGTTTTCCCATTTTGTCATCCTCTCTTCGGACCGCCGATATCCCGGCTCGGATCCGTACGATAATCATAGCATGCCGACGCATCCTTGTCAAGCGGAGCGCGGAAAAAAGAAGAAAATGCGGAGGGAGAATGCCGCATTCCCTTGACTGAGCCGGGAAAATGTGCTATTATTTTTGTGACGGTCCTCCGCCGCGCCGCCGCACGTTCCCGAAGGGGATAACGGCGGCGGAAATACGCATGGGAGAAGGGAAGGATGCATGATGAAGCCGGAAGCGCTCGCTATGGCGCGCGACGTATACCGCATCGAGCGGGAATGCATCGAGGAGATGGAATCGTACTTTGACGAGGCGGCGTTCACGCGCGCCGTGGAGCTCTTGTGCGCCGCGCCGCGGATCGGCACGTGCGGCTGCGGACATTCGGGGATCGCGTGCCGCCATCTGGCGCATCTGCTCTGCTGCATCGAGCGTCCGGCGCGCTTCGTTTCGCCGGCGGAGGCGGTGCACGGCGCGACCGGTTTCCTCCAGACGGGCGACGTGATGGTCTTCGCCTCCCGCGGCGGGAAGACGGCGGAGCTGATCCCCATCCTCGACATCTGCCGAAAAAAAGGCGTGTCCGTTATCACGGTGACGGAGAACACCGATTCTGTGCTCGCCCGCGGGGCAGACGTCGTGCTCAAACAGCACGTCAACCGAGAGACGGACCGCGACAATACGCAGGGGACGACGTCGACGACGGCGCTGTGCGTGATCTTCCACACGCTGACGACGGCGGTGGCGGAAGAAACGGGATTTACGGCGGAGCGCTTCGCCGTGATCCATCCGGGCGGCGCGGTCGGCGAGCGGCTGAATCCCGGAAAATAAGAATACTCTGAAATACAAGGCGGCGAGGCGCCGCGCGAAAGGTGGATGACATGAAGAGAAAGATCCGTACCCCATACTTTGAGATCGGCACGAAGAACTACGTCTGGGGCGATACCGTCCTTGCGTACGCGAAGGCCGCCGACGCGGCGGCGAAGAAGTACGATATCGACGTATTGTTCATCACCCCGGCGGTGGAGATCCGCCGCGTGGCGGAGAATACGGAACGGCTCATCGTGCTCGCGCCGTACATGGACACGCTCCGTCCGGGCCGCGGCATGGCGGATATCCTGCCGGAGGCGCTGCGCGACGCCGGCGCCGAGGGCGTCGTCGTCAACCACTGCGAGAAGCCGATGTCCATCCCGCAGATCAAGGCGACGATCGACCGGGCGCGAGAACTCGACATGCTCGTGTTCGCCTGCGCGGACACGATCGCCGAAGCGAAGGCGATCGCCCAGCTCCATCCGGACATCATCAATCCGGAGCCGTCCGAGCTGATCGGCGGGACGGGCGGCGGCGTCAGCGACATGGGATTCGTGAAGGAATCGATCCGCGTCATCAAAGAGATCTATCCGGATATCCTCGTCGAGCAGGCGGCGGGCATCACGAACGGGCAGCAGGTGTACGACTTCATCATGGCGGGCTCCGAGGCGGCGGGCGCCGCCTCCGGCATCATGAAGGCCGCAGACCCCATCGCCATGATCGACGAAATGATCGCCGCCACGCGCCGCGCCGCGGACGATCTGAAAAAACAGGAAAGATAAAATGATAAAATAAAGAAAAAAATACGGAAAGGAAAAAATCATGGAAAACAAATCGAAACCCTGCGCGTGCCGCAAACAAGAGACCGACTGCCTGGCGGACGGCGTTCTGCATCTCGTTTCCTGCGACGTCGACGTCGCGCACTCGGAGATCCTGTATTCCGTCGATGCGTTCGACGATTCCATCCTGAAGAATGATTTTGTCGTGAAGAGCGGGAACTGGTACGTGGAGGACGGCTGGCTCGTCGGGAAGAACCCGGTCAACGGACCGGGGATCCTCCTCTCGCGGGCGAACTATTACGGCAACGTGATGCTGGAGATCACAGCCCAGCTCGTACCGCCGTGCACGCACGACATCGACATCTCGATCCATACGGAGTGGGACGAAGTGAAGAACCACCGCGGGAACGCGTACGTGGCGGGCCTGGAAGGCTGGTGGCACGGGCGCGTCGGCTTTGAGAAATCACCGGAGTACAAGCTGTACACGCTGAGCTCGCTGTTCCCGTTCGACCCGACCGCCGTCCATCATTTCGCCATGGGGAACATCGGCGGCAAAGTGTTCGTCATCGCCGACGGCAAGCTGTGCTTCGAGGTGTCGGATCCCGATCCGCTCGATATCAATGCGAACGGGAAGATCGGCTTCGAGGCGTACTCGAGCTGGTGGCGCCTGCGCGATGTGCGCGTCCGCGCGCTGCGCACCGAAGCGGTCAGCGAAGGCTACGCGCCGGAGTTCTGAGAAGGAGAGCGCGTCGTCATGGTATATAAAGAGTCCTTCAAGGTCCAGTCGAACGACAAGGTCTGCACCTTCCACAACGTGACCGCCGAGGCGAAGGCGGCGCTCGCGCGCTCCGGGATCAAGAACGGCATCCTCGTCGTCTATTCTCACCACACCACCTGCGGCGTCATCACGCAGGAATGCGCGTTCGATATGTCGATGACCGGGCTGGAGACGCTCCAGCAGGATCTGATCGAGGCGTTCGAGACGGTCATCCCCACGCAGCGCAAAGAAGGCATGTATCTGCATCCCGGTCCAAAGGCGCTCGCCTTCGCGGAGGAACACGGTGAGGACGCGCGCGGCTGCCACAATACGGATGCGCATCTCCGTTCCTCGATCATCGGGCGGAGCGAGACGATCGTCGTCGACGACGGCGCGCTTGACCTCGGCGAATACGGATATATCTACTTCATCGATTTCGACCAGACACGCGCGCGTCAGCGTACCGTGCAGATCATGATCCTCGGCGAATGAACCGCAAAAACATAGAATAATAGAATAAAGGAGACACTGCCATGAAGATCGGATTTTTACCGCTGTATATCAAACTGTACGACGATGTCGTGCCGGACCGCAGACCGAGGATGGAGGCTTTTTATGAGAAGATCGCCTCGCTTCTCGAGGCACGGGGGCTGACGGTGATCCGTTCGTCGTTCTGCCGCCTGGAGGAGGAGTTCCGCGCGGCGGTGCATTCCTTCGAGCGTGAAGGCGCGGACGCGATCGTCACGCTGCATATCGCGTATTCGCCGTCGCTCGAAAGCATCGGCGCGCTGACGGATACCGATCTCCCGATCATCGTTCTGGATACGACGGAGACGCTGGAATTCACAAACGAACAGTCCGAAGGGGAGATCATGTACAACCACGGCATCCACGGCGTGATGGACATGTGCAGCATGCTGACGCGCTGCGGCAAGCCTTACGCCGTTGCCGCCGGGCATTGGGAAGAGTCCGACGTGATCGACCGTGCGTGCGGATACGTGCGCGCGGCGGCGGCGGCGCGCGCGCTTCGCTGTGCCCGCGTCGGTCTGATCGGCGGGTCCTTTGCCGGGATGGGCGATTTCCGCGTGCCGTTCTCCGAGATGAAAGAGCGCTTCGGCATCCGTATCGTCGAATCCGACCGCAGCGTGCTGCGCGGATATATGGACTCTCTCACGGAGGCGGAGATCGCGGCGGAGATCGCGGACAACGAGGCGTCCTATGATTTCTCCGGTCCGATCGATCCCGCCGAGTACCGCGAGGCGGTGCGTTCCTGCCTGGCGACGCGGAAATTCGTCGCCGACAACGCGCTGACCGCTTTCACCGCGAATTTCCTGAAAACCGGACCGAGCGGTTCGGGCATCACGTCCACGCCGTTCCTCGAAGCCTGCAAGGCGATGCAGAACGGCGTCGGCTACGCGGGCGAGGGGGATACGCTGACGGCCGCGTTCGTCGGCGCGCTGCTGCAGGGATATCCGGAGACGAATTTCGTCGAGATCTTCTGCCCGGACTGGAAGAACGATCTTTTGTTCCTCAGCCATATGGGTGAGCTGAACTACCGGATCGCCGCCGTCAAGCCCTGCATCCGGCGCGCAGGGACGAAGTACGGTCCGGACGACGTGAATCCCTACGTGGGTTATACCCGCATGAAGGGCGGACGCGGCGTCTACGTGAACGTCAGCCGCGCCAAGGACGACTTCCGTCTCTTCCTCGCATCCTGCGAGATGCAGGACTGCGATCACGACTCCTTCCCCGGTTCGATGCGCGGATGGATGAAGCCGACGGGCCGCACGACGGCGCAGTTCCTCGAGTCGATCAGCCGCAGCGGCGCGACGCACCACAGTGCGTTCGTGTACGGCGCGACGGTCGAGGAGCTCGCCTTCTTCGGGCGGATCCACGGCATGGATATCGTGATCGCCTGAGGGGGAAACGATGAAAGAGCGCATGGAATATCTGATCGGGCTCGATATCGGCACTTCTTCCGTCAAGGGCGTCCTGATCGCCGCGGACGGGAGCAGCCGCCGGACGGGCAGGCAGGAATTCGTATACGACCGCAGCGAGAGCGGGCACGTCGAGATCCCGGCGGAGCGCTATATCGCCGCCTGTTTCGCGCTGCTCCGTCAACTCGCGGAACAGCTTCCGGCGGGGGCGCGTCTGGCGGGCATTTCCGCCGCCTCCGCGAGCGGCAATCTGCTGCTCCTCGGCGCGGACGGGACGCCGTGCACGCCGATCTTCAACTGGCAGGACCGCCGGACGGAGGACGAGGTCGACCGGGTGCTGCCCGGACTCGATCTTGAGGCGTACCGCCGCTCGACCGGCTGGCGGTTCGATCGAAAGACCTTCCCGCTCGCGGCGCTCTGCCGGTATGCCGTCCGCGAGCCGGAACTGCTCGCCGCGTGCTCGATGGTCTGCATGAGCACCGAGTATCTGTACTGGCGCCTGACGGGAAAGTGGGGCATCGGTCCCTCCGCCGGCACGCCGTTTTACCTGATCGACCAGACGAGCCGCACCTACCGGGCGGATATCCTGAGCGCGCTCGGGATCCCGACCGGAAAACTGCCGCCGATCCTGCCGACCGGCTCCGTGCTCGGCGCCGTCACGGCGGACGCCGCCGCGATGACCGGGATCCCCGCGGGGACGCCGGTCGTGATCGGGACCTTCGATCACCCGAGCGCGGCGCGCGGCGTCGGCGTCGTCCGCGAAGGGCAGCTCCTTCTTTCCTGCGGCACCTCGTGGGTCGGGCTGTACCCAATCAATGAACGCGCCCGCTGTCTCGACGCCGGGATGCTTGCGGACCCGTTCCTCTCGGAGAGCGGCGGCCCGTGGGCGGGCATGGTCTCGCTCGCGTCCGTTTCCGGCAAGCTCGAATGGTACGTCCGGCGCTTTGTCGCAGACGAGGGCGATATTTACGGAACGCTCGTTTCCCTTGCCGCGCAGGGCGATCCCGGCGCGGGCGGCCTCGCCGTCGATCCGACGAAGGAACCGGACGAGGAACGGATCCGCTCGTTCCCGAAACCGCAGGTCGCGCGCGCCGTGATGGAGGGGACCGTCCGGCTGCTCGCGGAGCGGCTGCACGCGGTCGCCGCGAGCGGCGTCCGTGCCGAAGAGGCGGTCATGGTCGGCGGCCCGTCGGAACGTCCGCTGTGGGCGCGCCTGATCGCCGAGCAGACCGGGCTGAAAGTACGCGTGATGCACGGCGCGTTCGCCGGCGCCGTCGGCGCCGCCATGCTGGCGGGGATCGCCGCCGGCATATGGGACGGCTGTGAGGACGCCTTTGCCTCGCTCAAAGAACAGGAATGAAAACGGAAAGGAATCGCTATGTACGCACTGAACCGCAATGAATATGACGCGCACGTGTACGAAACCGAACTGAAGGACTTTTTGCCCGACAGCTTCATCGATATCCATACGCATATCTGGAAGAATACCTTCACGCCGTACGGCGCCTCCAACGGCGGCGCGACGTGGACGCGCCTCGTGGCGGACGAACTGACGGCACAGCAGCTTATCGGGACGTATGAGACTCTCTTTCCCGGCAAAAAGGTCACGCCGCTCGTTTTCGGCGGATGCTTATCCGATGTCCGCGAGTGCAACGACTACGTCGCCGAGAGCGCGCGCCGGTACGGCTTTCCGACGCTGCTCCGCACAGATTACGCCATGTCCGGTGAGGAAGTGGAGCGGGAGGTCGCGCGCTGCGGCTGTCTCGGACTCAAGCCGTATCTGACGAACTGTCCGCCGTACATCCCTCCGGCAGAGCTGCGTATTTTCGATTTTCTCCCGCACGAGCATCTGGAAGCCGCGAACCGGCACGGATGGATCGTGATGCTCCATATCGCGCGCGCGGCGCGTCTGCGCGATCCGGTGAACGTCGCGCAGCTCATGGAGATCGAGCGGCGGTACCCGAACGTAAAACTGATCGTCGCGCATATCGGCCGCGCGTACTCGAAGCAGGACGTCGGCGACGCGTTCGACACGCTGCGCCGTACCGAGCACATGCTCTTCGATTTTACGGCGAACCTCTGCAGCGAAGCGATCCGCGCGTGCATAGAAGCGGTGGGGACGGAACGGCTCATGTTCGGCACCGATCTTCCGATCGCCGTCATGCGCATGTACCGCGTCACCGATCCGAGCACCGGCTTTTATAAGAACGTCGTACCGCGCGGCTTGTACGGGGACGTGACCTCCGATCCGCATATGGTCGAATCGCGGGAGAAGTCGATCACGCTGATGATCTACGAGCAGCTGCGCGCGCTCCGGCGTGTCGCCGCCGAAATGAAACTCACCGACGCGCAGATCGAGCACGTCATGTATACGAACGCGAAGCGGCTGCTGGACGGCTGCCGCTGACGGCGGAGACGATCGAGAGAAGGGAATATGTACAAGATCGAAACGCACCTGCATACCGCGGAGGTCAGCGCCTGCGGACATCTCTGCGCGGCGGAGATGATGCGGTTGTACGCGGAGGCGGGGTACAGCACCGTCGTCGTGACGGATCACTGCAAGAAGGGCTACTTCGACCGCTGCGGGGATCTCCCGTGGGAGGAAAAGGCCGCGATGTTTTTCCGCGGAGGCGAGGCGGCGAAGGAGGCGGGCGAACCGCTCGGACTGACCGTTTTGACCGCCGCCGAGCTGAGCTTCAAAAAAACGGCTCCCAACGACTATCTCGTTTACGGGTTCGATCGGGAATTTTTGACCGCGCATCCGGACGTGTTCGAGTGGGAGCTTTCCCGCTTCCACGAGGCCGCGCGGGCGCGCGGGATGCTCGTGATCCAGGCGCATCCGCACCGCGACGGGAACTGCCGTCCGACGCCGGAGTTCGTCGACGGGTTCGAGATCTATAATTCCAATCCGCGCCACGAGGACTACAGCGAGCTGAGCGAGCGCTGCGCCCGCGAGCATCACCTGCTGTGGACCGCCGGATCGGACGCGCACCGCACGGAGGACGTCGCCGGGAGCGGGCTTTTGTCCGAGACGCCCGTGCGTACCATGGAGGAGCTCATTGCCCTGATCCGTTCCGGACGGCAGCAAATGATCCGACGGGAGGAGATGCTGTGATCTGGCTTCTGAGCGACCCGCACGGGACGATGGATTTCCCCTGGATGCACGAGTATCTCCGCCGGGCGGGGGACGACGACTGGCTCTTTATCCTCGGCGACGTCTGCCTTTCCTTTGAGAAGACGGAGGAGAACCGCGCGTTCACGAAGTGGTTTTTATCTCTTGAGAAGAACGTCGCCTTCCTCGACGGGAATCACGAAAACTTCGCCTATCTCGATTCCTTCCCGGAGGAGGAGTGGCGCGGCGGAAAGGTGCACAGACTCACGCCGCATATCGTCCACATGGAGCGCGGATACGTCTTCACGCTCGGCGGACGTTCCTTTTTCGCGTGCGGCGGATGCCGCAGTTCCGCGAAATGGGCGGAGATGGGGCTGTACTATGAAGGGGAGGAACCTACCCAGGAGGAATGTGCCCGCGGACGGGAGAATCTGACGGCGCACGGTATGCGCGTCGATTACGTGCTGACGCACAAGTACGAAACGGACGGCCCGAAGGCGACGGAGACGCTGCTCGCGCTGACACGGTTCATCGAGGAGAACGTAACGTATTCCCGTTGGTACTACGGACACAATCACCGTTCCCGCGCCGCGGACGAAAAGCACGTCTGCGTCTACGATACCCCGGTATTCCTGCCGTGAGACGGCGGATCTCCCGCGTTGTTTTGCTGATCCCATTCCCCGATGCGGCGCCGCCGCATACGGGATACTAAAAGGAGATGGTATCCATGAGCGACAAGACATCGACCGGCAGCGGACTGAAACTGAATTACAAACGCACGTTTCTGATCGGCTTTGCGTTTTTCGGGATCTTACTGCTATGGCAGGTGTATGATTCCTGGTGCCCCACGTTCCTGACCGATATCTTCGCGCGGAGGATGTACGACCTTTCTTCCGCCGAACTGAAGGCGGGCGATCCGGACAAGATCCTGAACGTTCAGTGGATCGTCGGGATCATCATGGCGTGCGACAACCTCGCGGCGCTGATCCTGCTCCCCATATTCGGGAATCTTTCGGACCGGACGCGGACGCCGATCGGCAAACGGATGCCGTTCATCCTGACCGGCACGCTCGTCGCCGCCGTCGCGTTCCCCTTCGTTCCGCTGTTCTTCCATTACAACAACGTCGTGGGCATGGTCGCGGTCATGGCGATCGTCCTCATCTTCATGATGATGTACCGCAATCCCGCCGTCGCTCTCATGCCTGACGTCACGCCGAAGCCGCTGCGCGCCAAGGCGAACGGGATCATCAATATCATGGGCTACTTCGGCGGCGCGTTCGCCACCGTGCTCGGCATCTTCCTGAAGCTGTCCGACTATATCAACGTCGCGGACAGTGCCCGCAAACTCTGGATCATCGAGATCCCGTTCCTCATCGCGTCGGTCCTCATGGTGATCTCCGCGTTCGTCCTCTTCGCGACGGTCAAGGAGAACAAGCTCGCCGAGGAACTGAAGGAAGAGATGGCGCTCGGAGAGAAGTACGCCGCGATCGAGAATCCGGTGGACGACGACGCGCCCATGACTCCGGCGAACCGGAAGATGCTGCTTGCCATCCTCGGCGCGGAGTTCCTCTGGTTCATGGCGGACAACGCGCTCGGCACCTACATCGGCAACTACGTCATCTATTACCTGAATTCCGCGTCGAGCGCCACGATGCTGCTCACGATCCTAGGCGGCGTCGCGAGCGTCGTCGGCTTCGCCGTTGCCGGCGTCATCGCGGATCGGATCGGCCGCAAGTGGACGATTTCCTCCGGCCTTGCGATCACCGTCGTCGGCATGGCGGTCATGTCCTTCGTCGCGCCGACCGGCACCGTCACCGGTGCGAACGGTGAGTTCGCCTTCCCGCCGCTGTTGTTCGGCGTGGCGGTCCTGCGCGGCTTCGGCATGGCGCTCGTACACAACTGCTCGTTCCCGATGGTCGTGGAACTCTGCTCCAACAAGAAGATCGGGAAATTCACCGGCTACTATTACGCGGCAAGCATGTCTGCGCAGACGATCACGCCGATCCTTCTCGGACTCGTCTTCAAAGTGACGCTCGCGTGGCGCGCGCTTCCCGTGTACACGGCGATCCTCTTTGCACTGAGCGGCCTCGTTTTCACGCTGCTCGTCAAGAACATCAAGGCACGCAAGGTCGAGAACGCGCACGGGCTGGAGGCGCTGGACGGCGACTGAGCCCCCGCACGTTCGATGTTGCATGATACTATTCCAAAGGAGTTTGACTGATGCGTCACAACATTTCAAAGCGGGGCTTCGGCTTCGCCGCTGAACACTTGGAGACCGGGGCGCTCGTCCCGTCCGTCCGCGTGCATGACGGGGAACGGGACGTGACCGTTTCGCCGGACGGCGGAACGGCGCAAAAGGTGTCCGAACGTCCCGCCGAGACGTTTTTCGGAGCGGGGAAGAAGCACACGTACCGCGCGGAGAGCGGCGGGCACGTGTTCGAGTGGAGCGTGACGGCGCTGGACGTCGGCGTCATATTCAGCGCCGTGTATACGAACCGCACGGCACGGGACGTCGATCTGGACGGCTTCTGCCTGAACAGCGATCCCGCGCGGCCGGTGCATTGCCTCGGAAACGCGGACAACTGGATCGTGGACGGAAACGCCGCGCTGACGGAGGCCGTCCCTTCGGAGTACGAGGTCTGCTGCGACCGCCTCACCTGCTTCGGGATCCCGGCTCCGCCGAAGGTGGAGGGCTCGCGGGACAACGACGCCCGCTGGCGGGAGTTCAAGACGGAATTCTTCACTCTTTACAGTAAAGATCATTCGGACGGACTGTACCTCGCGCCGGTCGGTGCGCCGTCCGCTTTCATCAAGGGATACTGCTTCGTCGATCCGAAGAACGCGGCGGACGGGATCCTGCGCTTCGAGATCAACACGGAGATGAGTCACGTCGCCGTCCGTCCCGGACAGTCGAGAGCGGGGCAGGATATCTTTATCGGCTGCGGACCGTGGGAACACCTCTCGCGCGCGGTATTCACGAACCTGGCACAGACGCACGGCTGCCGCACGCACAAAAAGCCGATCGTCGGCTGGTGCAGCTGGTATCACTTCTATCAAAGAGTCAAAGAGGAGGACATCCTCTCCACCGCCGAAGGTGCGCGGAAGATGAAGGATATCCTGCCGCTCGACACGATCCAGATCGACGACGGCTACCAGATCGCGCTCGGACAGTGGGAGTGCATCCCGGAGAAATTCCCCGGCGGCTTTCCCGCCATGGTGGACGCGATCCGCGCGGCCGGCGCGCGGCCGGGGATCTGGCTCGCGCCGACGAACACGAGCGGGAACACCGCGGACTTCCCGGAACTCACGAGCCATATGACGCCCGGCGGCATCGACGTCACCGAACCGTACTGCCGCGCGTTCCTCAGCGACTGTCTGAAAAAGAAACTCGATCTCGGATATACCTATTTCAAGATCGATTTCAACCGCTTCAGCACTGACGCGCGGGGTCACTTTGACAAGTCGAAGACGAGTCTGGAGCAGTACCGCGATCTGTACCGCCTCTATCGGGAGACGATCGGAGAGGATGCGTACCTTCTCGCCTGCTCCGGCATCACGCGCGGCGTCTTCGGATACGCCGACGCTTTCCGGACGGGGACGGATTCGATCGACCTGTGGCGGCGCGGCGGGAACGCCTCCTGCGACATCACGAACTGCATCTGGGATATCCGGGATATCCAGATGGCGAACGGGATCATTTGTCCCGTCGACCCGGACGTGACGTACATAAACGGGAACCTGACACAGGACGAGCGGAGGACGTGGACCGGCTTCGTCGGCTTGCTCGGCGGCGCGCAGCTCGTCTCCGATCCGCTCGGCGAGGAAGCCGTCATGAAGAATTTCCGGCAGCTGGAGATCCTCGCGCCCGCGAGCACGGACCGCGGCATCCCCGTCCGCGGCGAAGTCGACCGCTGGAAGCGGCGGTTCGGATTTCTCTCGCACCGCTCTTTCGGAGACGCCGGCGTCTATATGGTCTTTAACCCCGAGGACGAGACGGCGACGGTGCGGACCGAACTTTTCCCGCTCGATGAGATCGGCGAGCGTTTTCACGTCTTCTCCTTCTGGGACGGCGCGTATCTCGGCGTCAAAGGATGCGATTTCCCGCTGGAACTCGCGCCGCACGCCTGCCGCGTGATGCGCTTCACGCCGGTCGCGGGCGGAGCGCAGTTTATCGGCTCCGATCTCCATATCTCCTGCGGCTCGACGGAGGTAAAGGACGTATCCGTCACCGCCTCGGAGATGCGGATCGAGCTGTATCCGGACGCCGGCGCGCGCAGCGGCTGTCTGTATCTGTATTCCGAGGCGGCGCCGACCGGCGTCTCGTTCGAGGGGATGGCGAACGCCGCGGCAGAATATGAGGACGGCGTCGTGCGCGTCACGCTCGCCGACCGCGCCCGCAGCGGCACCCAGTCGGTGCGGATCACGTTTTGAGAAAACAATAAGACACGGGGCATCGTCTTTGAGGACGATGCCCCGCGTTTTTTGATGACGTCGCATACAGCACCCGTCTCAGTAGTCGATCCTCCCGTCGGAACAGTGAAGGGTAAAACCCGACGCGCCGGTCCGCCGGTTTTCCCCCTTTTCTATGGCGTACCAATCCGCCATATTCCCGTGGTAATTGACGAACATCAGATTGGGACAATTCTCGAAGAGTCTCGTGTCGTCGTCGGCGCCGATCTTCCGAATCGTGGAAGGGAATGTGACGTACTTGAGAGAGGTGCACCCTGAGAAGCCGACGCGGAGTTCGAGAAATCCGTCCTCGAACGAAACGCTGCGGATCTCCTCCATCCCGCGAAAGCCG
>JAEEGL015648259.1_pt1 | contig 63510 bp, 51 predicted proteins | sample 9134231 | NCBI WGS metagenome assembly JAEEGL01 (sample SAMN16246548, study PRJNA631951) | gut metagenome | biome: gut microbiome; feature: rumen; material: fiber-attached | host: Bos | place: Iran: Karaj | collected 2018-10
AGGGCCTCATTCCCTCACGCGGCATGGCTGGTTCAGTCTTCCGACCATTGACCAATATCCCTTACTGCTGCCTCCCGCAGGAGTCTGGTCCGTGTCTCAGTACCAGTGTGGGGGACCGTCCTCTCAGATCCCCTACCCATCACCGGCTCGGTGGGCCGTCACCCCGCCGACTACCTAATGGGACGCATGCCCGTCCCCGACCGCCTCTCGGCTTTATCCATGTGAGGATGCCCTCACACGGAACCATGGCGTATTATCCGGCGTTTCCACCGGCTATCCGCCCGTCGGGGGTTGGTTGCATACGCGTTGCGCACCCGTGCGCCACTCTCATGCCTCCCGAAGGTGGCAATCCCGTTCGACTTGCATGTATTAGGCCTGCCGCTCGCGTTCATCCTGAGCCAGGATCAAACTCTTCGTTGTAGTATTGTTGTACTCAAATTTCTGTATTCTGAATCTCGGGTTCCGCCTCGATGTCCATCCCGGGGGTCTCCCCCGGGTGGCTCCTTCCCGCGCGACGCCTCGCGGCGTCAGCGCTTCTTTCTTGTGCTGGCCTCAGACTTTCAAAGAACTTTCCGCTTTCCAATCGAACCCTTCATCCAACCCCTCTTTTTTGTGGAAGCGGATTGCAAAGGTACGACCTTTTTACAAACTGGCAATCACTTTTTTCAATTATTTTTGATGTAATAATGCATATAATTGATAATCATGTGAATAAAATTTTTATTTATTCGAAAAACGAGGGTGTTTTTCGGAGCTTTTATTCGTTTTCTGGGTCTTCGACGAGCCGAAAAACGGTATTTTGGCTGGTTTGGATGAGGCTGATGGTGCCAACAAGGATGAAATCTGCAAGGATGGCTTCGGCTTTTCGCTTATTGATATGGGCCATTTCCTGGAATTCTTGCAATGTGATTTCTTTGTTTTCCGACAGATGGCGCAGGAGCAGGGTCTCTGTGTCGGTGAAAGCGATTTTGGCGGGTCTGGAAAACTTGTCGGCCTTCCACACCTTAATTAATATAGGGTCGGCAACAAGGTTTTCGTCCTTGACTCTGACATAAATCTTATAATTGCCTTGACTATCAGGTGCTTTGTGCTTGTGATGCTTGTCTTTGGGTATGATGACCTCAAGCACGGTCTTGCCGTTGATTTCCCATTCCTCCGTGGAGTAGTCCACTTTCGGTTGGCAATACATTTCAGCTGCAGCTTGAATCATGTGGATTTCCTCGTCGGAACGCACGCCTGCAATGGCACCATTGTCTTTCACGCCCACGAGGAGCCGTCCGCCATCGGTATTGGCGAAAGCGGCGAGGGAACGGGCGATGCGTCGGCTGTCGGAAATCTCGAACTTGAAATCGAGCATTTGATGTTCGCCTTCCTGAATCAGATTCTGAATATGGTGCTCTTTTGCTTTCATTGAGGGCGCAAAGATAGGACTTTTTCTTTGTCGCCGGAGCAACTATATTTATTTAAGGTGTAGAAAAATGGATAGGAAAAATGGAAATGTTTTGTGAAAATGGAAGAATGGATGGGAGAGGGAAGAGGGCTTTTTTAGGCCTTCTGAGCGCATTTGTTTTTGAGACGAACACGGTGTCGTTTTTGACCCAAAAACGCAAAATAGGCGATGTTTTGATTTGTGAAAATGTGGAATGTTGATTTATTACATGTGTAACTATATAGTTTGTAAAAATATTATAAATCAAATAAATAAGTTATTATTTACATAATTAAATATTCAAGGTGTACAACGATAAATAGTAGAATACTGTAAAATAATGAGAAAATTAACAAAATTGTATTGTTTATTATTGATATTCAGATGTATTATGTATTATATTTAAAGTAATATATTAAAGTTTTAGTTCATCCCGCTGCATTATTTATATGTTATTGAATAAATCTTTAAATCTTTAAATTTTAAATCTTTAAACTCTATCATATAAAGTAATTCATCAAGTATTTGGATTGAATTTGAATATTTACATAAATAAATTCCTTTTGCATGTGATTTGTATCGAATAAATGTTTACTTTTGTCAACTGAAATTGTGTTGAAAATCGAAAATTTGAGGAGTGTACACTTATGGAAAATGAAGAAATGAAGGATAGGATTGCGCACATTATTCGCGCCAAAAATCTGACCGCTGCCGAGTTTGCCATCCGTCTTGGCATACAACCCTCCAATGTTTCCCACCTCCTTTCGGGACGCAATAACCCGAGTTTGGATTTCGTGCGGAAACTGAAAGAGACCTTCCCGGAATATAATCTGGATTGGATTGTCATGGGTAAGGGACCGATGACGGTTTCGGAGCCTTTCGTGACATCTGTTCCTGCGGTCGAGTCTCGATTGGACGAAAAGACCGAAGTGGAAAACAATTCCAAAGCCTTGGACGGTACATCGTTTGCCACCACGGAGCCTCCTTGTTTTCCCGAGGAACAACTTCCCTTGTCGTCATCGGGGTTAAAAAAGATGATTTTGGTGTATGACGACAACACTTTTGAGGTGCTTTCCCCCCGATGATGCTTTTTGTATTAATTAAATAGGTGTCGAAACGGAAAAAGTTGTAATTTTGCAGGCTTTTATAAAAGTTATGCAACAAGATTCCTTTTTTGAACGCTTTGATGCTGTAATTCAGTCACCTAAACGCTTCGTTTTGGCCTGCCATGTCAATCCTGACGGAGACGCTATTGGCTCTGTGTTGGCCATGGCCGAGTTCCTCAAACGGAAAGGTCATGAGGTTAAGATGGTGGTTGCCAACGATTTTCCGGAATTCCTCCATTGGATGCCTGGAGCCGATGATTTTTTGGTTTTCGAGAAAGATAGCGAAGCTTGCAAACTGACCATTGCAGATGCAGAATGCATTATGATGCTGGATTTCAACAATTTGTCGAGAGGTGGAATCCTGCATAATGAGTTGGGGAAAACGCGTTGTCCTCGCATTTTGGTCGACCATCATCGTGACCCTGACTTTGACCAGTTTTATTGTGCTTATTCAGATGCTTGTGTTTCAAGTGCTTCCGAGATTGTGACCGAAATCATCTTGCATTATGGGAAGGAGCATTTTACGCAAAGCATTGCCACCAATCTGCTGGTAGGCATTATGACGGACACGGGATCGTTTTCCCATTCCATTTATCATCCGCGTACATTTGAGTTGTGCAGTATGTTGGTCAATTATTCGATTTCGTATGTGCTTATCCATCAGTTGGTTTACGATACGATGTCGGAGAATCGGCTGCGTCTTTTGGGGTATTCCATCAGCAATAGGATGGAGGTGTTCGACGATTATTCAACGGCTATTATTGCACTGAATAAGAGTGATTTGGAACGGTTCGACTATCAGCCTGGCGATACCGAGGGCGTGGTCAATTATCCTTTGTCGATGAAGAAAATCAAGATGTCGGTGCTCATTACCGAGCGTCAGGACCAGATTCGTTTTTCATTTAGGTCGAAGGGCAGTTTCTCGGTGCATGAATTGGCGCAGAAACATTTCAAAGGTGGTGGTCACACCAATGCAGCGGGCGGCACCTTGACGTGTTCGTTCGAAGAAGCGGTGGAGAAATTGAAGGCAGTGTTGCCCGAATATCAGGATTTATTAAACGAAGCGGAATGAGAAACTTATGCAAATATCTGATTTTGATGTTGTTATTGGCCCTTTTTTCATGCGATAACAACGAACCCAAGCAGCAATCGCCTATCACAAAAAGCGAGATGAAAAACAGCATGGAGAAGGCGAATCGGTATTTGCTCAACGAAGAGGAGGAGGATATTGAGAATTATGTGAAACGCCATGGTTTGACGATGACTTCGACAGGCACAGGACTGAGATACCAAATCCTCAAACAAGGGTCGGAGATAAAAATCGAAAAAGGCGAGCAGGTGACCTTGGAGTACGAATTACATTCCATCGCTGGTGACTTGATTTATTCCTCTGAAAACGATGGCGTTAAGTCTTTTGTTGTAGGTGAGGGTACGGTTGAATCCGGCCTTGACGAAGCCATGACCTACCTGCATCGTGGCGATGTTGCGAAGCTCATCATCCCATTCCATTTGGCTTATGGCTTGCATGGTGACGACGATAAAATTCCAGAATACGCGACTTTGGTTTATACGATAAAAATAATAGATAATCAATAATTTATGAAGAGAAATTGCTTTACCATCGCATCAGTTTGCCTGCTGACAATGATGCTGTTTTCGGCTTGCACCCAGAAGTTTCCCGGGTACAAAAAGACAGAGAGTGGCTTGTATTACAAGTTTTACAGCCACAATCCCAAGGCTCAAAAACCTAATCAAACCGATGTTATGAAAGTCGCCATGACCTGCTATCTTGCTGATACGGTTTATTTTGACTTCCAAAAATCTCCGAGCCAGGTGTATGCGCAGCTGAAAGAGTCGGTGTTTCCCGCCGACTTGAATGAGGCCTACGCTATGATGAACTTGGGTGATTCGGCTTCGTTCTACATCAAGGCCGACTCGGTGGCCATTTGGTATTACGACAAGCATCCTGATTCGGTCGGCCTGAAAGCAGACGATTATTTCCGCTATGAGGTTAAGTTGTTGGAAATTAGGCCTATGGAAGAGTTTCAAGCGGAAATCGATAGAATGGACAATGCAATGAAGGAGCACTCATTGAAGGAGTTTGCCGACTATGTTGAGCAAAATCTTCAGGGTATAACGCCTGAACCTTGTGGCGTTTACATGATTCCGTTGGAGCCTGGCAGTGGTCGTTGTCCCGTGAAGGGCGAAAAAGTGGAGCTTGATTTTGCTGCCTACTTGCTGAACGGACAGTTGGTGGGTTCCACCTTCGACAATCCCGACAAGTTCTCTTTCGTTTTGGGTGAAGGCTTTGCCATTCAAGGTTGGGAAGAGATAATTCCAAAGATGCACCTTGGTGAGCGCGTGAAGGCGATCATCCCCTTTGAGATGGCTTATGGAAACCGTCCCGTTGGTTCTATTCCCGCTTACTCGAATCTGATTTATGACATAAAGCTGTTGAAAATCACCACGGAAGAAGAACTTCGTGCTGAGGCCGAGAAGGCTTTGGAAGCTTTGAAGGTTGAATCGGAGAAGGCTTTTAACGATTATGTGAATGCCAACGGCATCGTCAACCACACGTCTTCGGGATTGTACTATTCTAAGATGCTTGTTTCCGATGGCAAGAGCCCGCAAAGAGGGCAGAAGGTCCGCATCAAGTTTAATGCGTCCTATATCGATGGCACTCCGTTGGGTAATTCCGACGATTTGGGTGAAAGCTTCGAGATGGTGTATGGCGACGGCTCGGTGCTGAAAGGCTTGGAGGAAGGTATAGGCATGATGCATGTGGGCGAAAAAGCCCGTTTTGTGCTGCCTTACCATTTGGCCTACGGCGAACAGCCTTACGGCAAAATCCCAGGTTGTTCCAATATCGTTTTTGATGTTGAATTAGTTGAAATAGAATAAATTACAATTTAAACTACAAGTTAAAATGAAAAAGAGAATCGTTTCGATGGCCGCTTTGGCCTTGATGGTGGCAGGCACCTTGATGGCTTGCTCAGAAAACAACCCTTATCCGGGTTATCAAAAGAACCAAAATGGTTTGTATTACCAGTTTTTCACCCAAAATGAAGGCGAGAAGCCGCAAGTAGGTGACTTGTTAGAGGTCGGTATCTGCATCATGATTAATGATACCACGCCGCTTATTCCCAACAGGCAGGATATGATGAAGCTGACGGAACCCAAGTTTGCCGGCGACATCATGGAAGGTCTGGCCATGATGCACAAGGGCGACTCTGCCTCGTTCATCGTGAACATCGACTCCACGTTCAAGCATTTGTTTGGCCAAGCTACTTTGCCCGAGGAGTTCAAATCCACTGACATTATGCGTTTTGAAGTGAAGTTGAACGACTTCTACCCGGAGAAAGTGTTTGCCCAAAAGTTTGCCAACGATGTCAAAACCAGGAATGCCGAAAGAGTTGCCAAGTTGCAGAGCGACTATCCTGAAGAGACCGCCAAGGCTGCTAAGGAATTAGCTAACTATCTGACAAAGAACAATATCGTTGTCGATCCTACCGAATCAGGCCTCTATTATGTAGTGACTGAAGCTGGCAATGGCGAGAAACCCGAAGTGGGCAAACCTGTCACGATGCACTACACGGGCAAGTTGTTGGACGGCACCGTTTTTGACTCTTCGGTTGAGAGAAACGAGCCTTTCCAGTTCATTCTTGGTGTCGGTCAGGTCATCCCGGGTTGGGACGAAGGCGTTCAGCTGATGTCGAAAGGTGAGAAGGGTGTGCTTTACATTCCTTATTACCTTGGCTATGGCGAAAGACAGGCTGGTGAGAAGATTGCTCCGTTCTCCAACCTGATGTTTGAAGTCGAACTGATTGATTTCGAAACGTTTGAATAAGATGAAACGTCTTATTGCTTGGTTTTCCGTTCTTTCCGTTTTCTTGATGCTCGCATCGTGTGCCGACAACTCCATCTATTCGGGCTTCAAGAAGACGGAGAGCGGAGCCTATATGCAGTTCTACACCAAGAATGATGGCCAGCAGCCGCGCCTCAACGACGAGGTGACCTTCGAGATGGCGCAGTTCTTCAACGACTCGATGCTGTTTACGACAGCAGGCGACGAGCCTATGCGTCTCGTCCTGAAGAAGGCCGATTTCGTTGGTGATGTGGCTGATGCCTTGCTGATGATGCATGTGGGCGATTCGGCTCGGTTGGTGGTTTCGATTGACTCGGTGTTTACCACCATGTTGGGCATGGATGAAGTGCCTGAGGAATATACGGGTAAGCCGATCTATTACGACCTGAAACTGCTCTCCATCAAGCCTTTCGAAGAGCTTGAGGCAGAGCGTAAAGTGCTGTTGGACAGCCTTAGACAAGCGGAATTTGAATTCTTGACCCCTTTGAGGGAAGACCCCAAGCATACCTTGACCGAGTCGGGACTCATCATCATGGAGAAGACGGGCAACGGCAAGGTGGCCACGATGGGTGATTATGTCGATTTCGACTTCACGATGTGCAGCCCCGATGGCGACACCATTATGAACTCGTTTGGCGTTGAGTCGGTGGATATGCAATATGGCGAGGAGTTCATCGGCAAGGGCTTCAACGAGGCCATAGGCATGGTGCCCGAAGGTGGCACGATGCGCTTTGTTATCCCCTCGGCCTTGGCTTTCGATAGCACGGGCTACGAGCAATTCATTCAACCTTACACGCCTTTGGTGGTTCTCATGAAGATGAACAGCGTGATGGACAAGGCTGCTTACGAAAAGCATCAGGCCGCACTTGAAGCCGAGAAAGAGGCTGAAAAAGAGCGTCTGCTGGCTTTGGAAAGCACGGCCATCGCTGACTACATCAAGGCAAACAACATCACGGAAACGCCAACAGAATCAGGCCTTTACATCATCCGTCAGGAAGAGGGTAAAGGCAATGTGGCCCAATGGGGCGACGAGGTGTCGGTGCACTACATCCTGAGCACCTTGAAGGGTGACGAGGTGGAGTCGAGCTACTACTACGATGAGCCCATCAGTTTCAAGATTGGCAACAACGAGATGATTCCCGCCATCGAGGAGGCCCTGATGACCATGGCCCCTGGTGCAAAGGTCACTTTGGTTTCGCCTTCAGCACTGGCTTTCGGTGAAATCGTGATTGACGAGGAATTGCTGCCGGCTTATTCACCGCTGGTGATTGAACTGGAACTGGTGGAAGTGAAGTGAGGGGTTGGGAAACAAATCTGACAGAAATCTCGTAAATAATGAAAAATGCCGCCTTTGGTGGCATTTTTTTTGTGCCCTGTTCCAGCGAATTTGCAATCCGCTGGGGTTGGATATGGGGATTTGCAATCCCATTTTATGGGGCAAAAATAAGCAATTTTCTTGAAAAATGCAAGGGAAAGGCATAGTTTTGCAAAAAGAGGGGAAAACACATGGGCAAAGGAAAGACTGGAAATGATTGTGGATTATTGTTGCTCTTCCTCCTCAAACTTCTCCTTGTCGGGAACTCCATATCTCCCCGTAGGATAAAGTAGGGTTTATGGCGGGGAGAGGTGGGTACTTTTGATTATAACCTATTAATTATCAACGAAAGATCATACTTCATTTTATAAGCAATTGTATTTGGCTTATAATCTTTAGACAATAAACAATATACATCAAGACTACTCCATTTTTTTTGTTGGTTTTTGATATGCAGCGTTATAGCGGTTCCATCTAACATATTTTGGAAACAAGTATCTTCTTTGTCAAAAGTATTAGCGAAACATTTTTCAATACTCTCTGAATTTGGATACGAGTTTATTGCAATTATAGGTTCTAGTTTTTTGACATTATAAGGTCTGATAATATAAACATACATCAATGAATCATCGTGATACCAAATTACATCAGTTTGGTTTGAATAGTTTGAGAATTGAAAAACTGTATCTACTTGTGTATATCCTTTTTTTATTACATTATTTGTTCTGTAGTCCAATCCTTTTTGTGAATTACAACTATAAAACAATATAGGTATAACAACACTGACAAGTATTATAATAATTATATAAAAATAGTATTTCATTTGATTTCCTCCTGTTTTCCCATCCTAATAAAATCGATATAATCAACGCTTTCAAGGATTCCATTTTCATCATAAAAAGACACTTTTTTATTTTTTACTCCTATTACAAATGGGTTTCCCTTATAACCATATTCTTTCCAATTTTTTAATTCTGTTATATCTCCAATCGATGGATTAGCATCTCCAGGATGGACATGCCAAACATATTCAATTGAACTAACATCACCTCCAACTTGATTCTGTTTTCCGTTTATTTTAAATGGTGTTATTGGCCATTTTTTATCAATAAAGCTCTCTTTTCCTGAATTATCTATCATTGGATCTCCAGAATCCCAAATACGAGCTGTTTTGTCTCCAAATAATGAATGACCTCCATTTTCTACTTGAGTATCAGTTGAACTACCGCTTGTTGATGTAGCTTTTACAGTACTTATTACATCTTCTAAAATTTGTCCTGTTGGTATGTACATGACATTTGAGCCTTCGCTCAAATCTCCATTATAAAAATGTTTGTTTAACGTTGATAATTCAACTTCTTTTACAATGCTTCCACGTACCAAATAGGACTTCCCAGCATTTTTCCCATCATCACCAATGAGTTTAACTCTTCCCCAAAAGTTTTTTGCATATATGGGATCAAGACCATTAGGATCCATGGCATTCATCGGATTATTCACGCAATACCCGTATGGCGTTATTGAATAATACTTCTCTGCCATCGGGTCTGTCGTCATAAATCTTCCAATCAGCGGGTCGTACATTCTTGCCTCGAAGTCGTACCAGTCGAGGGTGTTGCCTGCGAGAGTCTCGTCCTGCAGTTCCTTGCCGCCGTAGAGCCGGCGGTTGGGCCGCTCGCTGCCATAGTCGTTGCGGCGCAAGGTGTAGCCAAAAGGATAATAGTCGGTTTGTTGCACCAGTTCGGGCTGGCCGCTGTCGTGGGCCACAAACTCAGACCTAACGTTACCCAGATGGTCTGTAAGGCTATAGTAGGTTCTCCATTGTGTTCCTTGTTCAGTTGCCATAGGTCGTATCCTTCCAAACGGGGCAAAGATACAAACTAAATCTCCATCTTCGTACATAAATTCACCACAATAATCGGTAGTAAGATTCTGAGGAGTTGCAGAAGCTGTTACTTCTTTTCGTAGTTTGGTGCCTGTCGATGTATAGGAATAGCGTATCTTGTCTATCGGTGAGAAACTAACATAAACGGGCTTGTTCAGGCGACTATAGGTTAATGATGCGTGGCGAGAGGGATCATACGTTGGATTGCCGTTATAGTCGTAGAAATAAGGATGTGCGTGGGCATTATAGCCTCCTGTATTTTCAGCATGTTCATTAATATTCTCTATGCGATTGGTGCCTTGGTAATACTTGTAATCCAATTCGTCGATGTAGTCGCCATCGTAAACTCGCCATAAATATTGCAGGTTACCATTGGCATCATACCCATAATCCTCGGTGAACGCGTCTGGATTTTGTTGAAAATCAGTCCCTTCGCCGTATTGGCAACCACTAAGCCTGCCGTATTCGTCATAGTTGAAGCCAAAGCCACGGGGTGTGGCATAACATCCATTGGAGCACATCTGTGAGATATTACCATTATAACGGGCATTTGCCGTAAGATTGGAACTAGGCCTTTCGTAAGCCAGTCTCAAAGCGAAAAGGTCATACCCAGGATCCTCAAAATTGTTCACGCGCTTCAACCATCCCCTAATATTGTAATGGTATTTCAACTTTTGGGCAAAGGTGTTGCCTTCATTGGGGCTATACAAGTAGGTGTTGAGCAGGTCGCCTACGGCGTTGTATTCGTATGCCCTGGCAATAAACTCGGGACCATCATTCACTCTATACAACTCTTGAAGTTTGCGGCCAACATGGTCATAAGTGTAGCGACTGCGAGTGAGAAGAGGTTCCTGCCCGTTTGCTGTATGCGAAACGCTCTTTTCTGTCACCTCTCCATTAAAATTGTACTTAAAAAATCGGTCGGTACGTCCTTCGAGATGGTTATCGTTGACAGAGCAGAGAAGATGGCCTTTGTTGTCGTAGTAGTTCACATGCAGTAACTCAATATCTCCTGTGTGAAGATTGGCTTTTTCCATACTACCCGTTGGCAAGCCTTTTGTCCATGTATCAAAGGTAATGGCCTCTCCTGGAGGATAATTTGGGCATGAATAGTCTTGCTGGAACAAGTTCAAAAAGTCGTATCGGTCGTACCAATTGACATTCTGTACGTTGTCGGCGGTGATACTTATAGAAGCGGGGAAACTCACACCTGAGTATCCATATAAAGTGCCGTTATCTGTCCATTGTTCATCCACCACATTTTGCGCATCGAAAAGAGCCTGCAGCTGAGTCCTATCCATAGTATTGCTAAGATAGCCGCTGACCACAGCCCTTCCATATACATCGTATAAGGAGAAAGCCCATTCGCCGTTGGCATGCAGGTTGCCGTCTTGCGACATCACCATACGATTGCGTTTGTCGTATACACAACGTTCTGTTCCGTGGTCAGGTATGGTTCTCTCCACGACGCGCCCTCTTGCGTCGTATGTGTAAAAATAGCAAAGTCCAGTTTCACTAGGAGAAGAGGCTTTTGGTGACACCACACAGCGCAGGTGACCCAAATCATCGTAAATGTATGCGGTACGAAGTACCGTTCCATTGGTGGCGACAGCTTCTGTTCTAACTTGTCGTCCCAAGTTGTCATAGTATATACGGTTTGTCTGACCATCCTCGTCAGTGTGTTCCTCCATGCGAAGCGAGCCTATCGGATAGCTGATGGCCACAAGCGTACCATTAGCATTGGCTTTCCAATGGGCAATACTTGTAGTGTTGCATTTATACTTGACTTGAGTTGGATGGTCCAACCATTGATAACCTTCGTTAATATAACCAGCACTACGGTTTAATGGAGAATTGTCGTAAAGGTATTGCTTGTATGGCCAACCGTCGCCATCTTTGCCTTCTAGCATATCTTCGTTATAATAATTGACAGCCGTCTCTAAAATTGCTGTTTGGTATTTTCCGTCGTCATCCTCTACCTCACATGGCAAATACTGCTTATCAATACGACTACCGATTCCGTAATATAAAATGTTGGACACAAGGTCTCGATGGTTGGGGGTACCTTTCACTAGTATGGTCATCTCCAAGTTGCCAAACGCGTTAAGATAATCGATTTCAACTAATTTTTGTTTCGTTATAATCTGGCTTTCCTGTGAGGTCGCCTCTCTTAAATAAGTAGTTTTGATGAAGTTTCTGTTTGCGGATGGATTATCCTCTATGTTAACCAGGTTACCGCTTTCTGGAAAATATTCGTTAGAAGGGGGAAGATTATCCGTTCCAATATAGACATGTACCATACTCCCCGTAGTGGCATGGAAGCCTGGTTCCAATGCAATGCGCATACCTGCAACGATGTCGGCATGGCCTTCATATAATTCCGCGGTATTGACATAGTCGTTTCCCGTTTGTGCTATCGCCATGGTTGATGTTGTGAAAAGCAACATACATGCTATGGGTGCTATTATATTCTGTCTATGTTTCATACGCTTAGTTTTTGATGATTACACGATGCCCTTGTTTTTCCGAAGACGAGATTCTAATAATATATAAACCTGCTGGGCAGGAAGACAGGTCAAGATAGCCCTCCTGGCGATTATTATAACACTTCTGTGTCAACAACACGCCTTTGGCATCAAATAGTTCCAACATCCAATCACTCGGTTGATTCGTGCTCCAATGCAAAACATTCTTCACGGGATTGGGGAAAACATCAATTAACAGATTGTCTTCCAAAATGCTGTTGTTTGCTTGATTAGTAATATCACTCAGATTGTCGTTTTCCTTAATCGAGGAGTCTTCGTCTGTTATATCCTTCTCATTATCTGTCTTTAAGATATATTTGTGGGCAAATGTGCTGTTTTTATTATTCACTGTAGCAATTCCTGATGTGTTTTTTGTGGTAGCCGATTGACAAATCCCATTAAGCATAACGGAATTATGGTCATAAACGAGGCTTCGGCCCATATCTGCATCAATACCTTCTATGTCAATATGCCAAGAAAAACGACCTTCGTTATCAAAAGCAACCAAAAAAGTGTTTCTGTCTATCGTTTCTTCCAACACTTCATCTTCAACCATAAGTTTCCCATAATGATAACCAGTACAGACGATTGTCTCATCGTTTGTTTCTACATTCAGCAAACGACAATAGTCGTCACTTCCTATTTCACTATACCAAATTGGACGGCCTTCCAAATCAAACTGTATAAGCAAAGAAGAAAAAGAACCTGGCGAAGAGAAAGTTTGTTCACCGAGGATTAATGTTCCATTATAATTCAGGCCTATCACACAACCTTGCCCATTATCAACCAAATCAGTGGCTTCAACAAATCCAGTACAATCAAAGACACTACATTTTTTATTGTTCCATCCCGAATCATAATTTGCAACAACAACTCCATTGCCTTTAAAAGCCAACGAGGGTGTATCGGGCATGTCAAGTGTTCCTTTTCCCGCGTTCAGCATCAAAACATAGTCACCATTACCTTTGTGAACAAAAGAATACAATCTATGCAAACCACTTCCAAAGGTAAGCCACGACGAAACCAACTCCCCCTCTTGTGACAATTCAATAAAGAAAGCATGTTCATCACTCTTGTTTATTACCGATTGGGAACCTATGGTAACAGTTCCTTTCATAGAGCCGCCCAATAACAACTTGTCGTGTTCTACTTTGAGTAAATCCATTTGGAGTTTTCCTTCAAAAGGAAAGGTCAAATCCGACAATTGGTTGAACGAAACATCATACGAATAGATGAAAAACTTATTCAATCCATCCAAAGTTGTTTGGCCACAAATATATAATGTGTCGTTAAGATTAAAAAAGGCTGAAACTCTGTCATCACCTTCTTTTCCTATGGAAATAGCATTTCGAACTACTCCAAGAGTATCCAAATGAAGCAGAATAACATCATGTTTTCCGTGCGAACACATTGTTATTCCACCAACCCTAATGGTGTCGGCAAAACTTCCAAGCAGCACATAACCATCCGCAAAAGCTGTTGTGGCTGTTATGTTGAAATCCTCGTATTCGGGAAACACCAACTGCCATTGGGGTTCAAATTGCGCTTTGGCTGTCACCGTTGAAAGTACAAACAAGAAAAACAATATTATTCTTTTCATCTCTATTCGGTTTGTTGGTCATAGTAATGATATTCGTATTTCTGTAGTATGTTGTTTTCGACATCACGTGTAAGCTTGAGTCGTAATGCATCGTCGTACTCGTATCGGCTTGTTTTTCCTGATGGGTCGGTAATGGATACAAGATTTTGGAACAAGTCATAGGTATAGGAAGTCACCATAGCTGATGGGAGTGCTGTTCTTAAAGCCTGAAAAATTCCTATCAACTCATCCGTATCTGTTTTTCCTTGAAGTGCCTCCATCGTACAATTCAATGCATTTCTGACCTCACTATCTGTGGCATTTTGTATTTTAGCTAAAAGTAAGCTGTTGTGGAATCCCCATACATAAGCAGTCATACCATCGCATTCATCCCAAACCTCAACCAAATTACCACTCGTAGGGTCATACTGCATTTCGTTGGTTAATTCATAATGGCTGTCTTGGCCAGTTTGAGTAATCGTTGGTTGAAAATTTGTCAATGGAGTAGTTGTTCGTAACTTGAACAGTTTTTCCGGCTTGATGAACTGGTTGTTCGAACCAAAAGTATTAAACCTACAAAACGATCCTTGAACAACCTTGTCATCAATAGACGTATATTGTTCCACGATGCTATTAAACATATTACTGTTCATCATGTTTCCATATACATCATTTGGATGCCATGAGGCATAATCAAAAGGATAACTATAGATATGCTTTATGACACCTCCGTCAGAGTTTTCGGTCCTTTTCTCGCTTACATAATTATTCGTGTTATATTCAAAAGCTGTTATTGTTGTGTTGACCAAGTTTTCATCATCTTCGCTATAGTATTTGTGGATGACAGTGTCTAAGTGCCTTACACCAGTTTTATAGTAATTTACACCCCATAAAAAGTCATAAAAATACGAAGGAAAACTATAATCATAAGTAAAAGGGGTACTTTGAAATTCAGGAATCACACAAATCGCCGCATATTTACAAAGATACTTTGATTGAATATATAATATTGAATCGTTACTTGGTTTTAAGGAAAACTTGTATTCGATTGATTCCACGGGTTTATCAACCTGATCAAAAAGTTCCTTCCTAATGAGATAACCATTAAACCAAGAATAAATAGGTTGTGTAAAAAACGGCGTGTTGTCAACGTATTCTGCGGTATAACAAGGAATGCAAAATCCATTAGGTGCACTAACATCAGCACAGTGATAATTATAAGACCATCTGCAATCTGTTTTTTTTATGAAGACCTCGTCGTCTACCTTTAATTCAGAATCGGCCGCTGTCAAGTTTAATTGGTATCGATAAACCGTTTTCCCCATACTCGCATTGTTTTTTAAACATGCTTCTGTAACTTTTTCATATTGAACTAATGATTCGCATGTTGTACCCATATCGGTTACTGTAGAAAACTGACGTGCTGTCTTACGATTTTGTATTTCTTCTTCTTGTAGCGCACTGTTCAATCCTCCAATGCATTTAACAAATAAGTTTCGGACACCAATAACAGGTATATTGGTGATTCTACCCGAACTATGATTCCCGTCATTGTATGAATATTCCTTCCGATAATCTTCATTAAAAGATGAAGAACTATAATAATGAACTGCTTTTACTCGTACTCCAGGACCGTTAATATCTTGGTTATCAAAGAAAAGATTATTCAATTCATAGTCGAACCTTACTTTTTCGCCAGTGGGCAAAGTCACTTCTTTCAGCGTAAATTCTTTTGAACCCGTTAGGTCTGGGGTCATATCGCTGTTCCCCTCGAAAACATATGTAGGTTGAGTGTCTCCTGAGCGTTCCCAAACCGAATAAACCGAATTATATAGTGGATCTTCTTTACCGTTCGAGTAATAATACACTTGAGGCTTTATGACAAAACGTTCAATATTTAAATCAAAGCAATGTTCTCTTGGCTTCAAATAGCCCCAATAGTCCACTTGACTAGTATTTCGTGAAAAACAATGCTCGGTAGATATTGTATTATACGAAAATTTGTAATGAAATATTGGATTCTCGTATAAATCGTTGAATGCAATGCTATCAAGTCGTAGCCTCTTATAATACGACAAGTATGTATTGGGGTAGCCAATCGTTTGATTTGGTACCGCATGACTATCTGTAAAATATGACAAATGCAAATCAACCGAATAATTCTCGGTGTTTTTTTGGCTTTCTTCCATTGCAGATACTATTATTTTTTCAATTCTTCTCCCTCCAAAAGTATTGTAGTTAGTATTTATGTAATCTAAATCTTCTCGAAAACCTGATGATGGCACAAAATCCATCTTACCGTTGTCCCATGTTATTTTTTTGATTCTTGGAATGAATGAAAAACTATAACGATTGATTCTATGAACAACCCAATCATTATTTCCTGTTAAAGTAGGATTATAAAAACTCACAGGCGTTTGTCCTCTCATATAAGATTCATCCGTTCCAAGATATGTCCTTACATCATCTGTTTCGTATTCAAACAAGATTTGCTTATTATTTTGTCCAATTTCTATTCTGGTTAAATACCATTTTACCGGGTAATTCTCGTCCCATTCCGCATAACGATTATTAAAACTATGATAATATCTATATTGAAAGTAAGTAGCCTCCATCGTATTGGCTTCAAATTCTGAAACTTTCATAATCAAAGGACAATTATACATTAATCGGACGATTTCTCTTGATGATTCGCTTTCTCCAAAATAATACTTGTCACCATTATCAACGGTTATAACAAAACCAAATTCTGTTTGTTGAATATCAAAATTTTGTTCTGGAATCAAGTGAATATGATTGTCCATGTCAAAAACAAAATTGCCTGAATAGCCTGCAAAATTGAAAGAGTATATGTCTGGTTCTGAATCATATAACTTATCTGTCACATTGATAAGCGTGTTACAATGTGCGTCGTCTATATACATTTGTTCATTACTAAAATAATCCTCTTGTGCCAAATCTCTTATTTCATTATGGATAGTGACAGCTGTGTTATCTTGGGCACAATATCCTACTTCACTAATGTTATCGTTAAACCCTTTGATGGTTTTCGTTATACATCCTCCCGCATTAAGATTCCATCCCATCCCAACATTTGATGCTATCGTTGCAACCCTAAATCCCGAAGTCTCATAGTGTAAGGATATAGGCATAGTATATCCACCTGTTTTTACTGTATAGATTGGAATGTCAAAGCAAGCAGCACCCGTTAACGGGTTTACCGGAGAATCCAAAAAATACGCCATTGACGACTTAATCGGAGCGGCTCCGCTTTCGTTAATCTGTTTTATTTGTTCGTAATAACTGATTTCTTGTGCCTTGAGCCCCCTACAGAATAATATGCTAAAAATGAAGCATACCAATAATTTATCGAACTTTCTTATAAATATCTTCGTTTTACACATAATGCGTTGTTTTTCAGCGGTTCTTTTTCAATTCTTGTTCAAGTTGTAAAATACGCTCTTCTTGTTGAAGGATGTAAAGCGTCAGTTCCTCTATTTTCTGGAGGAGTTGGGCTTGCATGTCACTTATTTCAAAACCATTTTCCTTTACTTCTTGTTCTGATGGGAAATCGGGCAAATGATGATTCGTGTTTATATAATGCTTTAAGTCTGAAAGTGACATCAGTTCGTATTCTTGGCTAAACACAAAATCAGGCCAGTTTTCAACAGTCATAACATAAACTTCCGTAGAAATTATTCCTCCATCCACCGCCAAAGCAAAGCCATTGGTTGTATTCTCCCTATTAATCCCCACTTTACCATTCATCACGATATTTCCATTGGTTTTCAGGCAGAGGGGGTCGCGCCAGTTGGTAATTATGGTGCCACGTGGATCTTGATTTACGGCGGTGCGGAATAGCATGGCATCATTTTTGAACTCGATGGCATAAGAAGAGCCCCGCGTTTGGCGGAAACATGAATTTCCATTACGATATGCATTGGAATAGAACGCGGGAGTGCCCGAAGCAATCAAGTTGAGCTTTAGGTCGTCAGGAGTGCCAAGGGTGAATTCGCTGGAAGAGATATTGGCATTGCGGCTTTCGAGACGGAAAGTGTTATTGTTTGATAATAGATACATACTGCCGTCACCATTTACGGCCAGTTCGTGTTCTTCGTCAGACAATCTGATAAAAGATTTCTCTTTTTTAGGGGGTTGCAAATAAATTCCAGCTTCCTCGTATTCATCAGATCGGATGTGTAGTTTAGCTTTGGGGGCAAAGACATTACCGATACCAACCATGCCTGTCTTATTCCCCAATGCTTTTGAAATGAATAGTGTTGGCTTGTCACTTCCCATTCCCATTGTAATACCCTGTTCTTGTGTCTTCAATGGGCAGCTACTGTTTTCCCCGGAACCAATAACGATAGCTCCATTTTGGTAGGATTCAACATAGAAGCCAAGAACGAGATTGTTGGAGCCAAAAGCCATTGCTTTGTTTCCTAACACATATGAGTTGGTTTGGTTGGCTTGGCTTTTGTTACCAAAAGCAAAAGCACAGCCTCCGTTTGCTATTGATCCGCTTCCTCCTGCAAATGATTTGGAGCCTGTTGCCTCGCAATCTTCGCCTATGTTTGAGGACATCTGCATCTGACTAGATTGGCCTCCACTCACATGTATGCCATTAGGTTCTTGATTTAGATACTGTGTATATGCGTAATTGCAATACAACAAAGCAACCTGCGTCATTATAAATAAATACGTCTTTTTCATGATGTTTTAATTGTTTAGTTTTTGATGAATTTTCCTTTCATAAATATCTGGTCTTTTTGATAAAGACAATATGTATAGGTTCCTGTCGGTAATGTAGTGATACCAACGGTTAGAAGATTGCCCGTACCATACACCCTGCGGTCTATGAATGTTTGACCAGTTATGTTTGTTATACGCAAGCGAACGCTACCATCCGTAGGCATGTCTGTTAGGTCAAAGTTGATTTCTTCATTGGCGGGATTGGGAAACATGTTTGCCTTGATTTCTTGACTTGATGTTTCTTTTACTGACCAAACTGGATGAAAGTCTTCACGTAATAATCGTATAATACTTTGTTGAGAAGTATCATAAAACAATGTTGAATGTGAAATAACCATCACACAACCGTCTTCTTTTGTGGGTAAAACCAAATTAGATTCACAATTTAAATATCCCCAAAAGCTCAAACATCCTAATATTTCTAAATCTTTATTGACCAAATACACTTGTGGATAAAAAGGATCGAGCCAACTTATAGTATGACATCGAGCGAGAATATAGATGGTGCTATCATTAGCATAGGCCATTCTACTTGAATACAACAGAGTGTCCGGTTTGTTGATTTCTGTTTTTTCAGTAATCAGTCCATCACGATTTGCACGCCCTATTAATAAATGTGGATGGTTTATTCCCGTGCTGTCTTTTTGAGTGGCTGTAATAAACATCTCGTTTTCATTATACCAATAATTTGAATAGAAGTCATTTACATATCTTGAAATATTAGATTCTGAAATACTTTGGTCTATTATAAAATGGTCTTCTACAAGATTAAAATCATAATCAAAATAGAGTAAAGATTGTAAACCGCGTTGTCCCGCACACATAGCAATAGTCTGATTATTATACGGGTCATTCCTCAGTTCCTGGTTGTTAATTTGATACAAATAACAAATCGGGTCTGGTGGTGCAGCAATTAAATAATGGTAGTTCAAACATTCACCTGCTTGTGAAAATCGAAACAATACACCATTATTAAAAAAAATTCCTGATGTATAAGTATCTGATCTTCTAACTGTTGCTAATACTACAATTGTGCCATCGTCATCCATAACAGCAGCAGCAGCCTTAAAACCATGAAATCCTTCCATAACTTGAATGGTTTGTGCTTCTATAATTGTATAATTTTCGTCAAGAATCATAACAAATAGTTTCCCGGTTTCTTCTCCTATATCATATAAGGTTCCTGAAACGAAATAACCATCATTATCCAATGGAATCAAATTATATAGAACCAAACGCTTCCCTTCTGGTGCAGGAAAAATGGTCGTTTCATATTGACCATCATCATACATTTTAACCAGAATACCATCGTTTCCTGAACGGCCAATAAATTCAGCAATATTAGCTTCGCTGATGACACCTCGCAGCAAATAGACAGAATCGGGCAAAACCACTTCCCATTGTTGGGCGCAAAGCATAAAGGGTATAACCAAACAAAATAATATGAATAATGCTTTCTTCATTCTTGCAGATTGACTCAATCATTCAATAAATCTCGCATCTCACCAACTGTGGTAATATTGGCTAACATACGCTGTGTGTAAGTTATTTCATTAACATGAGTGATGTATGTGACACCATTATTATTCTTAAATTGTCCATCAATTTGAATATATGTTGGGAAATAGCCGCAAACACCATACGCAGGATTTTCGGGAATTATTACAAAAATAAGTCGTCTTTCTTTTTGAAACAATCTGTTCATATTGTTGAAGTCTATGCATGTTGCATCTGTGTTTGTACGATAAAAGACATAGTCGGATTTGTCTAATCCATCGAATTCCACTATTATTGGATTTACATAAACAGCTCTGCTTTCTGTTTCTGGTGTTTCTGCCGTTGCAGCAAGATAAGCACGTAGATTTCTTTCAATTTCTTTGTCGGCACCAGAATCTAACACAGATCCATCACATTTGCCCATGCCATCGGCATAATGCCAATTGTCTGTGCCATTAAAAGGGCCCATATATATTGCGGTGTCGTGATAGTGCCAAGTGGGTTGCGCACAGCGTTCGCCTGCTTTGCCACGGAAATCCATTCGTGCCGTGCTTCCACTTTGTTCGCCTAATTCTACTGTCATAAAGAGAAATCCTTTCTCTGCAAAATCCGTGTTGGCATAATAGGTTCGTGCCGTGGCTTTTGCTTGGTCATAAAGATTATAAAGGTCTGTTGCCAACACATTGCCTTGGGCATCGATGGAGAAATTAAGACTAAACACAAATTCTGTTACTTCGGAGTAAGCTTCTTCGGGCGCAGCATAGGTTAGGTTAAAAAGGTTTTCAATGTCCCATACTGCCTCAGTAAGGTTCACAGTTGCATTTGATTTCATATTCGGATTTTTCCGATATGCTTCAATTTGTTTGCGGAAGTCAAGGATACGATTAATGGCTTCTTCTCCTTGTGGACAGAATGTTGTTGGTTGTTCGTTTTCGTCAAGAACAGTTTCTCTATTTTTTTTGCATGAAACCGTTATAATCGCCATGCTGGCAACCAATAAGGTTACGAGAAATAGATATACTTTTTTCATGGTTTTAAAAATTTAAGGCACTGTGTATTACATAGAGTTTAGTTATTTTTGACATCGCCTTCGGCACAACCGTTGGCATTGCTCAACATTACGCTGTAACCATTGTTTGTCATGTTGGGAATGGGAATGATTACCATTTGCTGTACGGAAGTGTTAACCGTAGTGCCGTAGATTTGCTGGCCGTTTTCGTTGTAAATGAAAATGTCGACATTGCCACAACTTTGCTTGAATTCAATGTAAATGGCATCTTTGCTGGCACCCGCATTGATGGCGTTGGGGCCCACACTGTACATCAAATCTCCTTTTAGTTCGATTTTTTCCAAAATACCAGGCAAGTCGGAAATCGCTGTAAAAGAAGGAGCAGTTTCAATTGTTATGGCATTGGCGGTTGAAACGCAAAGACCGAGAGCGCAGAAAGCGACAAGAAGAGTGTTTTTGATTTTCATGACGTTTTGTTTTTAGGATGAAACAATCATAGTTTTGTGCTTAATTTTAAGCAAGCCAAAAGTATGTTGCACTAAAAACAGTATGAATGTCATTACGATTTTTTTTAGCAGAAAAAAGCCATAATAAATTGTGTATGATTAAGATACGGATTTGTAATTACGAACTTTTCTTTCGTAGATTACGAACTATTGTAGTAAATGGAACCTAAAACAGACTACAAAAACAGCAGTTTTCAATGTTTTTCGAGCTGTTTTTCTTCTTTCGTTTGCATTTTTTTCCTTGTCCCATTACGCCATTTGTCCACCATGTGAACACTCTTATTAAATAGAAGGGCTTCTTCATCGCGCGACACATTGAAATACGATAGAATGAAATCCTTTTGTTCCATCTCGGTAAGTTCGGGATATTGGATGGTTAGGTTTTTTCTAACGTCTGGATACAGCGTATCAAATACTTTCATCAAGGCTTCCCAATGGTCGTTATTGCCAAAAACCGCCTTGTTGAGTGCCGACAAACAGAGTTTATCTCCCGTGTTTCCGAGATAAATTTCAAGTTTCCGCATGACAAGCGCTTCCTTGTTTAGCGCATCCGAAAGTTGTTGGACATAATCCATGGCCACTTTTTCGCTGGTCTCATGTTTTTGCTGTAGCTCCTTGTTTTGTTGCATGAAGTGGAACAATCGGGTTTTGGCTTCGGCTTCCTCCTTGCGGATTTGAGCCAATCGTATTTTGGAAAGAGCCAACGCAACCAAGCCAAGCATGGCCAGGATACTTACTGCAATGATGATATGGTGACGATGGATGAGTTTTTGATTCATCCTGTTTTGCATGGACTCGTAATCGTATCGCTTTTGGATGTTGTAAATTACTTGTTCTTGCTGTTGGCTGAATATCTGTGCAACTATTTTTTCGTATTGTTCACGATAATACAAAGCTTTGGAAATGTCGCCTTGCTTTTCGGCAAAACGGGATAGGGCGCTGTATGCCGATGCCAAGGTTTCTTTTTTGGAATGGCTGTCAGGCAGGCTGTTTTCCAAACGGCTATAATAGACCGCAACAGAATCCATCATCCCAGCCACCATATAGGTTTTGCCCATATTGAGGTCATACATAAATAAAGCTGACTCGTCTGCTTCAGACATGTCGGCCATTGTTCTCAATTTGTCAATGGCCAGTTCAAATTCTCCCCTTTGTCGATGGAGTACCGCGTAATTATTCAAAGCTTTCTGTTTTGCCTTGGAAGAGTTTGCCTTTTCGGCGAACATCAAACTATTTTTCAGGCAGGTTTCGGCTTCCTCATATTGTCCGTTTAACATATATACCGTACCCATTATGTTTTGTGTCATGGTTCTATAGATGAATCTGTTGCCAAAACCCTTGTCGGAAACCTCAAACATGGTGAGTGCTTCCTGTTCCATGCCATCATTGAGCAGCATCTTCCCCATCCAATATTGTGCTTGTGCCACGGTAAGGCTGTCGGCAACAAGGGTGCCATATTGTTCTGCTTCCTTAAACGAACGCATGGCAGCCTCTTTTTCGTTATAGTGTTGTTGCACAAAGCCGCTATAGAGGGCGGCACGGGCGGCTTTGTCATAGTGTTTTTTCTTGGCATAATAAGTCACGGCATGCTCCAATTCAGGGCCGATGGGGAGATGGGCATGGGTATCAATAAATTCGTCATCCATTATGGTAGAGACGTTTCGGGAAACGTCTCTACTGAACAATGCATCGGCCTGCAACAGCGCCATGTCCATACGCTCCCGCTCACTGAAACTCACAGGCATACGCAACAAGCTGTCAATGATGAGTACGGTGCTGTCGGGTTGGGTGTCGGCAAGCCGTTTGGCGTTGACCACCATGCGTCTTGCTTCATGCGTGGGTGTATGGCAGGCCGCACAAAACAACGTCAAGAGGATACCTATAATAAGAAACCTTGTTTTCATGTTTGCAAAGGTAAACAAAAAACCACCACCGCCTTTAAACGAAAGCGGTGATTTTTTGAATCGGTGTCAAAAATTGCTAAAAACAGGTAGTAATTACGCTAATGGCCGTACTTGAAACTGGTTTGGGTTTATTCCTTTTCTTCCTCAAACTTTTCCTTGTCTGCATAAAAGACATCGATGGCGGCAATCAAGGCGGCAAGGCTCCAAACGGGGATGGCCAATTTGTCGGTGTCTAAGAAGTTGTTGAGAAAGCCGTGGATGAAATAGCCGAAGAAAGCGAGGGTGGCACCTAAAACCAAAACTTTGGAAGGCTTGTTCTTGCAACGGCTATAGGTTTTTAGGCCGCAAGTCACCGTCACGATAACTAATGCCAGCACGAGGAGCGAGCCTACCAAACCTTGCTCGGCCAAAGGACCGAAATACTCGGAGTGGGCATTGCCGCCGTCGCCCGCATTGGTGCTGATGATGGTCTTTTCCTTCGACATCTGATAAGGTGCGTACACAAACTGGTAGGTGCCTGGGCCCCAACCAAATACAGGACGCTCGCCGAACAAACGGAAAGCCGACTGCCAGCGGTTGATACGTTCAAGGTTGGAGGCATCGGTGGAGATGTTGGTGATGGATTGGACGTTTTCCACAAGGTCGCCCGAAGCGTCTTGGTTGTTCTTCTCCATCGAGTCGATGATTTGGTTTTGGAAGACAAGGAACAATCCCACAAGAACCACTATCGCAGCGGCAACCCAACGGAACTTAATCTTGAGCAGCACACAAACAAGCACTCCGAGGGAAGCCACAAGGCTCAGCCAAGCCGCGCGGCAGTTGGAGAGTGTCATGGCCACGCTCAACAGCACTACTACGCCGATGATGACAAGTTTGCGTCTTTTCTTTATGCCGGGCAAGAAGACGTAGGTCAGGGCGAGGATGAGATAGATGGCCAATGCGGCGCCGTAGGCCGTGTGGTCGTTATAGAAAGGTGTCATCACCCAGTGGGCCGAGTCGCCGTCGAAGCCGAACATGGAATGGTGGATGATGGTGTAAACGCAAACGATGCAAAGGCTGGCGATGTAGAGCCAGATGAAAAGGTGGATGTTTTTGGGCTTTTTGAAAAGGAGGGCGCAAAGGAAAAACGCAGGCACCACAAACCACAGCCTCGACACCAAGAATTTCAGCGACACCACGGGCATCTCGCTCGTGACGGTGGTCACCAGCATCCAGGCGAACATGCAGTAGATGACGATGGCGATAGGGTGGTGCGAAATCCGTTTGTCGTACTTGCCGTCATACAGCATCTTGGCGATGAAAAGCACCAAAATGCCCATCAGCATCGGCTCGGCGGGAAGTGAGATGGCCAAGCCTGCATCAAGTGCTTTCAGGTTGACCGAAAGCGGCACGGCAAAGGCAGTGAACAACAGGACCTTGTCGAGGGAGAAGATATAGAGCAAAAGCACGGCAAGCACCACAGGCAGGGCGAAGAACAGATAGGAGTTCATCTTCACCACCATGAACAGGCCAACGGCAACAAACAATGCCGCAATAAGATAAAGCCAGGCTATTTTCGCTCTTTTTTCCACGGTCTTATTTGCTTTCGCCTACGAATCTCTTTCTGTTTTCGATGATGAAGATGGCGATGATGGAGAGCAGCATGGCGCTCATGCCACACAGGGCGACCACAACCCAGCGGACGGGATAGGATTTCTTGTCGGCGGGGTAAGGCTCAGAGATGACGTTGGTGTACGACATATAGCCGTTGAGGAAACGCAACTCACGCTCGTAGTCGCATTTGATGGCCACAAAGGTGTTGGCTTCGGCAGCAAGTTTGGTGTTCAGTTCGGCAAGTTCAGCGCCATAAAGCCCGAGGTTTTCCATCAACTCGTTGGCTTTGGATGAGCCAGACAGCAAGCTCCTTGTGGCTTCACGAGACTGGTTGCCTAAATCGGTGACGCCGTAAGTGGTGCCAATTTCAGACATGCGACTTTTCAAGGAGTCGATGACGCGTTGTTTTTCAATCAGTTGGTTTTCAAACATGACCACCACTTCGGCTTCTTTCTCATGATGGAGGTCTCTCACTTTTTCCTCATAAAAATAGAGGATGTCGTTGGCGATATTACAGGCTACAACAGGGTCTTTGTCTAAGACGACGACAGACACTGCCTCGTAGGTCGTCTTGCTGATCTTGATTTTGCTCTTGTACTCGTTGTACATGTAGGCAAAGGCGGCTTTGTCGTCCTTGTTGATCTTGTAGTCCGTCCAAAGGTCGTATTTGTTGATGATGGAGTCCTTGATGGAACGTGAGTTCATGATTTCCAACATCTGTTCGGTGCGGCTCTCTTCCGAATAGGGGCTCGTGTTGGCTGGATAAGCGATGGCTTCCGACTTATACAAAGGAGTGATGAAAGTCGAGCTTGAGAAAATGGCACCGCATAAGGCAGCCGCCACAGTGATGATGATGATGTGCCACTTCCATTTCAGGATGAGTTGGACGAGAGAAAGGTTGTTGAAATTGTTATCCATAATTTGATTGGTTATTTTCGGAGTATTGGCGTTTTTGTCTGGTTTTATAGTCTCGGTTAATTTATTTATTTTCAGAGGTCTTTCTTTTTTTGGCCGCATCTGCCTCGGCCTCGTGACGAAAAAAGCCTTTCGATTGGTCGTAGACGACGATGCAGAAGATGAGCAGCAGGAAGGTGCTCAAGAGCGTGACCACCACAATGATCCAGCGGACGGGATAGCTCTTGCGCTCGGCCTTGAAGGCAGAGGTGACGACGAACTTGCGGGGAATGTCCTGCGTGGCGTCCATTTTGGCTTCCTCGTATTTCGATTTGACCAACGAAAGCTGCAAACGGTCGTTGTCCAAACGCTCGTTGATGGCGTAGGAGGCTCCACCGTATTCAGCCAAAATGTCAAGTTGTTCTTGTATGTTTTTGATACCTTGCGTGTTGCCTTTGCCAAGTTCAACGGCCATTTGCTGGCTGAGCATCTCCACTTGCGACTCGTAGTCGAAAACGCCAAGCTTGCGCAGCGTGTTGAGCGAATCTTCCAATTGGGCCATCTCGTTGCACAATGTGTTGTATTCGTCTTCTACGAGTTGGAAGGCCTTCACCGCCACTTCCTTTTGGATTTGGTTCATCGTGCTGTCGAAAATCTCGGCGATGTCGTTGGCCATTTGGGCCGAAAGTGCCGGGTCGGAGTCGAGCACGGTGATTTTCACGGCGTTGTATTCCGTGCGGCGAAACTTGATGCGGTTGTCGTAGAGCTTGTTGAGTCTCGTAAAGGGGTATTTGCTGTCGGGCTTGATGTTGTAATGCTCCATGAGGTTGAAGCGGCTGATGACCTTGTCGCGCACGCGGTTGGAGTTCAGCACTTGCAGCATCTGTTCGGTCTGTTCATCCTCGCCAAAGTTCATGATGTCTTTCTCCGACTGGTAAGTGGTGCTGATGAGCACTTTGGAGGTGGAGTTGCTGGAAGTGGGGTAGATGACCGTCGTTGACTTATACAGCGGCGTGATGAAGAACGGTGCGCTGAAAACAATGGCACAGAGGGCCGCCACAGCCAAAATGATGAGGATGGGTCTCCGATATTCCATCAAAAGCCTGCACAAGTATTTGGAACTGTAAGCGTTACGTTGTTGTTCTTCCATAGTTATGTGTGAAATAAGTTGCCAAAAATAGGGAATTCTCGTGAATTGGCAATGAAAAAAGTCAATTTAGGTTGTTTTTCTTAAAGACGGCCCTTCGACCCTTCGAGAGGCCTCAGGGACCGCAGGCTCAGGGACCTGAATAGTCAGGACTTTTTGGGAAGGACGAGGGCGACGATTTCCTTGAGGCTGAGCAAGCGCGTGAAGAAGATGGCTCCGCAGTTGACGGCAAAAGCGATGATAAATCCTATCATCCAATTGATATCCAGTTGCTTGACGAGGAAGGTAATCAATGTGACAGTGGCGATGAATATGACGATGTGGAGCCAATAACGTCCACCCAAATCTAATTTCAGGATGCGTTTGGCGAGCAGGTACTGCAAGAAAGCCGTGACGGTCTGCACGCTGAGGCTGGTGCAAGCTGCGCCAACTGCCTTGAATCGCGGTATGACGATGAGATTCAGCAAGATGTTGATGATCACGCCCGCTGCAGCCACGAGGTTGAGTTGTTTCAAACTACCGTTGGCGGTGAGCAAGGTGCCGAAGACGTATGTCGTTGAGAGACAGAAGAAACTGCCCATCAGCAGAGGGAATACATTGGCGTATTGTCCGATGCGTCCGAGGTAGGCGGCTTCGGTTTCGGCCTCTTCGGGGTTATACATCATCTGCATGATTTCTTGGCGATAGAAGACGCACATAATCAGCACGATGCCCGCCATGGCCACGATGACATTGAACGAGGTCTTGACCAAGTTGTTCAGGTCTAACTTGTTTTTCAATGTGGCGGCAAACATGGGCAACAGCATGATAGCGAAGAGGTTGGAGATGTTGTTGCCAGCGTCGAAGAGGCGGTAGGCACGGCTGTAGATGCCGGCTTGCACGCCCTTGTCGTCCAGAAGGCGCTCAAGGAGCACAGGCTCGATGCGGCTGTAAACGCTCATCAGCAGCACCAACAGTGCAAAAGGCAAACTTTGTCGTAATATCTCCTTGAAAAACTGGAAGTTAATCTTGAAACTGAGGTTTTCAACATGGCGCAAGACGATAGTCAGGGCGAAAATGAGGGTGACGATGTAGGCTACAGTTTGGGCTTGCAGGTACCAGATGGCGTTGAGTTTCTCTTTTGGGAACCAGCCGCTCCACAGCACAAGGCTCATGATGACGATGGCCAACACGCGGTCGAAGACGGAGAGGATGCTGTCCTGCTTGAAAAGCAATAACCCTTGTATGTTCGACCGTAGGAAGAGGATGAAAGAGAGCAATATTTGGTTGAGGCCACACCAGCATAACAGCTTGAGTTTCAAGCCTTCGTTGTAGCCGCAGAAGTAACCGACCACGAAAATGACGACGGCATAAAGCAGTCCGAGCAAGAGCTTGATTTCGGTGAGTCCGCCGAAGTGCTTGGAGAGGTTTTTCGGGTCTTGCGCGACGGCGCGGCTGTTGAAGTTGGTGATGCCGAGGTCGAGCAGAATATAAAAGAGGTAGGAGAAGTTGAAGAGGGCCTGATAAGTGCCGTAGGAGGCGTCGCCAAGCAGGTTTTGCACTTCGCGGTCGATACCAAGAATCCAGAAAGGCTTCACCAACAGGTTGAGAAACAACAGGAAGATGATATTTTTGATGAAGCGGTTCTGCATTGCTTATTTATGATTGTGGAGGGCAAATGTAGGAAAAAATGAAACTGAGTGATTACTTTGTTCCAATAAAATCATTCAAAGGTCGTATTCTCGTTGTACAACTTCCAGTGAAAGGGTCAAGTATTGAGTCGCCTTCATGGGTACATGCGAGGATAATGCGATACAACAGCCGAGTGCCTGAATCATAACAGCCAAAAATTATCATTTTGCCAGTTTGTTGGAAAGCCCATTGCGGTAGTATCCACTTGTGGATAATCTGCAAGTAAGTTTTTAACACGCAAGGAAAATCTTGTGTTAGGATTGACAATGCGCAAAAGGTATTGTATGATGCACAAAACAAAATACAATCGATTATTTGCCACACTATTGGCGATGAAAGGATATGTGGTTCGGCGTGGAAAAAGTGGCATAATTCGCAAAGTTCGATTCCACAAACGACTATGATGAGCGCATATATTCCTTACATATACGATACTATGTAACCATGATTCAAACACACTATCGCTCACTCCATAGAAGTTTGCAATCTTCCGTTTCGACAATCCAGGACGCAATAACTTGTATAACATTGAAAGTGTGCCAAATGATGTTATTTCCATTGTCATCCAAGCTGGTGGGAATGGGTCGCTGTAGATTGCTTTGAATTGCAGTATTTGGTCATCATCGCTGCGATCAAGCTCGGCCTTTAACCCATTTAGAGTGTTCGTGTAACGAATTGGATTCTGAAAATTGGCACTATCAGCAAACCAATAAATGTCTATATCATCAGCAAGAATATATGCAAGTTGTGTGCGGATAGACACTTCTATTTTTTCTAAATCTGTAGCGATAAGTTTACGCAGTTGACTATCAAACTTGTATAGTTCGTATGCATTTTCAAAGGTCGTTCCAGCCTTGAATACATGATTCACTTTATCGCTCATCAAAGGTATAAGGTAACTTTTGAGGCGAAAATAACTTATATTCTGCAATAAATGGAGTGCTTTTTCTTCATCGTTAATGGTCAATCCATTAGCTTTGAGTGATGATACTTGTTGGCTGAAATTCAGCGGTCTATTGGTGTAGTTAGCCATGGTTATAAAAAAAGACTTACCCTAAGCGCGCTGTTCTTGCGGGAAGCGGGGTAAGTTTGTTGCTGCAAAAATACAGATTTTTTCTGAAACTGCCATGTTTTTTTTTAAAAAGTTTCTTCACCTGTTTTTTCACACTTCTATGTTGAACTTAGGCTCCTTTAATTCCGTCAACGGGCAGCATCGGTGATGGTTATTTTATCTCAATAAACTCAGACAACTGACATATCTTTACCCGATAAGTATTCATGCGTTGCTTGAGTTGTGGCATTTTCTCAAATTCCACAGGCTGGTTCTCGAATTGTAACACAACATAATAATCCGCTTTTTCGGGATTGAAGCCATTCTCTTCAAGTTCTTGTTTTGTCCAAATCTGATAAGTTCCTTCTTTCCCTTTTCTCAATCTAAATAATTGACAATCTTCACCATTAGTATGAAGAAGGACATACTTCATCCGCTCAAAACCAGGTTTGATTTGTACCGACCCTTTTACATTGCCAGCACGAAGATAACAAAGACCTTTTTCAATCATCAATCGACGGGTTTCGGGTTTTGCATGATTGACTAATACGGTTACTTCTTCGGGGTTTTCACACATTTTCTTGAACAATTCTTGCGCTTTCTTAGGGTCGTTCATTTCTTGACGACGACGGATTCCCAAATCAAGATACTTTTGTTCTTGGTCGATGCCAATGAATTTTCTACCTAATAGGTTGGCGGCAATCCCTGTTGTGCAGCTTCCGGCAAACGGGTCGAGGACCGTGTCTCCTTCGTTAGTGGAAGCAAGGATGATACGATAAAGAAGTCGTAAAGGCTTTTGGGTTGGATGTTTCCCGCAAGTCTTTTCCCAACGCCCAACAGCAGGGATTCTCCAAACATCGGTCATTTGTTTGTCGCCGTTAATGCGTTTCATCGTCTCATAATTGAACTTATGAGGCTTTTTCTCGGATTTGCGAGCCCAAATTATCAATTCGGTTGAGAAATTAAAATAGCGGCAGGAAAGGTTGGGCGGCGGGTCGGATTTTTGCCAAGTAATGGTGTTCAGCACCTTGTATCCCAATTCTTGAAGGCAGCGCATGACGACGTGAATGTTATGATGGGTGCCGCTAATCCAAATAGTACCGTTATCTTTGAGTTTCGGGCGGCAGAGTGCAAGCCATTGGCGGTTGAATTCGTAAATGTATTCGGGAGTGCCTCCCTTGTCCCAATCACCCTTGTCGACACAGACCACTTGGCCATTTTGACAGCTTATGCCGCCATTACTAAGGAAATAAGGCGGGTCTGCAAATATTGTATTGATTGAATTGTCAGGGATTTGCGCCAACAAATCCATACAATCGCCATAGTACAATGCAAAAGCATCATCAACCGAGTAATATGGACTCTTAAACTTCGTCATTGAAAAGACCAAGATTTCTTGAACTAATCACACCTTCGTTTTTCAATTTTTGAATGAAATCGCCAAGGGTTGTCAAGTTATATATACAAGGAATGGTATAATATGCCTCTTCCAACTTGTTTCGTGCTGATTTCCATCCTATTCCATCTGTAATCCACACAAATTCAAATCCACCTACGGCATTTATTTTGGGAGACAATTCAGAATAAGCCCTTGCAACTTCGTTTAGTTTTGAGCCACCACCACTATAGAAGTTGACCTCTATCAAGTACTTGCATTGTGTTGTCTCTATCACAAAGTCAAACCTTTTCTTGTCTTCTCCAAGCACAGATAGCTCTGGGTATTCTGTTGAATAAACTTCTTGGCGATAAGCAATACCGGACTTGTCAAACAATGACGCAACCTGGTTTTCCATCAAATGACCACTTCTGTTTTTTCGTGCATTCGTATCTAGTCCTGTTTCAACACCAAATACATAATCCACTAGATTCTTGATTTGTTTCCTTTGTAATACTTCGTCAAGACCAGTCCCGTGAATATAGTCAATCACTCCTTCAACATCTTCAAAAAGCCTGCTTATCAATTCTACTCTTCCATCCTCCAATATGGCTTTTTTGTTATCAGAGGTTCTAACGGCAATAAGAATATCCAAAACGCTAAACACTTTAGGGTTTTCCAACCATAGTCTACGAATCGCCCCATTCAAATCTTCTTGACCAATCAAATAATTCAATTGGTTCAATTTAATAGCAATGGCTTCAACATTGCTGTTGATTTTCTTGAAATCGCAATAGAATCCAAGTGTAGCATTGGTTTCTTTCAATTGGGACATGAATAATTCAAATTGTTCTTTCGTGTGCATCGCTATGAGTTTGTTTAGTAGTTTGTGATTAGCAATTCAGTCAACTTTCCTCGTTTAGTCGCATCTGCATTGACACTTCGGGAAGCATATACTCTATGGATATTGAATCCGTCATAAATGGTTTCAAAGAACAAGTCTTCCGGATTTTTTGCCGAACAATCGGCATTGCTCAGCATCCATTTCACATTATCTTTTTCCGAAAGATGACGACAAAATTCTGCCAACTCTTTCTGCCTTTCGTCACCGAATTCTTCCTTGACGTATGAATTGAAACTTGATGTAGCACTAAGAGGCCGAAATGGTGGGTCAAAATAAAAGAAACACATTCCTTCATTTAATACATTTGCTGTTTCTAAGAAATCAACATTCAAAATGCTTACATCATAACGGTTAAGCAATTCACTATCAGCATAAATGACCGCTTCATTACAAATGGTTGGATTGACATATCTTCCGAAGGGAACATTGAACTTCCCTGACGAGTTTTCGCGATAAAGACCATTGAAACAAGTCCTATTAAGGAAGATCAGCAACGAAGTCCTTTCAATACTGGTTAAGTCATCTTCGTTGAAACAGCGACGAATCTCAAGGTAATATTTCTTTTGCAATTCGGATTCCTGAATAGCGGAATACTCTTTTTCAATTTGTTTCAGTTTATAAACCAATCCTTCAGCATGGTCCTTGACATTCTTGTATGCCTCTGTAAGATTGTGGTTAATATCATTAATGACCACATGCTTGATGTTGTTGAAGCGTTGAAGCATGAAAAAAAGCATGGCACCGCCACCAACAAAGGGCTCAACATAGGTGACATTATCCCATAGTTCAAAGTCCATTGGAAGCAGGGCTTCGAATTGTTCAAGGAGTTGTGACTTACCACCAACCCATTTGATGAACGGTTTTGCTTTATATGGAAACACCCAATGTTTTGCCAAGTCTGTAAGTGACACGAATGCTTATCCTACGGCAAAACGGGCAATCAGGGCAACAAAAAAGCGCGGACTTCGTCTTATCCACGCTTCAGAGGCCCTAGGAATTGCCCGTTATCATCGATAAGCCACGTCCACGCTTTCGCGCAGACGTTTACAGACTTATTCGCATGATAACATTCAAGAAATTTCCTAGGTTTCTGAAGCAGCCGAATAAATAGCAAACGCTATAATTATGTTTATACTTTTATCTCTTTTCTATTCTATAGTTTTTATTATTTGACATTGCAAAAATAGATCTTTTGCCAATCATTTACAATTTATCTTTCCAAAATCAAGGTTTTTTATCGTATCTATTTTATAATCAACAAAATCATCAGCGGTAAGAATGATTTTCGAATCAAAATATTGTTTTTTGACTTGACAAATCGCTTCTTCTGCCGAGTCAGCATCTACTTTGAATTGCTTAGATAAAGTTTCCTTAATTTCAACAAGATATTCCATAAAATAAATCCATTATTCCCACCAAACCGTCCAATATGAATTCCCTTCTCCATTGTTGTAAATGCCTTTGTATTCTTCTTCAGAATAATGTCGATGCAAACAATTTTCTGAGCAATAATGCTTTCTGCCATCATCGATGCAAAAACCTTCAATCATTGGGCGATGACATTCGTCGCATATTCTTAAACAATCTAAATATTCATTCAACTCCTCCCAAAAGTCGAAGTCGGATTCATGAGCTTTTAGTTCCTCTTTTGTTATAGATTGTATTTCAGGGTGACGAGCAATCTCGTGAAACAGGAACTCGAACATGTCTTTATTTGTTGTCATTTTATTTGATTATTGGCAATAGTGTCAAATATAATATAGTTTAACCTTCTCTATATTGAGAAAACAAGGGCAAAAATACAAAAAAACACCTCTAGAAAGAAAACAAAAAAACTTCCCACAAGCTTTTACTAACTTTTTGTGAGACAATAGAATCTTTAATCACTATTTCTGTATTTGGATAATCCAGCTCCTCCCCATGGCCTCAATCAATATAAGGAACAGCATCATCAAACCGCCCCTGCATGTAGGCCTTTTCCAAGTCCATGTTTTCGCGGAAGTCTTGTAAAAAATTCCTCCCCACAAGCCAAACAGCTCATGGGGAGGCAAAAGGCAACAGTGACCGAAGCCAAGCTGCTGCCTTGGGCTTCAGGTCGAGATTGTTCTTCTGAGGCTTGGCCTGACGTATCATCTTGTCTCCCCGACAAGAAACACTTCAAAGCAATGACAAAAGTCGTTTGCAATGACGCCCGGCCCCTCAGTGAGTACCAAAAAAACGTTCACTACCCTTTCCAACCCCTCGGTGAGTACCCAAATATCCTTCGCAACGACCTTTCACCACTCAGCGAGGGGGTAAAAATCATCGCGCATAACTTTTTGTCCGATTTTCAGCGCTTTTTTTTGTCTCACCTCGAATTCCAACCCCTCAATGAGTGGTGAAAAACGATAAAACATGACAAATTGTCCACATTTTGGATATTTTAAATGGTTCACTACCTTTTTCGACCTCTCAGCGAGTACTCGGAAATCATTCGCTATCATTTCCGACCCCTCAACGAGGGGTAAAGGTGATAGCGGACAATAAAAATTGCGCTGACTTGTTTTTCACCGGCTTTCAACTTTCAACTACTCCACCACCACTTCATCCACCATAATCCAGGCCTTCTCGCCTTTATAAGGATGCCACTCGGGCAAAATGCCTTGGTTTTCCACCTTCACGCGGACATATTTCCATTGCTTGCCGTCGGTGCGAAGGCGGGCTTCGATGCGGCCAAAGCCCTTCATCTTGTCGGGTCGGTCGAAGACGGGCAACTCGGCCATCTGCCAGTCGGTGAACTCCTTGCCGTCTTTCGAGAAGCTGACCCATACGCCCTTGGGCCACATCACCCAAGACTGCGGCTCATGGCACAAGCCCACCTTCACCATGTTGATGTTGGTCGGGACGGCCAGTTCGATGGTGGCCTCCATGTCAACGCCTTGGAAACCCAGCCAGTCATTATAGAAATCATCAGGAAGGCCTTTCTTGCCGTCCATCAGGGCGATGTCGGCGTCCTTGCCGTAACGCTCCACAGGTGGGTTGACGAAGGTCGTGTTCTTGATGTTCAGACGGTTGAAGACGCGCATCGTGGTAAACGACTCCATCATACCCTTCTTAAACGCCTTCGCCTTGATGGTGCAGGTGTTGACAATAACAAACGACGACTTATATTTGGGCGACTTCATCGTTGGGTCGCTGCCATCGGTGGTGTAATGGATTTCGGCATCTTCGTCTGCGCAGGTCATTGTAATCGTCAAGGGACGGTTGTAGATACGATAATCCTCATTCCCAGCCATCTCAGCATGGATGACAGGCGAAGGAACCATCATTTCCGTCATTTGAGGCACTTGGAAACGGGTCAGTTCTATCGGGTCTATCGTTTTGTCGAAGGCACGAAGCATCACCGTGTATTCATACACTTGGTTCTTAAGCACATACTTCTCATCCACACCTGGGCCACAGGTTGCTGTGCCAATAGCTGCTTGCATGTAATCGATGTTTACAGTCAGGAAATCCTTGGGTTCCAATTGGTTGATACGTCTAGCGGAAGTGAGGTTGTCGTCTGTGTAATTATACATGCTGAAATTGAAAGGTTCATTCATGGTCACAAACAAGTCAATATCACTCTTGTCGCCCGTCATGACCAACCAGCGTACGTCAGAATGGTTGCCATTGTCTTGTGGCACAACGTGTTGCTCAAACAAATCCAATGCATCCACCTTATACAAGCCCATTTTGCCTGAGGCGTTGCGGTCGGGATAGTTCTCCGTGTCCTTGCCGAAATAGCACAAGTTCCTGTAATCCAACGGCACACGGAACTGCATACCCACTTTAGGTAAAGAAGTCACCGTTTCCATCGGCTCAACGCGGTTGGTGATACTGATATTACCATCGCCGTCGATGAGATACACCTTGTTGACAACGATTTGTAGCTTGTCGGAAGCATCACGATACTCAATGCTCGCACTGACAGCCACATTATTATAGTCCAGACGTTCAAAATGCAAACCACCGCATTGGGCGACCAGATGCTGCAAGCCAGCTTTCTTCCAGCGTGGCAAAGACCAACTGTCGACCTCATCGTTCAAGGTTGGAGCGCGCCAGAAGTTGTCCTTTACATCGCCTTTCAAAAGTTCCTGACCTTTAACGACATACGAACTTATCCCACCTGTGGCCTTGTCAAAAGACAGGGAGAAATCCAAATTGTAAACCGAACCATTGCCAGCATCGAACTGAACAGATTTCTCACTTCCTATAGATTCCAACGGTGCCGAAGGCCAATCTAGCTTGAACTCATCGTAAGCGACTTCGGTACCAGCAGGCTTAAAGGGCTGGTCTTCCTTAGTTTTCACCGAAAAGCGCACAAAGAACTCCTCGCCAGGATGACCATAGATACGCAGGCGTTGGATATTCATCCGTTGCGATTCGTAAGGTTTGAGATTGAGGTCAAACTTCTCTTTTAGCAACTCCTTCTCAGCGGAAAAGATGGTGTAATCGCAATCATAGACCGATGCATCCGTGAAAGCATTCCAGTTCTTCACTTCAAACTCACCCGCCTTCAAGTCAATGGCCTTGAACTTGATGGGCTGATACACCTTCTTCACCTCGGCGGCGTGATGGTGGGGTGTGCGGTCGCTGCTGACCACACCATTGGCGCAGAAAGCGTCATCATCACCCACACCATAGGCATGGCCGAAGTCGCCGCCTACCGCCAACCAATCCACATCCTTGTCCTTATCATGGACGATGAAACTTTGGTCCACCCAGTCCCAAATGCAACCGCCTTGCAATTGCTCGTTGGCTTCAATCACGTCCCAATAATCCTGCATACCGCCCATGCTGTTGCCCATCGCGTGGCAGTATTCCACCATGATGAAAGGTCTGCCTTCTTTGTCAAGGCCTTCATCCACAAACTTTTGCAGATATTTCGGGCTGGCATACATCAGGCCAATAACATCGGTATTGCGGTCGTAAATGGCTCTTTCGTAAGTCACGGGGCGGGTTTTATCGCGGTTTTTCATCCAGTCGTAGGTGTACTCGAAGTTGACGCCGTTGCCGCATTCGTTGCCCATCGACCACATAATCACCGAAGAATGGTTCTTGTCGCGCTCGAGCATGTTGCGGTTGCGCTGCCACACCATTTCCTTATATTGCGGGTCCTTGGCAAGGCTCTTTTCGCCATAGCCTTGGGCATGGGATTCGCAATTGGCTTCGTCCCAAACGTAAAGACCGTATTTGTCGCAGAGTTCGTACCAATATGGGTCATCGGGATAATGGCAGGTGCGCACCGTGTTGATATTCAGCTGCTTCATTAAGGCAATGTCGCTTTCCATCGACTCACGGCTAATGACATGGCCTGTGTAGGGGTCATGCTCGTGTCGGTTTACTCCTTTTATTAATACATATTGCCCGTTGATGAGCAGTTTGCCATCCTTGATTTCAGAGGTGCGGAAGCCGAATGACGAAGTAAGCTTTTCGATGGTTTTAGCCTTCTTGTCCATCAGCGACATCCTCAGCTGGTACAAGTTGGGATATTCCGCTGACCAAGGCGACACCTTCCCTATTTCCTCGCTATCAACCGACAACTCCGCATCGGCATAATAATAGCCATCTTCTGCCTGCGCAAAGGTCAATTCATTGATAGGCTTGGTGAGCGTGAACAGGATATGCTCAGGGAAGCCTTGCGTCTCGGTCACCTCGTAAGCACCGACGATCAAAGTGCTGTTTTTCGGCAGCTTATTGGTTTTGCTTTGCAGCTTAACCATGATGTCGAAAGTGCCGTTTTGGTAGTTCTTGTCCAATCCGGCATGGATTTCATAGTCGTAGACATTCAAGGTCGGTTTGGAATACAGCATCACATCCCGCTCAATGCCGCTCAAGCGCCAGAAGTCCTGACACTCGAAGTAAGAACCATTTGAAAAACGATAGACCTTCACCGCCAATGTGTTCTTCCCCACCTTGACGTATGGCGTGAGGTCAAACTCGGCATTGGTTTTGGCATCTTCCGTGAAGCCCACAAACTGGCCATTCACCCAAACGTAATAGGCAGACTTCACCGCCCCGAAGTTAATGAAAGTCAGTCGGTCTTTCCAAGTTTCGGGAATCTCAAACTCGGTCAGATAGCAGCCCACGGGATTATCGACCGTCGGGGCAAAAGGCGGCTCGTTGGGACGAAACTCGTTGTCCACATTGACGTAGATGGGCGTACCATAGCCGTTCAATTCCCAGTTGGCTGGAACCTTAATAGTTTTCCAATCGGAAGCATCATAGCCTTCCTTATAGAAGTCGGCAGGAGCCTTGGAGGGCGTTTCCGACCATTGGAACTTCCAGTCGCCATTGAGACATTGCGACCATTGTTCTCCCTTTGGGACGACATTTGTCCGAGGATACAAGCGGTTGATTTCGTAGATGTTGACATCGTTCCAAGCATTCAGCTCGGCTTCGGTTTGGGCTTGGAGGCTGGTCATCAGCATGCACAGTGCCAGCGCCATCATCATTCTTTTTGTATTCATATTCTGTTCGATTTGTTGCTGCCCCTACACTGCGCTGCGCTTGTGTAGGGTAAATAAAGTATCGTACCTTCGGCACGAGGTTATACATAATCAGTTGGCATTCAGCATCTTTTCCCTATCAGCATCAGGAATCCGCTCCGCCTTGTTCGCCTCGCGGTCGAAATAGACCACCACGGCATGACATAAAGTCTTGACTTCGCCCGTTTTGGTGTTACGCAGGCATTGCTCCATCTTGAAGCTGGAGTTGCCCACCTCGGTAACGCGGCTTTCGCAGACGATGGGGTCGTGGAAATGCACGGGGTTTCGGAAATCAAGGTCGACATGGACGAGGACATATTTGAAGGTCAGCCAGTCGATTTCCGTCTGGAAGACATGTTCGAAATAGCGGCTTCGGCCCATGTCGAAATAGTTGCACTGCGACCCATTGTTGACGTGATTGTATGGATCAAGGTCGCTCATTCGGATTTGGATGGGACAGGAGAACATATTTTGTTGGTTGTTTGTTGTTTAATCGTTTAATTGTTAAGCACTTATAAAACTCATTTTCCCTCTTTGAACCTCACAATCGCATCGATAATCTCATCATTATCGTCGGATATGGTGAGAATCATGTTTTTGAAGATGCCACGGTCGCTCAAGTCCTTCAGCAGTGAATAGGCTGGAATATAATTGGTGTAATAATCCTTGCCCATAAAAATCATCGGGCTGGCATAACCTTCGCTCTCATAATGGTTTTGGCCTGCGTCTTGGAAAATCTCTTGCATGGTGCCCGCACTGCCTGGGGTGTAAATGATGCCTCCCTTAGCGATGGTCACGATGCCATCCTCACGCACACTGTTGTCGAAATATTTGGCGATGTCGGTGGCAAAAGGTGCCGTTGGCTCATGACCGTAATAATAGGTCGGGATAGCAAGGCTACGGTAGTCCGTTTGCAAGGGAAAACGTTCCATCACCTCGAAAGAACGGCAAAGCCAACCCTCATCCTTATAGGTCGGCGAAGGCATGAGCATGTCAACGGCTTCGTTGGTCTCAGCCTCGCTCCTACCCGCCATCCAAGCCCCGAGATGCGCAGCTTCCATGGCCCCTGGACCGCCACCTGTCACCATCAGTTTCCCCATTTCGGTGAGACGTTTGCTCAAGAAAACAATCTGGCGGTATTGCGGGTCATCGCGCCTCTTGGCATGACCGCCCATGACGCCGATGACATCCTTCTCATCATACAAATCAAGCATTTTGTAGAGCTGGTGCGTGATGAAATGGTCATGAAGGGCGCGCGTCAATGTCTCCAACACATCGTGACCACGTTTGCCTTGAGCGATATAATGCCGATAGACTTTCGTGTCATAACAATTCTCGAAAGTGGATTCATCGTGGTAATCATAGCCTTCATACAGCTTCTTGCTGTCATACAGCTTCTTGATATAGGTATCGAAAGGTTTGCCCAACTTGCGGATATAGACGCTGAAATCTTGGTTGGATGTAATCTCCAGCACACGCTTGACGATGCCCGCAGCATCCAAACCAAACTTGTGCATCAACGCCATGGCCTGCCCCGACTCGCCAAAGCGATCGTCCATACCAATGCGACATACGCGAATGGGGTGGTTTTCGGCCAAAAACTCTGCCACGGCACTGCCCAGTCCACCAGCGATTTGATGCTCCTCAACAGTAAAGATCATTCGGGTTTCCTCGGCAGCCTTGTTGAGAATATCGCCATCCAACGGCTTGATGGTGTGCATATTGATGACGCGAGCGGAGACATTCAGATGCTCCAACATGTGAGCGGCTTCCAAGGCTTCCCACACCTCATGACCCGTGGCCACAAGGGTAATATCCGTACCCTCATGCATCAACTGCGCCTTCCCAATCTCAAAGTCTTGGTTTTCATCGGTAAAATCCGGAACTGCTTCACGCCCAAAACGCACATAAACAGGACCTTTGCATTCCAAAATGGCTTTCTCTGTAGCGATTTTGGCCTGCGTGGCGTCGCAAGGCGAAATCACAGTCATGTTGGGCAGCACACGCATGGTGGCGATGTCCTCCAAAGCTTGGTGGGTGGCACCATCGGGGCCGACCGATACGCCGGCATGAGCACCGCCAATGACGACATGCACATTGTTGTAACACACCGAAATACGAATCTGGTCGTTGGCACGATGTGCAGCAAAAACGCCGTAGGTGCTAAACACGGGGAGCTTTCCACTCAAGGCCAAGCCAGCCGCAGTTGCCACGGCATCCTGCTCTGCAATACCCATGGAGAAGAACCGTTCGGGGAAAGCTTCCGCAAAGAGGTTCATTCCCACCGAATTGGTGATGTCGGCACCTAAGCCGACCACTCTGTTATCCTTTTGCGCCGCAGCGAGAACACCCTCGCCGAAGCCTGTCTTTGTGGCTTTGTTGCCTTTATTAGTATAGTTCATGCAAAAATTCCTTTAGTTGTTCCTGACTCGGCACTTTGCCATGCCATTGGTTGTTGTCTTCGATGCTTTTCACGCCCTTGCCCATGATGGTGTCGGCGATGATGACCGTTGGCTTATCTTTTTCTTTATCAGCCAATTCCAAAGCCATCTTGATTTGGCTCAAGTCATGCCCGTCAATCTCAATCGTATGCCATCCAAAGGCCGCCCATTTGTCGCGCAAGGGATCGATGGCCATCACCTTTTCGGTGCCTCCGTCGATTTGCAGATGGTTGCGGTCGATAATGGCACACAGGTTGTCCAATTTATGATGCGCTGCCGCCATGGCTGATTCCCAAACGCTTCCCTCCTGCTGCTCACCGTCGCCCATGATGCAGAAAACGCGGTTCACGGTCCCTGAGCCAGCCGAAGGGCCGTCCATCTTGGCCGCCAAAGCCATGCCCAGAGCCACGCCAAGACCTTGTCCCAAACTGCCAGAGCAAGTCTCCAAGCCTGGCAAATGGAACTCGTAACTCGGATGTCCTTGTAGTCGGCTGCCCAACTTGCGCAAAGTAATCATTTCCTCTTCGGGGAAATAGCCTGCCGCCGCCAAAGTCGCATAAAGCACCGGAGCCGTATGCCCAATGGAAAGCACCACCTTGTCGCGGCCTTCCCAATCAGGGCGTTTCGGGTCATGGCGCAAATGATTGAAATACAACACAGTGAAGATATCCACCAAGTCGAGAGAGCCGCCCGTATGTCCCGAGCCAGCTTCCGCCAAAGCGGTCAATATCAATTCGCGGACATGCCGCGCTTTTTCTTCTAATTGATTCATATTAACTTGATTAAATCCCTAACAATGAAATAGATACACGCACAAGCATACACTATCTTGATACCAGTTCCCAGCAAAAACCCGATGAACGAACCAAAAGCCGATTTCCATGCCTTGTGGTCGTCGGTGCCTGCGTTTTTCTCACCAATATAAGCCCCAATAAACGGCCCCAACAAGACCGCAATAAACCCAATAGGGAAAACAAAAGTGATGAAAAGACCGAGAAAAAGCCCTATCGTGCTGCCACGAACACCCGCCTTGGTTCCACCAAAGTGCTTGGTGCCCCATACGGGGACGACATAGTCCACCGCGAAGACAATGGCACCTATAACACCCATAATTACCAAAAACTCAGTGGAATAGTTTATTCCTTTGACAAACGACAAGGCCAATAAAGCCAAAAAGCTGAAAGGTGTACCCGCTATTCCTGGCACTACCGCCCCTACAATGCCAATCAAAGCCAGAACGATGGATAAAACAATGAGAAAGTAAAACATGGGCTCAAGCTATTGTGTAAATCATTGTATTTGCCTGCGAAGATAGGAAAAATTTTGTTTTTCTGAAAAATCAGCCCTACATTTGCACCATAAAACTACATATACATGAAAAAACTTCTACTTCTCATAACACTAATTCTCTCAACCTCAGTGCTTTTCGCTTATGACCTCATCCATCCTATCGGAGGTCGCGCGGCTGCCATGGGAGGTTCCTCTGTAGCCTCGCAAGGATTATGGGCCATGCAAAACAACCCGGCAGGCATGGCAAACCTTGAAAAAATCAGCCTGGGTCTGTACTACGAAAACCGCTGGATGTTGCCCGAGACAGCCTACAAATGCGGTGCCTTTGCCTTGCCTACCAAATTCGGCTGCCTAGGATTGAGTTTCAATCAGTTCGGCTCTTGGAAATACAACGAAAACAAGTTCGGATTAGCCTATGCCAAAGACTTCGGTCGTTACCTGCAAATTGGTCTGCAACTCGACTACCTCATGCTGAAAATCGGCAACGACTATGGCACTTTCAACGCCTTCACTTTTGAGCTTGGACTTCAATCACAAGTCACTGATAAACTGACACTTGGCACATATATCTTCAACCCTGTGAATTTCAGTTTCGAGCAGACCTTAAACCATGAGAAACTACCCATCGTGATGCGTTTTGGCTTGGCCTACAAATTCGCCAAGGACTTCATCGGACAGTGTGAGATTGAGAAAAACACGGAAAAAGAAGGCGTCAGTTTGCGTGGCGGACTGGAATACGAAGCTTTCAAGCAGTTTTACATCCGCGCTGGCGTGCAAACGAATCCTGGCATTTTGAGTTTCGGTCTCGGCTATACCATCCGTTTCGCACAAATCAATGTGGCGGCACAACTGCACAACGAATTAGGCGCATCGGTTCAAATCGGCATGATTTTCAGCATTGGAAAGTAACATGAAACGGCTGGTTTTCACCATATTATCCCTATTATTCACTTTGTTTGCGAAAGCGCAAATCGCCATCGATACACTCAGTACCGAGGCTTTGAACACCATGCTTATCGAGCAAGTGGAACGCCTTGCAGAAGACAGCGACGACGACATTGACTACGAAGACCTCTTGGAAAACTACATCTTCTTCAGCGAAAATCCCATCGACATCAACAGTGACGAAATCATGCAGTTGGTGGAATTGCGCTTACTCAATATGTTTCAATACGAAGAGCTCTTGAAATACCGCCGTTATTACGGTGATTTCCTGTTTCTTGACGAATTGGAGATGGTGGAGGGTCTTGACGATTTAACCTTGTCAATCATCCGCCCTTTGGTGATGGTCGGCCACGACAAAGACAGGGACAAACTGACACTCAAAAAGATGGCACGTTACGGCAAGCATCAAATCCTTGGTCGCTACGAACAAGTGCTTGAAAAACAACAAGGTTACCTACCTATTGACGACTCAACATTGCTGGCCAAGCCCAACTCGCGATACCTCGGCAGTCCGCAGAAATACCAGCTGAAATACACCTATAACTATAGGAACAGAATCAGGGCGGGACTCGTGCTGGAGAAAGATGCCGGCGAGATGTTTTTCACCGATAAGGTCAGCGACACCATCCAAGCCCTGCTCGGGAAAAACTATAAAAGAGGCTTCGATTTCGTTGGTTTCCACCTCTATGCCAAGGACTTGGGTATCGTAAAGGCTGCCGTGCTTGGCGATTATCAACTGTCGTTCGGACAAGGTTTGACGCTGTGGTCGGGAATGAGTTTCGGCAAGGCGGGCGCTGGTAGCAGCGTAATGAAACAAGGGCGCGGCATCACGCCCAAAGGCTCTGCCAGCGAGTATGGTTTCATGCGCGGTGCTGCCGTTACCCTTGGAGGCGGTCCTTTCAGCGGGACGGTGTTCTACTCCCACCGTTGGGTGGATGCCAACGTCAGCGTGGCCGACTCCTTAGAAAACGAAGCTGAACTCGTAAGCAGCCTGCAAGAAACAGGTTATCACCGCACTATAGGCGAACTGCTGGACCGTCATGCCATACGACAGCAAGTCATTGGCGGGCATCTGGCCTATGCCATCGCCCATTTCGAGGTCGGTTACACCGCACAGCATACCTGGCTCAGCACACCGCTCGAACTCAAGCCCAGCCACTACAACCAATTCTACTTCCAAGGCAAAAGCCTTACCAACCAAGGAATTGACCTCAAGTACGTGAAAGGCAAATATGCTGTGTTTGGAGAGATAGCTATGAGTTATAACAATAATGCTAAGGTCGTTGAGCCTGTCGAAACGCCACAGATTCAAACGGCCCTTCGACAAGCTCAGGGACCTGCGTTTGCTGGTTTGGTCGGCCTGACCATAAAACCTGCTGGTTATCTTAATTTTACCGTCATGTACCGTGATTACGGCAAGTCTTACCAAAACCTCATGAGCAACGCTTTCGGCGAAGGCAGCCGCAACCAAGGGCAACGCGGCATCTACCTCGGCTTGGAGGCTGCTCCCGCGCCCTATTGGAACATCCTTGCCTACGCCGACCAGTTCCAGTTCACCTGGCTGACCTCACAAGTGAACGCTCCAAGCCGCGGCCACGACTATTATTTGCGTCTCAGCCACAGCTTTAACCGTCGCACCAATGCCTTTCTTCAGTTCCGGTCCAAAACCAAGATGAAGAACTCCACCGATGCTTTTGTCTTCAGCCACTACCCCATCTTCTACACCAAAAACACGGTGCGGTTCAACATCAACTATGAATTAGGCCGGGACATACACTGCTCCAACAAAGCAGAATATGCGCACTACCGCAATGAAGATGGCACCAACGAGCATGGTTATTTCCTCTGTCAGGACATTGCCTACAAACCCAATAATCAGCCTTTTAGTCTCACATTCCGATATGCCATCTTCGACGCCAAGGACTACAACGCCCGCGTCTACGCCTACGAAAACGACGTACTGTATTCCTTCAGCGTGCCGGCTATGTATGGTAAGGGAATGAGGTTTTATCTGTTAGGAAAGGTGAAACTGTTCAATTCATTAACCCTTTACGCCCGCATCGGCCGCACCATCTACAGCGACCGCGACGAGATAGGCAGCGGTTTGACCCTGATTGAAGGGAACCATAAGACAGATTTGAAGGTGGAGGCGGTGTGGAAATTGTAGGGTCATTGTTTTAGTCGGTTAACAACCACTCATATGCCGGCATAATTTTCACAGTCTTACCTTCTTGTTGTATCGTATCTCTATGAAAATCAGTTATTAGAAACAAATTATCGCACTTTGTTTCTTTCGCTGCCGTGAGCAAGCCTCGAAGCTCTCTTTTTCTTGCCTTGTCAGAACTTATATCATAGCACACTTGATATATCTCCAACACTTTATTTCTCTTACAAACCACAAAATCAGCCTCATAGCCATTGCTGTTCTTGTAATAATAGACATCACGCTCCAGCAGTCGGTTGCGACGGAGCAACTCTATGTAAACCAAAGCCTCCAAACGCCAGCCCAAATTGTCACCTACGAAGGCATCCTCTCGCCCATCCATCAAGGCCACATCAACAGGGTAAACCTTTGTGTCATATTGCCTGTTTTTACTCTTTGTGGAATATCTTTGCAATTGTATCAAGAGATATGCTTCCGCAAGATAATTGATGTAATTGTCAACCGTGTGGCTCGACTTGATTTCAAACAACTTAGCCAAATCATTTGAAACTATTGTAGTCGGGGCTACATTAAGCAGATGCTGGGCAAGTCGCTCAAATGCTCGGCAATATTTGATTTTGTGCCGTTGCTCTATATCGCGCTTCAATATGTTCTCAACCAACGTATTGACATATCCAGTCTTGTTTTTCTTGTAAAGAAGTTCGGGAAAACCACCTTGCTTAAGGTACTGGTCGAAAGCATCGCGCCGAAAAGCTTCGTTTTTTGTGGTCAACGTGTTCACATCCACGTTCTTGGCATTGCAAAAGTCCCTAAACGAAAATGGGTATAATTCAATTTCATCATGTCGCCCTGTCAGATGGGTGGCCAACTCTCCGCTGAGCAAATTGGCATTGGAACCAGTGATAATGATATGCATTTTTGCCCTCAGCAACCGATTCACAAAGAGATACCATCCTTTTATGTTTTGAATCTCATCGATAAAAAGATACTTGAAATCGCCATATATTTTGTAAAGTACCTCCAAAAGCGAATTGAGGTCTTCTGTCTTCAATGACTCCAATCGTTCATCATCGAAATTGACGTAGGCAAACTTCACTTTCTGCGAACGCAACATGCTGTAACACAAGGTTGATTTTCCTGAACGAAGCACACCTATGACACATTGTGCCATGTTACTCTCAAGGTCTATCAACTGCTCTTCTTTTCGGGAACACAACCGCACTGAAGCCATATCCAACAGCTCTTGTTGTTGCTCGGTCACTACTTCCTCAAGGATTCTTTTCTCTATCATAACCCAATTATTTTGCCGCAAAAATACGAAATAATACGAGACAAACTGCAATGCCACGTACATTTTTGCCTCTATAACTGCAATGCTGCGTACAATTTCACACTTTAAACTGCAATGTTGCGTACAAAATAGGGTATTTAAACTGCAATGCTACGTACATTTTTACTCCACCACTACCCTATTAACCTGCTGATTTCCACCAACAAATGTCACCAAAGTGTAAATGCCTTTAGACAGATTTTGAGTCGGAATAACGAGGAATTGGTTTTGTCCTGCAAACGACTGCACCAAACGCCCCGTCATATCATATAGACTGACTACCGCTTCGACTTCCTCCGCAAAACGCAAATTGATACGGTCTTTAGCGGGATTAGGATAGATTTCAACAATTTGGGTCGGCCCTTCGACAGGCTCAGGGGCCTCTATGCCCCAAGTGCCGCAACCTGCATTGATTTCAGTATCTAAATAACTGAAACGGTCGTCCAACCAATCACTCATGTAATCCAGTTGGCTCTCGTCAACGGTGTATTCAGGCCAAGCCTCATGCTCGCGGTCGTAAGCACCACTTTCAAGCAATTCTTCGTATTGCCTTTGAACCAGTTCCATGATGTGTTCGCGGCTCAAGAACGTATTGCGGAGCACATTGTAACGGGCTTTCGCAGAGGCCACAAAGCCATTGTCATTGCAGTCTTGCGTCAAACGGTCGAAGAAACCATTGCTTTTCAAGCCACCCGTGTTATAGGTCTTGTTGCCGTCGGTGTCCAAGCCCCAAATGGCATCCAAATCCCAAGGCAGGTACATATAGGTACTCGATTTCTTGTAACGCGCCAAAAATAGATTTCTTCCCATGTTGTCCATAGCCATCAAGCTATTGATAAACAAGTAGTAATCAATGGCATTGGCCTTGTCGAACTGGGCGGAATACTGGGAATAAAACACATTGTCGGAGGCATTCATTACGAAGTTGGTGAAGCTGTATAAGTGAATCCAATTGATAGCCGTATCGCTCTCGTTGGGATAAACCCATTCGTAGTTGTCCCAAGTGTCAAGGGTGTTGTCGTAAGGCGGTAAACTCTCAAAAGTAGGTGCACCAGGACCATTGCCTTTGTAAAGCACGCCGCGAATGTCGCCATTGTATTTGCGCAGGCCAAGTTGTTTGCGGTCCATGCGTTCCGTCAAGGCATAAACGCCAACATATTCGTCGTTGATAAACACATCGGCATAAACCATGCGGATACCCGGGCGTGCATCAGGCTCACTCTCGGCGTAGGGCAACTGATACATTTCCATCCAAAGCTCATTAGCCACCTTATCGCGAAGACGAAGCGGCTGTGCCCACATGGCTTCCAAGTTCCAGTCGTCGTCGCTGCGCAAACCCAGGAAGGTGGTGTCGGCCATTTCGATGCCTGTTTCATCTGCCCATAACTCAACACGATACGATTTCTTGTCATATTGCTGCGACGACGTGCCCCTAATCTTGAATCCCGCGTGCATCGTGATGACATTGCCATCGGCATCGGCCACGTTAATGACTCCATGCACGGCAGGTGAGTTGACTATCGGCCCATCCGTGGTGATGGTAATAAGCGGCATCTCGCTGCGATAGTAAGTATAGTTCTCGCCACCAATTTTCATCAACTCTTTGTAAGGCTTCATGCCATCAAGTAGTCTACCCGTGGCAACGACGATCTTCTTCTCATGGTCGATGCCATACCTGTTTTTGAGGTTGGGCTGTTGTTGTGCCTTGACAAAGCACGCGGCAAGTAGCAAAGCAATAGTTGTAATGAGTCGTTTTAGTTTCATATTGTATATTTCTCTAATTTTCAATCAATTCTAACCACCTCCATAATTCCATCAATGGCCTTTATCTTGGCAATCACTTGCTCCAATGCTTCCACGTCGGAGATTTGCAGCACTATTTTGCCTTCAAAATAGCCTTCCTTGTCGGAGTTGAAGATGATATTCTTCATGTTCACCTCCAGATCCTCTGAGATGACCTTGGTGATCTTTCCCAACAGTCCGATCACGTCGCGGCCATAGATACGGATGGTGGCTTGCGACCCCGTTTCAATACCGTTCCACTTCACGTTGATGATACGGTAGCCGTAACGTTGCTGCAAACTCTTGGCATTCGGGCAATTGACGCGGTGAATGCTGATGGTGCCGTCGCTGGTGACAAAGCCAAACACATGGTCACCAGGGATGGGATTGCAGCATTTGGCCAGCTTGTAGGTTACATTGTCGATGTCCTCACCGATGCAAAGCGACTCCTCAGCCTCGGTCTGTTGCTCTTTCTTCGAAGCTTCAATCTGCTCAGGAACAACCCTTTCCATTTTCTCGGCGTTCTCACCGAATTTGGAAAGCAAAAAACGCTTCACATCAGCAATATCAATTTTCTCAGTGGAAATCTGATGGTACAATTGCAAGGAGTTCTCTAACTTAAACTCCTTCACCAGCAAATCGACCACCATCTCCGAGAAAGGCAACTTCCAGTTTTTCAGCCTGCGCTGCAACATGCCTTTGCCCAACTCCGATTCCTTCAGTTCCTCCTCTTTCAGGTAGCGTCGAATCTTGTTCTTTGCTTTCTCAGTGACCACCACATTGAGCCAGTCGGCACGAGGCGACTGCTTCTTGCTCGTGATGATTTCCACCTTGTCGCCATTGGTCAATTCATGACGGATAGGCACCATGCGGCCATTCACTCTTGCACCATTGCAGGTCTCGCCCACACGGGTATGCACCTCGTAGGCGAAGTCAAGTACCGTGGAACCGATGGGCAACTGCTTCAAGTCGCCTTCAGGCGTGAAAATGAATATCTTATCGGATTTGTAGACCTTCTTGTACGAGTTTTCAAACGACACCATACCAGGGTTTTCCAGCACTTGGCGCACATTGAGCAGCCATTCTTCGGAAGTTTCTCGCTCTCCTTTATACAAATAGTGAGCCGCCTGACCCGTTTCTGCGATTTCGTCCATACGTGTGGTACGAATCTGCACCTCAAACCACAACTTGTCGTCGTATTTCACCGTGGTATGCAGCGACTCATATCCCGATGCCTTCGGTTTGGTAATCCAATCGCGGAGACGTTCCGGCATGGGGTCATAGATATTGGTGATGGCCGAATATACGCTCCAACAGCATTCCTGCTCGTCCTTCAAGGCGCAACGGATAATCACACGCGCTGCCATCAGGTCGTAGACCTCCTCAAAAGGCACATTTTGAGCCTTCATTTTGGCATAAATCGAAGGAATGGATTTCAGCCTCCACTTGATGGAATAGGAAAATTTGTTCTTGCCGTTCTTTTTGGTGCGTTCCAGCTCGGCATCGATGCCTTCCGAGATATGGGAAATGAAATCCTCAGCCGTCTTTTTGCGCGCTTCATGGCTGGCCTCAATCTTAGCCTCAATCTCATGAAACAAAGTCGGGTTTTCATACAGCATCAACTTTTCTTCCAGCTCGGCTTTCAGTTTATAAAGGCCAAGTCGATGAACGATAGGAATGTAGATGTATTTGATTTCGTGGAAATACTTCGCCATCCGGTCAGGCTCCACATCATGCTGATTGCGCACATCATACACGCGATGCACCACTTTCAGCAGCACCGAACGCATGTCGTCAATCAAGGAAAGGAACAGCACCTGAAAGTTATCCGAATTATAGGCAACCTTCTCCGTGTCCAACTGGGATATTTGGCTGAAATCTTCGAGGATAATCGCTACCGTCTTGCCAAACTGATCTTTCAATTCCTTACCACCCACACCCTTTTTGTAATCAATGCCATGGAGAAAAGCAGCAACCACAGAGATATAACCCAGGCCGACCTCAAGCACGGCAATGCGCCCCATCTCAATCAAGTGCATCATGTAGGGCTTGCCCGACAAGAGGTATCGGCCATCGTATTCATCCAAACAATACCGGTACGCCTTATCGATCAACTCCAATTGGTTGGGTGCATTGATGAAAGGCTGGATGTCTTTCAGCATCGATTCGTAGGCCTGCTGAATAGCCAATATTTCCAAAGAAGTATAACCTGCCATGTCAATCAGTTATCTTGACTGTGAGATGATAGGCCAGCAGGATGTCGTAAAAGGGTTTGAGTTCCTCAAAACTGCCATGCTTGATGGCGCATTTGCCCTTGTAGTGCGTAATCCAGGCGCAAGTCTCGGCCTGTTCGCGAGTATGGTGGCACACCTTCATCAAGGTGTCGATGACATATTCAAACGTATTCACATCGTCGTTGATAAGCAGCAGACTCTTCTCATTCTCAATCAGTTCCTCTTCCAGCACATCAACGTTTTCCTGTTCCTTGTTCATTGCTCAAAGTCAGTTTTTCAGGGGGTAAAAATACACATATTTTCCAAAATGAAGGCTGAAAAAAGCTTCAAAGAACTTTTTTTCCTACTTTTGCCCTCCGAACAACGATGCATCAATGCAGAACCGCTTCATAAAAAATATCATCTTCCTGCTGTTTCTCAACCTGTTGGTGAAGCCGTTCTGGATTCTCGGTATCGACCGTGAAGTGCAAAACCTGCTAGGCGACGCCTCATACGGCACCTACCAAGCTCTTTTTAACTTCTCCTACCTCTTTTATATTCTGCTCGACCTCGGCATAACCAACTTCAACAGCCGCGCCGTCGCACAAGACCCGAAAAACCTCTCGAAACACTTCGGCGGCCTCACCGAAATCAAGCTTCTGCTGGGTCTACTCTATGCTGCCGTCATCTTCGTGGTCGGCTACTTCTGCGGCTACAACGAAGGCCTGAAACTCAAGCTGTTGTTCTGGTGCGGGCTGAATCAAATCCTGCTGTCATTCATTTTGTTCTTGCGATCAAACATTCAAGGTCTTTTATTGTTCAAACACGACAGCATCCTCTCAGTATTCGACCGTGTGTTGGCCATCGTCATCATGTGCCTCATACTTTGGAGCGGCTGGTTCCCCAAGGAAAAGTTCAACGTCATCTGGTACCTGCAAGCCCAAACCTTGGCCTACATCGTCACCCTCGTCTTTGCTTTGACCATCGTCCTTCGCCATGCCGAGTGCCTATGTTTCAAGCTCAATTTCCAGTTTTTCAAAGAGATACTTCGGCAAAGCCTGCCTTTCGCCGTGCTCGTCCTTTTGATGAGCGTCTACAGCCGCATCGAGCCCGTCTTGCTCGAACGCCTGTTGGACGACAATGGTGTGCAAGCCGGCATCTATAGTCGCGCCTATCGCCTCTTCGATGCAGGCAACAACATCTCCAACCTCTTCGCCATCATGCTGCTGCCCATGTTTGCCGCCACACTTTCGAAAAACCTTGAGTTGAACAACTTGGTCAAGACTTCATTCAACGTCATTGTGGCCATGGCGGGCATCGTCATGATCATGTGCGTCATTTATCGCCAAGAAATCATGCAGATGATGTATAACCCCGAAGAGGCCGAAACCGAAGCCGCTTACCTCATGCGCATCGGACAATACGCCAAAGTGTTCCCATTGTTGATGGGCAGTTTCTTCTGTCTATCAACGACATACATCTTCGGAACGCTCCTTACTGCCAACGGGAGCCTCAAACAGCTCAACCTTGTGGCCGCAGCAGGCGTGGTCATCAACATTCTGCTGAATCTTATCGTCATCCCGCGTTTCTATTCAGTGGGCGCAGCCAGCACTAGCCTCTGTGTGCAAGCCGTCACGGCTTTCCTGCAATATCTGCTCGCCAAACGCATCCTAAAACTGGAGCTAAACGGTCGCTATTGGCTCCACATTGTCCTTTTCCTCGCCACTATTACCTTAGTTACTTTCCTTGTCAAACAACTGAATCTCAATTGGATGCTTGGTTTCCTCATCGCATTTGCCATCAACTGCGGAGCCATTTTCTTCACCCGTTTGCTCAGCCTCAAGGAAATCGTCGGCCTCGTTCTTCCCAAGGAAAAAAAGGCATAATTTGCTTTTTTCATTGCCAATTCGTGAATTTTCCCTATTTTTGACGACTTATTTCACACATAAATATGGAAGAGCAACAAAGTAACACATACAGTTCCAAATACTTATGCAAGCTGTTGGTGGAATATAGGGAGCCCATCCTCATCATTTTGGCTGTGGCCGCCCTTTGTGCAGTCATATTCACCACACCTTATTTTATAACGCCGCTTTACAAATCCACGACGGTCATCTACCCCACCTCCAGCAATTCCATCTCCAAGGTCCTCATCAGCACGACCTACCAGTCGGATAAAGACCTCATGAACATCGGCGAGGACGAACAAACCGAACAGATGCTGCAAGTATTGAACTCGAATCGCGTGCGCGACAAAGTCATCAGCCGCTTCAACCTGATGGAGCACTACAACATCAAGGCAAACAGTAAATATCCCATCACCAAGTTGAACAAACTCTACGATGCCCGCATCAAGTTCCGCAGAACAGAATACAACGCCGTGAAAATCACCGTGTTGGATGCCGATGCAGCACTCTCTGCCCGCATCGCCAACGAGATTGCTGAAATCTTTGACAGCACGATGAACCAAATGCAAAAAGAAGTCGCCATTGAGGCCTTCCGCATCGTGGAACAGGAATACAACACCCTCGTCGACGAAATGAATCGCTTGGAAGACTCGCTGAACACCTTGCGCAGACTCGGCGTGTTCGACTACGAGTCGCAGGTGGAAATGCTGACCCAACAGATGGCTGTGGAATTAGGGAGAGGCAACACGCAAGGCATCAACAACATACAGAAACAACTTGACGTGCTTGCCGAATACGGCGGTGCCTCCTACGCCATCAACGAGCGTTTGGACAACGACCGCCTGCAACTTTCGTTGGTCAAGTCGAAATACGAGGAAGCCAAAGTCGACGCCACAGAGTTTATCCCGCACAAATTCGTTGTCACCTCAGCCTTCCAAGCCGAGCGCAAGAGCTATCCAGTGCGTTGGATTATTCTGGTCGTCACCGTGTTGAGCACTTTCCTGCTGCTTATTTTCTGTATCGTGGTCTACGACCGCTCAAAGGACTTTTTTTGTCACGAGGCCGAGAAGGGAGCGGCCTCCAAGGAAAAAAAGAAGCATCTTAGAAAAGATTGAGCCAATATTTGCACCTAATATTATAATACCCACTACTCCGAAAACAACAAATCAAATCATGGATAACAATTTCAACAACCTTTCACTAGTCCAACTCGTGCTGAAATGGAAATGGCACATCATCATCATCACTATTGCCGCAGCCATTTGCGGTGCCATTTTCTCCAGCTCCATGTTCATCACCCCGCTCTTTAAGTCGGTAGCCGTGGCCTATCCCGCCAACATCAGCCCCTACTCCGATGAAAGCGAGACCGAACAGATGCTCGAAATCATCAACTCAACCTCCATCATGGACTCCATCGTCGAGAAGTATGACTTGTGGACGGACTACAAGATCAACAAGGCCGACCAGTTTGCCAAGACCTATATGATCAACGAATACCGCAGCAAAATCAAGATTGGGAAAACCCCTTACGAGGCTGTTTCCGTCACCGTGATGGACAAAGACCCATTCGTGGCTTGCAGTATTGCCAGCGATATCCTCAAATTTTACGACCAAAAGGTGCACAACCTTCATACTCAGAAAGTTGGCGAAGTGGTTGCCATGTATGAAAGACAATTGAAGGAAAAACAAAACAATATCGACTCGCTGAAACAACGCTATACCGAAATTAGTACCACATACGGCATCACCGACATTTCGAGCCAAACGCGCGAAGTGACAAAAGGCCTCCTGAGCGGATCGGCAAAAGCCTCGGAGATGAAAGACAACCTGGAGCAATACGGTGCCGAAATCCATGACCTGCACACAAAGATTGCCGCCGAAGGCAACACCTACGTAGCCACCAAGCTGGATTACGAGAAAGAGCTCCGCTTCTTCCATTCGCAACTTACTTACTCCAACATCATCACCGAGCCCTTCCCCGCCGACAAGAAAGCCTTCCCAGTGCGTTGGGTGGTCGTTGCATTAAGCGGTTTGGGCGCCTTTTTGCTTTCCATCGTGGTGATTTTCATTATCGAAAACCGCAAGCGTTTCGTGGCAGAAAACAAATAAGTTGTGGAAAAGAGAGCGAAAATAGCTTGGCTTTACCTCATTGCGGCACTTTTCGTCGCCGTGGGTTTGTTCCTCGTCGTAAAGAAGAACACCTACCTGTTTTTTGCCCTTCCCGTGGTGTTGGGTGTGTTGTTGCTCTACATTTTCTCCCTTGATAAAGTACTGTTACTCACAGCTTTCACCATACCACTTTCGGTCAACTTGAAGGCACTTGATGCGGGGTTGGCCATCTCGCTTCCCGCCGAGCCTTTGCTGATGGGCATCATGGTGCTCTTTTTTGCCAAAATGCTCTATGACGGGAAATACGACAGGCGCATTTCCCACCACCCTATTGCTATCGTCATCTACTGCATGTTCGCTTGGATGTTGGTCACCACCATCACAAGCGAGATGCCTCTGGTTTCCATCAAGTTTATGCTTTCTAGGTTGTGGTTTGTGGTTCCCGCTTTCTTCTTGTGTGCCATTTTCTTCAAGGAACCCAAGAACATCCATCGTTTCATTTGGCTTTATATCGCGGCCTTGTGCATCGTGTGCGTCTACACCATCATCCATCATGCTCAGTTTGGCTTCGACGGTGATTCTGCCCACTGGGTGATGACACCTTTCTATAACGACCACACGGCCTATGGTGCCGCCTTGGCCATCTATCTCATCCTTGCCCTCACCTATGTCTTCCTGCCTGATGTGAAGAAGAGCCGCAAGCTTGTCATTATTGGTGTGGTCGTCCTTCTCAGCGTTGCACTGATGCTTTCCAATTGCCGTGCGGCATGGTTGAGTATGATTGCAGCCTTGGCTGTCTTGATTTGCGTGCTACTTAAAATAAAATTCCGCTGGATTGCCACCGTTGTGATCGTCTTGGTAGGTTTGTTCTTCGCGTTCCAAAACCAAATCATCGATGCCTTGGAAAAGAACAACCAAGATGCTTCCGGTGACCTTGTGGAAAACATCCAATCCATCACCAACATCTCAACCGATGCCTCAAACTTAGAGCGTATCAACCGCTGGCAGTCGGCTTTCCGTTTGTTCAGCGAGCGACCTGTCTTCGGCTGGGGACCTGGCACTTATCAATTCGTCTATGCCCCCTATCAGATGTCGAAGGAAAAGACCATCATTAGCACCAATGCCGGTGACGGTGGCAATGCCCACTCAGAATACTTTGGACCTTTGGCCGAACAAGGTATTGTAGGCTCACTCCTCGTCCTGACTTTGGTCATCGTCACGGTTTATTGTGGCTTGAAAACCTACAGCCGTAGCAAAAACAAGAAAGCCAAAGTGTTGGTTTTGGGTACCACCCTCGCCTTCATCAGTTATTTCGTCCACGGCTTCCTTAACAACTTCCTTGACACCGACAAGTTGGCTATCCCTGTTTGGAGCCTCGCTGCCTTGATTGCAGCCATTGACGTTTATTATGCTGATAAAGAGGATTTTGAACAAGCAAAATAATCCTAGTTCCTATTATAGAACACAAACAAAAAATGCTGCCAACAAGTTTGACAGCATTTTTCAATTATAGGTGTAGTGTAGCTTATTGGATACTCACCAATTCCAAGTCGATGATCAAAGGTGTGTATGCAGGCAACCATTCATCATCGATAGAGACTTCGCCAAAGCCCAGCCTAGAAGGCACAATCAATTTCACCTTCTCACCTGGAGCCATGGTCAATAAAGCCTCCTCGATAGCAGGAATCATCTCACCATTCCCTAATTTAAAGGAAAGTGGCGAATCATAGTCGTAACTCGACTCCAACACGACACCATCCATATTAATCAATTCATAGTGAACCAAAACCATATCACCGGATTTCGCCAAATCTCCAGCACCTTCCTTCTGTCTTATGATATAAAGACCTGATTCAGTGGGACTTTCTTTGACGTCATTATCCTTGATCCAAGCTGCAATGGCCTCATTTTCAAGCTTCAGCTTGCGCTCTTTCTCAGCTTCTTTTTCGGCTTTTTGAGCAGCTTGCTGCTTTTCGTACGTCTCCTTATCCACCACACTATTCATCTTCAACAATACAACTAAAGGCGTATAAGGCTCGATATAATGTTCGTAACCCAAGCTATCAAAGGCAAGTTTTGAAGGAATCACAAAACGCATCGTACCGCCGATAGGAACCATGCTCAAGGCCATATTGAACCCATCACTCAAGAACTCTTCTCCATATTGCGTTTCAACTGGTTCCACACCAAAAGTATTCATAATGGTGTCGCCAGTTGGTCCGCAAAGGGTGAAATCAAAGTTCAAGAAGTCGCCCACCTTGGCATACTTGTTCTTACCTTGCTTTTCCAATACGATGATTCCGGACTCTGTGACGATGCTTTTAGGTTTTTCCCTCATAGAAGCCAAGAAATCGAGTTCGGCAATTCTCAAACTGTCAATATGAGCCTTACGTTCAGCTTCTACAACCTCGGCAGGCTTCACCGCCAATAGTTTCAAGTCGTAATATATCGGTTTCCCTGCAAATTGCTCTGGTGCTTCCATCTTCATCATTGACAAAAACACCGAATCGGACAAAACCAAAAGGCAGGCAGAGTCGCCCACGTTCATCATGCGCAAGGCATCCGGAATATCGCCAACAAAATCAGGCTTCTTCAACAACATACGCATCGGTTGGTCACCAACAGTAGTGAACAACATGGAGTCGTTGAAGAATTGCGACATCTCAAAGGTAACTTCGTCGTCGAATTGGGGTTTCACTTTTGAATCGCCATGGCTATAGAACTTCATGTAAGCCCCACTCTCCATCTGTTTGAAACCCGCATAGATAGAGTCATTGTTGTTGCATGCCACCAACAACAGCGGCAAAAAAACAACAAAAAATGACTTTATAAACCTCTTCATGATTATTCAAAATCAACAAGTTCGACTTCGAAAATCAAGTTGGAGAAAGGAGTGATCTTGTCGCCAGCAGGTCTGTCGCCGTATGCGAGATAGTAAGGGATATAAAGCACGCCCTTCTCGCCTTTCGACATCATCATAATGCCTTCGTCCCAACCGGGAATCACCTGACCAACACCAATCGGGATGTTGATGGGTTCGCCTCTCTCCACCGAAGAGTCGAAGACAGTTCCGTCAAGCAACTTTCCGGTATAGTGGACTTTCACCATCTGACCAGCCTCGGGCTTTTCTCCATTACCTTCTGTGGTCATCACATAATACAGACCCGATGCAGTAGGTTGAGCCTCAATCTTGTTCTTTGCCAAGAAATCTTCCAAATCTATAGCAGCTTTAGCAGTTTCTTCAGCATGTTCTTCCTTCATCTTTGCAATACGTTCTTCGGTAACTTTTTTCACTTTGATGGCCATGTGTTTGGCATATTCACTTTCAGGATAGAAATCGTCCAAACGGACCTCAAAGCGCATCACGTCGCTTGATGAGAATTCTTTGGGAAGATTCGGCTGACCAAGCAAATACTTGAAAGTGGAATCGATATTCACGATGAACGAAGCGGAATCACCTCTATGCATCATCGACATACCTTCAAAGAAATCACCGGAAAACTGCGATTCCTGCAACATCATCACGTTCTCAGTAGCGGGAATAATGGTTGCCGTGTCATTGACAGAGCAACTAATCTTCAGCTCCAGCAAGTCGCCTATTTGAGGCTTTTCACCAGCATTTTGTTGGAAGAATTGGTAATACAAACCGCTTTGCGTTTTTTCATACCCTGGATAGAGTGACTTTTCCGTGCAAGCACTCGTGGTGCAAGCCATCAGCACGACCATAGCGGCCGTTGACAAAATACTTTTTTTCATTTCCTTAAGTTTAATATTAGATGATTTAATTACTTGTTTTCGTTGTTATCATTCACAAGGCCAACCAGTTCCACATCAAAAACCAAGTTTGCATAGGAAGGGATATTGCCATAAGGATTCTCGCCATAGGCCAACATATAAGGCAGCACAAAACGGGCTTTCTCACCAACATGCATCAACCCGATGCCTTCTTCCAAACCCTTCAACACTTTTCCTTGGCCAAAAACGAAATCGTAATGCTCGCCCAGCTGGTCGGAATTGCCCAACAATGTACCATCGAGATAGCTGGCCTCAAATTTAATCTGCGCAGTTTGTCCGACTTGGGGTTGAGCGCCCTCAGTATAAACTGACTTGGCGTAATACAGACCCGACTTGGTGTGATCCGTTATGTTGTTTGTCTTCAAATAAACAGCAAAAGCTTTTTCCGATTCTGCTTTCAATGCCTTCATCGCTTTTTCAGCCTCCTCCTGCATTTCCTTGGCAGTGGTGATTTTCAACAACTTAATATCATAAACGAGATTTGAATACGCTGGAATGGACCCAACCGATTGTTCTCCATAAGCCAAGTCATAAGGGATAATGGCCATAATTCGTTCACCAAGATGCATCTTCGGAACGATCTCTTCCCATCCTTGAATGGTATAACCTTCACCCAAAACAAATGAGAACTTGTCAGGACTGTCATAGGTAGTACCGACCGATTGTCCATTCAATAGGGAAGCCGAAAAATCAAGTTCGACCTTTTCTCCCTTAACAGGGCAACGACCATAACCTTTTTCCAACGGGATAATGTAAACACCTGAAGGTTCAGGAGTTACCATGATTTGATTCTCAACGATATACTCCGCCAATGCTCTGTTCGATTCTTCCATCATCGTCTTCTTCATCCGCTCAATATTGGTCTGAAACTCCTCTTGGGTCATCACATCCAACAGTTTCACTTCATATCGGAAATAATCATCAGCAGTCAGACCCACCTCAGCAGGATCCTGCTCATAGTATTTCACAGCAATTGAGTCGGCCTTGATATAAAACGAGGCTGAATCGCCTACATGCATCATGGCGTAGGCTTCATGCAAATCGGCGGGGAAACGAGACTCTGCCAATTGTGCATACACATCATTTTCTGATTCTCTCCAATCAAAATACAATGAATCGTTAAGGTAGCACGCCATTGAAACTTTAAGGAAATCCGTCAGTTCGGGTTTCACAGCGGTCGCATTGTTGCTATAAAACTTGTAATACAAGCCGTCTGGTGTTTTCTTATAGCCAGGATATTTTTGGGTACAAGCCGTAAACATAATCGCCGTAAGGCAAATCATCGAAAAAAACAAAAATAACTTTCTCATATTCAATCGTTTATTATTCTTCCAATACTTTTATCGTATAGACCAAAGTGGCATATTCAGGAATTCGGTTTTCATCACCATGAAGCCCGTAGGCCAAATGACTGGGAATGATTAGTTTCGCCAAATCTCCACGATGCAGAAAAGTCATCGCCTCATCAAGGCCCGACTCCACCTCACCTTTCCCCACAACAAACGTCTTAAGTCCATCGTTTTCAGACGAATAAATCAAATCTCCAGCTATAGATTGTAGTTCATATTCCAAAGCGACTGTCTGACCCTTTTCAATCAATTGGTCACTGCCTTGCTTCAGGATCTGATACCTAAGTCCTGTTCCAGTCTTAATCATATCCAGCCCATGCCGCTTTATATAATTTCCAATGTCTTCTTCCTCCTCATTCACCAAATACCGGTTGGCCGTCTCCATGCTGCTTTTCATGTCGCGCTTAGGTATGGACTGCGTTTGCTTCGGCGTCTTTTCCTCACAAGAAACAAGACAAAGCAACATCAACAAAACCAAATATTTGCAGTATTTCTTCATTCCGTTTGATTCAACAAATCTTTATAGAGAGGTAACACCGATTTCAATTTGGCCACAGCTTCTTCAAACGAACAATCCAATGTGCCTCCGGCAGCGTTGGTATGGCCTCCGCCTTTGAAATGCTTGTTGGCCAATTCATGAACCGAAAAATCACCCTTTGAGCGGAACGACAACCGAATCTGATCGTCACGTTCTGTCACCAACACCGACATCTTGATTTTCTTTAAGGAAAGCGGATAATTCACCACGCCCTCCGTATCGCCCACATGATAATCAAATCGAGCCAAATCGTTCTTGCTCAATGCAATAATCGCAGTCGAGTAGTCATCAAGCAATTCCATTCTATCACTAATGGAAAAGCCCAACAAACGAAGCCGGTTTTCCGAAACGGTATCATAAACCAATTGATGAATCAGGTTATAAGGCATTGATTTTTCAACCAGCAGGCTAACCAACTCAAATGTGCGCGGATGATAGATAGAATGCGCAAATGCACCCGTATCCGTCATAATGCCGACCAACAAATTGGTGGCTATGCTTTCACTCAGATGCTCTTTTCCATAATGTAGAATGATTTCTGCGGCAATTTCAGAGGCACTCGAAACGCAAGTATCTGAATACAAGCAATAAAACTGGCTCTCATCAGGGTCCCTATGATGGTCTATCAAAACCCTTGGGCAACGGGTCTTACCAATCTCGTTGTGCAAAATGCCACCACGCGACAAATTATTGAAATCCATCATAACGATACATTCAGCCTCGGAAATGGCCTCTTTGCAGGCATCGGCCTCTTTCTCGAAAACCAAAAACGCCTCTGCGCCCGGCATCCAATGCAAAAAGTCAGGGAAATCGTTGGCTACCACCATCTTAACATCATGACCAAAGCCACGAAGAAACTCCGACATGGCCAAAACCGAGCCTATCGCATCCCCATCGGGATTGACATGACATGCCAAAACGAAGTGTTTAGGTGATTGAATCAGCGCGTCAAAGCGTTCAAAAAATGTATCTAATTGCATAACTTCTATAAGAGCCCGCAAAAATACACAATTTTCTGATTCAACACCTATTTAAATAAAAGGAATCCGTTCATCGGGGCAACAAAACCTCAAATGTGTTATCGGAGTACACCAAAACTATTTTCTTCAACACCGCATCAGAGATGGATACAGCTTCATCCGACTGCTTCCTGTCCAAGGGAAGATCAACAAATTCCTGCGCCTTATTCTTTTCGACTGATTCATCCTGCAACACAGGTTTAGTATCACTAATAGTCTGAACAGAACCAACAAACGGTTCCGACACTGTGATGGGACCTTTTCCAAAAATAATCCATTCAAGACAATATTCGGGGAAGGTCTCTTTCAGCTTCTTCACAAAATCCAAACTCGGATTATTGCGTCCCGCCAGGAGGTGGGAAATGTTCGAAGGCTGAATGCCAAGCTTCATGGCAAATTCGGCAGCAGTCAAATTCTTCGCCCTGATGATATGAGCGATTCTGTCTTTCATTTCAACGGTGTTTTCCATAGAAGTATCCTCCTGAAATTTTGATTTTTCCATCAGTTTCAGTTGACAAAAGTAAATAATTATTCGTTACAAAACACAAAATAGAAAAATTTATATCTGTAAATTTCAACAAACCATATAATTCATTGAAGCAATAGGTTGAATAGATTTAATTATAATATTGTTTTTCAAATATTTAAAAAGAATGATTTAAAAATATAATCAATCTATAAGCAACAATCCATTTTCTAATAGTTTACTTTAAATAAAACAAAATAAATTACTGAATAATAGTTATTTATTATACTATTTCAACGGTTTTTCCATGTATTTACATAATAAAATTGATTTACACAAATATATCATGATATTTATCTATGTAAATTAGTTTATATATAATTAAATATCAGCTGCTTATATAATTTCATATTTAATTATGTAAATTCAAAAATGAACATGGTTTACATAATTGAACATTTGAAATTTGCCGTTTTTCTCACCCCGACGACCTATCAATTCATCTAAAAAACAAACGCGCTATAGTGGCCTAAAAAAGCCTTTTGCTGCTATCGTCAACTTCTACTCCACTCCACCTGTTTTTCCATTTTCCACTCTCACCTTCCCCATTCTTTTTTCCCCGGTTTATTCACACCTTATTAATATACACTATCTGGCAACGGAATATTTCTTATCTTTGCCGCTCGTATGAGAGCAAAAGACCACCACATACAGAACCTAATCCTTGAAGGCGAACATCAGATGCTCGATTTCAAATTTGAAATCTCCGACAGTAAGCGCATCGCCCGTTCCCTATCCGCTTTTGCCAACACTGATGGCGGCAGGCTACTGGTTGGCGTGAAAGACAACGGTGCCATAGCCGGGGTCCGCTCCGACGAAGAGCTCCACATGATTCAAGCCGCAGCCGAGATGTACTGTCAGCCCAAAGTGGAATACCTGACGGAAGAATGGGAAATCAATGGCAAGACCGTACTTGAAGTCATCATTCCAAAGGACAAGCACCACAAACACAAAGCTCCCGACAATCAAGGTAACTTCAAGTATTTCGTCAGAGTTAGGGATGAGAACCTGATCGCCGATAGCGTATTAATTAAGGTGTGGAAATCTAACAAGTTCTCGAAGGCGGCCAAAATCTCTTTCACCGAAACGGAGACTTTCCTTCTGCATTACCTTGTGGAACACGATGAGATCACACTTCAGGAGTTCCAACAAATGACCCATATAAACAAGAGAAAAGCTGAGGCCATCCTAGCTGATTTTATTCTCGTTGGCACCATTGAACTCGTTCAAACCAGTCAAAATACCACATTTAAGCTCTCAGAAGAGGCAAAAATAGAGAGATAAACAATCAATTTTTAACTATTTTTCGGTATATTACAATATTTTATATCATTGATTTTCAAAAATATATAATATTTTTTCAAAAATAATTGAATTTTTTGATTGCCAGTATCAAAAAAGGTCGTACTTTTGCAATCCGCTTCCGAACAAAAGAGGGGTTGGACAGAGGGGACGACGGAGGCGAGAAGTTCTTTGAAAGTCTGAGGCCAGCACAAGACCGGCGGCGCGTGAGCGCCGTCAGGGAGAAGGAACCTTTACAAAGGAACACTAAAGAGAACATCAAGGCGGAACCCGAGATTCAGAAT
>JAEEGL013990961.1_pt1 | contig 63498 bp, 54 predicted proteins | sample 9134231 | NCBI WGS metagenome assembly JAEEGL01 (sample SAMN16246548, study PRJNA631951) | gut metagenome | biome: gut microbiome; feature: rumen; material: fiber-attached | host: Bos | place: Iran: Karaj | collected 2018-10
ACTGCTGCTTCTTTCGAAATACATAACGGTTTGCGTCAATCTTTAAAGTTGATTCCTGTTGAGTTGCCTATTAATAGAGAGAAAGTTCCCATTGATCTAAAGCCTTTCGAAGAAAAGGTTTTAGAGCCTGGGACTTCTTTTTGTTTTATGGATGAGTTCGATAACTTCCCAAGTCGTAATGAAATCCAAATCGACATAGGACGGGATTTCATGTTGCGTAAAGTGAATATTGTTATACTTCCAAGTGAGGAAATAGTTGGGGAGGTGTGTCTCTTCTATAATTTTCCGGAACCGTTGTACTTCTGTCATACAGTAGATAATTATTCGAATACGGTTCTTTTTTTGAAGCATAGGAGGTATGGCGGCGCGAACGCGTGGTACATAGAAGTAGCCGAAAAAGTAAAAAACTAAGTTTCACGCATTGCTGTCTTTTCTTCCATCCACTCCTCCAAAATCACCGCCGCCGCCGCCGAATCAATAACGCCTTTCTTCTTCCGCGCTTTCGCATGGCGTAGCGATAGATTATTCATCCCCGTTAATGTACGTGCGGTTTGGGTCGAGAAGCGTTCATCTTGGAAGTAAATTTTCAGGTCAAAGTGCTGTTTCAGTAATTCCGAAAAGTACCTGACCTCTTTAACGCGTTGTCCTTCGGTGCCGTCGGTATGGATCGGCAGGCCGATCACAAATGTATCGCAACCGTGTTCGTTCACAATGTTCCGTAAATCCCTTAAAACCTGCTCCATTGAATATACCCGCAGGGCTTTCAGCGGCACGACGACTTTTAGCTCATCCGAACCCCATGCCAGGCCGATGAATTTACTGCCGTAATCGATACCGAGACAGTTCATTTAAAATTTACGGGCGAACATTCAAAACCGAACCAAAAAATAATGAAGCGACCGACCTGAAATTCCGTTTTGTAAAATTCGCACTTCATTAAAAAACCTCTTCCAATAACGAGAATCGCCAATCGACTCTGTTGCTTATCTCTTTCGAATGACAAAATATAACAACGGGCTCAGCCGTACTTTAAGAACACACATTTTCCAACAGTACCGCCAAAACGCTCATCCATATAAAGCACCCGCAATAAGCAAAAAAACAATTTCGAAACAAAAAGCCGAAAAACCCGTTCTTTTCGTATTTCATCCATTTCCTTTCCCAAGCATAAAACAATAATGCAAAAATGCAAAAAATACTGTTTATGAAAAAATTTCCCAACAAACCGCCTCCAAATTTGAATAAATTACTGACTGTTCTCTCTCGTTTCTCATGCAAGCGGGCACGTACGACGAAATAATGATACATCAGTGAAAAATAAGCACCGATAAACAACACACGACATACGATCGTTTGTTCACCAAAATATCCTGCAAAAGGGAAACATAAAGCGACCGTCACATAGATAACGGAGTAAACAATTTTATCCTTCGTTTTTATAAGAGGACAATCTTTTCCCGAAGCTTCCGCCTCTTGCCGCAACCTCTTTATAAACGAAGATACCCATGACCGGGTAACCACGGCAATACCGACGACAATCGCCAACGAAACCAACTTCATTTTCGCTCTGTCATTCATTACTTTTTCCCTTCCATGCTTCAATGTATTGATTGGATTTTTGATCGAAAAAAGTTTTCTCTAATTTTTCCGCAACCGCCAGAACAACTGCGCACGCATACAGCGTTCCGTAAAGCATCGAAAGTGCCGTCAGTCCCATGGAGGTGATGTTCAAAACCAACAAAAACCACGCGAGCATTGAAAAAACTTTCGGATTATTCAGGATCTTTGAAACCGTTTTGTTGCTCTCCAACAGCGGATACGTATGAACGGCATTCGGATGTTCGCGCTCGCAACAATCGCATGTCGATTGACCGATCAACGCCGCCGATACGCAAAAGCCGTTTGCACCGCACAAAAACATAACAACGGCGAATTTTATCTTACGGTGCAATTTTTGCAGAAAAACCATTCCCGAAAGATTCAAGCGATGCAAAAGTACATACAAAAGTGTAAAACTACCCAAAAACCAAATACCCGTCGCCCCCCAAAGGTATGTTAAAAATGTTCCGAAAGTTCTCTTTACCCAAAAGCCGATAAGCAGAAAGAGCAGAACCGCTCCGACAGAAAAGGTTTTTAACATATTTACTTCCTTACATTGCGGTCGAAAGTACTCCGTCACGTGAATGTTTTTTGAAAAGTGCAGTCTTTTACACGTCCGTACACAGTACTTAAAAAAATCTCACGGGATATTCAGATGGGGAAGAAGACACGCACCCCTATGTATTCCGAACATACCTTTTTATTGGAGGATGCTCTTCACAATCCTTCGGTGTACCTGCGACGTTTTCAATCCTCCGCAATCGACCGAAAACCTCCGGCAGTTTTTACAAACGCCCTTATGCTTCCTCCCCCTGACCGCAACACTTCTTGTATTTTTTCCCGCTGCCGCAGGGACACGGATCGTTGCGACCGACCTTCGGCAAATCGCGCTTTATCGGCTTCGGCAGTTCGATTTCGGAAGCGGCAGGCTTCGCTTCCTCCAAGGCGGATGTCGGCGTTTCTTTTGTATCGATCGGACGCAAATGATGGCGCACGCTTGCCACCAGCGCATCGATATTCTCGGGGCGCGTGGAAGAGCGGAACAAATGAAAGCAAACGTCCTGGCGCATCTGCGATACCATTCGTTCGAAGCAGTGGTAGGCTTCCATTTTATATTCCACCAACGGATCGCGTTGTCCGTAACCGCGCAACCCGATGCTTTGGCGCAAATCATCGAGTTCCGTCAACTGATTCTGCCAGTTTTTGTCGATGGCGCGCAACAACACCCAGCGGACGATTTGCGTGCTGATTTCCTTGCCCTCAATGGTCTGTTTTTCCTCATACGCGGATTTCAATTTTGCCATGAGGTCGTCGACGATTTGCGCACGCGAACGGTGCTCCAGGGTTTGAACATCCAAAAACAGCGGTACCTGAATGTTCAGCCAGTTCACAAACTGCTCCAAAAGTTCCCGATGTTGCTGTACGCCGATCTTTTCGTCCAACGGCGACAGGCGTTGATTGAGTTCCTCCGAAACCAAATTCCACACCAACGCAATCGGTTCCTCGATACGGAGCGTTTCGTTGCGCAGATTGTACACGATGGTGCGCTGTTTATTGAGCACGTCGTCGTACTGCAACAGACGCTTGCGCACCGAATAATTGCGCTGTTCCACTTTTTTCTGTGCCGATTGAATGGAGTGATTGAGAATCGGGTGATCCAGTGCCTCATCGTCCTCCATGGAACGCTCCAAAAACGCCCCGATGCGCCCGGCATTGGCAAACAGCCGCATTAAATTGTCTTCCAGCGAAATATAAAACTTCGACCGCCCGGGATCACCCTGACGGGAACAACGACCGCGCAACTGACGGTCAATGCGCCGCGATTCGTGCCGTTCCGTTCCCATCACGAACAAACCGCCAAGCTCGGCAACGCCTTCGCCCAATTTAATGTCGGTACCGCGCCCCGCCATGTTGGTCGCAATTGTCACCGCGCCTTTGTTGCCCGCCTGCGCCACGATTTCCGCTTCCTGCTGGTGATATTTGGCGTTGAGCACCGTATGCGGAATTTTTGCGTTTTTCAGCAACCGACTCAGCAACTCGGACGCTTCCACCGAGGTGGTACCGACCAGCACCGGCTGCCCTTTGGCGTGCGCCGTTTTGATGTCCTCCAACACCGCTTTGTATTTCGCACGACGGGTCTTGAACACAACGTCGTTGTCATCCTTGCGAATGCACGGTTTATTGGTCGGGATCGCCATCACTTTGAGGCGGTAAATATCAAAAAATTCCTGCGCTTCCGTCTCCGCCGTTCCCGTCATGCCCGCCAGTTTTTCATACATACGGAAGTAATTTTGCAGCGTGATCGTCGCGTAGGTTTTGGATTCCTTTTCGGGACGCAAGCCTTCCTTGGCTTCAATCGCCTGATGCAAGCCTTCGCTCCAACGGCGTCCCGGCATGGCGCGCCCGGTATTTTCGTCGATGATAATCACCTTCCCGTCCGCTACCATGTACTGGTCATCGCGCTGGTACAGCGTGTACGCGCGCAACAGCTGGCTGATGCAGTGAATGGAACTGCTCCTGGTGTTAAAAAGAACTTCCGCCTCCTGACGTTTTCCCTGCTTCTGTTGCGGCGTTAAAGACGGATCGCCGTCGATGATGCTGAACAGCGTCGGCAAATCGGGAAGCGTAAAAGCATCTTTATCCTGCGGATTTAACGTCGTACGACCTTTCTCCGTCAAATCCGCCTGTTGGAATTTTTCCTCGACCGTATAGTAGAGTTCCTCCTTTAAATCATACGCTCGCTGTCGGTTGTATTCCGCCGAAAGTTGGGTTTCGAATTTATTGTACGCCCGACAAATGCGCCCTTCTTCCAATAAATGCAACAAAACGGGGTTCTTCGGGTTCGCCATCTTCACCTGATACAACTTCTCCAAGCCCTTTTCGAACTCTTCCGCTTTTAAACCCTCCGCAAGAAGGGGCTTGGCTTCGTCGGTCAACTGCGCGCACAAACGCGTTTGCAACTGATGCAGACGCTGAATGCCGGCTCGCAACTGAATATACAACGCGCCCGAATCGTCGTTCTCCGCTTCGCCGGAAATAATCAGCGGCGTTCGCGCTTCGTCGATAAGCACCGAATCGACTTCGTCGACAATGCAGAAATAATGATCTTTCTGCACCTGTTCCTCCGCCCGCAACGCCATACCGTTGTCGCGCAGATAATCGAAACCAAACTCCGATGCCGTTCCGTAGGTAATGTCGCAACGATAGGCTTCGTGACGCTCCTCAAAGCCCATGTCGTGCTGTATGCAACCGACCGTCAGCCCCAGGTACGTAAATAAGTGCCCCATCCAGGTTGAATCGCGCCGTGCCAGGTAATCGTTGACCGTCACCAGCTGGCAGTTTTTTCCGCTCAGGGCATTCAAATACAGCGGCAGCGTCGCCACGAAGGTCTTTCCTTCACCGGTCGCCATTTCCGCAATGTAACCACGATGCAACGCAATACCGCCGAGCAATTGGACATCATAATGAATCATATCCCAGGTCGCTTCGTGCCCGCACACCTCCGCCGTCGTCCCGCACAATCGCCGCGCCGCATTTTTGACGGTCGCAAACGCTTCCGGAAGCAAATCGTCGAGTTTTTCGCCGTTTTGCAACCGCTTCCTGAAAACCTCCGTTTGCGCCTTCACTTTTTCTTCCGACCAGGACTGCATTTCCTGCTCCAAGGCGTTGATTTTCTTCACAATCGGTTCGCAGGATTTCTGAAATTTTCGATAATGCCGTCCGACAAAATGCTTTAGAAAGTTTTTAAACATACAAGGCTTTTTTTATTGTGGCGTTTTTTGCGGAAAATACAAGGGAGAAGGTGTGTGAATACGATTGTTTGAAGCGATGCATTAAGGCAGAAACATCGTTTGAAAAGGAATAAAAATGTCTGTTTTGCAGGAAATTTTTGTCTTTGGAATTTCTTTTATCAAATGTTCCGCGAAACAGCACGGCACATCCGTTTGACGGAGAGAAAGCGTGCAGAAACACGGGAAGAAATTGAAGCGTAAACGGCGGTTGTCGAAAGTTTCTTCCAGGAACCGGCGCACCGCTCCTATTGGAGCGGCGCGGATTATTCCGACGTGATATAAATTTCTATTCGTCGTCGGAATCAGAAGTATATTTTAAAAGCTTCCCTCTGTGTTCCGATTTTTCTGAATTTTCGCTCGATTCGTTACAGATACTCTCGACGGGGCTTTTTTCAAAATTTATCTCGCTTTGGCCGATTTTTACGTCCTCTTTTTCATCCTCTTCTTCTTCGAAGGACTCTTTGTCTCGCTCTTCTTTATACTCGATTTTTATCGGCTTCGAATTCATAACTTCGGAGAACTCAAAACGGCTTTCGGGGAACCCAAAACAATCTTCGCTTTTGAAAATTTCAGGTTCCTTTGATTTTTTATCCCCGATTTTTATCTCGTTTTTCCCGCTGTTTTCCTTTTCGAAATGCGCTTTGAATTCGGCATTTAATTTATCTTTGAAGGCATCAAAACCTTTGAAGTAATCCTCCTTTGAGGACTTGTTAAAGAGCTTTTCCTCTTTCTTATCCTCAACCTTCGGCTCTTCGAGTATGATTTCATTCTTCTCGATTTTGTTGGCTTCTTTGATTTTCCTGCTCTCCAGATCCATTCGGATAAGCTCCCGAATTCGGTTGCATGCCCGAATCTGCGATTCTTCCCTCATTCGTCTTTCCTTTTCGCGTTCCGGATCTTTTTCTCTCCTCGCTTTGTCCTCTTCGAAGAGTGCCTTTATTCGATCTTGTGTTGACAATACTGTGCGACTCAGGTTGCTTCTAGAGTCTCTACCGTAACTAAAATCTTCATCGTAACTAAAACCTTCATCCTCGCTCTCATCGGAACCGTGATAGGAGGGGTTGCAGCCACTCTCCTCCTGCTCTCCCTCTTCGAGCCTGTATTTGCCCTCAGTTCCCGCTCTCTTTGCAATATATTCAAGATGCTCCCAAGGAATTAAACCACAGCAGTCGTTTGATGAGCAGCGCTCCAGTGCCCAATCAGGCAACTTAGACTTATCATAATAATCAGCAATAACATGAGCTTCTCTAATGTTACCAACGTAGACTGGTATATCAGAAATAGCACACAGATTCCATCCCGATTGATCTCGCACCGTCAGAAAAGCTTCGCGAATATCCTTTCCTTTACGATCCGCCCTTACAACCAATTCGCAATAAAATGCCAGGGTAAAAAAACAACCATAGTCTCTACCTCTTACAAAAAATGGTGCACTATACCAGAAACTCGAACTAGACTTTTCTTGCACACCCTGCGGTCTCCCTTTTTTGAGGAGCAGGAAATAACTTGCTCTGTCTCTGGTTAAATCGCCACCCCCTAAGCTAGTAAGCTTGTCACCGTCCCACACGAACTCTATGCAACCGAAATTTTCGCCACCAAACTCGCGTTTTATTTCAATAGAGTAACACCGTTTCACTTCTCCTTCTCTCCTTTCTTTTACTTGAATTTTGTACTCCTTCGGATCCCCGTGTACCTGCGCCGTTCCGAACAGAACCGCCGCCAACCCCATTATTTTTATGCAGTTTTTTATATGATTTTTCATAAGTTCACAAATTTTCACCGCCGTTTTTCTTGGCCGATAAAATCGGCGTGAGGATTTTAGAAAGGGTGTCAACATTTTTTTGATGATTTTTGGTGGGGAGGAGATCGAAGTTATAAAAATGAGATGTGAAAGAAGCTATATAAGAGGATGTTTTTGATGGTAGAAAGAAGATTGGGGAAAGACGGGTTTTTATTATAAAAGGTAAAGGTGGCGCTTTCGGTACAAGTGTGAATAAAGTGTGAACAAACACTCCATCACAAAGAAAGGACATTATCAGCGATGAACAACAGAACGAATCCACCGAAAATAAACCTCAACAAGCAACGCACCGCATCCTTTGCAGACTTACACCCTCCGTTCCGTCATCCTTCTAATATATGACGGCACATTCCGCCCCCACAAAACGCTTCCTGTACCGACAGAATTCACATTGACAGCCTCCGTTCTTCCTCTCCTACTGGAAATATCCGATGCGCCTTTAGCTCAATTGGACAGAGCATCTGACTACGGATCAGAAGGTTGGGGGTTCGACTCCCTCAAGGCGCGCCATAGGAACGGTTGCGACGACAGGGTGCGGTTCGTGTCGCGATTGTTAGTGTGCTGAATGCGATTTTTCGTAAAGGAACAAAGGCGGTATGTTTTTCGGGTACGAAGGCGGAGCACAAGAACAAGGTTGCGGAGCGGTTGTTTGGATGAGTTTGGCGGTTTTACGGGATGCATGCAAGAATGACTGTTGCGGGTTTGGTACCGAACGTTTCCGGTGAGTCCTGCGGATTTTTATATTTTCAAAAAATGCACCTTTAGCTCAATCGGATAGAGCATCTGTCTTCGGAACAGAGGGTTGGGGGTTCGAGTCCCTTAAGGTGCGCCACGATTGAAAATGCGACAAACGGCATTTTAGAAAAGCGACGGAGGTTCCGTTTTCGTTGTTTTTTGGCAAAAAATTCCTTTATTTTCCCAAAACAACGCAATTTACCGTAAAAATTTTTCAACATTTTCCGTAAATTTTCACTTTTGGATTGAAACGCCACCCGAACGCCTCCACCGTGAGGGTACCATGGAGTCTTGCAATTTACTTGTTCTGCAATCCGGCATCCCGGGTGCCGTCGGCAATTCCGCTCTGTACGGCGTTCTTTCCGAGGCACTTAATCATGAAGCGATTGAGGAAGTCTACGGTGTCTGCAACGGATTTGAAGGTATTTTATCGCAAAACTTCATCGATTTGGCGGCACTTTCGCAGAAGAAAGCGCAGTTGCTCCTTTCGACCGCCGGAAACGCGCTCGGGCACGAGACGTACGGCTTCCAACCGACCGACGAAACCTTCAAAGAGATGGTCGGCGTCCTGTCGCAACACAACATACGATTGCTTGCGGTTATCGGCGATCGAAAGTCCGTCGAATACACGCGGCAGTTGCTTCAAATCGCGCAGACGGAAGGATACGCGCTCAACGGCGTTGTTGTTCCGCAAGCCGACGACAACGAATTTCCGATAACGGATCACGGCTTGGGCTACGGCAGCAGTATCAAATGCCTGAATGCGCTGTTGGTGTCTTTTGAAAAGTTGTTGCGAAACGAAGCAATTCCCGTCGGCATTTGCGAAATCGAAAACGCCGGCAGTTGGGTCGTCGCCGGAGCCGCCCTGTTATCTGCAACAACCGAAAAGAGCGTCGATGCCAATGACCTTCCGTACGTGGTTTGCCTGCCGGAACAACCGTTCAACGCCGAACGTTTTTTGAACATCATCCGCAACAAAGTACAACGCCGCGAACCAATTTTAGTCGTTACGCATTCGCAACTGATCAATGAAGAAGGCAATCCGTTGGATGTCGGCACATTCGGCTCCGTTGGTGCTTATCTCGAGCAACTTATCCAATCCGAATTAAACATTCCGACGTACCTTGCTGCTTATAATTTGCACATACAACCGATATCGCACTTCCTCTCCAAACAGGATCAGACGGAAGCCGTCGCCTGCGGTTGCGCGGCGGTTCAAGCCCTTGTAAAAGGCGAAAGCGAAAAAGCGGTCATTTTGGTTCGCAACGACAACAAAGCCGCTTCCTGCGATCCGACCCTTGTACTGTTAAAGGAAATTACCGGCATCAAGTTCTTCCCGAGCGATTGGATTTCCGCCGACACCATGACCTTACAGTATTCGATGTCGAAATACGCACTACCGCTCATTCAGGGCGAAGTAGCCAATACCTTCGAAAAAGGTTTGCCGCAGTTGTTTCGGTGGTAGGAAGATCTCGCTTTTTGAGACGAAGTTTTAGCGGTTCTCGGTGAACGACCGGGAGGGTCGACCGGAAGTTGCGGTGTTTGGAGGGGATTTTTAAGGATAACGCCGATAAGTCTTCGATAACAGAAACAAATTCCATATGATGCGGTTTTTCGGACGCTGAAGAAACTTTTTTGTCAAAAGTCTCCCGCGGTATTCATTACCTACCTGCGTTTTAAGAACCGAAGCCGCCATGGTCAGTTTGTTGACGGTTTTGAAGGTGTTGTGTGAGAACGAACGGTAAAAACTTTATGTACAAGGAATCGGAAAATCTTTTTCGCCTTCTGATGAATAAGCAAATATATGCCATTTTAGATGGTGATACAAAATTTGAGAGTTATAAATTTAGCGATGATTGTGCCACGATACAAATTGCCATGCCGTATATGCGTGGATCGGATTTATTGGAATTATGCGAGCTTTTTGAATGTAAATTATCCGAATACTATGAATGCTATAGTCGCTGGCAATATCTCGCATGTTTATTTGAACACTGTATAGAAACGGATCGTTGTTCCGAACTTTTGGCACATCTCTTTGCAAAACAACAGTTTTCAAAAACGCTCTACTGGCATGAAGTAAATGCGATCGAAGATGCATATAAAGTTATTGTAGATACAATTATCGCGAAAATTAATGGTATATTGTATTTCAGTAACAGTGAGCTGATTAGAATTGGAAATCAATTCTTTGTCAGAGAAAAATGGCTCAAAATCGAAATGCAAGCTCCAAAAATAAAAGCCGTTGATCGTGGATACATAAGGAGTATTGCCTCTCGTGCCATGGAAGACGTAGCGCGATACGATTTCGACAGTGCCATCACAAAATCGCGAACCTTACTTGAAGAAGTTTTTTGCACGGTGATTGAGCAAAAAAACGAAATCCCATCCAAAAGCGGAGATATGAAAAAATTATATAAGCAGGTTAAAGATTTATATCGCATGCACGCCAATGCGGGTACGGACAAAAGAATCAACGAATTATTATCCGGATTAGAAAAAATCGTAACCTCTGTTTCCGAAATGAGAAACAAACACAGCGATGCACACGGCATCGGCAGGAAAAGAATTCGCATAGATGAACATCATGCTCAGTTACTCGTAAATGCCGCAACTGCTATGGGAGACTTTGTTCTGTCAGTGGCAGAAAAACAGACACAACACAAATGATGGATTTTGCAGAAACCTACGCAGTGCGTTTTTTCTAAAAAAACCGCAAAAAGGTCAGGCTATAACAAATCACCGACCCTGACGACAATAAAACCGATATGTATTAAAACAACACCAACTCTACCCTACCATACAGCAGAGCAACCGCACATAATTCCCGCCAAAAAAACCGTCCCCTACCCCTTTATCTCTTTATGCAGGGTGCGACGACGCAAAAACGGATTGTACTTCATCTTTTCGACTTTCTCCGTCTGCAACTTCTTGTTGCGCGTCGTCATATAGCGTGAAGGAGGCTTTCCTTCTTTGCGCGCTTCGGTGCATTCAATAATTACGGTTTCCCTAGGCATGCTTCATAGGGAACGCGTTTTTGTCTTTGTTTCAAGACAAAAATACCGCATCCGTTCCCGAACGGTGAAAAACGACGTTTTAACGAAAAAAATCCGGGAACGCCCCGAACATCTTGTGTTTTAGCACTTCATAAATCAGATAGCACTGTAGCCGTTGCGGGCATCTTCCTCCTGTTGCTCACAGATCAGCTTCTGCATGTCCTGCGTATAGCGACGTTGCGAAGCGATCATTTGGTCAAACATGTACCGCATGTTGGATTCCTTCATTTTTTGTTGACGCTCCTCGGGCGTTAACGGCTTAACGTCGGTCTGCGATAAGGCGTTTTGTTCGGAAACGTTTCCCGAAACGGGAACTTCGGGTTCCAAGGCGAGTATTGCCGACGGTACATAACAGTTGTTGACGGATGAGATGGACATAGGTTTTGAATTTGACTGTTTCCTTCGTATATCGTACGTTTTTTGTGTTTTATTCGTTGTTTTTATGATCGAGGGTATCCGCGCATCGCAGTTGTTTCAAAACCTCCCCGTGCATTGGTCGTTTAAGGAAGTTTTTTCCTCGGAACAACCGATACACACATGGATCCCGTTAATTGCGAAGGAACTGCGGCAGTTTTTCGCAAAATGCAAACCGTCGCAACGTATTCACAGCGAACTTCCGCTGCACCTTTTCGTCACGGGCGATGTTTATATCGGTCGGAACGTTTCCCTGCCGTCGTTCGGAACCATCGAAGGTCCCGCTTATATTGATGATGATTGTATTTTGCGCCCAAGCGTATATATTCGCGGGAACGTTATCGTCGGTCGGAATTGCGTTTTGGGCAATTCCTGCGAATTTAAAAACTCTCTCCTCCTGGAACACGTTCAAGTGCCGCATTTCAACTACGTCGGTGATTCGATTTTAGGCAACGGTGCGCATCTGGGAGCGGGATGCATTTTGTCAAATTTGCGCCTGGATCAAAAACCCGTGTGCATGCAAACGCCGACAGGAGAATTAATCCAGACGGGATTGCGGAAACTCGGCGCCGTATTGGGCGACGGAGCGCAGGCGGGATGCAATTCGGTGTTGCAGCCGGGTTCTTGTTTATTCCCGAACGCCGTCGTTTATCCGTGCGAATCTTTTAAAGGAACGCGCCTTGCCAAAACAGCCAAAGAAGGTCTTTTCCGAACGGACAAAAATTCGTTACAATAAAGGAACAAAAATGCAATAAACCGCCATGCCCGATCTTATCCAGGAACATCCGATTGCGAGCAAGTTGGATCAATATACCTTCGAGGATTTAACTCATCTTGCGGAGGACGATTACCTCTCGCTGGATGCGGAAAAGCTGGCGCGGACGTCGCCGCACGAAATCGGTTTATTCCTGGAACGTCTGACCGTCGAAGAACAGCGAAAATTCCTGCAACGTTTATCGGAAAAAAATGCTTCCAACGTTTTGGCGGAAATGGACGCGGAAAATTCCGCCGAGGTACTGAGTGCCATGCGGGAATTTCGTGCGGCGCGCATTATCGAACTGCTGGATCCCGACGACGCCGCCGATTTGGTCAGCAAGCTGGATGAAAGCGATCGTATCCGTCTGCTGTCCCGCATCAAACCCGACCGCGCGTTTGTGTTGCGCAAACTGTTGCGTTACGATCCAAATACCGCCGGCGGTGTCATGACGCCCGAAGTCGTCACGTTGCGCGAGACCTGGAACATCGGCGAAGCCTTGGAACACATTCGGAAAATTCCGAAGAAAATCGAAAACGTCTACAATTTGTACGTTACGGACGAAGATAATCGACTTTTGGGGCTGACAACGTTGCGAAATCTCGTTTTTTCCGAACCGACCAAGCGTGTTTGCGACATCATGAACACGCAAATCCAAGCCATCGCCTGCCTGCCCGAAACAGACAAAAATGCGGTTGCCAATACCATGGCGGAATACAACGTCATGGATATTCCGATTGTGGACGAGCAAAACCGCCTGTTGGGTTGCGTCACCCACGACGATGTTCTGGATATCGTGCAGGAAGCGGCGACGGCGGATTTACAACAACTGCACGGTGCCGGAGCCGACGAAAGCATCCACGACGGCATTTGGTACAGCGTCAAAAAGCGCAACCCCTGGTTGTTTATCAATCTCATTCTTGCCTTTTTATCCGCCTACATCATTTCCCGTTTCGGTTCCGTCATCGAACAAATGAGTTGGATGGCGGCATTCATGACCGTCATCGCCAATCTCGGCGGCAACACCGGCGCGCAAACGTTGGCGGTCGCCATCCGCGGACTGGCACTCGGGGAATTTCAAAAAGGCGATGGTTTGGGCATTTGCGGCAAAGAGCTCTTAAAGGGGCTTGTGAACGGACTTTTCATCGGTTTTTCGGGCGGTCTCATCGCAACCTGCATGATGCATAACGCCCTGATGGGTTTCACGGTGTTTCTGGCAATGGTCTTAACCATGGTGCTTTCGGGATTTTTTGCCGCCTTCATTCCCATCGTCCTGAAACATTTCAAATGCGACCCTGCCCAAAGTTCCTACATTTTTCTCACCGCTTTCACCGACATCGCCGGGCTTTTTATCTTTCTGAAACTCGGCACCTGTCTGCTGTTGCATCAGTGAAATTTCATTCCTTTTTGCGATTATATTCCGAAACCGGGTGATGTGACTCCATTATCGTTCAAATGATGTTTAATTTCTACGAAAAACATAAAATACTTCTTTTTTTTCATGAGTTCTTTAGCGTAGAAATCACATCCGTCATCGATCATGGATAACGAACCTTCTTTTCAAACCGTCCAAACCGTCAAACAACTGGAGAACGGCGCACCGTTTAAGACCGTCGTCGCCGTCCGTCGCATCCATAAAAAAGTCGGAAAAACGGGCAATCCGTTTCTGCAAATCGAAGTCGGCGATGCGATCGATACCTTCACGTTTAATTGCTTCGACGGAACCGCGCCGTTCCTCTTTTTCCAAAAAACCGCTTCCAAATGCCCGCAAATCATCATTATTGAGGGCTTTATCGAGTTTTATGCCGACAAATTGAGCCCGCGCATCAAGAGCGTTTGGGATATTCCCGAGGAACAATACGAAGCGTACTTGCCGAAAGTTATTGAAACGCCCGAAGAACCTTTGGAGGAATTGCAGGCAGAACTGACGAAACTCGTTGAAACCATCCGATGCCACGCCCTGCGCGCAACCGTTCGGCAGGTTTTTGAGGAACTCGGCGAACAATTCACAAACAGTGTTGCGGCGGTTTCGATGCACCATGCCTACATTCATGGTCTTTTGGAACATACGGTACACGTCACGCGCGTCGTCCTGGCACTGTTACCGCTATATACGGAGGTGAATGCGGATTTGGCAATCGCGGGCGCGCTTTTGCACGATGTCGGGAAGGTTTTGGAATATCACTACACCGCAACCGACGGCATCGATCGCACCGACATCGGACGCTTGCAGGGACACGTCATTCTCGGTTACCGTCTCACCCGCAGTGCGGCTTTAAAAAATCATCTTCATCCGACTTGGCTGGAACAGCTGGAACACATCGTTTTATCGCACCAGGGCGAACCCGAATGGGGCGCCGCCGTGTACCCAGCAACCGCGGAAGCCGTTCTCGTCAGCCTGGCGGACAACGCCGACGCCCGCATGGGAATGGTGCATCAACAACTGAAAAAAGCTGTTCCGACACAGACATTTTCGGATTTTGTGCCGGGATTGGAGACGCGGTTGTATACGGGGGTATTGCCGAAAATGGAGGGAACGGGAGAAATTTGATAATTTTTTCACAAAACCTCGCTTATTTCCGTCATTCCCGACAAACGCCTCTATTCCCGGTACCCTCAAAAACCCATTGCCACCCTCACCTTTTTCCTAAACAATAGCTCTGGTGGAAGAGCGGTTGCAGAAGGTGCTCGCGCGCGTGTACGGAATTTCCAGGCGACATGCGGAGGAAATGATTGCCGACGGAACGGTCTGCATCAACGGCGAAACGGCGCACCTCGGCAGTAAAATTGATTGTGCGAAAGATACACTGACGGTCGGGCAAAAGAAGTTGCAACCGCACCTGTTGCAGTCGCAGAATTCCCAAGAGGTTTGGATGTTGTTCAAGCCGAAAGGCGTTATCTGCACGCACGATGCTCCGTTGGCACGCAATACGCTGGAGGCGTACGTTCCGCCCGTTTTGCGACGTCAAAAGTGGATGTTCATCGGTCGTCTGGACAAAGACAGCGAAGGGTTGCTGTTGCTGACCAACGACGGGCAGCTGGTGCAACGCGTAGCCCATCCGTCATCGGGTATCGGAAAAGTCTACCGCGTGCATTTGGATAAAGCGTTCGATTTGTCGATTTGCAACGAGTTAAAACAGGGACGCACCTGCCAGGGCGAACATTTAAGTTTCAAGTCCGTTCATGTCGTCAATTCCCACAAAATCGACGTTACGTTGGGACAGGGCAAAAAGCGCGAAATTCGTCGATTATTATTTTCATTCGGCTATGAAGTGTTAAAATTGAAGCGTTGGAAAATCGGCGCACTGGTGCTCGACAAAAAGCTGGCACCGGGACAATCGCGCCGTTTGTCCGCAAAAGAGGTAAAGCAGATTTTTGGAAAAGCATGCTGAGGGTTGTTGCGATTTTTTGGATTCTTTGTTTCGGGTTCGGTTCATTTTCGGTTCAAGCGAAACCGTCGCGCGGTGATAAAAGCTCCGTAACATCCGAAAAAACGACCAAAACGTTGTCATCCGTTCGAAACTTCGAAGGCATCATTAAAACGGTCGGTTTTTTTGATAAAATGTCCTTTTGGTGGCAGGATTTGAAGGATGTGCATTATTGCTTGTGCGACAAAAAGGGCAAACCAATCGCGTTTTTAAAATCACCGCAGGACGTTCGCAAAGCGCATCAGTTAAAAACGCTCGTTCATCGCAATGTCTGTATCAAAGGCGTCCCGCAGTACATTAACAAAGAGCCGTATCTCCTAATTTTGGTCGAAGATGTGTGCCCGTAACACGCGGATTTTATTCGGGAAGCCTGTTGCGGATGCGATTTTGGCGTCCGTGAAGGAGGAAGTTTCCACTTTAAAAGGGCGTCCGCCGTCGGTTGTTTTTCTGCGCGTCGGAAGCGACGGTGCTTCCGTTTCCTACGTTAAACAAAAGGCAAAATGCGCGTCCGAAGTCGGCATTCAAGGCGAAACACGCGTTTTCGACGCGGAAACAACGGAAGAACGACTTTTGGCGGAAATTATCCGCTTAAACGAAGAGCCGAACGTCGACGGCATTTTGGTTCAGTTGCCGTTGCCAAACCACATCCATACCCTCAACATCCTTTGCGCCGTTAACCCGAGAAAAGACGTGGACGGCTTTACCGACGTCAACGGCGGTCGTTTATGGCAAGGCGACGGTTCTCTGATACCGTGTACACCGGCAGGAATTATTGAACTTTTAAAGTATTATCATATCACAACCGAGGGCAAACAGGTTGTCATCGTCAATCGCAGTTCCATTGTCGGGAAACCGTTGGCGGCATTATTGTTGCGACATTCGGAATTCGGGAATGCCACCGTCACCGTTTGCCATTCGTACACGCAAAATTTGTCCGACATCACCCGACAAGCCGATATTTTGGTACTTGCCTGCGGGAAACCGCATCATTTCGGGCGTGATTACGTGAAAGAAGGCGCCGTCGTCATCGATGTCGGCATTTCGCGCGTCCCTGCCGATAACAAACGCGGGTACATAATTCGGGGCGATGCGGACGCCGAAACATTGGAAGGATATGTGAGCGCGATCACACCCGTCCCGGGAGGCATCGGACCGCTGACGGTTGCGATGTTGATGAAAAATACGCTACAATCGTACTACTTATGTCAAAGTCACTAAATCAAACGCAAACGCCACTCTTACCGCCGCCGGCACCGATGTTAAAACGCCTGTCAGCGGCACTGTTGGACGGTCTGTTTCAGATTATCCTTATAGTTCCTCTCGTATTCCTGATTCTTTGGCTTCTTTACCCGGATATTTTTGATCGAACCAACGATCCGGAACCGCTCGAGTACCTGCCACTGTGTTTGAGCGTATTGTTGCTCGTATTGGGATATTATGTCATCGGCGGTTGTATTTTTCACGGCAACACGCCGGGGAAACAAATTCTCGGGTTGCGCGTTTTGAAACTGCCGCAACTAAAACCGCTGACCTTCGTTGATATCGTCTTTCGATCGGTAATGTTTATGCTTTTTTGTTACATACGCCCCGTCTTTTGGTTAAACTGCCTTTGGACGTGCTTCCGTAAGCAACACCGCAGTTTGCATGATCTGTGTTGCCGGACATATGTTACGAATCGCGAAACTGCGGAACAGGTCGGTGATACCGTTCGCACGGTTGTTCAACCGGAAGGATCGGAGAAAAGTGCAGATCGTTCCGAATAATATGTCCGCACACTCGCCCCGCACTTTTCGCATATGCCCGTAAATCCGTGAAACACACTTCTCTTTTGCCGCCGGCACCGCTCACGCAACGCATGTTGGCGATGCTGTGCGATTTGATTTTGCTTTTTCTGTTGAATGTCTTCATCGTCGGGAAGTTATGGCTACCGCTTTATCACGCGGAGGCGATGACGCAGTTTCAAATCCTGATCGAAACCTACTCGCTTCAACTGCTTCAGGGTCACGCAGGCGGATTTTTTGCGGAACTTAAAAACAGTCCCGAACTGTTGCACATGTTCCAATCGCTCGATTGGGTTTTATTTTGGCTCGCCTGGGGATATTACGCCATCAACGGTTGTTTTTTTCAGGGCGGCACGCTCGGAAAACAAATTTTCAATTTGCGCGTTCTGAAACTGCCGCAACTTAAACCGCTGACCTTTTTTGATAACGTTTGGCGTTCGGGAACGTTTATTTTCTTTCTGCTGACGGGATTTCCGTTTTTGGCGGCATTGGATTTCTTCTGGATGTGCATTCACAGACAACATCGCGGGTTGCACGATTTGTTCTGCCAAACATACGTCGTAAATTGCACGCTGTTGGAGCAAATTCAGGGACAAATCGGCGAAGCGGTGCGCTCGGTACTTCAATCGGAAAAATCGAAAGAAAATACGGAAAAATCCGAATAAGGCGGAAAGTTACGGTTTCTAAACTTGCCTGCTTTGTTCAATTTGCCGCAGTACCGCTTCGGCAACGGCTTGAGGCGAAACGTTCCTCAAATCCCCATTCTCTGCTTGCAAGATACAATGTTCCGCCGTCGGATACGGTCCGGAACGTTGTCCGTTCGTGGGTCCGTAAATACCGACCAGCGGTTTTTTCAACGCCGCCGCCAAATGCACGGGTCCGCTGTCGTTGGCAACCACGCATCGCGCCGATTGAATGAGCGTCGGCAAATCCGATAAACGCGTTTGTCCGATAAAATTCATAAAACGCGGATGTTGCGGCACGTCGTTCGGCACTCGTTGCCCGATCCAAACGCAACAATACGGTGTTTGTGTCAACAGCAGTCGCGTTAATTCGGGAAAAAACGGCCATTCCTTTTCAATACGCCCGCTGTTCGGAAACAGCAAAATCGCGTCTTTTTCGAATGGGAAATGCCAACTTTGCATTTTTAACGTCAATGGTCTTTGCGGTTGGGAATTCAATCCTAACGGCATTAAAAGCGATTGCAAAATATCCACCTCGTGAAACGGAGCAAAAGTCGGCATGAAGGTTTTTTTATAAAAAAACCGCGAACCTTCGCGCGCATTACCGCGCCCGATTTTCTCCGTCGCTTTTGCGAAAAACGTCATCAGTCCCGTTCGCAACAACCCCTGTCCGTCAATGAGATAATCGTAGTTGTACGCATGTATCTCTCGCATGAGACGCAAAAATCCTCGTATCCCGCCGTGACGTTCAAAAATGAAAAACTTCGAAACAACGGGACTTAAACGCAAAAATTCCGCAAAACAATCGCGAATAATCCAATGAATATCTAAAAAAATGCCGTTTTTCTCTGCCGTGTGATACAAACCTTCCACCACCTGCAACATTTGGACGACATCTCCGAACGCCGACGGTTTGATGATTAAAATTCTGTATTTTCGAGATGGTTGCATGAATTGCCTGCCTGCTTGACAGAGTAACAGGTTCTATTTGAACAGACAATATCCGTACCGATTTTACATCGGACATTGCAATACCGACAAAAAAGCGTCATTGTTTTTGATTTTTTACAAAAATTGTCCCAAAAACCGCTTAAATGCCTCGAGTCGTCCCCCCCCCCGCGGACGAAAAAAGCCGCAAAACGGCGGCTTTTTTCGTGATCGATATATGCTAAATTTCCTATTTTCTCTTTTTTGACTTCTTCTGCTTTACTTCCTTTGCCTCTTCGTCCAGGCAAATTCTTCTCAGTAATTTATAATCTTCCATTTTTATCCGTTCGCGACGCTTCCGCTCCAGTAATCTTTTTTCCTCTTGAGACTTCCGCGTACGCAGCCTTTTTGTTTTCTTGCCGGAAATTTCCGACAATTCCTCCTCTAAATTCATCGACTCTTCCGCATCGTATCCGTTCGAAGAATCCCATACATCCTCCGCATCCGATTTTCGGTTCTCATCGCCCTCTTTTTTGTCTTCAACCTTATCCGCGAGGAACTTCTTCAGCAACACCTCCACGCAATGGCCAAGACGATTGATTTCATATTTGTCATCCGTTAAAGGAAAATCGATGTCACCCTTCCTCTCATCATCAGTACTGTACCCATACTTCTTCTGTAAAGCGGCTATTGCTCTATCCGGAACACTCGAAGGCAGAATAACGTAATTGACCCCCTCTGAGGGAAAACGAAATATGCTTTTGGGACAAACTTCAAATCCCGGATGAGCCCCTTTGCACAAACCGCAATAGCGTTCACCTGTTTCTTCACACATCTCATTTTTCTCATGTTCATGACCGAAACTGCACTTCCATCCAAACGCGCCTTCAAGGCTCCCTATAATCACACTGCCGCCAAGCAGAACGACTTTACTTAAATTTTTCACATCCATACAAAAATATCTCTCCTATTTCCCGTCCCTCTTTTCTTTTCTCAACTGCAATTCTTCTTTTCTTTTCAAGAATTTCTTTCTAATCCTTTGATTTGATACTCTTCCTCCCGCTTGATCTTTTCAATTTCCTTAGCATTAATCATATTATTCCTTTTCGCTTTAGATTCTTTTTGCCTTTTTTGAATAAAATCATTAGTTTTTTTAAGCCGTTCTTGCTTTTTGAGATACTTCGGAGATCCTTTCAAAAACTTCTCCTTTAACTTTCCTACACGCAATTCAAGGCGTTGTACTTCGATGTTTTGATCCAGCTCGATTTTCGGGCAATACTCTCCGTACCGTCCGTCTCTTTTTACATCACTGTACCTGTATTCGAACCATAATTCGGCGATTTTTCCCTCCGGAACACACCACGGAAGAATAACATACTTTATACCTTCCGATCGGAAACCGAACACCGATTGAGGACAAACTTCTCGGATCGTGTGATAATTTGAATCACACATGGGATCGTTACAGGGTCGCTCCATAGGGAATGTCTCAGTACATATCTCATCTTTCTTATGTTCATGTCCTTTACTGCATTCCCATCCAAACACACTTCCGACATTCACCGCAGTAGTACTGACACTAAGCAGACCGACTTTTATGAAACTTTTTGCATTCACGTTATCGTGTGAAACATTTTTTTAGAAAAAATAAACAAAAAAAATATAAAAAATTCCTCAAGTGGAAAACAGCGGCATTTTTTTCCAAAAAAACGAAATAAGTAAAGTCAGAAGAACAACGTGCAAGCATTTTCACCGAAAATCCGTCGGATCAACATCCAAAATATCGATCACGTTCGACGGCATTTGAAAGCGTTGCCGAAGAGTTTGCAGTTGCGGAAGGAAGGATGTTTCGTGCGGCATCAGATACAGCAAATGCATGCGCCAATAACGATGCGCTTTATTTATAAAAGGCACGGCGGGCCCCATGATTTCAACGTCTTTGGATATGTTTTTTTGCAAAAACACGTTCCACTGTTCAACAACGTAGCGAAGCGTTTTTTCGGAAAAACTTCGAAATAAATGTCTGACCATGCGACGAAACGGCGGATAGCGGTGCTGTTTTCGTAAAGCCGTTTCGCGATCCAAAAAGCTGACGGTGTCGTGTTTCAGTGCGTAATGCACCCAATCGGCATTCGGCGAAAACGTTTGAAGAACAACTTCTCCGGGGCGTTCGGCACGTCCGGCGCGCCCACTCACCTGCACCAGCAACTGAAACAAACGTTCCGAAGAACGAAAATCCTCCGCTGCGGTGATTAAATCCGCCTGAATCACCCCAACCAGCGTTAAATGCGGGAAATCCAACCCCTTCGCCACCATTTGCGTGCCGATAAGAATATCGTACTTTCGCTCCAAAACCGCTTCATACCAATCGTTTTCTTTCGAAGCCGCATCCGAATCAAGGCGCAAAATGCGCGCCCGCTTATACAGTTGCCTCAAACAGGCTTCGATGCGTTGCGTCCCGAGACCGACGCTGAGTTTCATCGGAAAATCGCAGGCGGGGCATTTGTCATACACCGCAATGCGCGTATCGCAGATGTGACACCGCAAGGTACGGTCGGTTTTATGAAAAACCAAATAACTCTTACAGTTCGGGCATTCCAAACGCACGCGGCATTTGGGACAATAATAATACGGCGCATACCCGCGGCGATTGAGAAACAGCAACGCCTGTTCGCCGCGATCCAGGCAGGCACTTAATTTTTCCCGCAACAGCGTCGACAGCACGAAAGAACCTTCGAAATTCGGCTTTTCGTAGCGCATATCCGCCAAAAAAACCTTCGGTAACGGTTGCCCCGAAGGGCGTTGCGTCAATGTATGAAGCGTATAACGCCCGCAACGAGCCTCGTTCCAACTCTCCACCGACGGCGTTGCGGAACCCAAAACGCACAGTGCGTTATTCAACCGCGCGCGGTACAACGCCAAGTCGCGCCCGTGGTAGCGCGGGGTTTCCGATTGTTTATAGGAAGGTTCATGTTCTTCGTCGACAACGACCAAGCCGAGCCGTTTAAAGGGCAAAAATACCGCGGAACGCGTTCCTAAAATCACATCCATCGTTCCGTTCAACGCTCCTTGCCACACCCGCATACGTTCGCCGTCCGAAAGCCGACTGTGCCAAAGACCAACGCGAATGCCGTACGCCGATAAACGAATTTTTATTTTTGCCAGTGCCTGCGCGGAAAGCAGAATTTCAGGCACCAAATACAGCGTTTGTAGCCCCAGGTTTTTCGCCTCCGCCGTCAGCGCGTGATAGAGCTCGGTTTTCCCCGAGCCCGTCACGCCGAACAACACATGTATTGAGAATTTCCCAGCCCGCAACGCCGCTCGAAGTTTCTCGAAAACGCTTTCCTGTTCGTCGGTCAGGGGCAACAGCGTATCGGCACTTTGAGTTTCCGACAACGGCTGTTCGCAACGTTCGACATAATTTTTTTCGATCAAACGTTTTAAAAACGGTGTCTCTTTCGGAAAGTTTTTGAGGAATTCCGCCTCCGAGACAAACGGATGTTGTTCGAGCCAGCGATAGACAGATAACTGTTGCACGGCATGCGACGGAAATGTCGCCGTTATATCGGTGACGTGCAGGAAAAATTCTTTTTTAAATACTTTGCCGATGCGAAGAAAAGAAGGCAATGCCGTTTCGAGTACGGTGCCGAGCGGGCACATGTAATAATCCGCGACCCGTTGAATAAGCGCAAGATTATCCTCATGCGCCACAGGTGTTTCGTACAAAGCTCCTTCGACGGGAACCAACACATAATCCGCATCGGGCGCATCGTTCGCAACCCTCGTCACCAACCCGACCGTCCGCCGCCCCCTGACGCGAATACGCACCAACATACCGACTTGGAGCGGTTGCGGTGCGGTATAAGTTAAAGCGCGATCGACCGAACGCAACGGCAAAACATCGACATAAAACATCTTACCATGCGTAACTGGTTTTTACTGCCAAAAGACGACCGTCGGGCGCAAAAATCTCAATCTTCCACGCAATCAAACTGTTTGAAACCTTCCGTTGTGCCTTTTCATCAAGTTGTTCCGCTTTGTGTTCGTCTTCCTTTTTCCCTAAATCCCACGGATTTGCCTTTTTTTGCTCCCAATCGCTTTTCTTTGTCGCTTCCGCGTTTTGCAATTCCTCCGCGGCTTCCTTCGATACAATGCCCGTTGAAGCCGCATCGGTCATACCCAACCAAATTTCGTTTTGGTATAACAGCGAATGTTGCACCTGCGGCATCACCCACGTACGCACATGCTCCATGGGCGAATCGCTTCCGATGAAGGTTATTTTAAACTCCGACCCCGCGGGTATCATCGACAAGGCGCAATCCAGCTTCACAATAAAATACAAACCCGCCTTTTGGGTCGGATCCGAACGCACAATAATGCGCCCCATCTTACTCTCCTCATGCGTGAAAGCCTGAATAATGCCTTTGTAAACATCTTCGGTTTTCCAAACCAATGCTATGTCGTCCACCAAAACTTTCGTCAACGTGTAACGCTTCCGCTTCTCTTTCGGGATGGCGGTCTTCGGCTTGCGCGGAACGTTCCCGTGTAATGTCGGCCAAAAGGTCAGTAATTTTTTGGTACGTTTCGAGCATGGATGCTCGGGATTGCGCCGAAACCACGTACAGGAACACCCCGACAGACTTAGCAACGCCAAAACGAACAACAATCGCCTGCCCGCCTTCATAAATTCCCTGGCGCCCTCACTCAGACTCGAACTGAGATTAACGGTTTAGGAAACCGCGGTTCTATCCCTTGAACTATGAGGACAACGCATTCAGGGTGCCCGGAAAATATACCGAAAGCAATCTTTTTGCGCTATTTCATTCGTTCACACGTGTTTTTGAGATTTCTTGAAAAACAATTGTCCATATCCAGCTTATTGTCTTACTTAATGAAAAATTTTCCTTCCGAGCCATCGTCGCAATCATCTTCCAATACAAAAATTCACAAAACGCCTTCGGGCAGATACAAAATATGCTTTAGAATCCCTTTTGAACCAAAGATTCTTCCAAAACCAAAACCGCCCTCAAAAAAGGGCGGTTTTGGTTCTACACATCGGACGAAACATAATTTCGTCTATTGCTTGCAGCAAGCCGGTTTCTTTGTACGCATTCCGGCTTTAGGAGATTTATGGCAAGAGCCGCTTTTGCGGTCTTTCGATGCTGTTTTTTTGGTGTGGTTCATAGGTTGTTTTCTATCGGTGGTACATTCTCGTATATCGGACGGAAAGAAATTTTATTTAAAAAAATGTTTAAAATTAAAAAAAAATAAAACATCCGTGTCATCCCCGATGCATGGACACCATACTCATCGAAAAAAACCGCAACATTTCCGAAAACAAATTCCAAGAGTGTAATCGACACGCCCCGTCAGCGACGGTAAACATCGACAAAACTTCTCTGCGCGTTATTTGTTCTTTTAAACACTCAAAACAAGCAACTCTGCAATACACAGGGCGACCTGTTTCTATATAGCGATAGAGCATTCTCGCTATTCCATTAATCACCTAAAAAGAAAGACCGAAAATCAATCTAACCCAAAAAGGCATCGACACCTGCTTTCTGCCGATGTCGACACCGCACAAACAACACAATAAAAATACAAATAAACCACCCGCGGCGATTATCCGTTATTCAATAATCGCCAGGCAACAACATACACCCCCTTCGCGTACTTTTTCAAAAAACTACGCAAATACAAGGTATCCGAAGACGGATCTTACTTTTGATCTTTTAAATCGATCGTTTTGATAACCGACTTATCTTTTTTATCAAAATGTCCCCTCTTGGATTTATCTTTTTTGCACTCCTTTTTAAACCATCCCTTATCGCACTTCTTATCGCATTTGCCATATTTATCGCAACAGCAGGAACAGCATCCATTCTTGTGACACTCCGTTTTATTGCAGTTCGTATCACAGCAACAGCAACCCTTGCCCGCGAACGTTGCCGCAGCACCGCCCACCAAGCCCAGTGAGAACATACCAACCTTTAACAGTTTCATAACGAGTTCATTGTATCTTAAACGACGCGCGTTTTCAACCGAAAGATGAAATTGTTGCCGCATCGTGAAAATTTATTGACGCCATCACATGATTTTGGCACATCTCTCTGAGATTTTTACAAAAAAATCGCTTCCAGATACGCGAATGCCTCCGGGCGTTTGGCAAATGCACGGAATAAGGAAGGGAAAGATTTTGCGCTCGCCGTTAGAAACAGAAAAACACAAGAATGTCCAACTTATAAAATCGACAATTACTTCTCTAGATACACCTTTCAAGCATTCTGGGTGTTCCACGAAGGAAATTTAAACCATCCCTACCCGTTAATCCCCATCAGAAATTCAACGTTATTGCGGGTTTTCTTCACGCGCTCCAACACCATTTCCATAGCACTGCTTGCGGGAACAACACCCTTCAATGCGCGGCGCAGGATGTAAATTTTCTTCAATTCGTCGGGATGATAAAGCAATTCTTCCTTGCGCGTACCGCTCTTTTCGATGTTGACGGCAGGGAACAGTCGTTTATCGACGCAACTGCGATCCAAATGTACCTCCATGTTGCCGGTACCCTTGAATTCCTCGAAAATTACTTCGTCCATTTTGCTTCCGGTATCCACGAGCGCCGTCGCCAAAATCGTCAGACTGCCGCCGTGTTCGATGTTGCGCGCGGCACCGAAAAACGCTTTCGGTCCCTGCAACGCATTCGCCTCCACACCACCCGAAAGCACTTTCCCGGAGCTTGGGCAAATGGTATTGTAAGCGCGCGCCAGTCGTGTGATTGAATCCAGCAAAATAATCACATTCTCGCCCGTTTCCACCAAACGCTTTGCCTTTTCGATGACCACTTCCGCCGAACGCACATGGCTTTCGGGCGGTTCGTCGAATGTCGAACTGATGACTTCCGTGCCGGGCAGTAAATTCTTAAAATCCGTTACTTCTTCCGGGCGTTCGTCGATCAACAACACAATGAGATGCGCCTGCGGTTGATTTTCCACAATCGAATGCGCGATGTTTTGCAACAGAACGGTCTTGCCGGTGCGCGGCGGCGCCACAATCAATCCGCGCTGTCCGAAACCGATCGGCGTAATAATATCCACAACGCGCATGGCATTGTTGTCCCAGCCTTTGGCGGGTTCGGTTTCCAGCAAAATTCTTTGCGTCGGATAATACGGCGTGAGCTCTTTAAAATGCGGAACGGTGCGCATCTCATCAGGCGTTTTCCCCATCACGGCATTGATTTGAATAACACAGGGACATTGCGTATGGGTCGGCGAAAGGAACACCTGACCGCGCACCGATTGTCCGGGACGCAACCCGTACCGACGCACCAACACCTTCGGCACGTAGGCACTCAACTCCCGCAGTTGGTAATTGTCCGAAGCGTAACACAAACACCATTCGTCCGTACCGGTGAGCTTCGACACGATGCCCTCGACGCAAATCGGATGTTTTTGCTCGCCCAGAAGGCGCATTTTCTCGCGCAAAATACTCCCGCGCGTCAAGGAAGCGGACTGCATCTCGGGCGGCACTTCCGTCAATAATTCCCGCAACGGCTTGTCATACCACTCGTTCAGCAGGAACGGCGGCAACGATGCATCCGAAACTTCGGACACAAACGACTCCAACAAACGCATATCCCCGATCACGTGCCACTGCCACAGTTGCCCGAGCCACCAGCGGTAACGTTGCAAAACTGCCGATGACGGCGCGGAACCGAAGCGATTGGGAACGGGACGCAACGGACGGCTGTTGGCATTGTTAAAACCCGTATTGCTAAGACGATTCACCCGTAGTCCGCCGGAATTTTCCGCCGAACCGCCGGCTTCCGAAATCGTCGCCCTCGGACGACGATCGCGCGCATCGGAACGCGCTTCCAAAGGCGGAAAGCCTCGACCCGCATTCGGAACCGACGACAATGCACGCGGAACTTTCGCGGTCGAACTCGAAATTTCGTGCGGTTCCGCCGAAGACGGTGCGGAAGCAGACGCCGTTTCAACCGTCGCGGGTTGTTGTCTTACATTATCAACCTGCTCATTGGGAGCCGCTTCCGATGTTGCCTTGCGATTTTTCGGCGGACGCCCACGTCGCGCTTTTACTTTACCGTCTGTAATCGAAGCCGCATCCGACACACTCGGAACCTCCGTCCGCACATCTTCTTCCATAGAAAGGTTCAAAAAATCTCAAAAAGTGAAATGAACAGGGTAAAAGGGAGATTTACGATTCCATGGAGAGAGAGAAGAGAAGGAATGTCAATGATAAAGGAGAAAAACATGTTGAACTCCATGCCCTCTCGAACACTTTTGACATCATCCGACCGCTTTCGAAGCTAACCCGTCGCGTTTTATAAAACACACGACAAATACTGCTCATCTCATTGGTGCAAAACCGTCAAAAACGGATGAACACCTGCCACATATTTCCTGCCTTTACTCTCCCTATTCCATGCGATACTCTGGTGCCGTTTACTTAAGATCACCACAATCCTCATGCAACTCTCCTTTTTTTTCCCCGGGCAAGGTTCGCAAACGGTCGGAATGGGCAAAGTTTGGTACGAAACCCATGTATCCGTCCAACAGCGTTTTGCGACCGCCGATCGCATCTTAAAAGAGGAATTCGGTTTTAAAGAGGCACTGAGCACGCTCTGTTTTAACGGTCCCGATGAAATTTTGCAGGAAACGCGCGTGTGCCAGCCGGCGTTGTTTGTGCTCGGGTATGCTGTTGCGGAACATTTGAAAAACAGCGAAACGTTCAAAAAACATACCGTCGTTTGTGCGACGGGGCTCAGTTTGGGATTATTGACAGCACTGGCGGTTGCCGATGTTTGGGATTTCGAAACTTCCTTGCGCGTGGTAGCGACACGCGGACGTTTGATGCAGGAAGCCTGCAAACCGCAACCGACGGGCATGACGGCACTCATCGGCGGCACAACGGAAGCGATTGAACAACTGTGCAGGGAATTTGATTTGGACGTCTGCAACCGAAACTGCCCCGGGCAAACGGTGGTCGGCGGTGTTTGCGAAAACTTAAAAGCATTGCAATCGGTTGCAAAAGAACGCGGGTTTAAACTTGCTGTTCCGCTGAAAGTCGCGGGCGCGTATCACTCCCGCTGGATGCAACCGGCGCGCGAAGCATTCGAAGTTTTTTTAAAGGGCATTCCTTTCTCCGCCCCTGCCCTACCCGTCGTTTCCGATACCACCGGTGAGATTTTAAGCGATCCTGATGGCATTCGTGAAGAACTCGGTCGGCAGTTAACCTCGACCGTTCAGTTCGAAAAATGTTTGCGAAAATGCGGCACGTTGGGCTTCGATCTCGGGTTGGAATGCGGTCCCGGAAATGTCATCGCAGGTCTCGCCAAACGCACGGACGGGAATTTGAAAATTCAATCGGCGGCGGAACCGAAGGATCTGGAAACCTTGGAAAATTGAGAGGAACGCAAAGCCTTTTTCCTCGCCGAAACATATCGTTTTATCCGTATGGTACGCGGAAATGAATAACATCAGACGAGAACCGGCATGTCACGGGTGATTTGATTTGAGAAAGTACTTGCAAAGTATGACAGTTTTTCCTTTTCTCTGCGTTAGAGGGAAAAATTATGAGACATTTCATCAAATTCACGCTCATCGGAACGGTTGTTGCAATCGGCATATTGCCTTCGGGATACGCAGCGCCCGAATTCAGTCCGCAGGTGCGTAAAGAAATACGGAACTTTGCCGAAAAGCGGGTTGAGTTGTGTTACGAGCAATGGCATTCGTTAGCGTACCGGCGTTATGGTTGGTCACCCTCACCCGATGAGCACCGCAAAAGAAGACAGGATGTTGATATTTTTTGTACTTTATTGGATGAATTACCGCTTGTCCTTACGAACAAGATAAAACTGCTCTTGAGTTCTTGCGACGGTTCGGACGGTTTGCGCAAAGCAATTACTCCTTTCCGGCAACAAGATTACAAGATGATGTGCACGGAGTGTCTTTGCGAGCTGTTCTCTCCCGACGTTTTGGACAATGACCACACGCGCCTGACGGGACGGGAAGGCGATTTCAAGGTTTTAAATTTGACAAAAATGATACACACATTCTACGTTGCTCCTTCGAATCAAAAATGGTTTCAGACTAAGGATTTCGAACTCTTGGTGAAAAACTCGTTGAAGATTGTCCCTATAATATCGGAGCGCAACGGTCGGTATGAATATAATCCGTTTTGTATGTTTGGCGGTGTATTGTCGGATGAAGTGATAAACGATATTGGTGCAAAGTGTTATGCGGAGGCACTCCGTCAGTCTTCTCCGAAAGCCCGAATATATCATCGGATGTTCCTGTTCTTTGACGAAGAAATTCCGGAATCGGATGCCGCGCTTTTTTACGGAGAAGAAGTATTCAGATCTTTCCTGCGGTACGAAAGCATAAAACGTGCCGTCGAAAACAAAACGATTGACGCCAAAACACATTTACCGGTCGGTCGATTTTATCGACTGTCGGATAAACTGTTCAGTCTGCGCAACTTTATGGTTACTGTCGCAGAAGCGGGCTTAAAGAAAGATTTCTTCCGGTCTTGCGATTTCGTCCATCGTTCCGACAACAAACTTCCCCGTGAACTTAGAGAAAAAATCAAAAAAGAGACTGATTTTATCGATCGCGTGGTAAAGAAATTGAGAAACATGCGGGACGATCTGAATGCTTTGTCGGAGAATCCGGATATCGCCTTGTGGACGATATATCGGGATTGCAACTGGTGGAAATTCAAACTCAAAATCGGCGAAGAGGAAGGGAAGAAAATCCTTGAAGAAATAGAGTAGCGGGGCGGAAAGTGCATAAAGCACACGGACGGCAAACGCCGGAGCCGTATTGTCCGTTTTGATTTCGGAAACGTTCGCGGCGGGCGGACGTTCCGATTTCTTTAAAACTGCCGAAACATCTCGGATTGCTTCCGAAAAATATCGTTAAAGCTTTCAGCCGAAATTTCCGATTTATTCACCCGTATCGATCACTGGCGATTACAAAAACAAAACATTGCCAATTCACCTGTTTGCTCCGACAATAGGAGCGTCTTTTTGCCATGCAACGGCACATTCGGAATTTCTGCATTATCGCGCACGTTGATCACGGGAAGACCACCCTGTCCGATCGGTTGCTGGAAATGACGCAGACCGTCGAAAAGCGCAAAATGCAGGATCAGTTGCTGGATTCGATGGACTTGGAACGAGAGAAGGGCATTACCATCAAGTCGCATCCGGTCACCATGCACTATGCTTTCGAAGGCGTCGATTACACTTTCAACCTCATCGATACTCCCGGGCATGTTGATTTTTCCTACGAAGTTTCGCGCAGTCTGGCGGCATGCGAAGGCGCAATTTTACTGGTGGACGCTTCGCAGGGTATCGAGGCGCAGACGGTTGCCAACGCACTGCTGGCAATACAGGGAAAGCTGACCGTTATTCCCGTTCTCAACAAGGTCGATTTGCCGAGTTCGAATATCGAAAAAGTCAAAAAACAGCTCGAGGATATTTTGGCGATCCCGTCCGAAGAAACACTGAATGTCAGCGGCAAAACGGGTCTCGGCGTCCCGGAACTTCTCAATGAGGTTGTCCGCCGCATCCCGGCACCGAACGGCAACGCCGATGCACCGTTGCAGGCGTTGATTTTCGACGCCGTCTACGATACCTACAAAGGGCTTATTTGCTACGTTCGCATTTTCAACGGCACGTTAAAAGCGGGACAGGCGTTAATGATGATGCGCCATGAAACGCATCTTCAGGCAAAGGAACTCGGTATTTTTACGCCGCGCATGCAACCGACGGAACAGCTTGCAACGGGCGAAGTCGGTTATATTATTACGAATTTAAAAACTCTCACCGACATCAAAATCGGCGATACGTTAACGCTTGCCCAAAGTCCCGCTACCGAACCGCTCCCGGGTTACAAGGAAATCAAACCGATGGTGTTCAGCGGTCTTTACCCGCTCGATACCGCCGACTACGAACGTTTGAAGACGGGTCTTTTTAAACTTCAACTCAACGATGCCTCGTTAACGTTTCAGTCGGAAAACTCGACGGCATTGGGCTTCGGTTTTCGTTGCGGCTTTCTCGGGTTGTTGCACATGGAAATCATCCAGGAGCGCCTGCGACGGGAGTATGATTTGGATTTAATCGCCACCTACCCGAGCGTTGTGTACCACGTTCATTTGACCGACGGTACGCAAATCAACGTCGATAATCCGTTACGTCTGCCGGAGCCGTCGCATATTCAATACATCGAAGAACCGACCATTAAAGCTTCCATTCACATCCCGAACGACGCCATCGGTTGCATTTTGGAACTCATCCGCGAAAAGCGCGGCGAATGCCTCTCCACCGAAACGCTCGATGACCAGCGTCTGATGCTGACGTGCGTTTTGCCACTGAACGAAATTCTCCTCGACTTCAACGACCGTCTGAAAAGCTTAACCAAGGGTTACGGCTCCATGGACTACGAACTGAGCGGTTACGTACGCTCGGATTTGGTCAAAATGGATATTTTGGTCAATTCGGAACCGGTGGATGCCTTTTCGAGCATCGTCCATCGAACCAAAGCGGAAGCTCAGGGGCGCGTTCTATGCGAACGCCTTAAAAACCTGTTGCCGAAGCAGATGTTCAAAGTCCCCATCCAGGCGGCAGTTTGGGGAAAGGTCGTCGCCCGCGAAACTCTCAGTGCTTACCGTAAAGATGTCACCGCCAAATGCTACGGCGGCGATATTACGCGCAAACGCAAACTGTTGGAGAAGCAAAAAGAGGGCAAAAAGCGCATGAAACAGATTGGTCGCGTCTCCATCCCGCAGGAAACGTTTGTGAATATTTTGAAATCGACGGGGGAATAGAGGTTCGACCAATGGTACTGTAGTTACAGTAGCCCTTGTATCTATATCTTATGTTGGAAGTTAGCCGTAACAAATCTTGCTTTAGAAAAACAAAAAAACGTCAAACTTTCATGCCTTGTATCTTTGCGAAAACAACACAACGACCTTTCAGAGTTCATTCTTTGTATTCGATATAAACGTTTGATTTCCTGATTTTTTCAAATTTTCTCCAACGTCTTACACACCCGACACAAACTTCCCTCCTTACACACCACGCGGTTGCAGTACTTTCGCCCGTAAGTTATCATCTGAATATGCCTCCGAAACCAATCATTCTCTGGAAATAAACGCTTCAAATCCACTTCAACCTTTTCCACGGATCCCGAGCTTAAATGCCATTTCAGTGCCAAACGATGCACGTGGGTATCCACGGGGAACGTCGGATGTCCGAAGGCGTATCCCATTACGACGGAGGCGGTTTTGTGACCGACGCCGGCAAGACTTTCCAATGACGAGAAATCGTCGGGTACGTTTCCGTTAAACTTTTCGCACAATTGTCGCGATAAAGTCGCGATATAGTGCGCCTTCACGCGAAAAAAGCCGCACGAATGAATGAGTTCACCGATTTCCTCTTCCGATAAGGCGCACACAGCTTCGGGCGAAGAGGCTCTTTTTAAAAACGTCGGCATCACGCGATTGATCTGTTCATCATGACACTGCGCCGACAATAGGGTTGCAATCAGCAATGCAAACGGCGAACGGTAATCCAACGCCGCATTCGGGTTCGGGATGATTTCATCCAAAAGTGCCGCAACCGTTTGTGCACGCCGCTTTTGTTCCGCCGTTACGGGTTTCATGCGCCCGCCTCCGCGGATTGAATACGATTTTGAAGCAACGCGAACAAACACAACAACACCCCAACGCCGCCGATGCACAACGTCAGCGCACTTTGGTACGAAGCCGCATCCTTCATCACGCCGAAATAAAACGGACCCGCGGCACTTCCGAGAGAAACGGCACCAAAGGCAAATCCGTTCAAAAATCCGATACGGCAAACCCCAAACAGTACCGGAATGACCATGGAGGCAATGATGTTGTTGACACCCCAATAGATTCCCGTGCAGGCGATGAACAGCCAAAGCATTCCGTCCGCATCGATATGTTTCACCGCATACAACATTCCCGCGTCGGACAGCAAAAACAGCCCCAAAAACGATCGCACGCCAATCCGTTTAAAACAATGTCCGAACAAAAACGTCAGACCGACCGCCAATAACGAAATCGGCATAAACGCCGCCGAAACCGTTTTCGGATTTACGCCGAAATCCCGACACATCGGAACCAGGTGAAACGCGATGCCGCTGTTCTGCGCATTTCGAAAAAAAAGCATTACCCAAATAAATACAAATAACGCTCGACTGCCACAGAAAAAGCGTTGTATCGGTACCGCTTCGGATGGTTGCGACGGTTTTTTACCACGAAGGCAATCGCCGATTATGATCGCGATGCTCAGAACGGAACTTCCCAACACAAAAAAAAAGCTTCCCCATGTCCAATGTTGACTGATGTTGTAACAAATGACAGGCGTCGAAGCCGTTATAACGGTCAAAAATAACTGTACGCAACCCGTTGCCAACCCGCGACGTTGCGAGAAATGTGTTGCCAACACCGAACGTCCCGCCAATGCGTACGCCTGCACGGATATCCGTATCCCGATAAAAGCAATCCACAATATCGCAAGCGGATACAAACCCGAAAAACATGTCGGCGTAAAGATTGTCGACAAAAATTGAAAAACGGTAAAAAAAATAAAACCTTTTGCAATGCGTCGTTTGATTTTGAAATTTCCGCAAAAGCTTATGACCAAACCCGTAAAACAGAACATCAACAACCAGCTTAAAACCATCGACTCCGTTATCCCGACACGTGCCAGCCCTTGCATGATCCATTGCCCGATTATTGCCTTCGGCAAGCCAACGGGATGATACTCGTTCCGTCTGCCCGCCACACCGACATCAAGTTTCGAAATCGCCACAAACGAACCGGCACAAATCAGATTAAACAGGAAGACAAAATACGAAAGCTCCCTGCGGTCATAGCATCGACCGACCAAAGGCAAACACAACCCGGCAACCAGATTAGCAAGCATATAGGCACCGCTGATTTGCGTCATTGACAGCGACAAATCCGAGCACATCGACGACAAAAAAGGACTGAGTGCCGAAGATCGTCCGAAGGCACTCAAGCCTTCAAGGAGGGTCAAAACAACCAACATACCGACGGGATTAAACGGTTTCATAACATCGCAACGACTTCCGAATTCCAAACAGGCAAAGCATTAAAACACACACCGCAACCATACAAACCGACAGTGCGATCTGGTAGGAAGCGCGATCGCTCATCCAACCGAAGTAAAACGAACCGACCGAACTGCCGAAGCTCACGAACGCATACGCCCAACCGTGCAGGGCTCCAATTTTTTTCACGCCGAACAACACCGGCAACACCAATGTCGCAACAACGTTATTCAAGCCGTAATACAGCCCCGTGAACAAAATAAAACCGTACACGCCGACGGTTGCCGCAATCGCTTTTGCGGCGCACAACATCCCCAAATCGGCACTCAAAAACAGCAAAAGCACCGTCGCGGGCGTTATTTTTTTAAAAAAGTGCCCGAAAATAAACGTCGTCGTAATCGAAACCGCCGCAATCGGCATAAATCCGAAGGAAACTTTCCCGGCATCCGCACCGAATTCACGGCACATCGGCATCCAGTGCAACGTAATGCCCGTGTTCTGGAACGCCTTAAAAAACAGAGTCATCATCACAAAGTAAAACAGCATCGGTCGGTAGGTTATTTTTTGCTCGGATAACGGCGGAACCTTCATCGTCGGTACATTCTGCGGCGGCGGTTTGACGGCAAAAGGACAGAGCAACAACATCACAGACCACAACAGACCGATGCTCACCCAAACGGTTGCCCACGCAAAATGCTGATGCAAATGATACGCAATCGACGGGACGGCGGAACCGATAAGTGTTGTAAATAAGGTATAAATCCCCATGGCGACGCCGCGTTTCTTCGAAAACCACAGGGCAATGGTCGAACGTCCGGCGATGGAATAGGAATGCAACGCCATACGGACACCGAAGGTCCCGAGCCACAGAATAAACAAACTCGCCAACGGTGTGGTGCCGAATACCCCCAATCCGCTCATGCCGACGAAGGAAACGCCGAACAGGAGCGTAAAGATACTCAAAAACTTCGGAAACGATGCGCGATCAAACAATCGCCCGATGCTTGGCAGTACGAACATCGTCGCCAAATGCGCCAACGCATACGCCGCGCTGATTTGGGTTCTGGATAAAGATAAATCTCGACAAAGGTCATTCAAAAACGGACTGAACGCCGCCGTACGCCCGAGCCCGCTCAACCCTTCCAACAGCGTTACGATGAGCAAAACCGACCAAGCCGCCATGCATAAAAGACTGAGGTGTTTTTTCGCGTCCGTGACAACATAATAATGCGCCGGAAGGGGTAAGCGGAAACAATGACGCTTACTCCACGACGCACCCGATACTCGCGCCGTCTCACTCGAAGCCCTTTACGGCTCCAACACACCTCCATTCTTCGGGATACGAAACATATCCGCACGGCCAGGGATAACGGATGTCGTCTCTTACAAGGACGCTTTCAACTGCCGCAATTTCGCCGACAATTCCGCCTTCACCGCCTCCAATGAACCGTCGGCGTTGACGGAAACAAAGGGAATTGTACCGTCCAGCTTCTTAACGGCGGCATAGGTCTCTTTCATGAAAACTTCGTAACGTTTCCGCGCCACATTCGGATCCAAATCCGTCGCGCGCACTTCCTTCAATTCGCCCTTCCCTGTTTGTTTCACTTTTTCATTGTGCGCCTGCGCCCGTCGTCCGCGCCCCAGTTGCCGTTCCAGACTGACGGCTTCGCTTGTCAGCAAAACAACGGATATAAATTGCGGCTTTCGTCCGTCGGCTGAAAGTTTTTTGTAAAACCACTCGATGGCGTACGCTTGTCCGTCGGTGCGCGGAAAGCCGTCAACAAGAATTCCGCTTTGATACAGAGGATTTTTTAATGCTTTAAAAACCGCCATAATAACGGTTTCGTCGTCCAACAACAGCCCTTGGTTAATCTTTTCAAGCATCTCGGGCGTTTTAAGCAGACTGCTCGCAATCAGCGGCTCCTGATAAAGTCCGAAGAAATCAATCAGCATTCGCGTATGCGTCCCTTTCCCCGAGCCCGGCGACCCGCTCAGCCACACGATGCGTTGCGGCAGATGTGCCGAAAGCTCGCCGTTTTTATCCAATCTCTTTAAAAAATCCTCAAAATGCGTTTGTCCCATTGCAGTAAGAACAGTGCCATCTTATGCCGACGGTTTGTCATTCCGCGAGCTTTTATTTATTGTTGCCCGTAAAAATGTAACCGATCAAAAAAAATTGTTAAAAAAATAATTTTTGCCGTTCTTTATATAAGATGTCGTTCGCTTCTTTTTATAATACAAAGTACAAAGCATTTCGACCGCCTCCGCCGGACGGACGTCGTACGCGTGGAATAAATACGTACATATGAGCAACGGTATAAGTAACAAAACGTATGGCGACAGAATATGCGCCTTTGCGGTGAATACTGTGATAAATCGTCTGGTACGCGAAAATTCCTTTGACAAATGCCGCTCAAATTTATACAATCATTCGGATATGGGGATGTTTATCCGACGGCTTCGAAAATTTTTTTTAAAAAAATGTAGAATTTTTATAAAAAACAACTTGACAACAAAATACACACGTCTACCATCAACGACGGTATAAGGAAAAACATATGGGAAAAATATCAAAATTAATGAAGTTATTAAGTGCGTCTGCCGTTGTGGCGGGTGCAAATTCGGTTGCGTTGGCCGACTGCGGTCTGTGCGGAGAAGGAAGTCACGATCGTGGAAATTGCCCGCACTTCGATTACAAAGGCTACGGTCGGGAGCTCAACTACTACGGCAACATATTGAGACCGGAAGGCACGCCTCTTACCGAAAGCGATAAGGATTACATCGGTCGGATTGCGGATAATGCAAAAGACAAAGAGAAGGTGCTGAGAAATTTCTTAAAAACTCCGACGTCTTCGACGATTTCGTTTGCGACCCCGACGGGCGATACGGCTTCTTCGGATAACACCTGGAGCAACACCGAAACGGCGACCCAAAGCTCGGATAAAACAGCGGGAACTTCGGACAAGTTGAATGCTTTGAAGTTCGAGAGATCGCAGGATTTGGAGGATTCCGCGACGACGGTTTCCGAATCGGATACGGCGGAAACGGCGACGGCTTTGGAAGAGATGGAGCGGGAGGAAGCAGCGGTAAAAATTCAAAGTGCTCGCCGTGGTCAACTGGCACGGGAAGCGGCTCGTCAAAGAGCAGTTAATGCCGAAATTGCACGACTCGAAGAGAAGGCGGCGCGTCGACGCGATACACAGGAACTGCAAGACATGATGAGGAATCGGGTAGCCGAAGATCGCGGAAAGTCAGACAGAGTAAGTTCGCAAAGTGATGTGAGGGATCTGGATTTGCGGCATCGCGGTTCGGAAGAAGCAAAAGGCGTGGCGTACGATAATCGCGCGGAAATAAACATAAGCGACAGGGAAAAGATTCGGATCTTGGCGGAAAACATATCGCAGGCGGATGAAAGGCGGGAGGCACGTGCCGCCCGTAAGGCAAAAGCCCGCGATCGTGAACAGTTGAATTCCATGATGAAGGCTTCTCTCGAGGCAAACAGGGAAAAGGAGCGCAACGAGCGTTTAAGCGAAGCACGAGCGTTGTCCGAAGGAAGAGAAGCACTCGAAAATGCGCGTGAAGCTCGCAACCGGGAAACCGCGGCGGCGGCAAACAAAATTCAAAATGCCGCCCGGGGGCGTTTGGCGCGCAAAAAAGCGGCTGACTTGAGGAAACGTCAGGCGCAAATCGACGGCGATTACGAATTGGCGAAGAAGTTGCAGGCGGAGTATGATGCCGAAGACAGGCAGATTCGTGACGATCGCAAGCTCGCAAAGAAGTTGCAGGCGGAGTATGATGCCGAAGACAGGCAGATTCGTGACGATCGCAAACTCGCAAAGAAGTTGCAGGCGGAGTATAATGCCGAAGACGCGCAAATCCGTGCCGATCGTCTTCTCGCGGAACAAGAGCAGTTGCGTGAAAATCTCGCGGCGGAACCCGTTGCGGAGGCGCAAAACGGTGCGGATTTTGAATATCGCTCCGAACAAGATCAGATCAATGCCGACAATCTTCTTGCACAACAGGAACAGGCGCGGGAATATCTCGGCATGAATGCGCAGGAGCCTTCGAATGCAACGGCAACCCGTGAGGTCGTCGTCGCCGATGAAGAGAACGAAACGGATCGCTGGACATTGCCGCAAGCCACGGCGTTGAACTTCCGAGGGTTTGACTTCGAACGCATGAGTAGCCGTCGACAGGCAGATACATGGGCTCGCCAGCTCGACAATCTCAGCATTCGCAAACTGGAATGTATGTTGTGGCTGGTTTCGACCTCGTATCAGCAGTTGCAGAACGCTGGCAGGTATGCGCCGAGTGCCCAAATGGCGGAAGCTATCAGCGATGTGAACAACATTTTCCCGTACTCGGGAACGAATGCGGGCATTATGAATGTCTATAAAGCGTTTGAGAACACGGATACCGCGGGTTTCGTACAAGATCTGGAGCGTCTCGGCAAAAGCGGTCTGGACGGCGTTTTGTATTACATTGCAAACCGATGCATGCATCTGTTGTTGTCCGGGAAAAAGGCGGCAAGTGCCAAGTTGATTGAGCTCGAAAAGGCGGTTGTTGAATATTTCAATGGCGTCTGGGAAGCGAAAAATGCGCAGGTATTCGGAGAAGAAAACGAGACGCCTGGAGTCGATAACACGGAACCCGCGGTTGTTAACGAAAATCGCCGGGAACCCCAAGTTTCCGCGACGGCGGAGGTGCGCGGTATCGTTGAAACCGAACGTGCGGAAGACACCGAGTGGAATATCCCGTACGTGTTGCATGAAGTGCTGAAATGGCCTGTGGGCAGCTACAAAGGCGGTAATAATCGCAGGGTGTACCTCGGCAAATTCAACGAAGCTTTGCAAGATCTCGGAATACGGCGTCTGGAAGTCGTCATGTATCTTGCAGCTTCTTCTTATCAGGCCGGCAAGGCACGGGGAGGGGCACTTGGAAATCAGGTTCTCAAGCTTGCGAAAGATATTTACAACAATATCTTGCCTGCTGCCTCGGAAAACAAAGCGAACGCACGTCTGGTAAACTGGTATCATGCCTTAGAAAATATGCACGATGAGCGTTTATATTTCGGCGAACTTGATCACTACGGTCGTTATTCTTTCGAGAACAACGATATGAATACTTACGACGCCAGTTTTCAGGGGGCTTTTCGGAGGATAACTGCCGGAGAACAGGAAGTCGTGCTCGGGAAAATTGCCACACTATACCGCGAAAAGCTTCGCGAAGGCAAAAAGCCGTCGACCATGTTGTTGGTCGATTTCGCCGATCAGGTCTGTAAGGAACTGAGCCTGGATGGCTTCTTCGGCGGTGAGGATACGGAGGAAGATCACCCTGCATGGGACAAAGACAACGAGCGTCCGATGTGGGAATTTCGTAAAGAGTTCGAAAGCGATGTGCAACCGGCGGTCGTAAATCCCCAAAATGCGGATCGAAATGTCGATTACGGTGAAGAGGAAGATGAAGCGACGAATGATCTTCGCCGCAATATACTCGAAGACGACAACCGTGCCATGGGAGTGGTCGCAGCGTAAGTAATCCGTCATTAAAACAGTCGGTTATTTTCGACCGACAAAAGCCCTCGCTTTCGCGGGGGCTTTTTTATTGCCGCACGAAAAATCAAGTGCGCGGCTTCCAAGGCGTATTACTCATTAAAAAAAACGCACTGCATCCGAAAAACCGAATATCGTCTTCCGCAAAGGCATGCGTGTAACAATGCGATGCTTAAACAGTTGAACGATTTTTTCGGAAGACTGCCTGCCGTTTAACTTTATGATTTTGTTGTTTTTTCCCAGTATGTTCGATTTTGGCGTTCACAACACTCCTGCCTTTTGGAAGCATTATATACACGACAAATCACAATTCCTCGAATAAAAGCATCCGATTTACGTTTTAGGACGGAACGCTTCGGGAGGGAAATTGAATTGCGGCAAACGGCTGTTGAAACTTAAAAAGCGGAGCACAACCGCACCATGTTCGCAAAAAATCGCTTCCCCGCTCTTTTGGATACGGTAATTTTTTTGATACGGAGCACGGCAAGATTGTACTTCAACGTGCTCTACGGTAATGCAACGGATATAAATTCTATTAGAACCCGACAGCATTGCGTCCCCATCCGCGGAGCACAACACGCACAATGCCATCCTGAAGGTGACCGCAACAATATACGACACAACAAAACCGATAAAACGTAAATAATTTGACGAAACACCCTTAAAAAACCAAAGCGCCTTGTGGTACTTTTAGAGCGTATTCATAGAGGAACGCCCAATATACTTAAAAGTTATTCAAAGTTTTTTTGAAATTTTCACATACACTTCAAAAAGCAACTGCGCGAAACCCGACACCGCGGGATAAATAAACATAATGTTTTCCAAAACAGATACCCCATAAACGACGCATTCATTCAGCAACCGCACCGCATTCGATCGAACCGCCTTTCTGCCATTTTTTTGCGGTGAGCTTATACGGCATTTTCATATAACGTGACAACGGCTTCGCAATTTCGAAGCCTGCCGGGAAAACACAGAAACGAACCTTAATTTAACATCCTTCGATAATAAAAAAGAGCAAACGCGGCAACGCACGACCCCTTGAACGGAGTTTTCGAAACACTCCACCAAAAACATCATCGCCGGCAACAAAACCGCCGGCGATGATGCGAAAGAAACCGAAGCATTTGCGGAACGCTTCGGAACAATGAATAAAAAACGTGTTCATGAAGGAGAGACCGAAGCATGTAAAAATCGTTCAAAGATTTTTTGCGATCCCATATGCTCGGGAGTGCGCCTCAAACTGCCCGGTATTTCCCGCACAGCAGGATAGTCCAAAACCGACGACAACGCGAACGGAATACCGGCAAAAAGACGCCGCAAACCGTTCTCTACAAAAAATACCCCTCTTGTTTTTCGGAAATCGGCATCTTCAAAAACTTCATCACGCACAGCATATCTTCCCACACCATGCGCTTGGCACTGAGGGTGGCATTTCGCAACAAATACGACGGATGATACGTCACCAACAGCGGAATTTGATGAAATTCAAACCAATGCCCGCGACAATCGCGCATTTTTCGATTGGCATCGTAACCGAGCAAACCGTTCACCGCCGTTAAACCCAACGCAACAAGAGCTTTCGGGTGCACAATCTCCACCTGTCCGATGAGATACGGCAAACAAAACCGCATTTCTTCCTGCGTCGGCGGTCGATTGCCGATGCGGTTCGGTGTCTCCGGACGCCAATTCATAATGTTGCCGATGTACACGTCCGAACGCCGCAATCCCATGGCTTCGATGATTTTCGTCAACAACTGCCCCGCACGCCCGACAAAAACTTCGCCCTGTTCCTCTTCTTCCGCTCCCGGCGCTTCACCGCAAAAGAAAATCTCCGCATCCAAATTCCCGCTTCCGAACACCGGCTTTCTGCCTTCGGGAACATGCCTCAGACAATTCGGGCACGATAAAACCTTCTCCTTCAACCATGCCCATTGCTCCGCCTTCGTCCCCGACGGAAGCGTTACGACAGGAGGAATTCCGAAGTCGTCGGACGACGTTTGAGCTTCGGATGTATGTAAAGCTGTTTGAGGGAAATTTGAAGGAGCAGAAGAAGGAACGGAAACAATTTGCTCCGTTGCACCACCCATCGGCGCCGTACAAAAATCCCTGTCGAAATCCTCTTCAAGCACCGCGTGTTCGTTTTTTAAAAAATCGCTCAAAACCTTCGGCGAAAGCGGAAAGGTTTCTTCGCCCAGCGTCTGTTGCGTTTTCAGAATGCTTTCCAGTAACCGATCGATTTCGGTTTGCATTAAACGATTAAATTCCGTATCGGACGCTCCGGATCGACATCGGCATTGTAATTCACGCCTTCGCATTCGAACCCGAACAGTTGCAGAAAGTTCTTTTTATAGCCGTCAAAGTCACTCAATGTACGTAAATTACTTGTGTTAATACGCTCCCAGATGCGTTGCACCTCCGTCTGAACTTCGGGTTTCAGTTCCAAATCATCCAAATGCACGCACGTCGCACCGTCACGTTTTAAGGCACCGCCGTCGAATAAGCCGGCAAACAGGCGGTACATCTGCTGAATGCAGTCTTCGTGCAATCCCGCATCCTTCATGACTTTGAACAAAATCGAATTATACAGCGGCACTACGGGGATGGCGGAACTCGCCTGCGTTACCACCGCTTTATTGACCGAAATCAACGCTTTCCCTTGGATGTGTTCCGACAAAAAGTCATTCAACCGATCGGCGGTTTCCGCCAGGTGCGCCTTCGCCCGTCCGATGGTACCCGACTTATAAATCGGCCACGTTACCTCCGGACCGATGTAAGAATACGCCATAGTTGTCGCGCTCGGAGCCAAGAGTTTTTCGGAAACCAACAGACGGATCCACTCCTCCCAATCTTCGCCGCCCATGACTTTGACCGTTTGAAAAATTTCGTCATCGGTCGCGGGTTCGATGGCGGTTTCGAAGACCTCGCCTTTGTCGGTATTGACGGTTTTACCCGTAAAGCTTTGCCCGATCGGCTTCAAAACCGACTTGTACGTTATTCCGTCTTTATCCGTCCGACGCGGTGCCGCCAGGCTGTAAATCACGCAATCAACCGTTCCGAGCGTTTTCCGCAACCCTTCGACCGCCTTTTTTTTGAATTCCGATGAAAACGCATCGCCGTTCATCGAATAAAAAGGAATATCTTCCTTCAACGCCACCGCTTCCAACGCCGCGGTGTTGTACCACCCTGCCGAAGCGGGTTTGCCGTCCGCACTCGGTCGTTCATAAAACACGCCGAATGTTGCCGCTTTCGCGCCGACAACGCTCACAATGCGACTCGCCAACCCGTAGCCCGTTGATGCACCAAAAATCAAAATACGCTTTGGCGCATTCTTTAATTCGCCCCGCGCGCGCACATAATCAATTTGCTTCCGAACCTGCGCCGCACAACCGTCCGGGTGCGCCGTAATGCAAATGAAACCGCGAACTTTCGATTGGATGATCATCTCGCCTCATTGTCACATCTTACCGCCGCAACGCAAATACAACTTCTTATCATAATAGTAATGCAAGAAGTATGCAATCATATACACTTGAATACCAGAACAAATATGTCCAGAGAAAAACATCTGCAAAAAAGCAAAAACAAGGCAGAACAACACGACACAAACAAACACATTGAAATTTTCGCTGTTTTTAATCACCAAATAAAATGGATACAGACACATCAAAAGCCATGCCAGACCACCACATATCCCAAATGATAAAAACACCTCTACCAACACATTATGAGCGTAAAAAGGAAAAACAACATTACTTCCGAAGAGCACACCCTTGAAGCCATTCATTTCGTAAAACAATTGAAGCATACCCAATACCCTACCGAGGCGATCTTGAAAACAAAAATATTTTAACGGGAAAGAAGAATGGAAAAAAAGCAAAAAACATAAACAAAGGCAAAAGAGATAAAAAAAGATATACATTGGGAACTTTCCTGAATATTCCGCTAAAAAACAGTAAAGTAAGCATAATAAGACTGCCTGTAAAGCAAAAAAGCCGATGCGTCTACAAGAAAAGCCATACAGCATAAAATACCCCAAAAAACAGAAAAGACCAAAAAACAAACACAACAGGAGGCAAACTCTACGCATTCTCACACCCAACAAATGTCTATAAAAACCCAAAAGGCACAACAAAAAAAACAAAACTTTCCCTATGAGGAAAACAGAACCGTACGCTACGAGAAAACTATTAATACGAAATATCAAAGCAAAGATGATCTTAGACAAAACAACACAAAAAGAAAGAGCACAACCAGCAAAACAAAACTTTCCGCAAAAAATACCATTAAACAAACCATTGATTACAAAAATCTCGCCTAAAAAAGCCAAAGCATATGTAAGCAGATATGTACCGCACAGTATCCGAGGTTTCACTGCACAAAAACGTCCCAAAAAAAACAAAAACGAAACAGCTAAAACAGCAACGCATCCATTAAGAAATGGGAACTTATACTTCCTGGTCTTATTTACGCCACGGACAAAACCAAGAACACACCACGCCACGAAAGATAACATAACCGAACAAGCAACGCCATAAGAATAGCCAAGATCAAACATGCCACCAGACAGAGCATTAACATCATCAAGTTCTAGTCGGAAGGAAACAACGATCTGAGCAAAATAACACGCACCAAGAATATAACCAGCAAAAAAGTTTCTTAAAAAGATACAAACACACATCCAGCTTGCCATACCCTAGCAAGTGCGAAGAAATGCTCCTATTGTCAATAATTTTTCTTAAAAAATTGACAATTCACCCGCTTTTTCTCCCAATAAGAGCGATCTCGGCATCGTTGCCTGCTTTGTTATTTGAATTCTTATGGCTTCGTATCCGTCCAAGCGTCATCGACAGCGTCAATGCATCATCGAGTGTTTATATATGTGGGACGTACAGCAGGATGTTGCGGTTGAAACGCTTTACGCTTGGTACTGCGAAGAAAAGAATGATGCGAGTGATATTCTGCCGTCGGAGTTTATTTCGACAACCCTGTACAGTGTTGTTCAACAACAGCCGTCGATTGACGAAATTCTGGAAAAACATGCGGAAAACTGGGCGTTCGAACGCATCGCAAAAGTCGATCTGGCGATTTTGCGGCTTGCCGTTTATGAGTTGAAATTCGTACAAACACCGCCGCCGGTGGTAATTAACGAAGCCATTGAACTCGCCAAAGAGTACGCATCGGACGATTCAAAGCGTTTCATCAACGGAATGCTCGATCGCATTGCAAAGGAGGTATATTGAGTTTTTTAAAGCAACATCGGCGGTCACTGACAAAGCCGTTGAGCTCGCCAAAGGATACGCATCGGATAATTTCGACAGCATGCCGGAGCACATCGTAATGGAAATATGTTAGGTTTTTTTAAAACGTTTGCGGAAAAATGCGCCAAAGTACGTCAGAGTATTACGCGCAGTGTTGTCGCCGTCTTTTCAAAACCTTCCCTTTCGGCGGATGACCGACAATCGCTGGAAAGGAGTTTGTACGAAGCGGATTTCGGCGTCGACACCGTTGAATATGTCCTGAAACGCGTTGAAGAAGCCTCCAAAACGAATAAAACCGTCGACGGCACTGAACTGTTGCGCCAATTTTTAACCGAACTTTTACAGGGTTCCGAAGGCAATCCGTCGTTGATTCCGTCCGATACTGTCGCCGCAGATACTCCGTCAAACGTGAGCGAAACGGCTGAAAGCAAAAAATGCCGTGGCAACACCTCCGAAGGACAAGTTTCCCGTCTAACCGTATTGGAACAACAGACAACAAACGGCACATCCCGTTCCGATACACCCTTTACCTCAACCGACGATTCGCCTTCATCCGATAAGAATACCTCTCTGCCTCAATCAATGCCTCCGAATACGCAGGCGGTCGATTTGCAGGTTATATTGCTGTTGGGCATCAACGGTGCCGGGAAAACAACTACCGCAGCAAAACTGGCGCATTTTTTTGAAAACAACAAACGACGTACCCTGTTGGGCTCCTGCGATACTTTTCGAACCGCGGCGGATCAGCAACTGAAAACCTGGGCGGAACGGTTGCATTTGGATTGCATCGGCAGTCAACAGCGCGCCGATGCCGCTTCCGTTGCCTATGACGTTTGCCAAGCGGGCTTGCATCGCGGCTATCAACGCGTCATTTTGGACACCGCCGGTCGACTGCACACCAAAACGTCACTCACGGAAGAACTCAAAAAGATGGTGCGCGTGCTTCACAAGTGTCACCCGTTGTTCCCGCAACACCGCTGGCTGGTCATCGACGGTTCACTGGGCACCAATTCGCTTCAGCAGGCAAAATTATTCCATGAAGCCGTCGGCTTGACAGGTCTTATCGTCACCAAATTGGACGGCACGAGCAAAGGCGGCGCCTTGGTCGGCATTTATCAAACTCTGCACGTACCGATTTACTTCGTCGGCTTGGGCGAAAAAGCAGAAGATTTGCAACCGTTTTCGGTAAAGTCCTATATCGAGGCACTTGTCGGCGGAGACGCGTAAAGATTAACATTTAGCACGTAAGCGACGGTTGGTTAAAAACTACTGTAATATGTTTTCTTGTACCGGGTACTTTTGGGTACACGAGGGTTTTGCAAGAAAGAAAAATGAGAAAGACCGAGTGTAACCAGACGCGGGCACCGAAAGGTGCCCGCTCCTCATATTACAAATCCCCGCAACGGGATGGTGCTAAAACCGATACGTCACCCCCACTTCTGCAACATGGATGAGCTCCTGTTTCCCTTTCCAAAAACAACGCTTACCATCAGCATCCTCAGGAAACTCGAAACTGCACGGCATCCAACGCAAACGGTAACCCACCGTCAGTTGCCAACTTTCGTTTAAACACACACCGACACCCGCAAACGCCTGACCGAACAAACGCCAAATCGATTTGTGACCTTCCAGCAACCATGTTTCATCAACATCATCGGCTTTTACCTCACATTTAAACCAGATATTCGCATGATTTATGCCGCCACCGACACCGCCGTACAAAAATGCTTTTTCGTTCAAACGTTTCCGAAGCGTAATATTTTTGCTTCGTACTTTCGCACTCAAAGGAACCCCTTCGGCATTACATGAAATTTTACTCTCCCCGAACAATAAACCGCCTCTCAACATCACATAAGGGTTCCATTCTCTCCCATACTCTACCTCCGCTCCATCCGTCGCTCCCGACGCAACACCCGACAACATCCCAAGCATGCCTGCCGTAAAGAAGAACCTGTTTTTCATAGCTTAATGCTTCCATGGAAGGAAGGAAGGTAGGTAGGTAGGGGCAAGGATTTTTTGAGGGGGAAAAGTAAAAAAATTAAATTCCCTGCATTTTGGGTGCCTTTCTAAAGCACTTATCACAAACAGCGCGAAAAAAATCCTTTCACAATCCCGCAAAATCGTCCGTTATAGGAAGTAAGGCTTGCTCACGGGAATGAAAGTTTTCAGTGTGTAAGTAATTCCTGTGGCTTCCGTTTCGCTTCATCCGTTTTGGTTGCATCAGACCCGTTTGAGCAACAGTGCGGTGCGTCTGAGCCAAACCGTCACGATCGTACGGAATTTGGAAGGGTTGCCATTCTCAATGCGGGCAACGGCGGCGCAACGCGCAACCGTCACCAAGCTAGTACGGGAAGCATTGGAGGGGCTTGAAAATTTTAAGAACGAGTGGATCGAGTGTCCTTGGGGTGCCGCTTCCCGTCCGGAAAAGGACTTATTGGAGACGCTTGCGGGATGCAATCAGCCGTGCGATGAAACGGTCGTTTGGTACCATTCGAAGAATTTCATACACATCGTTGCCAATAGCGCGGATCACATTCGTTTCAATCTGACGCACACAGACAGCTCCTTGAAGAATATCCGGGCAACACTTGATGCTTTGGAAGAGCGTTTGGGAGAAAAACTGACATATGCGTTTGACCCGAAAAGCGGCTTTGCGACGAGCAATCCGCATGTGACGGGGATGGGTTTGCATGTGCAACTGTTACTGCATCTGCCCGCTCTTTGCTTTGATCGACAACTTCCGAAACTGATTGAAGCCGCATCGGAGATGCATCTGGAACTGGAACCCGTTCGCGTTGCCGACGATAAAGCTCTCGGACATCTTTTCGTTTTATACAACACGATTAATTTGGGCATTGACGAAAAGTCCCTTCTGACGTATCTCGAAAACATCGCCGAAAAAATCGTCGCTGCGGAATTGCGCGCGCGAAAGGTGATGATCGCGGAACACGGCGATTTTGTACGCGACGGTATCGGTCGTTCGCTCGGGCTACTGGGAAATTGCGGAAAGTTAACGCTTGAAGAAGCCATGCATTTGTTTTCGATCATCATTATGGCGATCGACGAAGGTATCCTTCCGACACACAAACGCACCCTGCTGTTGCGCTTATGGCGTGCCTTACCATACGAACTGCTCGGTGAATTTTGCCAAGAAGACATTCCGTCTTCGGATGAAGACCGCGTGCGTGCCGCCGTCGTAAAAGCAACCATGGCGCAGGTTTTAAAGCCGTCCGTCGCCAAACGAAAGGTTTCCCGTGCCGTTTGAACTGACACATAACGCGCAGTGCGTTCTGCATTCGGCGGAACGTCGGGCAAAAGGTCTGCACCAGTCTTACCTGGGAACCGACCACCTTTTGCTGGCATTATTGGAACAAAAGGAAGGTATTGCGGCGCGTATCCTGCAACAGTGCCGATTTTGTGCCGACGAAGTTGCGGCTGTCGTTTGCGAACACCTGCATCAAACGTCACAAACGGAGTTTTTTTCCACGGACGGAGAAGAAACGACGGATGGCGATTTAGTGTTAACACCGCGCCTGCGAAAGGTCTTTTTGGCGGCGGAACAATTGTGCTCGGAACAGCACGGTTCCAAAATCACGACGGCACATTTATTGCTGAGTCTTTTAAAGGAAGGTCTCGGCTTGGGGCATCGTTTGCTCGAACGTTTGACCGACTCCGAATACTGTCAAAAAACCGCTTTACATACACTGCGTTTCCAAAAAGATGATGACGACGAAGATGATGGCTCAACGGATGAGGAAGATGACGAAGGGGTGGATGAGGGCAATAACGAACCGGAGGAGGATCGTGAACGCTCGGAAGGCTCAATTTTCGTACGACGAGCCCGCCCATCGGTTTCTTTCCTGAAAACCTACGGTCGGGATTTGACGCAAAAAGCGCTGGACGGCACATTGGATCCTGTTATCGGTCGGGGGAAGGAAATTGAGCGCGTCCTTCGGGTATTGTGCCGTCGTACCAAAAACAATCCCGTTCTCATCGGCGAAGCGGGCGTCGGAAAAACCGCCGTGGTCGAAGGCTTGGCGCAACGCATCGTACAACATCGCGTTCCGGACGTACTGCTGGACAAAACCGTCGTTGAAGTCGATTTGGCATTGTTGCTGTCGGGCACCAAATACCGCGGACAATTCGAAGAACGCCTAAAACGTTTGATGGACGAAGCGCAAAACAACAACGTTATCTTGTTTCTGGACGAACTGCACATGTTGGTCGGTGCCGGTTCCGCTGAAGGTTCCGTCGACGCTGCCAATATTTTAAAACCCGCTTTGGCGCGCGGGCAATTGCAGTGCATCGGTGCCACCACGCTCGACGAATATCGCAAACATATCGAAAAAGACGGCGCACTGAACCGCCGTTTCCAACCCGTCATGATGGAACCGTCGACGCCGTCTGAAACGTTGGAAATTTTGCATGGTTTAAAAGAACGTTACGAAACGTTTCACCGCGTTTGCTATACGGAAGAAATTTTAAAGCAGACCGTCGATCTCACACAACGGTACGTCAATAATCGCTGTTTCCCCGATAAAGCCATCGATTTAATGGACGAAGCGGGCGCGCGCACCCAAATGTTAACGCAACGCGAAGCTCCCTCTACCGAGGCGTTGGATAAGGAGATTGCCTCGGCGCAAGATCAAAAACGAACCGCCATTGATCGCCAACGGTTTGAAGAAGCGGCGCGTTGGCGCGACAAAGAGCAGGCTCTTAAAATCAAACGCGGCGAACTGCTGGAAGCGTGGAAACAAACGAAAAACGCCAAACGTGCAACCGTCAAAGAAGCGACATTGCAGAAAATTATTTTTGATTGGACAGGTATCCCGATCGAGAATATCGGCGCACACGAACGAGAGCGCTACCTAACGCTCGAAGCAACGCTTAATCGCTCGCTCATCGGTCAAGAGGAGGCGGTCAAAACCGTCGCCGACGCCCTGAAACGCGCACGCACGGATTTGAAGGATCCGCGTTGTCCCGTTTCCTTCCTTTTCCTTGGTCCAACAGGTGTCGGGAAAACCTACCTGGTCAAACTGCTGGCGGAGAAAATTTTCGGTCACCGCGAAGCCGTCATTCAACTGGACATGTCGGAGTACATGGAAAAGCACACGGTCTCGCGTCTCATCGGTTCGCCCCCCGGTTACGTCGGACACGAAGAAGGCGGTCGATTGACGGAAGCGGTGCGCCGTAAGCCTTATTCGATTGTGTTGCTCGATGAAATCGAAAAAGCGCATCCCGATGTACTTCAGATTTTGTTACAAGTTCTGGAGGAAGGGCATCTGACGGACAGCTTCGGTCGTCGCGCGGATTTCAAAAACACTTTACTTATCATGACCTCCAATGTCGGCGCGGAGGAATTTCAACGCACCTTCGGTCTTGGCTTCGGTTTAAACTCGCCGAACGTCGCGTTCGAGCAGGTTAAGTCCGCCGTTGAACATGCCGCGAAGAAAACTTTCAAACCCGAATTTCTCAATCGCATCGGCGAACAGGTCATCTTTCGTCCGCTCACACGCGAACACATGAAAGCAATCGTCGATTTGGAGCTCAAAGCCGTCGCGGAACGCCTGAAAACCAAAGGCATAACCCTGAAAGTCGGCGACGACGTGAAAGAATTTTTGATCGACAAAGGCTTTGACGAAAAAATGGGCGCGCGGCCGTTGAAACGCGCCATTGAACGTTACGTCGAAAACCGCCTGGCGGACGATTTCCTGGAACAGAAGATAAAAGCCGGGCAAAGGATTAAGTTGGAAGTAAAAGAGGGCGGGATTAGTGTTTTAAAGTAGAAGTTGTGTTGGTTCGGCAGAAGCTCTCAGGCGAAGCGGTTGCTCCAGTCTGTTATGAGCTTTTCTGAAGCTTTGCAATTTTTACCTGTTCAGCTCGGAAGTACTCTCGGCGTTTTTTCCTTGCGAACACCTCCGTTGAAAAATTACACTTTCTTCCGAAGGCATCCACATGATATTCCGACTGTTTAATACACAAAGTCGCACCAAAGAAGCGGTTCGATGCGAAAAAGGGGAAAGCTTCGGGACTAATTGTTGCGGACCGACCGTCTACGGTCCGGCGCACATCGGCAATTTTCGTACTTACGTGGTACAGGATACCGTCGTTCGGCTGTTGAAGTTGCTTCAAATCTCTTATCGATATATCCGAAACATCACCGATGTGGATGACAAAACGATCCGCAATTCGATTGCACAACAACAAACGCTGTCGGATTATGTCAAGCCGTGGATCGAAAAGTTTCATAACGATTGCGAACGCTTAAATCTTCTTCCGCCGACAGCGGAACCGCGCGCAACCGAAACCATTGAAGCCCAACAGGAACTTATTCAAACGTTAATCGACAAAGGGCATGCCTACGTGCGAGACGGTTCGGTATATTTTCGCATCGCCTCTTTTAAAAACTACGGTCGATTGTCCCACTTAGATGCACGCATTCTGCAGACACAGGCACTCAACAGTGCCGGACGCTCCAACGACGCCGACGAATACGATCGGGAGCAGGTGGCGGATTTCGTTCTCTGGAAGGCATACAAGCCGACCGATGGCGATATTTTCTGGGAAAGTCCGTGGGGACGCGGTCGTCCCGGATGGCACATCGAGTGCAGTGCCATGTCGCATTTATATTTGGATCAAACGGTCGACCTTCATACGGGAGGCGTCGATTTATGCTTTCCGCACCATGAAAACGAAATCGCCCAATCGGAAGCGGCGTACGGCGCACCTTTTGTCCGTCAATGGCTCCACATCGCTCACTTGCAGATCGAGGGACAAAAAATGTCCAAAAGCCTCGGAAATTTGCTGATGTTGGATGATTTAAAGGCGCGCGGTTATCATCCGTCGGCGGTTCGATACGCCCTGTCGTCGGGACATTATCGGCAGACGCTCAATTTTACCTTCGATTTAATGCGTTCCGCCCAAAGCGCTTTGCGAAAGATTAAAGCTTACACCCATGCGCTGTTATCCTGGTCGGGTATCGATGAAGCAACTTTCGAAAAACATAAAGAAAACGCGGTTTTGCCTGAAAAATGTATCTTTTTACGTGACTTTTTCGAGGCTTTACTGGACGATTTAAACGTTCCAAAAGCCCTCGGTTGCTTGTTCACGTTTATGCACCAAAACCCATCGCCGTCGAAGGTTCAAACGGAAACACTTCTCAACGAATGGTGCGCCGCTTTATACGCACTCGGCATTGAATATGAGGAACCGGATACCGATATACCAACGGTCGAAATTCCGAACGATATTCGAACATTGGCGGAACAGCGTTGGGCAGCAAAACAGGCGCGACAATTTGCGGAAGCCGACCGCCTGCGTCAGATTCTCGCGGGAAGCGGATGGAATGTCCTGGATCGGAAAGACGATTACGTACTCGAACCGTTACAGAGATAAACGCCTGCGGATGTTTAAAGTTGCATACGCAACCGCCTGCGGTGTGTGTGACGTAAAAATGTAATCGAGAAAGGGAAAAGTTGACGACGGGGATGTCTTTAACAAAGTTTTTTCCCGGATTGGATTGATTTTTTACTGGTAAAAATCAGTCCGAATGCATAAAAGTGCATACGCACATTTTCGAGCGCTGGAATGCCATTCTTTGTTGTTGTTGCCTTTGTTTTAAAAAACTCACTGGCACTTCCCGACCGATTCCAAACCCCATCCGACGGAACAACAATCGGGAAGTTAACAAAACCTTTAATCTCAAGAGCATCTTGCCCTGTTATTATTTGCCTCTGTTTTTAAAAAGTTCTTTCTTCTCTTCGCGGAGCACTTTTCAACCGCAATAAAGCGTATTTTCAAACCCGTCCGCCCGAATTATCGCCCAAAAAAACTTTAACCAACCCCCTCCCTGCTCCGTTGTTATCGCCTTTTTTTAAACTTCTTCCCCAAAGGGAACCTTCCAGTCGCAACAAAAAGCGTTTAATCGCTAACCCGCCCGCATAACCGCCAAAATTTGATGCACCGATAACGCGATGGCAGGGAACGATAATCGGAAGCGGATTTCGGTGAACGGCTTGCCCAACGGCACGCGCCGCCTTCGGGTTACCGCAAACGGCGGCGATTTCGCCGTAGGAACGCGTTTCACCGTACGGGATTTTTAATAAAACTTCCCAAACGCGCATTTCGAACGGACTTCCGTTTAAATAAAACGGTAACGTAAAATTTTTGCGAGCACCCGCAAAATACTCCGAAAATTGATCAAAAACATCTTTAAATAATACAGGATTTTTACAATTTAACGGTGGCGGAACATTCAGATCAATGCGCACCAACTGCCGATCTTCGTTGAGAACAAGCTTTATTCGACCGATTGGCGATGGCAGGTATCCGACGGCATCCATTCCTCTCTCTCCGTTAATCGAATGCGGCGCGAACCGTTGGGTTGAATTTCAAAAGACAAATGCAGGTTGAAATTCAAATCTTTCACACATTCCGGCCATTCGACGGCACAACAAAACGGCGGTCGACACAAATCGTCCAAATTAAAATCCTCCGTGCGACCGTTCTTTAACCGATACGCATCCATATGGAGCAACGTTCGGATACCGTAATGCACATGTAAAACATCAAACGAAGGGCTTCGTACGTCTTCAATCCCCCATATGTGCGCCAGATATTTTACAAATGTCGTTTTTCCGACGCCCAAATCGCCGTGCAGTGCCAAAAAACAGCTTTCAGAACAACGTTTCGCGACCGCCTGCGCGACAGTCGAAAGTTTATTCTCACGTGAAATTTCCCAATCAAGCGACATAACAATGCGCATACGTGACCGCCAACGTAAAATTGAAGGCGTTAAAAAGACCATGAATTGTCATATTAACCGCCAAATTTCGGCTTTCGGCATAACTTCGCCCTAACCGATAACCGACGGCGGCAATCGGCAGAAACGCCGCCCAACTGCCGTGCATGGCGGCGAAAACAAAACTGCTCAGCCATAAACTTTTCGGCAACGACAGAAAGGAGCAAAAGAACCGCAACAAAATGCCGCGAAAGAAAATTTCTTCGCAAATCGGCGCCAAAATCACCGCACTGCATCCGATTGCCACAAGGCTCGGCACACTTGCCTGCCTTTTTAACAGTAATTGCATCAGCGGTTGTACCTCGATCTCAATCGGGAGTCCGCAGGAACGCAGGAATTTTAAAATCGGCACCCACAAAAGTCCCGTTACCAACACCAAGGGTAAAGTTTTTAAGAATTCGCGTACGCACAATCGCACCGAAAAACCGCCTTCCAACAGCCCGTCGCGCACTTTCCCCGAAACTGTCGTTATTGCCGCAAAAAACAGCACCAACGCACATTCGACCGCAAAACCCGCATAAAAAAAACATTCGATTTCGTTTCCGCTTATCCGCCGCAACACTCCCGTTAGCCGAAACAGAAGCGGAATGACAAAAAACGCACCACCACAGAGTATGACGCCGTACCAACGCATTACCAACGGTTTCACGTGAAAAAGCACATCGACTCCTCTCGGAGTACTTTCCCGCCCCCATAAACACGTTCCGACCAAAACGCTTCCGAAGACGCACAACCCCAGGAACAAAAGCGGCAACGGCACGGCATCAGGCATAAAAAATCATCCGTCGTTCTTCAAAAACCTCATCGAATGCTTCAATTTTGCTCGCTCTCCGTTTGAACAAAAAAACTTCGACAGTTATTTTCGTCGCAATCTCCGCCAAAACGCCCCTTCTTCCATAAATAAAAAGCAACCTCAAAATGCGAGAAAATTTTCCAAAAAAAACTTGAACAACTTTCAAATACATCGGTCTTACATTGTTGAACAGTTTCTTATTCAACTTTCTGTTTGTTTTGTTTTTCGAAGCACCGCAGAGGTGCTTCGTTTTTTTGTGCCGATGTCGGTTTATTGACAAACATCATCACTGTTTTTAACATAGAAGGTGGACGGAAGAGGACGTGTGGCGTTTTTGTAAGTATTTATTATTCGCAATCATCGGGCTTTCGGCGTTGCTGTTGATCGCGTTGCACAGTAGCTTTTTTCAGGAGTTTTGTCTGAAAACAGCGCTTAAAAGTCGCTTTCAAACGGTTCAACTCGATAACTTTCGCGGCGGAACTTCGAGCGTCATCGCCGATCGAATCATCCTGAAAAACAAAAATGAAGCTTTCACGTTAAGCAATTTAAAACTGGACTGGAAGCCGTGGCAACTGCTCTTTAAACGCACACTGTTTATTCAAAATCTTCAACTGCAACTGTCAATCAACCTGCAACAAATCCCGACCGCTTCGACGGTTCAAACGGCAGGTGTCAGTCTTTCAAAGGATGGTTCAGATACTTTCAGCTTTCTGCAACCGTTGCAACTGCCCGTTAAATTACACATCGATAAGGCGGATTTGCGAATTGACGGACACCTGCCGACCTGCGATCTGCAACAATTGAAAATTCATATCCGCGGGTTGACGCCAAATGCAACGGGAACGTTGGAATACGAACTTTCCGCCGAAACACCCTTGCAACAGGCAACATTGGGCGTGCAAACGGAAGGCACCTTAAAAATTCAAACCGATGCAAAAGGAACGTTTGATACTCTTTCGCTGAACGGGAAACTGAACCTTAAAAACGGCAAAAAGAAAATTCCTGCTCTAACGTACGATGGAAGCGTTCTGCGGGCACAGCCGTATCCGAAAGAACGCCTCCGTTTTTCATTACATTGCGGGCAAGCAAATGAGGTGACGCTTTCGGGCGAAACGCTCAAAACCGCCGATCATGAAGTCGATTTTAAGGCACAAATCCTCTTCGACCATACCTTGCCGCAACTGTTCGAAATCCCGGGCATTCCGACGCTGTCGGTGCTCTCGGAGGGAACCTTCGATCTGCACCGCAAGACACGACGCTGGAACCATCGTCTTCATATAAGCATCTGGGCGAAAGATTTTGACACACAGACGGAAGCAACTTTGCCGGCACTCAGCCTGAAAGCGCAACTGGAAGCAGAGAGCGACGCGCAGCGGATCGACCTTAAACAGTGCAATCTTCAGCTGAAGGAGAAAGGCACCGAACGTACGTTTTTTACGGCGCATTCCCTGCAACCGCTGACGTACGATTTTAAGAGCGGATTTCGATACGCTTCCAGAGAAAACGCACAACTGTTGACCGTTGTGTGTTACGAGGTGCCGCTCGAAATTTTCAACCCTTACCTTCAAACGTACGGATATCGCCTGCAAAGCAATCTTGACGGTGGTCAAATTTCCGTTGCGTGGAATGAAAAAGAGAAACAACTTCGCCTCGAAATGCCCGAACCGATCGTTTTAAAACTCAAAAGCCTTCAAAAAGACGAGACGTCGATCGTAACGGACGTTCAGGGAAAATTCCAGGGGCATTGCACCGTCAATCGCGACGGCTCCGCGTTGCGATACAAAGGCGAGATTACGGTAATTGACGCAAAACGTATACCGTTTTTTGCTTTTTCTTCGGAAGGCGCGTACCAATCCAAGACCGAAAAAACGCATTTTTCCTCCGACGGAACGCTCAATTTGAATTACTATTTAGCCAAAAACAGCCTCAATTTAGAGCCGTTTCAATGGGAAATTCATCCCGAACTGAACATCGACGCGGCTTATCAGGTGAGCAGAGAGGTTGCGAAAAACAAAAACTCATGGACGATACGGAATTTTCAAGCCGACATCGGTTCCGCCGCAACCGAGCAAATATGGGCATCGGTTCAATTTCAACAGCCTCTCACGATTGAAAATGACACTTTTATTTCCAAAAACGCACAATCTTTCGCCGACGTTCGCATTCAACAACTGCCGTTGGATGTTGTGCAACATCCGGATATTGAACTTAAAGGAACCCTATCTTTGGAAGGTACGCTTTCGACGCAACGAGGCGCACTGCTGTGGCGGTCGAAGGCGGACGAAATCCTGACGGATGTAAAAGCATCCTTCAAGGGAGAACCTTGGATTGACCTTTCGCGCGTCTTTTCAGGCGAAGTTTTCGCAAGTTTTCACTTCAAGGACGGTTGGAGTTTGGATGTAAAAACCTTGCAGGCATACACACCTCAACAGCCCGATCCGCTTTTAAAAACCCAACTGCAATGTCGCGGGCAAAAGTCGCTCATCGCAACGGAGGGGCAATACGACCTTTCTCTGGACGCATTGAATCAGCAACCGTTTGCATTGCCATATCCGAACCTTTACGGAACGATCTCTGGCGATTGGCATTGGGACGATACCCAAAAAACCGTTCATTCCGCCCTCGAGGCCTCCTGTACCGATTTGCCGCTTTTGGTGAACCTGCAGGCAAATTATACACTGCAACCCGATGCCGCGCATGCTTTGGACGGCGAACTGGAATTAAAACATCAAGATCACGTGAACGATCTCTCATTCCAACAACGCTTGGACGCGCAAAATCATCTCAGCGGTCATGTGGTAAGCCGACAGATTTTTCTTCAGGATCTGATCGGCATGGGGATCGGCATTCAAAAGTTGGTCTCGTCGCTCCCGAAAAAAACCGCCTCGTCGGTTCCCGATGTGGAATCCGTGTCTGTCGCCTCTCTTGCAACGGGAAAAAGCAATATTTCTCCCTTTCGAAGCACCTGCGACTTTGAATTTCAATCTGTCGCGGATTTGGAAATACGAAATCTCCTCGGACGTTTCGAATACGACCCCGAACGCATTAATCTGGAGCTTTCGAAAGGCACTTTTTGCCAAGGTTCTTTGGAAGGCAACGGCACTTTCGCACCGCCGACCAACGATTTATCCTGCAATCTGTCGCTCAAAAACATCAACCTCGAAACACTTTGGAAACTCCCGGAAATGTTTCAATATTCCCTTGCGCCCTACGGGCAACTGAGCGGCAACGGTTCCTGCTCGTTGGAACTTTCCGGGAAATCGTCCGATCTTCAAACACTCAACGGACATTTGGATGTTCGCGCAACCGACGGTCTCTTTCAACCGAAACTGTCCAACACGGGGCAAGTTCTTTCGGGAGTTACAACAATATTCGGTGCCTTCACAGGGAAAATTCTTCCGAAAGCGGGTGCCGTCGGCTTCCTTTCATCATACGCCCGATCAATTCCGTTCTCGAACCTGGAACTGAATGCCGATCGCGCAAAATCGCAACCTGTTTCATTCGCGGCAAACGTACGCAATTCAGATCTCGCCATTGAACTTAAAGGATCCGCGGAAACACGTCCGCTCACCGACTGGAAGCAACAACCTTTTACCTGTGACCTGCAATTCCGTGCCCCGAAAAACAGCGAATTTTTAAACCATTTTTCCTTCAACCCTCAAAAAACGGACGCAAACGGATACGCCGAAGGTCCCCGTTGCACCGTCGACGGAACCCTCGGAAAACCAAATTATCTTGCTTTAACGGAACTGCTTTCACAACCGCCGATGCCGATGTCGGATGAGGGCGAACCAACATCGCAACCATCGGATGATTTACTGCAAAATCTGTTGGAGAAGCCCGTTAAGAAGTTGTTTGATTTGTTTTAAACGGATTAGCGGTGCAGATGAAAAACATTTGAAAAAAATTTGCTTCATGAACAAGCGGCACCATCCCGTGTCTTATCAAAACCGAAGCTGTTGATTTTTTTAAAGCCCCCCCAAAAAAGCCATCCTCTTTCCCGCCTTCTTCCCCCTCTTGCACCCCACACTAATTTCCCTTATAATGGAACTGCTCAGAACCTGTCATGGAAACAAAACTCAAAACCGTCGAAAAAAAGTCAAAGAAATCCAAAAAATCCTGCGGGTGCCAAGGGAAGTGCACCTGCGAACCGAAGTCCAAAACACGAAAGGCATGTCCCCGCAGATCTACGGTTGCCGTCATAAAATGCGACGTCGGATTCGGCAATACGCTGTTTATTCGAGGCGAAGGCGCGAAGAACCTCAGTTGGGACAAAGGGTTGGCGTTGACGTTCGACGAAGAGGAACACGCCTGGTGCTTTCGCACATCCGGGAAACAACCGATTGAATTTAAGGTTTTAATTAACGACTCCAAATGGTCGGAGGGCGAGAATTTCGTTTTATCTCCCGGCAGGAAACAAACGTTCGAACCGATCTTTTTGTATGACTGATACGGCTCATAACCGTCACCCGATGCGATTTTCACAATCGCAATATATCACCCGTGAAAAAAGAAGTAGACAAACGATAAAAATTTCTATCCGCTGAAGACAGATGTTCGTGTCCAAGCGTTTCGCGGTCTTCGTCTATACGGCTTCGTTTCTGTTCTTCGGTTGTTTTTTTATTTGGCCGATTTGGAAAGTCATCCAGGGCGGTTTTTTTGATGAACAAAACTGCTTCACGCTTCGTTACATTGCCGTTGTCTTCCAAAATCCCGTCTACGTTGAAGGTATTCTGAATGCACTGTGGATCGGTATCGGCTCGACCGTTCTCAGCCTCTGCCTCGCCGTTCCGCTCGCCTGTCTGTATAACAAATACGAATTTTTCGGAAAAAGAGCATTTGCCGCTGCGGTGTTGTTGCCGCTCATTCTGCCGCCGTTCGTCGGCGTGAACGGCTTTTTGCAGCTGTTTGGAACCTACGGAGCACTGAATACATTGCTCATTCGGCTCGGTTGGCTGACGCACCCCGTTGATTGGGTCGGGACGGCACCGTTGCTCAGCATCATGGTCGTCAACGCTCTCAGTTTATATCCCATCCTATACCTGAATATCGTTGCGGCATTGGCGAATTTAGATCCGACGTTATCGGAAGTGGCGGAAAATCTGGGCTGTCGAGGCTTTCGAAAGTTTCGCACCGTCACGTTTCCGCTCATCCGCCCGGGCGTATTTGCCGGATGCACCATTGTATTTATCTGGTCTTTCACGGAGCTCGGCGTTCCGTTGATGTTCAATTTCAATCGCGTTTTGTCGGTGCAAATTTACCACGGGCTGCGGGAAATCGGCAGCAGTCCGTTTCCCTACGCGCTCGTCGGCGTTTTATTTGCTCTCTCGGCAGCATTCTACCTGCTTGGGAAGCGATATTTCGGAAAAAACAGCTACGCCATGCTCGCCAAAGCATCCCACAGTCGCATGTGTCGCCGTTTGAACGTTTTTCAATCGTGCGGTTGCATGCTGATTTTCGTGCTTGTTACCGGATTGGCTTTGGCACCGCATCTGGCGGTTATCCTGTTCTCGTTCGCGAGCGACTGGTACCAAACAATTTTGCCGGTTGCTTTTACAAAGGTCAATTATTTGGCGGCACTCGGCGACTCCATCACGATCCCATCCATTCAAAATAATCTTATTTACGCTTCGGGAGCGACCGTTATCAGTATTCTGCTCGGGATTGGCGTGGCGTTTGCGGTCGTGCGCACCCAATGGGTCGGTCGCCAATGGCTCGATACCTGCGCCATGATGCCGCTGGCGATCCCGAGTTTGGTGGTGGCGTTCGGATTGCTCGCCATGACGCAGGACGGGTGCGTTTTCTCCTTTCTCAATCCGACCAAAAATCCGACCCTGTTGCTCATTATCGCCTACGCCGTTCGCAAAGTTCCGCTGATGGTGCGTTCGAGCGTCGCCGGGCTGCAACAAATTTCCGTCACTTACGAAGAAGCGGCGCAAAGCCTCGGTTGTACGGCGATGAAAGCCGCCTGTCGCATTACGGTTCCGCTGATTACCGCCAATTTAATTGCCGGTGCCATTCTTGTCTTCTCACAAGCCATGCTGGAAGTTTCCGACTCGCTGGTTTTGGCGCAAAAAAGGGCTTTTTATCCCGTCACAAAGGCGATTTACGAGTTGATGAACTTCCTCGGAAGCGGCACCTTTCTGTCCTGCGCCTTGGGTGTTTGGGCAATGACCTTCCTTGCGGTTACCATCATCGGCGCATCGGTGTTGCTCGGGAAAAGTTTCGGATCGATTTTTAAAGTCTAACCTTCGCACGAAAGTTCGCTTTGAAGAAAAATTATTCGCTTAAGGAAGCGGCATTTTTTCTCGGCGCACCCAAGGTTCCGCAAAAAACAAAGCACGTCGCGTGTGTACGTTTCGAAATGCCTCCGACCGTTACATGCTGATTTTCCAACGCCTCATGTACGTAACAGCTTTGTAACCGCTTTTTTATCTCAGACCGCAATTCGCCACGACTCCGTTATGTTTTTTCCCGGGTTTTATGAACAGTCAACCCAACGTCTTTTAATAAAAAACTTCCTCCAAGAACAATCCGCACGCGGGCGCGGTCATGAGCGGATAATCTAAATGCTCCGGTCGCAATCGTTGTTCGATGAAGTTTCTGTCAATTTTCCCGACACCAACCATGACCAACGCCCCCATAATCTTCCGAACCATGCGGTAAAGGTAGCCGGAACCCGTCAACGATAAAACGAAACGATCGTTTTCCTTAAAAATACCCGCCGATATCAACGTTTTAACGGTATTTTCGCACGGCAATACCTTCCCGGCAAAACCGCGAAAATCATGCGTTCCCTCAAAACACCGCACAGCCGCTTCCAAAAGATGCATATCAAGCTTCGAATATGGAACCGACCACACATAGCGCACTTCGAACGGATCCGCAGGTCGAAGTTGAAAATAATAATGATAACGCTTTTGATGCGCCGAAAAACGCGCATGAAACGTATCATCAACCGCTTCGACACGCGTTATGCGAACGGCAGGCAGCAAATTGCGGTTCAAAGCGCGCAACAGCGCCTCGGGATCATGCTTCCAATCCGCATCAAAATGAAACACCTGCCCGCGCGCATGTACGCCGGCATCGGTTCGACCGCTCCCGTGGATGCGAACAAAATGCTTAAAAATCGCAAACAACCGTGTCTCAATCACATCCTGCACCGCATTGCGATTCACCTGACTCTGCCAACCGCAAAATTCGGTTCCGTCATAAGCAACGGTACATTTCCACCGCACTGCCTTATACCAACAAACCCGACATGTTGCTGTCAATCAACCCGCCGACATACTCCAAACCAAAAAAAGAAACCTTCGGTGATGAATCTGCAAATTTTCAAAAAGTTACCAAAATAAACAAAATTAGACAGCTATCCCACTCTCCCAACTCCTTCCGTCAAAAAACAAAAAAATTTAACGCAAAAAACTTGACGGCGGTATCAAAGCGATTTCAATGGAAGTTGTATTGGATGTGCCTCGGTAGCTCAACGGTAGAGCAGTGGCCTTTTAAGCCATTGGTTCAGGGTTCGAATCCCTGCCGTGGTACCAATTTCGGGTGTCGTTTATGGATAAGCTGGATGCGCTTTTTGAAAAACAAGGACAGCTTAATGTACGTATCCTCGGTACCGATGCGCAAAAAATTCTGCAAAATGCTCCCGAAGAGTGGCTCTTAAAGTTCACGCGTGCGTTACAGCAGGAAGTTGCCGAACTGGTGGATTGCGTTCCGTGGAAATGGTGGGCGCATTATCAAAAATCGGATCTCGAACACGCCAAAGTCGAACTGATCGATATTCTTCATTTTGTCATTTGCCTGGCACAAACCCTCGGGATGAGCGCCGACGATCTGTTTGATACGTACATGAAGAAAAATGCGGTCAATTTCCAACGCCAGGACGACGGCTATTCGGAAAAGGCAAAAGAGTAACGGCTGAACGAGCGATATGTTCGGTTATTGGGTTCACAGCCTCGATCCGTTTCTCGTCAAATTCCCGTCTTCGTGGTCGATACAGGGTATCCGTTGGTACGGCGTTGCTTATTTGGCGGCTTTTATCTTCGCCTCATGGTTTCTCAAACATGAGCACGCACGCGGAAGGCTGAAACTTAACGGCACGCAACAACAAAATTTCCTTTTTGCCGTCTTTTGCGGCATGTTGCTCGGCGGACGACTGGGATATGCTTTGTTTTATAAATTCGATTATTACATGGCTCAACCGCTTGAGATTTTCGCCGTCTGGGAAGGCGGAATGGCAAGTCATGGCGGAATGATTGGCATTCTTATTGCCTTGTGGATTTTCGGTCGCCGTTATCATTATTCTGTTTTTTCGCTGGCGGATTTAACGGTACCGCTCGGAGCCTTTGGCATTTTTCTCGGTCGTTGCGCAAATTTTATCAACGGCGAACTCTACGGAACCATCACCGATATCCCTTGGGCGGTTATTTTCCCAAACAGTTCCCTGACACGCCACCCATCCCAACTGTATGAAGCAATCGGCGAAGGGTTGCTCTTGTTTTTTTGGAGTTTGCATTTCATTCGTAACAACACGCATTTAAAAACACATCCTGGAGTGTTGACAAACCGATTTCTTATTTATTACGGTCTCATACGATATGTTCTTGAGCTCTTTCGCGAACCAGATGCGGAACTTATCGGTTGTTTTTCGCGCGGACAATTTTATTCGATTCTTATGGTTATTGTTGGTATCGGATGTTGGTTGTATGTTAAAAAGTATCCGAAAGAAGGTGGTGTGTTTGGATGAAATAAAACTAGAGAACACAATCTGAAATTATACCAGCTATAGGCTAAAAGCTGTTGATGATGCTTTTTCACAAGAATTCATAAAACATGACACTGCGTTATTAATACTTGTATCTTTGTGACAAATGTACCGTCCTACGCCTGCGTTGTCGGCAATCCCGCGCGACAAATCGGTTGGCATTGCGCATGCGGTGAAAAGTTGCATAAAACCTTGCAATGCGCCCGTTGCGGGTTACGGTATCAA